>Ga0137359_10004623_pt1 | contig 11314 bp, 4 predicted proteins | sample Mad1_40_16metaG_FD_108281 | JGI IMG/M metagenome (GOLD analysis project Ga0137359, IMG submission 108281) | Vadose zone soil microbial communities from Angelo Coast Range Reserve, California, USA - Mad1_40_16 metaG | ecosystem: Environmental > Terrestrial > Soil > Vadose zone | place: USA... | reverse complement strand
CGAACCCATGACCAAGCTGCCCGCAGGAATCGCGGTGCGCTCGGTGATGAGCGTTCCCGCAGCGACGATGCTGCCCGCGCCAATCGTCACGCCGTTCAAAATGACCGCGCCCATGCCGATCAGACAGCGCGACTCGATGGTGCAACCGTGCAGCGTCACCGAATGGCCGACGGTGACATCATCGCCTAGAATCAGGGGCCACTCATCGCGCATGACGTGCAGCACCGAGCCGTCCTGAATATTCGTGCGCGCGCCGATGCGAATGTAATGCACGTCGCCACGAACCACCGAGCACGGCCAGACGCTGGAGTCCTCGCCAATCACGACGTCGCCGATGATGACGGCCGCGGGATCAATGTAGGCAGATGCCGCGATCTGCGGTTGCTTTCCGCGATACGGTCGAATGTCCGGGTGTCGAGCCAATCGTGTCCTTGTCCGTTGTTTGCTGATGCAGTTGCGACGCGCAGAGGGCACGATATATCGTGCCCCTACAAACACCGGGCGGGGCAAGCCCCGCCCCTACAGAAAACTTGGCGCGCAGCGAATCACGTCAAGATAACATCCGTGCCCGGAACTGACAAGAAAGGCGAGAGCGCGGGGCATGCCAATCCGGAATTTGGGGCGAGGAATCCTTCGACTCGCTGCCCGCTCCGGCCAGGAATCCTAATCCGATTCCTGGTTAACCATAACACGCCCACACCCCTTATGTTTTTGTAAGTGTTGCTGGTAAAGGACTTAGCGTACTTGTAAGTGGTTTAGAATCAACAGTTACGGGCGGCTTTGTAAGTGTTGATTCTAAAGAGACTTGCGCCGCATAAAATTTGTGCAAAAAACCAGCTTCTTGCCATGGTTGCTCACTCTCAGGGGTTATCTTTGCTGCTGAATGTTGCCATTCCCCGCGCTGAAAAAAAAAAGCGGCAGTCTCTCTGCCGCTGTCCGAAACTCGCAAGTTTGTACGAGATGAATGATAGCCAAGGCGAGACAGCGAGTCAAAGAAATTCTCAGCAATTTTTCTGGAGAGACTTGGGAAAACTGCGCCATCATCGCTCTATGGAAACCCGCTGCGCACAGTGTGGAGTTGCAATGACTTGTCAGCCGGAAGGCGGCTGCTGGTGCGCGGAATTGCCGCACGTCCCGATGCCGACCGATGCGGAGGGATGCCTGTGCCGCAATTGTCTGCTTGCCAAGATCGAAGCGTTGCAGAATCCCGGCAAAACAAAGGAAGCGTGAAGCTTCAATCGATCTGAACCGCTGGGCCGCCAGTGGTGCCGGCCACTTCCACAAGACGCGCGACGACAGCGCGCGCGACGTTGTAGAGACTCTTCGCGCCTGCGGCGTTTTCGCCGAGAGCCGCCACCGGCTTGCCGGTGTCCCCCCCGATACGAATGCGCGGATCGATTTCAACTTCGCCAAGCACGGGCACGCCGTAAGCCAGCGCGGTTTTCGAGCCTTCACCATGTCCAAAAATGTCCACCGCCTTGCCGCAGTGCGGGCAGGCAAACGTGCTCATATTCTCGACCACGCCGAGAACTTCCACGTTCACCTGGCGAAACATTTCGATGGCTTTGCGCACATCGGCGAGCGCCACAGTCGATGGCGTGGTCACCAGCACAGCGCCAGTGACGGCAACCGTCTGGATCAGCGTCAACTGCACATCGCCGGTGCCCGGCGGAAGATCGATGATCAGGTAATCCAGCTCGCCCCATTCCACGCTGCGCAGGAATTGAGTAATCACGCTGTGCAGCATCGGCCCGCGCCAGATCATGGGCTTGTCGCCGGGGTTCAGCAGGCCCATGGAAATCATCTTCAGCCCTTGCGATTGGACAGGAATAATGTGCTTATCGCTCGTGGCCTCCGGCTGCTGCGTCGCGCCCAGCATAATTGGCACGTTCGGCCCGTACACGTCGGCGTCGAGCAGACCAACCTTGTGGCCGAGCTTCGACAAAGCCAGTGCGAGATTCACGGCGACGGTGGTCTTGCCGACGCCGCCTTTGCCGCTGGCTACGGCGACGAGATTTTTTACGCCAGGGATCGGCTGGCGTTCGGGCATTTGCTGTGGTGCTGGAACTGGTGGCATTTGCTTCCTCTTCTCTGATGCCTCATGCGTTTGCGCCGTGGCATTTCTTGTATTTTTTTCCCGACCCGCATGGGCAAGGATCGTTGCGGCCCACTTTTGCGCCAACCTTCACCGGCTTCGGCGATTCAGCCTGCGCGGGGCCCGTCTGATACTGTAAATCCTTTTGCTGGCGCTGCTGGCGGCGTTCGATTTCCCGCGCCACAGCCGGCAAGTGCTGCGGCTCGCTGGCGCGCGCCGCGGCGGCACTAGCGGCGACGGCATCAGCGCGCGGGCGCGTTGACGATGGCGGAGCCGAAGGTTGCGGCGCACCCTCCGGAGGCGGCTGCTCCCCCTGCTGCACCTGAATGTGAAAGAGATAGCGGATCGTTTCGTTATCGATGCGCGCCATCATGTCTTCGAACAGCGTGAAGGCCTCTTTTTTGAACTCGACGATGGGATCTTTTTGCGCATAGCCGCGCAGGCCGATGCCCTCTTTTAGGTGGTCCAGCGAGAGCAGGTGGTCTTTCCATTGCGAATCCACCACGTCGAGAATGATGCGCCGCTCGAGCCAGCGCATCAGGTCCGCTCCGAACTGTTTTTCCTTTTCCTCGTAGCGCTTGGTGACGGCCCCGGCCGCGGCGTCGGCAAGCTGGTCGTGGCTGAGCGTGGCTGGATCGGCGCCCACAGCCTTCATGTCGATGCCGAACTGCGCGTTGCTCTCCGCGAGGAACTGCGTGGTGTTCCATTGATCGGGATGCTGCTCGCGCGGGCAGAATGTATCAACGAGCTCGCGCACGACGTCTTCCGCGATACCGAGAACGTAATCGCGCTGGTCCTTGCCTTCGAGAGCGGAGCGGCGGATCGCGTAGATCGTTTCGCGCTGCTTGTTCATCACGTCGTCGTACTCGAGGAGGTGTTTGCGCGCGTCGAAGTTCTGCGCTTCGACGGTTTTTTGCGCGTTCTCGATGCGCCGCGAAATCAGCCCGGATTCGATCGGCACGCCCTCGGTCATGCCCAGGCGGAACATCAGCGCCTTTACGCGCTCGCCGCCGAAGATGCGCATCAGGTCGTCTTCGAGCGAAAGAAAAAATCGCGAGGAGCCGGGATCGCCCTGGCGTCCCGCGCGTCCGCGCAACTGGTTATCGATGCGCCGCGCCTCGTGGCGTTCCGTGCCCAGGATGTGAAGTCCACCAAGCGCGACGACTTCGTCGTGTTCGGCTTTGCACTGCCCGGCAAACTGCTCGTAGACCGGCTTCCACTGATCGGCCGGCACTTGAAAAATTTTGCCTTCGTTCTGGAAGAGCACCATCGGAATTGTGGGCTGAGCGCCGCTGCCATCCGCGGGATCCGCCCCGATCACCGCTGGAGCCGCCGCATAAGGCAGAGCCAGCTTGTTTTTCAGAAAATGATCGCGTGTCATTTGCTCGGGGTTGCCGCCGAGAAGAATGTCCGTGCCGCGTCCGGCCATGTTGGTCGCCACCGTGACCGCGCCTTTGCGCCCGGCCTGTGCGACGACGCGGGATTCGCGCTCGTGCTGCTTGGCGTTCAGCACCTGGTGCGGAATGGCGGCCTTCTTCAGCAATTCCGCTATAGCCTCGGACTTTTCGATGGAAATCGTGCCCACCAGCACGGGTTGGCCGCGTTTGTGATATTGGCGGATGCCGTTCGCGAGCGAGTTGTCTTCCTGCATGATGCCGTTGACGACGGCTTCAAACTTTTCCTTTTCCGTGCGGTAGACCACGTCCGGAGATTCAATGCGGATCAACTGGCGGTTCGTGGGAATGACGGTGACGTCCAAATTGTAAATCTTGCCGAACTCCGCCGCTTCCGTTTCCGCCGTACCGGTCATGCCCGAGAGTTTCTTGTACATGCGGAAATAATTCTGGAAGGTAATCGTCGCGAGCGTCTGGTTTTCGCGCTCGATCTTCACGCCTTCCTTGGCCTCCACGGCCTGGTGCAAACCGTCGGACCAGCGGCGGCCGGGCATCTGGCGGCCCGTAAATTCATCGACGATGATGACTTCACCGTCTTTTACGACGTAATCCACGTCGTGCTTGTAGAGCGTATGAGCACGCAGCGCCTGGTAGACGTGGTGCATGATATCGATGTTTGCCGGATCGGACATGTTGGTGAGGGAAAGAAGGCGTTCGCACTTGGCAAATCCTTCTTCCGTGAGCGTCGCTGTGCGATGCTTTTCGTCGAGCGTGTAGTCGATGTCCTGGATCAGCTTGGGGATGATCTTGTCGATCTTGGCGTACTTGTCGGTGGACTCCTCCGACGGGCCGGAAATGATCAGCGGGGTACGCGCCTCGTCGATGAGGATGGAGTCGACTTCGTCGACGATGGCGAATTGATGTCCGCGCTGCACGCATTGCGCCAGGTCGTACTTCATATTGTCGCGGAGGTAATCGAAGCCGAATTCGTTGTTGGTGCCGTAGGTGATGTCCGCGCCATACGCCGCGCGGCGCTGGTCGTCATCGAGATCGTGCACAATCACGCCGACGCTCAATCCCAGCGCGCGGTACAGCGGGCTCATCCATTCCGCGTCGCGGCGCGCGAGGTAATCGTTCACCGTGACGATGTGAACGCCGCGCCCGGCCAGCGCATTCAGCACCGCGGGAAGCGTGGCAACGAGCGTTTTGCCTTCGCCCGTCTTCATTTCCGAGATCTTGCCTTCGTGCAGAACGATGCCGCCAATCAATTGCACATCGAAATGCCTCATGTTCAGGAAGCGGCGGCCCGCTGCGCGGACCAAGGCGAATGCCGGCACGATCGCGGGCTCCAGGGCCTTCTGCAACTGCTCTTTGTAGGCAGGCTCCGCGGGATCGGTGTCTTTCAACTGCTCCTGCACCTGGGCGCGGAGCTCCGCAAAACGCGTTTTGAGGCCTTCCTCGCTGAGCGATTGCACTTCGGCTTCGCGCGCGTTGATGGCCGCAATGACTGGCCGCAATTTCTTGATGTCGCGCTCGTGCTTGGTGCCGATAAACCGAGCCACGAGCTTGTCGATGAACTTGGCTAGATCCATGAAGGGTGTCGCCGTCTCCTGACGGTTCTCTGCGTGCTCGCTTGAACTGGGCAGTACAATGCCGCCAGTGCAAACATCTTATTATTCTAACTGGTTGGGTGCGCCAGCGCCAAGAAACACCATGTGGGCTCTAGCGTAACGAGAGCATGGCCATCTGTGGGGGAGAATCGGGCGTTACTTGGAGCCAGCACCGCTAGCGGCCACGGAAATGAGGTCGCCTTCCGCGGGGCCCTGATTGTTGGAACTGTTGGAGAGGTTTCCGGCCAGCATGCGCCGGTACTTGCTGCGCTCGTCAAGGTTCATGTCCACGATCTCGAAGGCCATGTCTTGCGCGCGGGAGTCGCGCATGAGCGCGGTAGCCTGCAAATTCCTCATGCCAATCTGCAATCTCAATTGCACCTGCGTCCCGGGTGTGAGGTGCCGGCTGAGGGTCGCAACGCCTCCCGTTAGGCTGGCGGTTTTGATCTCCATGGAACAACTCTCTTTGAGGTTCGTGCACACCGCCCTGACCGTCTTCCTCAGCCGCACGCGGGTGTGCCGGCGCTGGCGCACAAATTTCGAGGTCGCTGGAATGTCCAGCGGTGCGAGCGTGAAATCTTCCTTGTCAATTCCACTCTTGGGCAGGCAGTCGCGAAACCAGTCCGGGTCGAGCTTCTCGAGCGCTTGCAGCGCGGCAATGCGCAACTCCTCCGGCTGTACCCAGCCAAACACTTTCTTCGCCTCGACAAGGCGCTTCAGCGTGCTGGCCGATTCGGGGGCATGAATTCTCCCCAGTGCTTCGATGGCTTTGACGCGCAGATACGGCCCGCCGCCGGGGGGCAAGTCGCCGTCGGCGATGGTCAGCAGTTTGCCGAGCGCCTCGCGATCCGAGGTCACGCCGATTTCGTCGATCACCAGCGGCGTCACCAGCGGGTCCACGTGATCGATCAGCTCAAGCAGGATGTGGCATCGTCTCGCCGCTCCACTGGCGGAAATCTGCCGCACGATGCGGTCTTGCGATGTCCGCGGAAATTCTTTCATCCGGCCCGGCAGATATACCATGACCGATTCCGGATCCAGCCTGCTCAGTAGCCCGGCCATCTCCACGGCCTCTGCCACCGGCCCGCCGCGCACCGTGCTCCGTAGATACTGAATGGCCTCTTCGCCCATGTCGCCCGCCAAATTCGCAACACGTTCGGAATCCTCGCGCAGACTGCAACGATTGAAACGCGCCGCCAGCTGCTCCATGGTCGTTTGCGGCAGCAACTTCAAAACATCGGTCAGCCCCGCGGCCACGTGGCGCGCCTTCAACGCTTCCTCAACAAACTCCGGCACGCGTTCTTCGATTCCCATTTTCCCGCGCAGGCTGCGCGCGATTCCCGGCCTCTGCGACTCGACGCCGGCAACCAGATCGAGTGCCTGCTCCATCGCCGGAAAATACCGGCTGGTGGCCGCTTCCTGGCTTAGCCGTACGAAGGCCGCGCTCACGAAGCCTTGGAGTTCCGAGTCCTGCTCCACGCTGAGCCGCAGACCCAGGTGCCGCAGCGCTTTGCTCAGCAACCTCGGATCAGCCTTGGCATACAATTCGGCCATCTCGGAAAGTCCGACTGCGGTTTTCTTCCGCGCATCGGCGTCTTCGCTGTCCGCGCAAGCCGCATAATTCTGGAGAATGCTGACGGCTTCGGCGATGTTGCCGTGCTCGATCAGCTCACTGACGTAGGACTGCACGTTGCGCGGCGGAATGCACCAGGCCTCTTCGGATAACAACACGGCGCGCTTGCCGCTTTCGGGCACCGCCGCCCAGAACTGACGGTCGAGAATCTCGCGGTGCGATTGGACGAGCAGCCCGGCTTCGCTCATCTTGTCTTCATGAGCGCCGAGAATCTTTCGCAGGTTCTCGATTTCCTGGTTCATGCGGTCGAGCATCTGCCGAACGGCGTTGACTTTCACTTCGCCGCGTTCGAAGCGCTCCAGCGCGAAACGGATCGCCAGGTGTTCGGCCAGCTGCACGATCACCGACTCGTCCGGCTTGGCGTTCGGAGCTTGCGCCGCCAGGCTTGCGAGAGCTTGTTTCAACGTATCTTGCGCGCGGCCCGGCAATTGCGACATCTGCTCCTGGAATGCACCGGCCGCGGCCACGCCACCCTGCCCTGTGCCAACGTGCCCAAAGCTCGTCAGCGCGCTGAGAATCCCATAGATCTCTTCTTCGCTCGGCTCGCCATGCCCGCCGCTTCCGCTTCCCTTTCCCGCACCGAGCCCAGCACCCAGCGCCCCGGGCGACCCAATTCCGCCACTAGCGGCTACTCCAGAAATAGAAATGGTGGCCGACCCGCTGCCGCCTGCGGTCCAAAAGCTTGCACCCGGCCCTGTCCCAGTGCTTGTTCCCCCGCCGCCGGTCCCTCCGCCGTTACCTGACCCAGTACCGGCGTGTCCGGCTGCACCGGAATCTTCTGCGCCCGGAGCTCCTTCAGCAGGCGTAGGTCCGCCTGGGCCCGGCCCAGGAACTCCACCGCTTTTCGAACCCTGCGCCGCGGCAATCAATTCGAGCAGCTTCTGAGGGTCGTTCAACCACTGTCTGAATTGTTCTTGGTCGCCGCCAAGCGATGCGGCAGCAATCTGAGCGGCCATGCTCGCGTCTTTCAGCCGCGCATCCGTGGCCACAAAGCAAATCTCATTGATGCGGATTCCCTGCGCGCCCTCGAGGGCGGCTTTCAGTTGCAGTGCCAGCTCGGCTGGTTTCGCTTTGCCCGTCGGAAAGGCGCGCGCGAACCGGCCAATCTCTTCTTCTGTGACGGAAGCGAAAAACTGCACGCTGGCCACGCCCGCCGCCGAAAGCAGTTGCGCAAATTGCTTTTCAGCGGGGAATCCTTCGAGAGGCACACCATCCAGCAATAGCTGCGAATTCGTCGCTCCCAGCAATAGCCCCCCGTCAGTCCCCATGGGGATGGCGCTGCGCAGCTCCTGCCAAGCAACGCGCAGCAGTTCGATGGTCCGGGTATGCTCATGGCCGTACAGCCGGGCAAACTTCAGGAGGATGTTAAGGCTTCTTACGAATGCGCGTCCGGCCGCTGTTTTTGGGTCTGCTTTCATCTTACGCCGCGTGGGCCTTCAATAGAACTTCCTCACTAGTACCGTAGGGTTAGTCGCCCTCCGCCGCAATGGTACAGCGGTCCCATGTGCCCGGGCGGTCAAGCCACCATGAGGACGGGCAGGACCCTGACCGAACGGACAGGTTACCGGAAGGCGAGGTCAGGTGAGAAGGGGATGTCCCTGCCGCGAAAAAAATCGCAACGCGCTGTGTCTAGCTCTTCGAGATCGCCACGCGGCCGCGGCGCCGCGTGCGATTCGTGACCTGGGCAACCATGGGCAGCCCACCTAGCTCCAGCAATAATTTCCGTAAGCGGTAACGTTCATCCAGATCCATGTCCACGAATTCGAATGCCATCGCCTGAGGCCGCGCTCCGCGGACAATTGCCTGCGCCTTGATGTTGCGCACGCCCAGCGAGAATTTCAGCGACAACAGCGAGCCCGGAGCCAGATGGCGTTCTCCGGAACCGATCCCGCCTCCCAGGTTTAGCTCCGGAATGGACAGTCTGAAGTTTTCCCGCAAGTTCGTCGTCACCGCAATGACGTTGCGCGAAAGCTTCACGCGCGCGTAGCGCCGCTGTCGGATCACGGAAGCATTGGGATCGGGATCCGTGGGTTCGAGCGTCAGTTCCTTGCGGTCGATTCCGCTGGCGGCAACCTTTTCCATTCCCACGGCCTGATCGACGCGCAGCAATGCCTGCGCCGCGGCGATCCTCAATTCGTTTGGATACACCCAGCGCCAAACTTGGCGGGCCTCCAAAATATGCTGGAGTAGCGCGCTGGAAGCGGACGCGCGCAGCCGGCCGAGGGCCTCTACCGCTTTCACCCTCGTGAACGCGGGCGTCTCGTCGTTCTGCACTAGTTCGATCAGTTTCGGAATACAGCTGGCTTGCCCACTCATCCCCATTTCGTCGATGGCCAGCGGACGAATCAGAACATCGATCGAATCGTAGAGCGCAAGAAGCAGCCGCGCCCGCTCCTCCGAGGGCGCGGCGGAAAGTTGCCGGACGGCGCGGTCATGCGAGGAGCGCGGCCACTGCGAGAGCCGCGCCGGAAGAATCTTCTCCACGTTCTCCGGAGAAAGCTGACTCACCAAGCCGATGGTTTCGGCGGACTCACCCGCGGGAGCGGTCTGCAACGTTTCGAGAAGCCGTTGCGTGGCGTCCTCTCCCAAGGTGCGGATAATCGTGGTGAGCAGATCGCAATCTTCGCGAAAACCGCAATGTCCGAATCGATTGGTGACATAGTGGATCGTGGCCTTGGGCATCAGGCTGAGGATATCCATCATCCCGTCCGCGATCTGGCCGCTGCGCATCGCTTCCTCGATGAATTCCGGCAGCCGTTCTTCCGCACCGATGCGCGGCCGCAGGCTCTGCGTCGATCCGGGCCTCTGCGCCTCCACGCTCTCGAGCGACGCGAGTGCTTGCTGCATCGCCGGGTAGCAGCGCTTGGAGGCCGCTTCCTGGCTCAATCGCACGAACGCGGCACTGACCAGCGTTTGCAATTCCGGTTCTCGCTCGACGGCCAACTGGTTGCCCAAGCGGCGGATCGCCTCCATCAAAGCGCTGCCGTCCCCGCTCCCGTACAATTCAGCTAAATCCGAGAGTCCGATCGCCGTCGTTCGCCGCGCTTCCGGCGCTTCCAGTCCCACGCACGAAGCGTACTTCATTAAAATCTCGTTGACGGTCTTCAGTTCCCCGCGCCGCAGCATGTCTTCCAGGAACGCCCTCACGTTGCGGGGCGGAACGCACCAGGCTTCGTCCGAAGTCAGCACCTCTTTCTTGTTCTCTTCGGGAACCTGCTCCCAGAATTCTTGGTCGAGCAGCTCCGTGTACGACTGCACGGAGAGGCCCGCTTGCGACATCATTTCTTCCTGGGTCGAAAGAATCTTGCGCAGCGCCTCAATTTCCGTATTCATGCGGTCCAGCAGTTGCTTCACGGCGTTCACGCGCAGTTCGCCTTTTTCGTAGCTGTCCAGCGCGAAGCGGATTGCCACGTGCTCCGCCAGTTTCAGCAGCATTGGCTTGTCTGGCTTGGCATCTGGCGCCTGCGCGGCGAGTCCCGCCAGGGCCTGCTGCAGCGTGAATTGCGCGCGCACCGGCATGGCGCTCAAGCGCGATTGGAACGTCGGCACGTCCATGCGGTGTTCAGAATCTTTCCGCGATTTGCCCAGCTGAGCGAACAATCCCAGCATCGAACGAACGTCTTCTTCCTCGACGCTGAATCCGCCGCCCGTACCAGCTCCGGTTCCCGGCAGACCGGCAACTCCAGCGGCCGCGCCGCCGCGCAACAATGCCGAAGCCGTCAGCCACTTTCCGGGCGGCAGGGGCTCGCCACTTGCAGTCGCAACGCCCCCTCCGGTTGCTGTCCCGCCTCCGCCCCCACCTCCGCCACCACCTCCGCCGCCGGTTCCTGGTCCAGTCCCGCCACCCTGGCCACCGATACCTGTCCCCGTGCCACCTCCGCTGCCCGACGCACCACCAGATTCCCATAGGCTGGAACCACCAGCCCCGCCGCTCCCCGGCGCCCCAGAGCCGCCACTCCCTCCGGTTCCGCCGCCACCACCAGTTCCCCCGCCACCCGATCCTCCACCACTGCCCAGGCCGAACCCGGGTCCCGCGCCACCGGGTCCGTGTCCCGGTCCGCCCATCCCGCCGCCACCACCGCCGCCGGAGCGCATGCTCTCCGCAGCCAGGATCATCTGCAGCATCTTGTTCGGGTCTTCAAAGAAGTCTTTGAACTTGTCGCCCGCCGCGCCGAGTACCTTCTGCGTAAGTTGTGCGGCCACCTTGATGCCCGCCACCGAAGCGTCTTCCGCAACGTAGCGGATTTCATTCACCTTGATGCTGGTGTCTCCCGCCAGCGCGGTTTTCAATTGTTCGGCGAGGGAGGAAGGCTTGGCGTTTCCGCTGGGAAAGGCACGCACAAATCGCGCGAATTGCGGTTGTGTGAGAGTCGGGGAAAAATGAATGCTCGCGATTCCCGAGGTGATCAATAGCTGCGCGAAGCTTCTCTCGCCGGCGGCCGAACCGAGTGGCACGCCATCCAGCAAGATCTGGGTTCCCGACGCGCCTAGAAGCACACCTCCGCCGCCGCTGTCATCCAGCGCGCCGCGCAGTTCTTTCCACGCTGTTTCGAACTGTGCGGCCGTGCGGGCGTGCCCGAAT
>Ga0137359_10004621_pt1 | contig 11317 bp, 11 predicted proteins | sample Mad1_40_16metaG_FD_108281 | JGI IMG/M metagenome (GOLD analysis project Ga0137359, IMG submission 108281) | Vadose zone soil microbial communities from Angelo Coast Range Reserve, California, USA - Mad1_40_16 metaG | ecosystem: Environmental > Terrestrial > Soil > Vadose zone | place: USA... | reverse complement strand
TCGTTTATCTGTTAGTTCGATTTCTGCTTTGGGTAACGATCGAACATCCACTGATTGGGATTCCGCTCGACATCATTGTCATCAGTCTGGTGATCTATTGGTTCGCGCGTCCCTCCAGGCAGTCACTGAATCTGACGTCGTCATCGCTTGCGGGCGCGCCGGATCCGGTGGCGGCAGTCGTCCAGCAAGGCTTCCAGCGCGAGTTTAACCAGCTGCGGCGTTTTGATCCTAACTTCTCAGAAATTATTTTCACGGACTTTTGTTACGCCCTTTACGGACGAGCGCACGAAGCGCGAGGACGCGGTCCCAGGGCCCTCGACGAGCTTTCCCCATACCTGAGCGAGCCGGCGCGGGCGTCACTCCTGCAACTAAACCCGTCCAACCTGAAAGCCGTGGAAGGGATCATCGTCGGAGCGATGCAGATAGCGGATCTGCGTGGCCTGGATACTCCGACGGTGACGATCACCCTCGAGTTTGATGCGAACTATACAGAATTCACCCCCAGGGAAGGCGACCCGCGCGGTGAAATGAGCTATTACGTGAGGGAGCGTTGGGTGTTGGAGCGTAAACGTGATGTGCTCTCTCCGACCCCCGAACAGGCGACGGCGTTGCACTGTCCCCGTTGTGGCGCAGCTTTACAGAAAGACACCGCCGGCGCATGTGCATTCTGTGGCACGAAGATCGAAAGCGGTGAATTCCAATGGTACGTCCGCAGCATTTCTACTCTGCACCGGGAGGCTAAGGGACCGCTGCTGACTTCCGACGTTCCGGAAGTAGGAACGAACTACCCGACGATTACGCAACCTAACTTTCCCGCGGTGCGCGCCGCTTTTGAACAGAACGATCCATCATTCTCGTGGGCCGACTTTCAGGCGCGCTCCCGGTTGATTTTCAACGAACTGCAAGCCGCCTGGTCTCTGCTCAATTGGGAACGCGCCCGGCCGCATGAAACCGACAGCATTTTTCAAATGCATCGCTATTGGATCGACGCCTATCAACGGCAGGGCTTGCGCAACGCGCTCGACAAGTGCCAGATCACTGCCATGCAGCCGGTTAAGATAAAGGTAGACGCCTTCTATAACGCAATCACGCTGCGGATCTTTGCCGAAGGATATGACTACACCATAGACAAAAACGGCAGCGTGGTGGCGGGCTCTAACAAAAACCTGCGCCGTTGGAGCGAGTACTGGACCTTCATCCGCAATAGCAAAGCCAAACCCGGTCCGGCGCGCGCTGACCTGAACTGCCCGAATTGCGGTGCTCCGTTGAAAATAAACGCTACTGGTATTTGCGAATTTTGCGGCGGCAAGGTGACTTCCGGAGAATTTGATTGGGTGCTTTCGAAGATCGAACAGGACGAGAGTTACGCCGGGTAAACCGGCGAAGAGTGAATATTCGCGGGTCATGATTGCCTGGTAAGCCCAGGTATATTGAGTAATGCAATGGCCGCTGAACACCCAAACGTCCTTCAGTCTGTTCGCTGCCACACAGGCAGGGTCAATTCTACGGAAGAGTGACAATGACCGCTCCCGTTTAGTGCCCTAATTTCCGTGGGGTGTCATGGAGTCAGTACCGAGAGCGGTAGCGACCGGGTCTAAGTTATTAGCAAAATCAGGATCGCGAATTATTGTTACCCGGTCGCTACCGCTCTCGGTACTGACCTCATCACCAAATTAGGGCACTATCCGCTCCCGGATAGTGGGGTAATTCTCTGGATATGGGCTTCAAGTCTGGCACAGCACTACTCGCAATACTTACCGTAGGCCGGACGGTTCCCTTTGTCTTGGGCTTCTTTCTGGGACATGTATTCGCCCTCCTTGGTGTTTCCGTACCAACGAGTGCCGGGACAGTGATAGACATGGGAATTCGTGTTGACCCAGACTCTGATTGACGGCTTCCCACCGTGTTGCCCTGAAACTACAGAGTCACCCGCTGTGATGTTTGAATTAGCGGGAGTGCATACCGAGCCAAAGACTAAAGCGGCAACTAGACAGGATAGTGCTAGGAGTTTTCGCATTGGCGTTGAATTCCTTTCGTGAGAAGAAGACTTAAAGCGCGTGAAGCGTACTCTTAGCCGTGTTAGCTGTCAATCATTACTGTAAGGATATTTGCAAGAGGGAGAACCAATGTTAGCCGAAACTCAGAAGTGCGAACACTGTCCGGGCAAGACTCCGCTTAGGCCCGATCCCGCAAGCATACAGCGAGCACGAGACCTTTACTTTGATCCGCCACTTGATGAGGCATCCGCGAGATCGTTTTAAGGTTAGTCGCTAGCGGCGTGGAAACCTTTGAGTCGTGCGAAGGTGGACTGGGCCACGCGTACCCTGAGCCGACCGTGCGATTTGAAGGCGCAACCTCGGAGGGCTTGAGAGCACTTTCCGTCGCACTAGAAAACGGACTACCAGTATTTAGTCTTAGGCGCGCGTGGGGTGTTATTGACGGGTTGATTCACGGGCCGTGGTGGGAGATGACTTTTCTCCTAGCACCACGGCGCGTGAACGCCGATCCAGAGCACTAGCGACCTTGTGCATTCAGATTGGCGCAATCATGACAAAGGCGGTAGCCGCCAGTGCCGTTTCGCCGCTCGTTTGCGGGTATGTCACGGCCTGGAGGACACGCGCTATTATTGTGATGAACGCGCTTATCTGCTGGCTTGCTTGCTTCGTTGACGGAGTAAAACTCTCCTACTTTAGGCATTTGTTTATCCTTCTGGAAAACTGCGGTTTACGGTGAAGCGAGAGGCGTGTTATCTTGCTTTAGCTGTAAAGCACCACGTTGGCTGCCAAGCCTAATCTTGTGGTTTTCCAAGGCAACGAGATTAGATTGGCAGCCGTCGCTTTTGAAGAGAAACACTGTTGGCATTAACCGAAGGTCAACTATGGTCTCCTTTTACTCTTGATCTTATCTTCCACCACAGTGACCGGCGCTTGAGTCGGAAGGAAAGCTAAGATTTCTTCCTTTCGAGCGCGGATTCGACCTTTATCGAAAGTAAGAAGTCGCATCTCATACAGCTCCTGAACATCTCTTTTCAGAGTCCGACTTGTTTTTTTAGCATAGTGTTTAGCCACACGCGGACTGATCAATGACAGTTGATGATATGGTATAGCCTCGGGCTCCTTCATTCTGGATAGGTCTTCGATCAAGTCCCTACGACGGAGATCTGCGGGCTTCGTCTTTTCCAGGAATTGATCGGTTACATAGTTCTTCCAGACCTGATTCAGAACGTATTGCTTTACCACCTCTAATTGCGCTTTCAGCCCATCAAGAAAACCTTCCACCGCGTACATAATGAATGGCAGTATGTCGTTTGTTTTACTAGCAAGGTGTAGCTGCCGATAATACTCAGTTCGAGTGTTGTAATAGTGATTGCTCAAAAGCTGCGCTGCGGGAGAAGGCACGCGCGACGAAACTAGAATTTGAAATTCCACCAATCTCGCTGTGCGCCCGTTTCCGTCGCCAAAGGGGTGAATCCAAGCTAGGTAAAGGTGTGCCAAGACTGCTTTAAGGATTCCATTCACCATGAGCCGCGCGTCCGTCCCCGACCCAAAATAGTTTGGGTCGTTCAGCCAGTCGCATAATTGATCCAATAGGAATCTACAGTCTTCTGGGGGTGCGCCTTTGTAAATCGCAACGATAACTTCATGGTGCCGTATCTCGCCCGGTACAACACCCTCCTCAAGTTTTAACTGGTTCAAAACCGTTCCATTGATCTCCTTAATTCTGTCGGTGCTAAGAGCCAATTCCTTCCCCGCCTCAACCTCTTCCAGAACCCGATTGCACTCATCGATAATATTATTGACCTCTTGCTCCAAATACTCTCTAGAGGGTGGTAGTTTGAGCGTGCCTTCTAGAATCTTCCGCACTTCCGCTTCGGATAGAGTGTTGCCCTCTATCGCAGTAGTCGCGAGAACACCCTTAGCCAAGTACATCAGGTGTATCTCTCTTGCTATGTCAGGCGTTAGTGGATACCGAGCTAAGTGTTCACTTTTTGACTGGCACTCGCCAAGCATAATCCACAACTCCGGACTCGCCGGTCTCAGATCAGCGTTGAAAGTCAGCCACGGATGCGTTCGTTGAAAACGCCTCTTTTTTGCTGCTTTTTGTGTCATGTTTTATGTCTCTTCTTTTGTCCGCGATAACCCTTGTCGCTATTCGATTTATAGCAATATTGACCTATTTAATGTCCACAGTTTAGCACAAACTTATTGCTATTTCAAGCCCCAAAATATATAATTGGTTTGTCGGAAAAGTAAAAACCCCGCCAGTTGCTTGTAACAACCAGCGGGGCCATTGAAAACCAAACGCGATTGCTCGCATCGGTCATTCAGCAAAGACATTGTGAGCCTAATCGCAGAAAGAATCAAGGCTCATAATGACCTGCCACAACTGCAAAATCGAAGCCGTCAAAGCTGGCAAAGACGACAAGGGCAACCAGCGGTTTAAGTGCAACAAGTGCAAGCGGCGCTTTCAGGCAGAACAAGAGAAGCTTCTGGGTAATATGTACCTGTCCGAAGAAAAGGCTTTGATGGTTCTGCAACTGCTCGTCGAGGGCAATTCTATTCGCAGCATCACCCGGATCACCGGCATCGAAAAGAAAACCATTTTGACTCTGCTTAACGTCGCTGGGGCACGTTGCGAAGATTTGATGAATCGCAAAATGCGCAAGGTGAAAGTGAACGATCTACAGCTTGACGAAATCTGGACATTTTGCCGGATGAAAGAAAAAGTGAAAACGCGCAAGGGATTGACCAGCGATCATCTTGGCGATGCCTATTGCTTTACCGCATTCGCGCGCGACAGCAAATTGATGTTGACTTGGCATCTGGGACGCCGGACAGAACAAGACACGACCACGTTCATCGAAAAGGTTTATGACACGGTAGAGGGAACGACTAACATAATCCAGATCACAACCGATGGTTTCGGCCCTTACCCGAACGCGATTGCTTATTCGCTCGGAACGCGATCCAGCTACGCTCAGTTAGTGAAGATTTACGGCCAACCGATTGACGACGATCACAAGTATTCACCGAGCAAGATCAAGGAGTCTATACCAACGCCCCTGTGGGGCAATCCGAATCCTGAGAAAATCTGCACGTCACACGTCGAAAGACAGAACTTGAACATTCGCACGGCCATGCGAAGATTTACCCGCCTGACAATTGGCTTCTCGAAAAAGTGGGAGAATCTAAAGGCCGCGCTTGCGTTGTATTTCGCCTACTACAACTTTGTGAGAATCCATTCAAGCATTCGCTGTACGCCAGCAATGGAGGCCGGGATTACTCAACACGTTTGGACGATGCGCGACTTACTCACGGCGTAGAGATGCGCTTTTCCATTGCGGGCTTGACTCGTTCGCAATACTTGCAGAGGATTCGATCTTCAGGCTTCTCGCTGACAAGGTATAGCGGTCCCGGCCAGCCTGCGCTCTCCTTGCCCTTGGGCTTGTCGCCGGTCACGAACCCGCCGCAATACGTCATCCCGCCAGTAACCAGATGGTAGAGCAAACTGGAATCAGAAGTAGCGTACATAGATGTGAAGCGGGGAAGTCGGCGAGCGCCTACCCACACGCCCCCAAAGGGCTTCCCCGCTTGGTGAGAGCTGGCGACGGTTGTCCTCACCCCAACGTCGCCCGGCCCTCTACATGGGAGCATGGTTTCGGCAATCACATTTGCGTACTTGCACTGTGCTCCCATATCCTATGGGAACCACCGATCATGACGTTCACTAAAGCGCGAGGTTCTACTGGTTGACGATTCGCGCCCGAACCAAACGGGCGCACCGGGCATCCTCTAAATCGGCGCACAGTGTATATACAAACGGGAACAGCCGCAAGGGTAAACCTCCGCGAGAAAGGCCAAAACGCTTACACCGGAAATTGCTGGCTATTCGGAAGGGGTTAGGAGCGAGTCAAACAGAGATGGCGAAGCTTCTGAAACTAAAGAAAGCCTACACGGTCATATCGGCCTATGAACACGGGACGCGGGAGCCAAATCTTTTGACCTTGCTGCGCTATGCGCGGCTGGCGAAAGTAAGCATGGATATCCTAGTTGACGACACTAAGAATTTGCCCGGAAGATAATCTTTCGGCCAAGTCCTCAGAATTATCTGCTGGTTTCGTACAACAAGCCGTGCATCTCTGGCTCGGCTTTCTTTATTGAATCCGTAAAGGCAGACCTGACCTTTTCTATTGCCTCAAGCGCATTGGTGAGAGTATCGTTGGGCCGTTTGGTTTTCGAATTAAGGGCCGTCTGTGCTGCGCTCAGAGCGTGTGTAAGTTCAACCGCCAGATCGGCATTGATAACCACTTGCCAACTAGATAGAGCATCTTCGGCAAAACGCCACCTCAACTGGTACTCATCATTCCTGCGCTCGTGCCATTGAGACGGATCGCTAATATGAATCGTCGCCGATTCCGACAATTCGTTTGCCAGAAAGACCAAAGCCCGGATGCCATCTTGAGCATTGCGGTTAAGCATTTCAACTTCGATAAGGAGTTTATCTTTCATGCCCACCATCTCCCTTACAGACTTTGTTGATTTCGTTGTCGGCGTCGGCCCAACCAAGCTCACTAAGGTGCTTGAAATCAAGCGGCGAACTAAGTATCAATTGCGGTTTGACCATTGGCGAGAATTGCGAGAGGCCATAATAGTTTTCCATAGTGAGCAGAGGGACAAGAATGAGTATTTCAAGGCACTCTTAAACAGTCTCGACAAGTCAAAACAGAGCAGCTATGAACCGCTCGTTAAGCGGTACAAGAGCTTTCTCGGACGCAAACAAATCACGTCCAGCCCAGTAGAGCGTACCACATGGGAGTACAAACAGCTCAAGGTTCGAATCAACCCTGAACTAAGCCTAAATATAAACAATAAACCTTATTTGGTGAAGTTATATTTTAAGGCCCCGTCGCTGACTAAGAGCCGGGTAGATGTGATTCTCTTGTTAATGAAGCACGCTTTACCTAAGCCGAGAGAAGTGACTGTCAACTACGGCCTTCTGGACGTGCAACACAATCGGCTTTATGACAGTTCCCCTCAAGAGCGGCTAATACCATTGCTGCACGGAGAGGCTGATAGTTTTCTGACGATGTGGAATGAGGCTACGCTATAACCGATTGTCCTCAACGTGATGACGCCAACTGGAATGACACTAACTGACGATGAAAAGGCTCATCTACGCGCGGAAGAAGAGTTTCGCGTTGAGTTGAGGCGGCAGTTCGGGGAGCGAAAACCGAGTCGATGGTGGACGTTTCTAAACAGCGCCTTTGTGCTCTGGTTTCTTGGAAGTGTCAGTCTTGTAGGGCTAACGGCTCTTTACCATCGCCTTGATTCATCTTCCAAGGCAAACATTCAACGCGCCGAAATGCAGAGAAAAATCACAGAGGAATTAAGGGAGAGATTTGCCGTCGCCGGATACTCTCAGCTATTGGATAAATCTAACTCATGCAACGCAGAGTCAGACCAGACTCCCACCCCTGAGCTAACGGATCTCGTTCTTACAACCATCAATGGAGACAGCAGCGGAGTCTATGAAGAGTTCCGTCACACTTCAGCGAATGAAATGTTCTCCCGACTGTTTAAACCAGGTGAGCAATGTGAGGGACTCCCAGAGAGTGAAATCGCACTCTGCGCAGCCAGAACAAATTGGAGATATTTGGAACCAAAACTTTGGATACGTAAGAACCAGCCGCAGATTGACGTAAAACTCACGTGCAGGGAACTCTTTAATCGATTGGATGCAATCCACGAGAAGCTCAACTAAACCCCAAGACAATCCGTTTGTTGGCGATAGGATGGATTTGCCGAAGTAGGCCGATGTCCCACGATGCCCCGAAATAGTCTTAGGCCATATCCAGACTTTTACCCCACTATCCGCTCCCGGGAAAGCTTGACGCTTGCCGATGCGGCTTGCTAGACTCGACCCAGATCAAGTATCTAGGGACAAACCCGAACACAATTCTCGCGTAGGTTTTTTGTCAATGAGCCGGACATGCGGCTTGCCAGGTGTATGTAAAAACTAGTCGGAGGGGATTATGGTAGGCTTCAAGGTCGGCCAGAAAGTTGTTTATCCAAACCACGGTATCGGCACAATCGAGCAGATCGAACAGAAACAAATCGGGGCCGTCGCGCTGCCGTTTTACACTCTTCGACTAGCCGCAACTAATTCGCTGGTCCTGGTGCCAGTTTCAAATGCCAGTGAAGTTGGCCTGCGTCGTCCGATTTCTTCGGCCGAATGCGACACGCTCTTTACGGCTTTATCCGGCGACTTTGCCACGCCGGCCAACGATTGGAAAGATCGTTTCAAGGATTTTTCCGACAAGATGCGCACCGGCAATATTTTTGAAGTAGCCGAAGTGCTCAAGCATCTCCATTATCTCAGCCAGGTCAAGCCGCTCTCGTTTCGCGAACAGCGGATGTTTGAGCGGTCGCGTTATCTGGTCGTATCAGAACTCGCCGCCGTCTGCCGCCAACCCGAGTGCAATATCGAACCCCGTGTCGACCATGCACTTGAGCAATCCCGCGCACGGCATGAACGCCGGGCCAATGGGCCCGCCCGCGCCGCCGCCGCAGGCAGCTACTAAAGTCAATCCGGAACTATCAATCGCGCGCTCTGCCGCTTCACCGCCGTCTGTCCTGCTGAGCTGGGTTGATGGACGTGATAAGATGTCGGCACAGTTGCGTCTGCTTTATTTGTGCAAACACGATGGATGATCCTGCGAGTTATTTCCTGGCCTCATTGATTGATGCCGCCCCGCACTCAAGTACTCTGCTGAAAGTCTTTGCCAAGCTCTGCGCGGTACTCTTTTTCGTCGCCGCTAATGCGTTCTTTGTCGGCGCTGAATTTGCCCTCGTCTCCGTACGTCGACCGCGGCTCGAGGCCCGGGCGGCCGCCGGCAGCAGCCGCGCCCAGGCCGCCCTGCGGTTGCTGTCTGATCCGACTTCCTTCATCTCGGCAACACAACTTGGAATCACTATTGCTTCGCTATCGCTTGGTTGGATTGGAGAGCCTACTATTGCCGCGATGCTCGAGCCGATAGCTGTGCGAATTGCCTCAGTGGGCAGGGCCGGATACGTCGCGCACCTGTTGGCGATCGTTATTGCGTTTTCGGCGATTACTTTTCTGCACATCGTGATGGGTGAGTTGATGCCGAAGATGTTCGCGTTGGAACGGGCCGAGGGTTTGGCGTTGATTGCGGCGCGGCCGCTGGAGATATTTGCCAAAGTCTTTCAGTGGCCGCTCTGGATTTTCAATCGTACCGGAACCACGCTGGGCCGGCTGCTGGGACTGAAGTCATCGCTGCAACACACGACAGTTTTCAGCGAAGTCGAACTGCGACAGTTGATTGATATCTCTCGTGAGAGCGGTCACCTCCGCGCTGAAGAGCGACGCTTGATTCACCGGGTCTTTGAATTCTCGGACACTTTGGTGCGTGAAGCGATGGTGCCCCGTCCGGCAATTGCGGCGATATCGGCCGACTGTTCGCTTGAGCAAATCACTCAGGCGTTTCAGCAGCATCGTTATTCGCGCCTCCCGGTATACCAGGGTTCTCTGGATAACGTCGTTGGGTTCATTCATAGCAAGGACTTGATGCCTTACCTTTTGCGGCCCCAGGACTTTCGGCTCGAGTATGTATTGCAATCACCGATGTATGTAGTCGACACGGCGCGGCTGGAAGATGTGTTGCGCCAGATGCAAAAGGCAAAAACTCATTTCGGGTTTGTAGTCGACGAGCATGGCGGAGTCGAAGGCATTATTACGCTCGAAGATTTGCTCGAAGAGATTGTCGGCGATATCTCAGACGAACATGATGAAGAAGTAAACGAGCAGATTTCGTCGATTGACGAGCGCACCTACCTGCTGGATGGGTCGCTGGCTGTGCGCGATCTCAACCGTCGTCTGAAGACTTCGCTTCCTGAGTCCGAGGCCTACACGACTATTGGCGGATTTCTGATGACGGTGGCCGGGCACGTCCTCCAGCCGGATGAGATCATTGAACACGACGGACTGCGCTTTCACATCGAGAAGGTTGAGCGCCGGCGGTTGCTCCAGGTAAGGCTGGAATTATCCGGCGAAAGAGTGGAGGAAACTCCACCGGCCGTCACGGGCGCGGCCCAGGCATCGCGCTAGCCGTCTTCCCGGGCTCGGAAGAGATTACTGCTAAATCGCCGTTCCGCATCGAACCACGTTTTCTCCAGTCCGAACCCGCTTTGCGAACCCATCTTTGCGAGTTCATCCACGTCAAATTTATAGGAGTGTTCCATGTGCATCCACTCCCCGGCGGCGAAATCGACAGAAATCCCCAAACTGCTGATGGTGACCGACTGGGAACGCAAGCTTTCCAGATAGACTTCGACGGAACCGTCCTCTTCGTCATATACGGACCTTAATCCGAATGCCCAAAGGTCGAAGTTTCCACCCAGCTCCCGATTGATTCGGGCCAGTTCATTTACGATGAACGCGCGCGTTACTCCCAGCGCATCGTTGTAAGCTGCCTCAAGCGTTGCTCGATCCTTTTTTAAATCCGCCCCCAGGAGTAGCGCGTCGCCCGGACGCAGCATGCGGCGAATCGCTTGCAGAAAAGAGAGCGCTTCCTCCCGCTCGAAATTTCCGATGTTCGAACCCAGAAACAATATCAACGCGGGGCCCGCAGGAAGTGGCTGCAGAGCAGCCAGACCTTCCAAATAGTCGGCGGCATAAGCTTCGATTCGCAGCGCTGGATAGGCCGCCAGCAGGGCACGTGAGCTCTTCTCTAAAGCTGATGCCGAAATGTCGACTGGAATAAAGAGCAGTTCGGTCCGATGGCGCAATAATGTTTCGATAATCCTGCGGGTCTTGTCGGCGCTGCCGCTGCCCAGTTCGATCAAAGTCCGGCAGTCTGGAATACCGGCCACCATCTCATCGGCATGGCTGGTCAGGATCTCGTTTTCAGCCCGGGTCGGGTAATACTCATCAACATGGCAAATCGCATCGAATAGTCGGGAGCCCAGCGAGTCGTAAAGATATTTTGGGAAAAGTTGCTTTGGATTCGACAACAGCCCACGTCGGACATCTTCGGCAAATTCCGCGTTGCCATTCCGGCGCGTGAGATCGTGAATAATCAAGCGCGCGGGCGGCTCTTTAGGTTTGGTTTGCGCTAACACATCTACCTCAACACCTCGGCCCCACCAGGAGCAAAGAAATCAAATTGGCCCTTGAGTTACGCGGGTGGCGCATTATACGCGGGTGCATCCACGAACAGAAAGAGCAGCCGAGCGCTAACTCGACTGCCCCTCCTTCGTGTTGCTCTTAAATGGTGCAATCTGGTTCAGATGATGAT
>Ga0137359_10004620_pt1 | contig 11317 bp, 11 predicted proteins | sample Mad1_40_16metaG_FD_108281 | JGI IMG/M metagenome (GOLD analysis project Ga0137359, IMG submission 108281) | Vadose zone soil microbial communities from Angelo Coast Range Reserve, California, USA - Mad1_40_16 metaG | ecosystem: Environmental > Terrestrial > Soil > Vadose zone | place: USA... | reverse complement strand
TCTGCCTCAGCCGATGGCGATCACGCAGTCAGCGGCGGCCAACCCGAGTTCATTCCTCTGCTTGCGCGTGCCGCCGTCGCGGCCGGAGTAGATGGCGTTTTCATGGAAGTACATGACAATCCCAAAGAAGCCAAGTCCGATGGCGCGAACGCCTTGGAATCAACCAAATTGCGCGGCGTGTTGAAAGAACTTTTAGCGGTGCAGCGGGCAGTGGAGGCCGCGCATACCATGCTGTAGCAGCAGGATTTTCCGGAACATGAACAGCGCTACTCGCCAAGCCAAACCAACTTACCGCAGCGTATCCAGTTACAAGTGTTGCCGCAAGGTCGGGCCTGCGTCCCGGAGGGACGAAACAACTTAGCCCAGCGCTTCCAGCGCTGGGTAGGCGTAGCAAAAACCAGCCAAGTCCCGGAGGGACGACACACCTAGCCCAGCACATGAGCCGGGTCATACGCGACGCCGTATCTCTTCAGGAATTGAAGAAACTCATCCTCAAAACTCCTTTTCGCATGATGCGCGCCCTGGTTCTTGATATATCGGATCACGTCGTCAATCTGCGATGCGCTCACGCTGAATGCGCCATAGCCCTCCTGCCACGCGAACTGTTCACCGTTCTCGTTGAGCCATTTCGAGGAGCTTCCTTTCAGGAACTGGATCGTTTTCGCCAACGGCATGACGGGCGGCAGTAACAGAAGGACGTGCACGTGATCTTGAACACCTCCAATGATGATTGCGTCGAATCCCTGCTTCTTCGCAATGCCTGCCATGTAAGCCCAAAGCTTGGGCTGGAGCTCTTCCGAAATGATTTTTGCGCGGCCCTTCGTGCTGAAAATCACGTGAATGCGATTGCTGGAATACGAGTGCGACATTGTGTCGTCCCTCCGGGACTTTCGTCGTAGGGTTACGCTACCCAGCGCTGAAGCGCTGGGCTAAGTTGTTTCGGGCCTCCGGCGCTGCTCTGTACCAGGTTCGCCCCTACCCTTCCCGGAGGGCGCGGGAAGGGTGCTCTGGTGGCGACAACACTATGCTCAAAACGCAGGGCGTGTCTGTGACGGATGTCACAAAGCCGCATGTCACAAGCCGGATGTCACAAGACGGATGTCACAAAACCGTAATCCTGCTACCATTTCTGCTCGATTTGCCTCATTCCCATGCACGTCATCGCCATCGTCGCCGGAATCGTCATCCTTCTGGCAATCCTGCTGGACGCCTTTGAGACCGTTGTCCTGCCGCGGCGGGTTCAGCGGCACTTTCGCATTACCGCTTGGTTCTATCGAAATACATGGCGGCCGTGGGCGAGGCTGACCAGTCGCATCAAGTCGCAAACCCGGCGCGAAGCCTTTTTCGGATATTTCGGCCCGCTCTCGATGATCGTCCTGCTGGTGTTGTGGGCATGCAGTTTGATTTTTGCCTTTGCGCTATTGCAATACGGAAGCGGCGAACACCTCGTCTCCGGAAATCAGAAGATCACTTTTGGCCTTCTCCTGTATCACAGTGGCGAGACGTTCTTCACGTTGGGCTACGGAGACGTCACTCCCGCCTCGGGGGTTTCCCGTGTAATTGCGGTGTTAGAGGCCGGAATGGGTTTTGGCTTCCTGGCCATAGTCATCGGCTACCTGCCTACGATTTACTCGGCATTTTCGCGCAGAGAAATTGAAATTTCCCTGCTCGACGCGCGCGCGGGCTCGCCGCCAAGCGCTGCGGAACTTCTGGTTCGAGCGTCGAGCAGCCCGGATCAAAGGACCCTGGACCAGCTGTTTCGGGATTGGGAACGTTGGGCGGCGGAGGTTCTCGAAAGCCATCTTTCCTATCCGGTGCTGAGCTTTTATCGCTCGCAGCACAGCAACCAGTCGTGGCTTGGGGCCCTCGTCGTAGTTCTCGACGCCACTGCGCTCGTTATTACTGGAATTGATGACGTAAGCAATGAGCAGGCGCGATGGACCTTCAAGATGGCGCGCCATGCCATCGTGGATTTAGCGCAGGTCGTGAATGCGCATTATGACCCGAACGCACCCGATCGGCTCAGCTCCGAAGAACTTGCCCAAATCCGCACGCAGCTGGCGCAAAAAGGGCTTCGACTAAGAGACAGCGCCGAGGCGGAACAAAAATTGACTCAGCTACGGATGCAATACGAGCCTTACGCAATCGCGATGGCGAAAAATTTGTACATCTCTCTCCCGCCCTGGATTCGCACCGACAGGATCAGAGACAACTGGCAGGCCGGCCCGTGGGATCGTATCATTCAGGCCCGTGCGCTAGGAAAAGTGGCTGCCGAGCGGCGAGGGATTATTACCGATGAGCATTTCTAATCGGGATCTCTGCTAATCGTGGTTTGCAAAACCCTTCCGCCGCTGTTCGCTGTAACGATGCAGCGCGTCGCTGACGATCGGGTAGGCGTCTCCAGCCGGAAGGATTTCATCCACTTCAACCGCCTTGCCTTCCAATTGTTTGTAATCCTGAAAGAAGCGTCGCAGCATCAGTAGCCGGTGCTGCGGCATTTCTTGCGCCTCGCGATAGCTGTTGAACTCCGGGTCCTTCGTGGCGACAGCGATGATCTTGTGGTCTTTCTTGCCGGAATCGATCATGGTCATCAGGCCAATCGCCCGCGCGAAGATCATGGTGAGAGGAACGACCGCCTCCTGGCAAAGGACCAGCACGTCAAGCGGGTCGTCATCTTCGGCCAGAGTCTGCGGAATGAATCCATAGTTCGCCGGATAATAAACCGCCGAGTAGAGTACGCGGTCAAGCTTAATCAATCCGCTGACTTTGTCGAGCTCGTACTTCACGCTCGAGCCGAACGGAATTTCAATAATGGTGTTGAACTCCTGCGGCAACTTGCTGCCGGGAGTGACGTCGTGCCAGGGGTGGATCATAGGAACATTCTATCGGAGTACCGACCTTGACCCGCTTTTCGGCCGCGAGTAGAGTTTTAGTGTGATGTCGTCGCAAACCACTAAGTTCCTGAAATTCGGCAGCGCGATGGTCGTCATCTTGCTGGCGCTGGGATATCTGGCCTACACCGGTGTTCAGGAGAGCAAGAGCTACTACGTCACCATCAAAGAATTGCGCGGCCTGGGCGACGGTGCCTATTCAAAACGTCTTCGAGTTGCGGGAAATGTTCAGCCTGGTTCAATCCGGCGTAGCGGGACAAACGTCAATTTTGTGCTGGTCGAGAACGATCAGCTCCTAAACGTTGTGTACAACGGGACTGAGCCTCCTCCGGACACATTTAAAGATAACGCCCAGGCGCTCGCCGAGGGCAAGTTTAACCGTGACGGCGTCTTTTACGCCAAGCAGATTCAGGCCAAGTGCGCTTCGAAATACGCCCCGCAACAGGAAGCGCCGGCTGGCGGGACGTCCAACATGAGCGCCGTTCCCAGCAGCGGAAATTCCACCGACAACTAGTCACCAGGCAATCTAGCCGAGAATCTCAGGCGCGCATAATCCGCCGTCCACCGGCCTCGGTCATCGCACAGGACCGGCCGGAGTCTTTCAGTGACTTCATCAAGGAACGCGTTGCGCCTCACTTCACTCACGCTTTTAGTGAACGGAATGGCGAATGTCTCCAGCCAGCCTCGCATTCCGCTCGTAAGCGGCGTGGGCCGAGGAATCAGCGCAATTTCTTCGGCCACAAAGCCAGCGCGTTCCAGCCTCTCGCGATATTCGTCGGGAGTGGGGAAGTACCAGGGGATGAGTGAAGCCGGATCTTGCACGCCGTAAGCTTCGAGGGTTGCGCAAATCGCAACCGTAATTGCCGCAACATTCCCATGGCCGCCCATTTCTGCAGCGAAACGTCCGCCCGGTTTGAGTGAGCGATGAACGCCCTGGATCACCGCATCTGGATCACGACTCATCCAATGCAACGCAGCATTGGAAAACACCGCGTCGAACTCGGAATGAAAGTTGAGGCTGTAAGCATCCACCACGCGCGAATCGATGCCACGCCGCTTCGCCGCCGCAACCATGTCCGCAGATCCATCCACTCCCACAACTTCAGCTCCCACCGCCGCGATTTTTTCCGTGAGCGCACCATCGCCGCAGCCGAGATCAAGAATTCGCTCCCCGGGCTGGGGATTGAGCAGACCAAGGACGGCTTCTCCCAAGTCGGAGACAAACCGCGCATTTTCAGCGTAACGCGATGCACTCCATTCTTGCGTGGGAGCATTCTTTGGCATCGTCGGCATCGTTCTATCCTAATCAGGATCCATCATGTTCGCAGGCAGGTGCTATAAAAGAATGCTCCTGATCCATGAACGAGTCACAATCCAACTACGTAGTCGTTGCTGACGACGTTATTAAGCAGTTCGGCCGCTTTGCCGCGCTGCGAGGGGTTAGCGCGCAATTCGCTCCCGGGAAACTCTACGTCATCCTCGGGGACAACGGCGCGGGAAAAACGACGTTGTTGCGAGCCATCGCCGGACTGGCGCAGCCGACGCGCGGCACAATTTCCGTTCTGCGGAGCATGAACATCAAGGATGTGCGCGCACACATCGGCTACATGGCGCATCCCTCGCTGCTTTACGACGAAATGAGCGGCATGGAAAATTTGCGCTACTTCGCTGGCCTTTATGGAATCCCCGACGGCAGATGTCGCGAAGTGATCAGTGCAGTAAATCTGGATCCCGGTCTGGAGCGTCCAGTCGGCCAGTACTCGCAAGGCATGCGACAAAGAATGTCTCTGGCGCGAGCGCTGCTGAATGATCCCAAACTGCTCCTGCTCGACGAGCCGTTTTCGAACGTCGATTCGCGTTCCGCACTGGTAATGGCTGCATTGCTCGCGCAAATGAGAGATGGGGGACAGACGGTTTTAGTGGTGACACACCAGCCCGGCCTTCTTGAATCCATTGCGAACGAATTTGTCTGGATGGAAGCTGGGAAGATTGCGCGCCAAACCGCCAAACTTGAGGCGGATACACAATGAGCTTCTTGGCAATCACGCGTGCGACCCTCGCGAAAGATGTTCGTCTCGAATGGCGGTCAAAAGACGCCATCAATGCGATGCTGTTCTTCGCATTGCTGGTGGTGGTGATCTTCAGCTTCGCATTCGATCCAACGGCGGAAGAATCGCGGAGAATTGCCGGCGGGCTGATCTGGGTGGCATTTCTGTTTGCCGCGATTGTGGCTTTGAACCAAACCTGGGCGCGTGAGTTGCGCAATCAAGTGCTGGACGCATATCGCGTCTCCCCTGCGCCTGCAAATCCTCTGTTCCTGGCGAAGGCCGTAGGCAATTTCATTTTTGTCAGCGTAATCGAGGCGCTGATGACGCCATTGTTCATCGCCTTCTACAAGCTGCGAGCGCTCGGACCCGCTTGGGAGTTGCTGCCGATAGCGGTCCTGGGAACTTGGGCATTAGTTATCAACGGCACCTTCTTCGCGGCGATTTCCTTGCGCACACGCAGCCGGGAAGTCATGTTGCCGCTGCTGCTGTTTCCCATTTCTATTCCGGCCCTCCTCGGAATGGTCAACGCGACTACGGCAGTGCTCACCGGCGAGGAGTCGGCGCGGGTGTGGATCGCCCTGCTGCTGGCGTATGATGTCGTGTTTACCATTGCATCTTTATTCCTTTTTGAGACCATACTGGAAGCAGAGTGAAACGCGCCATCCCCATTCTCGCTATCGTTACAGCGGTGCTACTGAGTTTTGCTCTCTATGAAGCGCTCATCGGCGCGCCTACTGAACGCACCATGGGCGACGTGCAGCGCATCTTCTATTATCACGTTCCCTCCGCATGGACGGCGTTCCTGCTGTTCCTCATTAACTTCGTGGCATCAATCGTGTACTTGATTCGCCGAAATCCAAAAGCCGACATTCTAGCTTTGGTGAGCGCTGAAGTAGGCGTTGTGTTCTGCACTGTGGTCTTGGTGACCGGCCCTATCTGGGCGCGTCCGGTCTGGGGCATCTGGTGGGCGCCAGGGGACATCCGTTTAACCACCACGCTTGTGCTCTGGCTTATATACGTCAGTTATTTAATCCTCCGCCGATACTCGACCAGTGGACAAACTCCCGTGATTGCAGCTGTGCTGGCCGTCTTCGGCGCGCTGGATGTTCCGCTGGTGTATTTCTCAATCTGGTTCTTCCGCACCCAACATCCTTCTCCGGTGATCGGGGGTGGAGGATCTCTCGATCCCCGTATGGCACACGTCCTCCTGATCAACTGGCTGGCATTTCTTTGTCTGGCCTTCTTGGTCGGCTGGACCCGGTATCAACTGGAAGTTGTGCAACGTGAAGTAGAAGAAGCGCAGGCACTCGAATCCCTGTTGGAGGGATCGCGATGAGTTACCTCTATGCTGCTTTCATTGCGACCTGGGTGATCCACGGGACGTATTTGGCAATCTTAGTGCGCAAATATTCGAAGATTCGGCGAGAGATGGAGAGGTTGAAAAAATAGCACTCAGCACTCGGCAGTCAGCCTAGACGAAGCCTCAGCACGAGAACTTCCGATCTTTTCAACTCATTCCTTGTTGGCTGAATGCTGAGTGCTGAGTGCTGAATGCTCTCTCAGCGCGAGAAGTTCCAGCTTGGTTCCAGTCCTGTAGCGTCCTGGGATTCGTCTCTTGGCCGGATAAATTCATATTCTTCGATTAAGGCCGCTACCCCCACCTTCGTGGGAGAGTCCCCAGGTTCAACGCGAACCACCCGCGCCAGAAACTTCACCCGGACTGAAGCCGTCAGAGTGACCTGCGGCGGGAATGCCATCGTGACTTCTACCTGGGCGCCTTCCTTCATCCAGCGGTCCAGATAGAAAAAAAGACCGCGGGCGCTAACATTTTCGGTTTCGGTAGCGAATTCGGCGGGGATGCCCGAGACTCTGACAGATGCGGGCAGCTTCATAGGGAAGCGCCGCATGGCACGTCGTTCGGAGTTGTTTGAAACCGGTCGCTGTCCTAAGAGCATTCTGGTTTACGAAGCGCCAGCACGGAAGCGGTCCTGACGCAAGATTTACTGAACTCCTGGGGTATTGCAAGCACAAAACCGGAGGGGGGACAGCGCCGGTTAACGCCTTCCGGTGTTCGAGGGAGGGGCCGGAAGCGCCGAACAAGGTGATTACAGCATGTGGAGTTCCACAAGTTTTTGACTATCGGGAGCCGTAATTGCCGAAAATGAGGCACTTGGGGTTTGCCACCCAAGAAATTTCAGGTACAGGTGCAAGCAGTTGCAGAGGTTGAGGAAGGGAAAAGGGGTCTGGCGACCACTTTCTTGGCCCTTCGGCATCTCTCGATTGATCGTGGCGCATCAGACTTGAGGAAAGCACGCCCTAGCAATTACTTTCTCGTGGGGACAAAACTTGACAGCCTATTCATCAGATGTTTAAGTATTTACTTGCTTTAAACCAATCAGGTAGCGGGTGCGCAGGCCGACTGCCAGGCAATTTCGGGCGCGCGTCAGGCGCCAATTTCTCTCTATCTTTATTCTCCATGAAACCGGGATCTCGGAGGGTTCTGTGATGGTAGATCGCGTTGGGTTGGGAGCTGTTTTCGTCCGGGGACGGGCCCCAGTATTGTTCGCACTGCTGGTCCTCGGCGGCGCTCTTTTGCTCCAGCACGATATGGCAGCTCCCAACCAGTCCTATAAGACCGCGTTGAACCCACTGCAGGTCCGAGCGGCATTTGGGCGTCTGCCGATGAGCTTTGAACCTAACCAGGGTCAAAGCAACGACCAGGTGAAATTTCAGGCGCGGGGCAATGGCTACGCGCTCTATCTCACCGACAGTGAAGCCGTGCTGGCATTCCCCGCGCATTCCAAGAGTAATCTGGGTTCGAATAACCCTGGTTCAGTTGTAGAAATGCAGCTCGTAGGCGGAAATTCGACTGCCGGAATATCCGGCGTCGACCAGCTTCCAGGACACAGCAATTACTTCATCGGAAACGACCCATCCCGCTGGCGGCGTAACATCCCACAATTTGCTCGTGTGCAATACCGTGGTGTTTACCCGGGAGTTGACCTCGCCTTTTACGGGAAACAAAATCGCCTTGAATACGATTTCGACGTAGCCCCGGGCAGCGATCCCCGGCAAATCGAGCTTAATTTCAAAGGCGCCAAAAGCATGACTCTCGCCGAGAACGGCGATCTGGTTCTCGCAATAGACGGCCGCGAATTGCGTTTTGAAGCGCCCCACATCTACCAAGCTTCGAGTGCTGGCACCCAGACCATCGTTGGATCATTCGTATTGCGGGGGAACACCACGGCCGGGTTCGAAGTGGGTGAGTACGACCACAGCCGCACGCTGGTGATTGATCCTGTCCTCGCGTTTTCTACGTATTTGGGTGGTTCTGGCAACGAGAGCTGTTCCACCATCACCGGAGCAGCGTTCGTTCCCCATTGTCCTGCGATCGCGGTGGACTCAGCATCGCGCGCATACGTGGCAGGAGCGACCACCTCTTCGAGTACGTTTGCCGGAAGCACTGCCCCAACGGTGAACGGTGGCGCTGATGTTTTCCTCGCTCGCGTTAACAGCACCGGATCAGCACTTGATTACGTTACTTATCTGGGCGGCAGCGGCACCGAATATCCCGCAGGCGTCGGCGTGGACAGCGGCTTCAATGTCTACCTGGCGGGCACCACCAACTCGCCGGACTTCCCGACAATCAACGGATTTCAGAGCGCACCAGGGTCAACTGGAAATCACGTGTTCGTCACGAAGTTCGATTCCAGCGGTTCGGCACGCCTCTATTCAACTTATCTTTCCGGCACCGGAGTCGATACCGCCAGCGGCCTTGCGGTCGACAGCCAAGGCAGAGCTTACGTCATCGGCACCACGACTTCCTCTAATTTCCCGACAACTGGGGGTGCCCTGCAACCTGCTGCTGCTGCGACGAACCAGTTTTTCTTCAGCAAAATTGACCCCGCCGCCAGCGGGACGAATAGCCTGCTCTATTCGACTTATATCGGCGGCAGCACGCCGTCCAATGGTGCCGTGACCGGCGGTGCTGTCGCCGTGGACAGCAGCTTCAACGTATACCTGGCAGGGGGAACGACCTTCACCGACATGCCGATTGTGAATGCGTACCAGTCGGCTCTGAAAGGAGCTGGAACCTCGGATGTGTGGGCAGCACGCCTGAACGCGCCGGCGACTAACACGCAGCAGTACATCCCGCTTTATGAAACGTATCTCGGGGGCAGCGGCAACGATGTCGCATATGGCGTGGCCAGCGAGCCTACCACGAGTGGACAGACCTACATCACTGGATCAACTACCTCATCTGACATCACCGTTCCGACGACAACTGCTTCCTTTCAGCCCACCTACAAGGGCGGGACCGACGCGTTCGTCGCGAAGTTCGGCTTGCCAGTGACCACTGGCACGACTCAGGGTTCAGTTCCGCTGGTGTATTTCAGTTATCTCGGCGGAACTTTGCAAGACGTTGGACTGGCAATCGTGACCGACTCGCTGGGGAACGCCCGCGTAACCGGCTTCACAAGTTCCATTCTCGATTTCCCGGCTACGCCTGCCGGGTCAAGCAACCCTCTGCAGGGTACTTCCGGGGGAGGGACCGACGCCTTCATTGCTCGTCTCAATACTACGGGAACATCGACCAGCACGAACACCAGCACAGCAAGCTATCTCGGAGGCTCCGGAACTGACATTGGGACCAGCCTTGCGATCGACGCCGCGCTGAACGACTATGTGGCGGGAGAAACTAACTCCGGAAATTTCCCCAAGGCTAGCCCGTTGCAATCGAACCTCTCTGGCCCATCAGACGCGTTTGTCAGCAAAGTCGGACCCAACACGTCTGGTCTCAGCATGCCGGCTTTTACACCAGCGAATGCGCTTCCATCCCCCAATGCGGCCAATCCTGTCGTGAGTCCGTCGCCTGTTGGGGTGGGAAGTCAAGTCACATTTACGTATTACATCTACAACACAGGGGATCCCGTCGCGGGAGTTGTGTTCACGGATACGATCGGCGCCAATTCGGGTGCCGCGTCTGCGGCCACTAGTCAAGGTACTTGTACCAGTGCGAGTAACGGCACGATTGTGTGTAATCTCGGCACGGTGAACACTTCCACCACCACAAGCTCGTCCACAACTCCCCTAAACTTTGCCGCCAAGGTAACGGTCACAGTCACGGCTCCAACAACGGTTTCCGGGTCGTCCTCGCTCGGCAATAGCGCCGCCCTCAGTTTTCCGGGTACGATCTTGCCCAGCATAAGCCAGACCGCCATCGTGAATGATTTCGGTGTCAGCGCAACTCCTGCGAGCGCGACTGTGACTTCGGGAGCAGTCGCGGTGTACGTAGTGCAGGTGACGCCCACCGGAGCCGGGTTCCCGGCCGCAGTTTCTCTGGGTTGCGGATCGGGACTTCCCACTGGCGCGAGCTGCAGCTTCACGAACAACCCCATTCCCAACATGAATGGTGGACGGCAGAGCCGGAGCTTGGAGATTGCCACTACGGCACGAGTCACAACTCCAGCTGCCTTGTTCCGGGAGCGCCACTTGTTTTACGCCTTCTGGCTGCCGATTTCGGGTCTGGCTGTGATTGGAACGGGCATTTCCCGCAAACGGCGCGTGCTGCTTGGTATATTTTGCTCGATGGTTGTAGGTATGGTCTTGCTGCAGGCAGGATGCGGCTCCAGCAAGAGCAACACGACTACGACCACGGGAACTCCTGCGGGAACTTACACCGTGACAGTGAACGCGACCTCTGGTTCCGCGACCCGGACTACCACTGTGCAGTTGACGGTAAAGTAGAAAGGTGCGAGCTACTGCACGCGTTTCAGGACCACAGCCGACGACTCGTCTGCTCCGATGACCCCTTGCAGCTTGACCCAGTCATCAAATTTCTCGGGCGGCACGCTGAGATCGCGGACAACATATTCCCGCCAGTAGCGAAGTTTGGAACCTTCGACTTCAATCTTGCTCTGATAGCTGGCAAACCCGATATCGATCTTCACCGGATCAGGGAGTTCGTCCACCTTGTATTCCTTGGGAATCTCAATCTCATAGGTATCGCTCTCGCGCGCCGTACGCTCCAATTCAACTGGATAATGCCGAGGTTTGTGCTCCACATACGAGCTTTTGTCGTCGAGCACGCGCGGGCGTACCAGCATGAGCGGGCCGCGTGCTTGCCCGTACTGTAATGTGGTGAATTTGTACTTGAGCAGCAGGTCTTTTTGGATCTGATCTGCCTGTTGTATGTCGATGCTGTCCAGAGAGAAGCCCTGGATTGAGCGGCCGAGCCAGTGCTCGAAGTCATGCGTGCGTTGGCGCTCATCGGTATGCCGCAATCGCCATCGTTCGCGTGTTGCGAAATCGCCCGCGCGATCCTCCGCCACTTCCCCGGAGAGGCCGCCATCGGCTGTCAGGACAAAATGCCCAGTA
>Ga0137359_10004619_pt1 | contig 11317 bp, 8 predicted proteins | sample Mad1_40_16metaG_FD_108281 | JGI IMG/M metagenome (GOLD analysis project Ga0137359, IMG submission 108281) | Vadose zone soil microbial communities from Angelo Coast Range Reserve, California, USA - Mad1_40_16 metaG | ecosystem: Environmental > Terrestrial > Soil > Vadose zone | place: USA... | reverse complement strand
CTGCGGCCGGAACTTCGGCTTCACGGCCTGGGCCAGGCACAGGTACGCAGCCTTCAGCCGTGCGGCCCGCAGCCGCAGCTTCCAGAGCCCCAGCAGCGAGAGGGGCGGCGCCTGCGCGTCCGCCGATGCCGACAGGCGGAAATCGCGGACCACTTCCAGCGTCACCACAGGGAGGCCAGCCGCGGCAGGGACCGCGTCCGGGCCAGCCGATGCGTCCGATGCAGCCGGCACAGGGACGGTCATTTCCGTCGCGATCGGGAGGTCCCGGTGGTGCGGGTGGCGGACCTGCGGGCCAGCCAAGACCTTTTGAACAGCGGCGAGGCTCGGCGCCCGCGGGCTCGCGTCCGGGACCGCGGATGCCCGGCCGTCCGGGGATGCTGCCTCCGCTGCCCATTGACAAAGTCCCACCCAAGGCCGAGCCGGGCAAGCCTCTGTATACGCGGAAGCCCACGCAGCGCCAGCGTCCGGTGCTCGACAAGCGTGAGCTCGAGGGCGAGCGCAAGCTGCACCCCACCCGGCAGCGTCCGGGTGCAGGACGGGCAGCCGCCGCGGCGGTGATTGCGCCGCCGGAGCCGCGCCCGCCGCGCGATGTCACCATTACGGAAGGCATCACCATTCGCGAGCTGGCGGAGAAGCTGGATGTGCGCGCCAAGGATTTGCTGAAAACGCTGCTGGATCGCGGCGTGTTCGCCAGCATCAATCAGGCGCTGGATGTGCCGACGGCGACGACGCTGGCGGAAGCGTTCAGCGGCGTGGTCAGCGTGGTCTCCCTTGAAGAAGAGATGGTGTTAGAGGTTGCCAAGGAAGAGACCAAGGAGAGTCTGAAGCCGCGACCGCCGGTGGTTACGGTGATGGGGCACGTGGACCATGGCAAGACGAGCTTGCTGGACGCGATTCGCAGCGAAAATGTTGCTGCGGGCGAGGCGGGCGGCATCACGCAGCACATCGGCGCGTACAAAGTGCAAGTGAACAACCGCAGCGTGGTGTTCATCGATACGCCGGGCCACGAGGCGTTCACGCGCATGCGCGCTCGGGGCGCGAAGGTGACGGACATTGTGGTGCTCGTAGTGGCTGCCGACGACGGAGTCATGCCGCAGACGAAAGAAGCGATCGATCACGCCAAGGCGGCGAATGTGGCAATCGTCGTGGCGATCAACAAGATTGACAAACCGGAAGCGCAACCGGAACGCGTGAAGCGCCAGCTTGCGGACAACGGGTTGCTGCCAGCGGAATGGGGCGGCGACACGGAGTTTGTGGAAGTTTCGGCGAAGCAGAAAACCGGAATCGAAAAGTTGCTGGAGACTTTGCTGCTGGTGGCGGACCTTCGCGAGCTGAAGGCCAATCCGGATGCGCCGGCGACCGGCACGGTGCTGGAATCGCGCGTGGACAAAGGGCGCGGGCCAGTGGCCACAATCCTCGTGCAGAACGGCACTTTGCGGCCCAGCGACTTCTTTATTTGTGGCGCGGTGTTCGGGAAAGTGCGCGCGATGTTCGACGATCACGGCCGGCCGGCGAAGGACGCGCCGCCGTCGACGCCTATCGAGGTACTCGGCCTTCAGGGCGTGCCCGAAGCGGGCGACAACTTCCAGGTCACCGACGAAGCCAAGGCGCGGCACATCGTCGAATACCGGCAGGGCAAGCAACGTGACGCGGCGCTGGCGCGAACCTCTGGTGTGCGCATCACCCTGGATCAACTGCACGAGCAGATGAAGACCGGCGACGTAAAGGAATTGGGCATCGTCATTAAGGCCGACGTGCAGGGCTCGGTGGAAGTGCTGAGTGAAATGCTGCCGAAACTTTCCACCGATCAGGTGAAACTGAAAATTATCGGATCCGGTGTGGGTGCCGTGACGGAAAACGACGTGCTGTTGGCGTCCGCATCCGGAGCGATCGTCATCGCTTTCGGCGTCCGGCCGGACCGCAAGGCCCTGGACCTAGCGCAGCAAGAACATGTCGACATCCGTACGCACACAATCATCTACGAGGTTTCCGACGAGATTAAGAAAGCCATGGAAGGTATGCTCGAGCCGGTCGTTCAAGAGACGTATCTGGGCCGCGCGGAAGTGCGCAACACCTTCCGGGTCAAGGGCGCGGGAACGGTGGCGGGCTGCTACGTGGTCGATGGCGTGCTCAAGCGCGAAGCGCAAGTTCGCGTGGTGCGCGATGGCGCGATTATCTACACCTCCAAGCTCAGCTCGCTGAAGCGCTTCAAAGATGACGCCAGCGAGGTGCGCACCGGTTTTGAATGCGGCGCGGGCATCGCGAATTTCAACGACGTGAAGGTCGGCGATATACTGGAATGCTTCCAGGTGACGAAGCTGAGCGCCGCGGAAGCCGCCGCGCAGGGCAACGCGCCAGCGTCGCGCAAATAGAAGCACCAAGCTGAACCGCGGAGCCGCTCATGCCCGTCGGCCTACTCACCCTAGAGCTGCACATTCCGGATGCGCATTCGCTGAAGGACAAGCGGCAAATTGTGCGCAGCTTGAAGGATCGGCTGCGCCGCCATTTCAACGTAGCGGTGGCCGAGATGGAGTATCAGGACGTGTGGCAGCGCTCGATTATTGGCGTGGTCACGCTCTCCACCGCGGAGCAGCATGTGGAAGAGTCGCTGCAACTGGTGCTGAGAGAGGCGGATCGTCTGCTCGGACCGGTTTTGGTGAATCACGTTGTGGAAATGATTTAGAAGGTACTGCGATGAGTCCGACGAATCATCGTCACGAGCGAGTGGGCGAGGAAATCGCGCACGAAATCAACGCCATGCTGGCTGGAGAGCTGAAAGATCCGCGGCTCGAAGGCATGGTGGTAGTCAGCGAAGTGCGTGTGCAGCCGGATATGAAGCACGCGCGCGTGTTTGTGAATATGCGCGGGACCAGCAAGGAGCAAAACGACGCCATCAAGGCCCTGGAGCATGCTTCCGGCTTTATCCGCAGCGAGCTCATCGAGCGGCTGCAACTGCGCCGCCTGCCCGAACTGCACTTTACGCTGGACCTTTCTCAGGAGCATGTAGAGCGCATCGAGCAATTGCTAAAGGAGATGAAGAAGGACAACCCTTCCTCCAATCTCTGAGTTTTGCTTCTAACCTCTGAATTTCATGCCCAAACAGCCGCAGCCGGTGCCCTTTGACGGCGCCCTCGTAATCGACAAGCCAAAAGGGAAGACATCGCACGACGTCGTTGACGCCGTGCGTCACCTCGCCGGCTTTCGCCAGATTGGGCATTTAGGAACGCTCGACCCGCTGGCCACTGGCGTTCTGGTGTTGCTGCTCGGGCGCGCCACGCGGCTGGTGCAGTTCTACGCCGGCCGGCGCAAGCGTTACGCGGCCGGCTTCCGCTTTGGCTTTGCGACCGATACGTATGACTCCGACGGCGAAGCGCAGGGCCCGGATATCACGCCGGTGCTCGATCGCGCCGCACTGGAAAGATTCGCCAACGAACGCATCGGCCGATTTGCGCAAACCCCGCCATCCTTCTCCGCGAAAAAGGTGAAGGGGCGTCCCGCCTACGAGCTGGCCCGCAAGAAACAAGCTGTCGAATTGAAGGCTGTCGAGGTCGAGCTGTTCGAGTTCAAACTGACGGAGATCGAGGGCAGCGTCGCCCGCTTTATGATCGAATGTTCGTCGGGGACGTACATCCGTTCACTGGCGCACGAAATGGGGCAGAAGCTGGGCTGCGGCGCGCACCTCGCGGAAATATCGCGCACGGCGGTCGGAGAATTTTCCTTGGACCAGACGGTGAAGCTCGAAGAGCTGGCCGAGGCCGCACGCGCCGGCAAGTTCGCGGACTATCTGATCCGCCTGGAAAATCTGCTTCCGAATTTTCCGCGTGTGAACGTATTGCCGGTTATCGAGCGGCGCGTGCGCCATGGCACGAAGTTCAACGTGATGCTGGCGCAAGTGCAACCGGGGCGCTTGGAATCTCCGCCGGGAGCTACTTCACAGCTCGATGGCGGCGAGCCGCGTCCGCCGAAGCTGCGTGTCTTCGGCCAGCAAAACAACTTGATCGCTATTGCCGAAGCCGTGGTTCCCCGGACCTATCAGCCGGTGGTGGTGTTTGAGCCCCTGCCGTAAGAAAATTCTGCAAGATGGAGAGTTCTTCGCTTCGCTCGGAGCGTCTTAGCGCTTGCCCGGGGATCAACAATTACGCGTGCGTGCGAGGGCACAGGCATGAGTGCCTGTGCTGCTTAGGGCTGCGGCTGCTCTGGTGATTGCTGTGGCACCGCCCGTCCGGCGCCGCGGCCTCCCACCGCGTCTCCGCGTCCCGCGAAGATGCTGGGTGCATTGCGGATGGGATCGCGAAGTCTTCGCGGGGTGATGAGTATGAGGAACTCGGTGTTCTTCAGAGAGTTATTCCTGCCGCCAAACGCATAGCCGATTCCGGGAAGATTGGCGAATCCGGGAAGGCCGACGAGCGAGCGCGTTTCCTGATTGTCCAACAGGCCTCCGATCAGCGTGGTCTCGTCTTCCTTGATGCGAACGGTTTGCGTCAGTGTGCGGTTCGAGAGCACCGGTATGCCGTTGATGCTCGTGCCGGCAAGCGCGCGAATCTCAAACTCCAACTGCAATGTGACTTCGTGATTCTGATGCAGGGTCGGCGTGGCCTTCACCTTTACTCCGAGATCGATGTATTCCGAAGCGGGATAGGGAGTTTGCGCCGTGCCCGTGCCCGTGGCGAACGCCGGCGAGTCTTGAATCACGGTGACCACGCCTTGATTTGCCGTGGCTCCCAAGGCGGTCAGCGCCACATCCGGCAGGCTGCTGGAAGTGAGAATCGCGCTCACGATGGCGCCGGGACTTGCCGGAGTTGCGATCTCAATGCGGTTGGAAAACGTGCCCTGGCCCAGTCCCACATAAATCCCCAGCGTGTTTTGCCCTTTGTTGGTGACCGCAAGAGATGGAACCGTTCCCCCGGTAAAATTCGCGATGACGACACCCGCCGGCGTCGCCGCGGTGGGCAGAGGCGAGCCGACTGCGGGGCTGAAGGTGGCGTCAAGGTTGTTGCTGCCGAGCAGGATGGAAACCGTGTTGTCGCCCTGATTCACGACCGCGAGGTCCGGAACCGAGTCGGCGTTCAAGTCCCCGATGGCGATGGCGACAGGGGATTGCCCCACAGCGATGGGCGAATTGGCTGCTTCCGTGAAGGTGACGTTGGAGTTGTTGTCCACCGATCCCAGCAAGATGGCCACGTTGTTCGTAGTCTGATTGACGACCGCAAGATCCACCTCAGCGCTGTTGTTCACGGAGTTGCGTGCGCCGCGGAAGTTGCCGATAACCATCGCCACGGGGCCCTTTTCGGAGATCGTGGATGTGTTTGTCAGTGCGAACGGCGAGCCCGGAAACTCTGTAAATCCGCCTTTGCCATCGCCTTTGAACCCGGAGATTGTGTTGTCGCCCTGATTGGCCACGGCAAAATCGAGATTCCCGTCTCCGTTGAAGTCCGCGACCACAACAGAGGTCGGATTTTTTCCGACAGCAAGAGGAGAGCCGGAAGCCTCTTGGAATGTACCGTCGCCGTTTCCGAACAGCACCGTCACATTGTTGGAGGTGGAATTGGCGATGACCAGATCCTCGGTGGCCGTTGTGATTCCCGTCGAAGTGGTGATGGTGTTTCCGAACGCGGCGGCGGCGATAGCCGACGGTCCCTTCTCTGTGTTGGCAAGAACAAATGGCGAATTGGGGGCGGCCACGAAATTTCCGCTGTTCTGATTCAACAAAATCGAAATGCTGTTGTCGTTCTGATTGGCCACGGCGAGGTCCGGCAGACCGTCGGCGTTGAAATCCTGGGCGACCAGGGCAACGGGCGTATTGCCCACGGCGAAGGAAGTCTCCGGAAAATTCGCGGAAGTGGGTACGCCCAGGAACGAGGTGCTGTTGTTGGTTGTCGTTCGACTGTTCCCCGTTCCCGTGCCCAGGCTGCCAGACAGCAAGGAGAGCGTGACCGGAAAGCGATCGCCCACGAAAAACGTGGCGGGCTTGCCGTCCTGCGCGCGCATCAACACTTGCCTCCCGCTTTGCACTAAATTGAGGGCATCGGAAAAATTGGCGGCCACCCCGGGGAGCGTAAGCAGAAATGTAGTGTAGCCTCCGCCAAACAGGGTAAATCCCGGCACGCTGGAGAGTCCCCTGGCGCTGAGCAATTGCCCCAGAATAGTGAGCGCGTTCGACAAGTCGGCGGATTTTTGCAACGTGCGCACATCATTGGGACTGATCAGGAAGGCCTGCGTGGAGGAAGGCGGAGTGATGCCCAGTTGCTGCGGTTTGTTGCGGTCGACCTCCAGCAGTTCGATTTCCAGCATCAATTCGCCGCGCGCGCGGTCCACCTGGCGGATCAGTTCCTTGGCCAATGCCAGCTTTTCGGGAGCGTCGCGTATGGTGATGCTGTGCGCGCGGGTGTCCAGCTCCAAACGGGTCGTTCCGGTCATTTCGCGCAACAGTCGCAGCAGCTCCGTCATTTCTTCAGGGGATGCGGACGCAGGCAGGGGAAAGGTTTGCTCGGCTTGCAATCCGAACTGGCGGCGCTTGTCCGGCGTGTCTGGCGCAACGAAGATCAGCGTAGCGTTCAACGGCCGCCAGAACGTCGCGGTTTGTGAGCCAAGAATCGAGGTTGCCGTGTTGAAGTCTACGTTCTCGACCTGCAGTTTTACCTGGCGCGAAACCACGTCGGGATCGAACGCAGCCTTGATGCCGAAAGCCTGGGCCACCTGCTCGTAGGCACTGCGTGTGTCGCCGCGCAGATTAAAGCTACGCTTGCCGCTTTGCAGCTTCAGGCGCGGCACGCCGGCGAGTTCCGTGGATTGTAATGGCGGCTCGTCTTCGCGCATCGATTCCATCTGCGCATAGCGTTCCGCCACGACTCTATTGCTGGGGTCGATGCGCATCGCTGTGGTGAGCTCTTCCTTGGCCTGCGGGAGGTTCCCGGCCAGGGCCAGGCGCTCGGCGTTGTCAACGTGGTCGCGAATCAGCTTGGAGCGCAGCGCGGCGCCGCGCCCGACGACCGCGAGATCCTGCGGCGCGTAGCGCGCGGCCTCATCATATGCCTGCAGCGCTTCGTCCATGCGCCCTTCGGTTTGCGCTTTCTCGCCGCGCTCCAGGAGTTTTTGCGCGCGCTTGGAGTCGGGGCGGATGACTTGATTGGGCCCGTTGGAGGGCGACTGTGCCTGTTGCGCTGTGGATGCGGCGCACAGCAGCAGCGACAACAGCAGGGACGCGGTTTGGCGGAGGGGCGCAAGGCTCATGGATGGATTGCCTGAGGCACACTCATTCTACGCGAGAAGAGAAGGGAAGCGCGGCTTGACCCGGTGAGGCGGGGACGCGTAAACTGGATTTGTAGTTGCAAATCACTTTCAACTGGAGATCCCTTGCTCGCTGCCTTTCTCATTGCTATGCGTGAAGGTGTCGAAGCCGCTCTCGTCGTGGGCATCATCCTGGTCTATCTGGCGCGCACCGGCCGCTCGCACCTGGCGCGTTTTGCCTGGTCCGGGGTGGCCGCCGCTGCCGCGCTGAGCCTCGGCATCGCCGTGGAGCTGCAGCGCTGGCGCATCAGCGAAGACGGCTTCGAGGGGCTGCTGCTGCTGATCGCGGCCTTCTTCGTGGTTACGATGATCGTATGGATGAACCGCGTTGCGCGCCACCTGAAAAAAGAAATCGAGCAAAAAGTGGAGTCCTACGCGGCGCGCGCCGGAAGCGCGGCTGGTTGGGGGATTTTTCTGTTTGTGTTTTTAATGGTGGTGCGCGAAGGCGTGGAGCTGGCACTGATTCTGCGCGCCGTGGAGATGTCCACGGAAGGCCTGCAGACCTGGATCGGCACGATTTTGGGCATCGCGGCGGCCGTGGCCGTCGGGGTGTTCTTCTTCAAGGGTACGCTGCGCGTGCCGCTGCATCGGTTCTTCGCAGTGACCACCGTCATCTTGATGCTGGTGGCGTTCCAATTGGCGCTGACCGGTTTGCACGAATTGAGTGAGGCGCGCTGGCTGCCCTCCAGCAAACAGGAAATGGCGCTGATCGGGCCCATCGTGCGCAACGAGCTGTTCTTCTTTGTGTTTATTTTCGGCGCGGCGACGCTGCTGGTTTTGCGGGAATGGCAGTCCGCGTCGCACGCGAAATCGGCAAAAGAGGCGCCTGGCGACGCAGAGCGGCGGCTGCTGGAATCGCAGAACCGGCGGGCGCGCGGCTGGATGATTGCCGCGGCCACGGCGTGCCTGGCGGTCATGCTGGTGCTGACCGCGGATTTCATTTACACGCGAGCGAATTCGGCGCCGCCGGCTTCGCAGCCTATTTCAGCAGTCGGGAACGAAGTGCGCGTTCCGCTGAGCGAAATCCAGGATACAAATTTGCATCTGTTCACCGTTGACGTAGGCGGCCAATCGTTGCGATTCATGATCATCAAAAAACCCAACGGCTATGGGACAGCGCTGGACGCTTGCCGGATCTGCGGGCCGGAAGGATATCGGCAGGACGGGCAGAACGTGGTCTGTCGGCATTGCGGTTCGGCGATTTATGTGCCGTCGATTGGGGAACAGGGCGGCTGCAATCCCGTGGGCGTGGCGGCGCATGTGGATGGCAGCGACTTGGTGATAGATGTGAGTTCGCTGACGCAAGCGGCTTCTGAGGTTCCCAAGTAGCACCGGCGCTCCTGTTCACCCTGGGCTGCGAAGGGGCTGCGCCCACGTCCGGAAAAGGCATTCTTGATACGACAAGGGAAGCGCGCTCCACGAAATTTTTCTGGTGTGCCGCGAAAGAAAAATGTTCCTACGACTTGTAGCTGATTCGTTTAGTCGCCGCCCGCGGCACAAGCTCCTGACCGGAGCCGCGCTGGCGCTGGGCATGGCGGTGGCCACGGCGGCGCTGAGCGTCGCCCTGGATGTGGGCGACCGCTTGGCGCGCGAGTTTCGCAGCCTAGGCGCGAATTTGCTGGTGACGCCGCAAGCGGATTCGCTGCCGCTGGAGATTGGCGGCGTCGACTATCGTCCGGTGAACGCCGGAGCGTACCTGCCCGAATCGGACCTCGGCAAGCTCAAAACCATTTTCTGGCGGCACAATATCGTTGCTTTCGCGCCTGCCTTGGAAATTTCAGTTCAAGCGATGCCACACGCACACGGCGACGAAAGTGGCAATCGGAATTCCTGGGGATTTGTCCCGCTGATTGGCACATGGGTGGCGCATCCGCTGATCCTCGCGGACGGGACAAATTGGGCAACCGGCATTGATAAGACGAACCCTTGGTGGACCATCGCAAAAGGGCGCTGGTTTAGCGACGGAGCTGCGGAATGCGTGGTCGGAAGAGACCTCGCGAGAAAGCGGGGCGCATGGGTCGGCGATCATTTTATGCCCGGATTGCCGATTGGGGACAATCTGGTCGTTAACATACAGGCGGACGGGACGCCGCTGTTTCTCAAGGTAGTCGGTATTCTCGACACCGGCGGACCGGAAGACGACGCGGTGCTGGTGCCACTTTCGATTGCGCAGAAAATCGCTGGCAAAACGGGCGAATACCGGCGGCTATATGTGAGCGCCCTCACCAAACCCGAAGACGACTTCGGGCGGCGCGATCCGAAGACGCTGGCACCGGCGGATTACGAGCGCTGGTATTGCACGCCGTACATCTCCTCGATTGCGTTGCAAATCAAGGAGGTTTTACCGGGCGCGGACGTGCGCGTGGTCCGCCGAGTCGCTGACGGCGAGGGAGCCATTCTCACGCGGGTGCACACTCTGCTCTGGTTGGTAACCTTTGCTGCGCTGCTCGCAGCAGCCTTAGCCGTCGGTGCGTCTTCGGCCGCGTCCGTTATCGAGCGGCGCATGGAGATCGGCCTGATGAAGGCGCTGGGGGCAGGTTCCGGCACCATCGGATTCCTGCTCGCCGCCGAGCAACTCGTTCTGGCTTTCGTCGGCGGAGCTGTCGGCTACTCGCTGGGTATATTTCTTGCGCGACTCGTGGGGCAAAAAATCTTTGGAGCTGCGCCGGAGTTTTCGTCTCTGGTGCTCGGCGTGATTATCGGCCTCGCCGCGGTGGTCACGCTGCTGGGAAGCGCCATCCCGCTGCGCCGTGCTTCGCGCCTCGAGCCTGCTCCGATTCTGCGAGGCGAATGATGCCGGACCGCAAAATGTTCTGGCGCATCATCGGGAGGATTTTTGCCTCGAACCGCGCGCGACTATTGGTCATCTTGCTGGCACTGGGAGCCGGCGCCGCGGTTACCGCCGCCCTGCTGAATCTTCAACTCGACGCCAAGCGCCGCCTAAGCAGCGAATTCCGGACCCTGGGGGCTAACGTAGTAGTCGCACCTCGCAATTCTGGTTCAGGGTCGAACGCTACCCTGGACGAGTCCATCGTTAATCAGATACCCAAGCAATCGAAAGGTGGAGCGGTTGCGGTGGTTTCGTTTCTCTATGTGGTTGCCAAGGCGTCCGTGTACAAGCAATCGAATTCGTCGCAGGCAGTTGTAGCGGGAGTAAGAGGGGACGCATTGAGTTTGGTTGCTCCGTTTCAACAAATTTCGCACGCAGTTTCGACGCACGGGAACGTCCCTTGCGGGATCGGCACAGGGATCGCGCGCCAACTGAAGGCGGAACCCCAAGCGGAACTCGTTCTACAGGCGGATGGGGAACCTATTTCGTGCCCGGTTGGCGATGTATTTGCGTTCGGGGGCTCAGAGGACAACCAGATCTTTTTACCGGATTTGGCAGCAGCGCAACGCCTGGCCAATTTGCCGGGACGCATAAGCCTGATTCAACTGAGTGTGCCTGGGACGCCGCAATCGATTGCGCGCTACATTGGCGCGCTAGCTCTGCGAGTGCCCGAGGCGGACGTCCATGGCATTCGCCAGTTCACCGAAGGCGAAGCGAAAATCTACAACCGGATCAGCGGGATATTGTCGGCGACTGTTGCGGTGGTGCTGGTGCTGACCGCGCTTTGCGTCATGGCGGCCATGACCAACGTCGCCATGGAGCGCCGGAATGACGTCGGCTTGATGAAGGCCATTGGCGGCACGACGCGGCGCGTGCTGCGTTTGTTCCTTGCGGAGGCCGCGCTTCTCGGCTTGATTGGCGGTGTGTTGGGCGGCGCCGCCGGTATTTTGCTCTCGATGTGGCTCGGCAAACAAGTCTTCGGCGTGCCAGCGCAGCCGCGACTGATTGTGTATCCTGTAGCTGTGGCGCTAACCATGATCGTCGCAATAGCTGGAGCGTACCCGCTGCGGCGGCTGGCGAATATTCGCCCCGCTTCGGTCTTCCGAGGTGAGGCGTGACCTCGGCCAGCCAGGTAATCATCGAATCGCTCACCAAGAAATACGGACCGCTGCGCGCGGTCGACGCTCTCAGCTTCCATAT
>Ga0137359_10004615_pt1 | contig 11320 bp, 7 predicted proteins | sample Mad1_40_16metaG_FD_108281 | JGI IMG/M metagenome (GOLD analysis project Ga0137359, IMG submission 108281) | Vadose zone soil microbial communities from Angelo Coast Range Reserve, California, USA - Mad1_40_16 metaG | ecosystem: Environmental > Terrestrial > Soil > Vadose zone | place: USA... | reverse complement strand
GGTGGAAAGTTCGCGGGTTTGAAAGGTGAGGGAAGCGTCCCACTTCTGAAATGTGCCCTTGATGGCCACGGAGGATTCCACGTCGAACTTGATGGAGCTTTCGACCGGCGTAATTTCGTAAACCGGCGCTTGCGACCAGGCTTGCGACGGACGTACAGCGCACAGGAACAGACACCAAGAAGCGATCCGCAAGAGGCGTGACAGCGCAGTCCAGCGCGACCCCCGTACCGCCTGCGATGACCGCGCCCGGTGCGCAGTCGGCAAAAATTCTTTCATGAGCCCTCCAGCCCCTTCTTCGTGGACTTTATGGTTATAGCAAAGGACTTGCGAGGGACGCTACGCATCAGAAAGTAAGCTCGGTACCGCCCACGGGCTCAGCGAATAACTGGGGCGGCGGGTGGCAAATAGAATCGGGGAATTTACGAGCAAATACAGCGAGCGCGTGCCTTGCGACATCAGATTAATAGGAGAAAGGAAGATGAAAATTAAGGCTAAGTTGGCCGCGATGTTTGTGACGGCGGGCATGGTGTTTTTTTTGAGTCTGCCCGCGTTTGCACACCCGGCGAATTCACCCCAGGACCAGGGGACCGCCGAGACGCAATCCGTAAAGAAAGACAAGAAGCAGAAGGCCGAGCGCAGTGCCGGCAAGGAAGTTGGCAAGGGTGGTGAGGACATTGGCAAAGGCGCAGGCAAGGGGGCGGAGAGCTTAGGCAAGGGCGCCGGCGGAGCCGCCGGCAATCTCGCAACCTTGCATCCTGGTGCCGCCGCTACCGATCTTGGCAAAGGCGCTGCCGGTGCCGGCAAGGACGTGGGAGTCGGTACTGGGAAAGGTGCAGCCAAGATCGGCAAAGGAACCGGCAAGGGAATAGGGAAGCTGGGTAAGAAGATATTTGGCAGGGGCGGCGAGGATAAGAAGGGATCCGGCGTCGAGTGATCGATTTGGGCCGCCTTAGAGTTGATTCACTCGTGCTGCCGCATCCTTTTTGGTTTTCAATGGGATGAGGTTGACTAAACCCGCACCCCTTGCAAACTCGTGTCAGCGCGTAATCTCTGGGCCACCCGCCTATCATGACTTCTAAAGTTTTGCCATAAGATCCAATCTATAATATGTCAGTATAGTTTATAGTTGTCTTGGGTGGCCTTCGCTCTTATCGAAGGCCACCCAAGAGGTACTTGATACTTAAGAGTGCGCCTGCTTGCCAAGCTGAGTCCCGTGACTTGAGCTATTGTAAATCAATTCTTCCAGGCGAACGTAGCTGGCTTCCATTCCGCCCTCCATGCCGGTCGCAAGCATGGCCGCACGCGTTTGGGCATCAGACAGCGTCATTCGGATGGTCATCAATGTTCCGCTGCCGTCCGCGTCAAAGCGCGTTTCAACGTGGTTGTCTGGAGTGGGATCAGGGAGATGCATCCGCTCCACATGTACGATCCTGCTATGTGGCTCGAGTTCCAGATATTCACCGGTGATGTGGAATCCACCGCCTTTTCCGTTCGTCCACTCGTAACGGATCTTGCCGCCGGGTCTCGCTTCATTGATGCAGACGGGCATGGTCCAGCCATCAGGCCCCAGCAGCCATTTCTGGAGTAATTTCGGATCCGTGTGCGCGCGGTACACGAATTCAGGAGGGGCGGCGAAGCGTCTGGTGACAACCACGTGTGTATCGCCCTCGGTCTTCAGCGTCAACTTGCTCATCGTTTTTCTCCTTTTTTCGGTTTTTCCATGCTGGCCAGAACTTCGTCGAGCCGGTCGTAGTTTCTCTCCAGCGCATTTCTAAGCATTGCAAGCCATTGGTCCATCGCTTCGATGCCGCCTTTTGCGAGGCGACGAGGGCGCTTCGTGCCCTGGACACGACGGACAACTAACCCCGCTTCTTCGAGCACCTTCAGGTGTTGAGAGATTGCCGGTTGGGTCATCTCGAAGGGCGCGGTCAGTTCCATCACGGTTGCTTCTCCCTGAGCGAGTCGGGCAAGGATGGCGCGGCGCGTTGGATCGGCCAGGGCGGAGAAGGCGGCATCGAGGTTTGGGCTCGTATCCATAATGTACGTATTATATAAGATATATCTTATATGATGTCAAGCACAAAATGTGGGCTCGACGAGAAAAATCGGCGGCAGTACCCAGCCTCGAAACCCGAGGGCGGGGTACGCTACGCCTGTTTTTAGAGGGGTGACTGGGCACTCGTTCGTGAAATAACGAGAGCCAAAAACCCCACACGTAAAAGCGACGTGTGGGCCACCCGAATTCGTCTTAAGACTGATTGTGGGCGACGTTGCGCGCAGGCAGGCTCGGAATGACAGTGAGCACAACGCAACTCAAGGATAGTGAAACCGTCTTACGGGGCGAGGATGTCTTTGGGGTGGGATTTGACTTGAATGGCGGCGAGGCTAGAGGCGTCCCAGCCACCGCCGAGGGCTTTGACGAGGAGGACGCTGGTGACGAGTTTTTGGCCTTGCAGAATGGCGAGTTCCTGTTCGTTGGTTAAGAGGGTTTGCTGCGCGGTGACTACGTCGAGATAGCTGACCAGGCCGCCTTTGTAGCGGTTAGTGGCGATATCGAGATTGCGACGCGAGGCGTCCACGGCTTGCTGCTGCTGTTGATAGGCTTGATCGAGAGTGCTGAGGCCGGTCAGGCTGTCTTGCACTTCCTGGAAGGCCTGGAGAACGGTGCCGCGATAATTGGCGACAGTGGCGTCGTAGCCGGCTTGTGCGAACTGAACCTGAGCGCGGCGCGCTCCTCCGGTGAAGATACTTTCCGCTACGTTGGCGCCGATCGCCCAGAACGTGCTTTGCACGTTGGCTAGTTTGGCGATGTCGGCTGCCTGCCATCCACCATTGGCAAAAAGATTGAACGACGGATAGTACGCGGCTTTGGCGATGCCGATTTGCGCGTTGGCGAGGGCCATTTCACGTTCGGTTTCGGCGATGTCCGGGCGCCGCTCGAGCAAATCGGAAGGCAGACCGGCATTGAGAGTGGGAGGCTGAACTGAAAGATCGTGGGGCGCGATGTGGAAATCCGGTGCGGATTTGCCGACCAGGACGGCGATGGCGTCTTCAAATTGTTTGCGCTGCTGGTTCAACAAGGTGAGTTGGGTGCGCGTGGTGTAGAGAAGAGTTTCTTCCTGCGCGACGTCCAGGCCGGAAGCTACACCGCCGTGATAGCGCGAGTTTACAAGATCGAGACCCTTGGTGAGCGCGTCCACAGTGCGCGAGAGCAGAGAGATTTGCGTATCAAGCTGGCGCAGAGAGAAAAAATCAGCCGCGAGTTGAGAGGTGATGAGCAGACGGACATTTTCCAGGTCCGCGGCGCTGGACTGATAGCTGGCCTGAGCTGCTTCAATGCTGCGGCGTCGACGGCCAAAAATGTCGAGCTCGTAGTTGACGGTAAACGGAAGGGTGTAACTGTTCTGTGAGACGGGGCTGATGATGGTGAAATTGCTGTTCGGAGGGCGATTTCCGGAAATGCGCTGGCGCTCGGCAGTAAGACCGGCCGAGAGCTGAGGGAATTGCGTTGAGATTTGAACGGCGGCAGTAGCGCGGGCCTGTTCGAGGCGAGCTACTGAGATTTTGAGATTTTGGTTGGACTGCAGCGCTTCGTGTTCAAAGCCGGTTAGGTCGTCGTCGTGAAAAACCTCCCACCAATCACCTTTGCCGAGCGCGTCTTTGGGAGCGCTTTCGCGCCAGGGTTCGGCAACGTCCCAATGCGTGGCCTCTGGGGCCGAAGCGCGATGGTAATTGGGGCCAACGGTGCAGCCCGCAACACAAAGGGCCGCGAGAACAACAAGAAGAGAAAATGAGCGAGCTAGTTTCACTTGCCCTTTCCTGCAGAAGCGGGTTGTTTGGCGTTCGAAGGCGGGTTCGTAGCTGGTGGAGCAGGGGTGGCCGGCTTCACAGAGACTTCCTTGACGTTAACCTGTTGGCCTTCCTCAAGCGAATCAGCGGGATTGACCACTATCCAGTCGCTGCCCTGTATACCCTGTAGAACTTCGAGCGAAACGCCGTAGTCGCGGCCAATCGTGAGCTGCTGGAGGTGGAGTTTGTGATCGGGGCCTACTACGACCGCGCGCAGGCCTTCCGAACGGAAAAGCAACGCGTTGACAGGAACCTGCAGACGAGCGCTTTCGACTTGTACATCCAGATGAACCTGAGCATAGCCGCCGGGTAGCAATTCGCCGGTTTTGTTGGGGACATCCACTTCCGTAAGGAGCGTGCGCGAAGTGGGGTCGATCGCTTCCGCGGTGCGAACGACTTTGCCCTGGAATTTACGTCCGGGGAACTGCGTGAGTTCCAGGTGAGCGGGAAGGCCGGGGCGGATGGAGGGCGCGGCGCTTTCCGGAACACTGACGTAGACGCGGATCGGATCGGTTTGCGCAAGAGAAAAGAGGAGTTGAGTGGAACCGCCGTTGCCGGCGTTAATCAAGGTGCCGATATCCACATTGCGGCGAGTGATGACGCCGCTGAACGGAGCATAAATGTGTTTGAAGGATTCCAGTTCCGAGAGGCGATGAACGTTGGCTTGCGCGGAAGCGACGGTGGCTTGTTTGGCAGCCAGATCGCCGGCTGCGTTGTCCACTTCCTGTTTGGAGACGCTATCGGTCTTGATGAGGTCCCCGTAGCGACTGGCGGTGATGTGAGAGAGATTGGCGTTGGCCTGCGAGGTCTCGAGATCGGCTTTCGCTTGAATGAGTTGCTGATCGACTTCCGGCGTGTCGATTTCGGCAAGGAGCTCGCCCTTCTGGACGCGCGAACCGATATCGCGGTACCACTTTTTGAGATAGCCGTTGGTGCGAGCGTAAATGGGCGACTCGACGTAAGCCTGCATGGAGCCGGGCAGAACGAGCCCTTCCTCGGTGGGTTCGGTGACAGGATGAATCACGGCAACCGTGGGGACAGCACGAACTTCTGTTTCCTTGGCGAGAGCCTGATATTGAGTGCGACGCTGGAGCAGAGTGAACGCGCCGACAATGACCAGGACGATCGCGCCGAAGATAAGAACTCCGAAAAGCCGGCTCTTCTGGGGTTGAGACTGGTTTTCCATTTCCGATGCCATAGAAACTGTACCTCTCCCTACCTGCAAGTGTTGCCGCAAACGTTTTCTGAGCGGGCTCCAAGTAGAGCCCGCTCCCGTACTTCAGACGGTTGCGGCCGAATGATGTCTGCGACGTTCGAGCCGGGTGTGAATGATGGAGAAAACACACGGCACGAAAAACAGAGTCGCAAAAGTCGCAAAGAGCAGGCCGCCAATTACGGCGCGACCCAAGGGGGCGTTTTGCTCGCCGCCTTCGCCAAGGCCGATGGCCATGGGCACCATGCCGATAATCATGGCGAGAGCGGTCATAATGACGGGGCGAATGCGGACAAAACCGGCTTCGAGCGCGGCGTCGCGCGGGTTCTTGCCTTCAGCCATCTGCTCGCGAGCAAAAGATACCATCAAAATGCTGTTGGCGGTGGCCACACCCATGCACATGATAGCGCCGGTAAGTGACGGCACGTTCAAGGTGGTGTGGGTGATGAGAAGTATCCAGCAAATACCAGCCAGAGCGCCAGGCAGGGCGGTGATGATGATGAAGGGGTCGAGCCAGGACTGAAAATTGACGACGATGAGCAGGTAGGCGAGAAGAATTGCACCGGCAAGACCGACTCCAAGTCCGATGAAGGAGTTGCGCATGGTCTGCACCTGGCCCCGGATGACGATGTGGCTGCCGCGCGGCAATGATTTTTCTATGGCACCGACTTGCTTGAAAACCTGTTCGGAGACGGCGCCGAGGTCACGTCCATTAACGGAGGCGTAGACGTTGATCATGGGCTGAGCGTTGTAGTGAGAGATGTCCGCAGGACGCACCGCGCTGGAGGTGGTCACAAGATTTCCGAGGATTTGCGGAGTGGCGCCAGGTACCGCGGCGTTCACGGGAGTATTTTGCAGCGCCTGGTAAGTATCCACACGATATTGGGGAGTCTGTACCGCAACGTTGTAGCTGATGCCGTTTCTTGGGTCGAGCCAAAAAGAAGGCGTGGTTTGGAAGCTGGAGCTGAGAGAGATGAGAACGTTTTGCGCAACGTCGCGAGCCTGCATGCCGACCGACTGCACGCGAGTGCGATCAATATTCATGTACAGAGTCGGCGAATCGAAGGCTTGCTGGATATGCACGTCGACAGCGCCGGGAATGTGGCGCATCTCGGAAGCGAGTTTCTGGGCCACGGCGTAGTTGCCCGGTTGGTCCATGCCGGTGATGGCGACGTCGATGGGAGCGGGAGTGCCGAAATTTAGAATTTGCGTGACGATGTCGGCCGGTTGAAAGAAGAATTGCACTCCGGGAAATCTTTCGGCGAGGGTTCCGCGAAGTTCATTGACGTATTCGGTGGTGCCTTTGCCGCGCTCGCCTTTCAGTTGGACGAGAATTTCGGCGTCGGAGGTGCCAAAGGTTCCCGCGTTGCTGTAGCTGAGATTGATGCCGGAGTAGGGAAGCCCGATATTGTCGAGAACTGTTTCCAGTTCGCTCTGGGGGATAACCTGGCGGATAGTCTGGTTCACTTGATCGGCGAGGCGGGCGGTTTCTTCGATGCGAAGGCCGGTGCGCGCACGCATGTGCAGGCGGATTTGGCCGGCGTCCACTTTAGGAAAGAAGTCACGGCCGAGAAAGAACGCGAGGGTCGTGGAAAGCAGGCAGAAACCGAGAAACAGGACGATAAACATAGTGGAAGATTCCAGCGCCAGGTGCAAAGCGTTGCGATAGCCTTCGCGGAATGTTTCAAAGGCGTGTTCGAACTTTTGCTGATAGCGGCGCAAGAAGCCCTGCCGTTCGCCGACATGCTCTTCGGCGTGATATTCGTCCTCGGAGCTCAAGAGATACATGGCGAGAGTGGGAACGATGGTGCGCGACCACATATAAGACGCGAGCATGGCGAAGATGACGGCTTCCGCGAGCGGGACGAAAAGAAACTTGGCGACGCCGGAAAGAAAGAACATCGGAATGAACACGATGCAAATACAAAGAGTGGACACGAAGGCGGGAACGGCGATTTGCTGCGCGCCGTCAAGAATGGCTTGAACGGTTTCCTTGCCCATGGCGAGGTTGCGATTGATGTTTTCGATTTCAACCGTAGCGTCGTCGACGAGAATGCCGACGGCAAGAGCCAGACCGCCGAGAGTCATGATGTTGATGGTTTCGCCGAGGGCGCTAAGAAGCAGGATGCTGACGAGAATCGAGAGCGGAATGGAGATGGCGATGATGATGGTGCTCTTCCAGTTACCGAGAAAGAGAAGAATCATGAACGCCGTCAAAACGGCGGCGATGAGGGCTTCGCGAAGCACGCCTTGAATGGAGGCGCGGACGAAGAGCGACTGATCGAAAAATTGAGTGACCTTAAGGCCGGGGGGATAGGCGCCGGCGTTGTATACCAGCATGGCTTTGACGCGGTCCACGATGTCCAATGTAGACGCGTTGCCGGTTTTGTAGATGCTCATCAGCACGCCGCGCTGGCCGTTGGCGAGGACGGCGTTGGTTTGCGGGGAGAAGCCGTCGCGGATATGGGCAACGTCCTTCATGTAAATGGTGGCGCCGTTGACGGTCTTTACGGGAAGGTCGTTCAGCTCAGCTACCGATTTGGGACTACCGTTCATCTCGACGTTGTATTCGAGAGAGCCGAGTTTTGCGGTGCCAGTGGGCAGAATAAGATTTTGCGCGTTGACGGCATTGACGATGTCCACAGCGGATAAGCCTTTGGACTGCAGGGCGGCAGGGTCCGTATCCACGGAGATGAGGCGCTGCTTCCCGCCGTAGGGGAAGGGAGTCGCTGCGCCCTGGATGGTCGCAAGCTGCGTGCGGATGAAGTTGTTGCCAAAGTCGAAGAGCTGCTGCTCGCTGAGGGTGTCACTGGTCAAACCGAGTTGGATCACCGGAACAGTAGAGGCGGAATAAATAATGACGAGCGGCGGCGTGATTCCGGGCGGTAGAGAGCGCAAAAATGTCTGGGAAATGGCGCCAGTCTGCGCAAGCGCGGTTTGGATATTTGCGTTTGGCTGGAAGTAAACCTTAATGACGGCTATACCGTTGAGCGACTGCGATTCGGTATGTTCGACGTCGTTGACGAGAGTTGCGATGCCGCGCTCGACCGGGCCGGTGATGCGTTGTTCCATTTCCTGGGGCTCGAGGCCGGTGAACGTCCAGACCAGGCTGATGACGGGAATGTTGATATCCGGAAAAATATCGGTGGGCGTGCGCAACAGGACGAGCGGGGTCAACAGTACGATGACCAGAGCCATCACGATGAAGGTATAGGGCCTTTGCAGCGCTAAACGAACAATCCACATACTATTTTTCGAGTTCCTTCAGCCGGGAAATAATCCGTAGTGCCCCAGACTTTTTGACAGCAGCGAAGACAACTGCACTGTTTATTAGACCGCGAGAACCGCGGTTTGGTTACGCCGAGCGGTCAAGCCTGCCTGGCTGAATACGATACATCGTTAGAAGCGCAACTCACAGAGAGGATGCGAGAAGTGCGGCTGTGGTCACGAAAAGACCGTCGGGCCAAAATGAATCAAGTTAGATCAAGTTGGATTTGGATTTGTAGCTGCAACGTTAACTGTAGGAACGAAATACCCGGCAACCTATTTGTGGGTCATCGTGAAGACGCCGTCCCAAGCGGATGGCGGTTCGTCGAAAAGATATTCCTGACAACGCTTCCAATAGGCGCGTGCTGGGCCGTCGTCTGGCCATTGGTCAAGAATGGATTGGAAAGCGGACTGAGCATCGAGCCAGCGACGTTGCTGAAAGAGTGCACGAGCGTCACGAAAACGATCGAGGCGGGTTTGCGTGTCGGCAGAAACATCGGCAGCGGCGGAGACCAATTCGTAGATGACGACGGGCTGCAGCTTGCCTTTCACGCGGATGAGATCGAGCTCGCGAAAGACGAAGCCAGAGTCTTTTGTTGCGAGATAGGTGGTTTCGTTGACCAGAATGTGGGTGCCGTAGTCCTTATTCAAGCCCTCAAGCCGTGAAGCAAGATTCACGGAGTCGCCGAGCGCGGTGTAGCCGTAGCGCAAAGAAGAGCCCATATTTCCGACGCTGGCAGAGCCGGTGTTGAGCCCGATGCCGATATCGAGACGTGGCTTGCCTTCGGCTGCCCACTTTTTTTGCATCTGATGAATACGCTCCATCATGTCGAGCGCGGTGTGGCATGCCAGCGCGGCGTGGTTCTCCACTTCGAACGGGGCGTTCCAGAAAGCCATGACCGCGTCACCAATATATTTGTCGAGAGTTCCACTGCGTTCGAAGACGATCCGGGTCATGTCGGAGAGATATTGATTGAGGAAGATGGCGAGTTCCTGGGCGTCTAGTTTTTCCGAAATGGTGGTGAACCCGCGAATGTCGCTGAACATCACGGTAACCTCGGTTTTGCGCGGCTCGACGAGTTCGGGATTGAGCAGCAAGCGGCGAACGACCTCCGGACTGAGATACTGACCGAAGGCTGTACGCACCCGACGCTTTTCTTTTTCTTCGACCAGGACACGGAAGAGCGAGACGAGAATGACGTTGGCGGTTAGCGTGAGCGCTGGAATCGTGAAGTTCAGCCACGAGCCTTTCAAGAAGGCGAGATAGTCCAGCGCAGCGAGAAGCAGCAGCAAGAAGACGCCGCATCCCATCCAGCGCGGGGAGACGAGGGCCATCCAGATGCCCAGCGGGATTCCGAAAGCAAAAACTAGAAGGAGGTCCCAAAGGGATTCCTTCGCGCCGCGGTGCAGAAAATTTCCGTGCAGGATGTTGTCAATCACGTTGGCGTGAATTTCCACGCCGGGATAATCGAGTCCGCCGAATGGAGTTGTACGCAAGTCGCCAATTCCGGTGGCGGTTGCGCCGATCAACACGATTTTTCCGGTGAAAGCACCTGCGGGGACTTTGTGTTCGACCACATCGGCCATGGAATAGTGCGGGTAGGTATAGCTGGGTCCGTGAAAATTAACGTAAACACGACCGAGGTCGTCGGTTTGCACCTGAGCGCGATCGCCGAAAACAATGCGCGAGGCGCCGACCGGACCAAATTCCAATACCACTTGGTCGTTCGGAAGATTTAAAAATGATCGTACTGCTTGCACGTCGAGGGAAGCGTAGATGTCCCAGTCAGCGAGATCTTTCGAACGGCCATAAGGAATGATGAGATTGGCACGGCGCACGACTCCATCCACATCGGGATAGACATTGAAAAATCCGGTGGAGGAAGTCTCTTCACTCAGTGCGCTGGTCAGTACGGAAAGATTGGCTTCCGTGCCTTGCGGCAGCAAGCGATCCGGCTGGAATTTTTGAATCAGACCTATACGGTCCTGTTTTCCGGTGGCGAGATTGAGCGGGCGAACGCTGGGAAAAGAGTAGAAGGCGATTTCGTTGGCATAGTCATCGAGCGTTTTTGGATCGAGACCACGAAGGTCGGCTTCGGTATGAAGAAAGAAATTGCCGAGAACCACGGTGCCGAAATTCTGGATTGATTTTGCGAATTGTTTATCGGCGTCGTAAACGGTGATGGTTTTTTGCAATTCGGCCATCAGGCGGGGATCGACTGGTTCGCCACGTTTCTCGCGGGCTTCGAAGTCGGCCCACAGCGCGCGCAGCGGAGCAGAAGATTGGTCGGGTTTGCTGAAGGTGACGTCGAAAGCCGGGACTTTGGCTTGGTCCTGATGCAGCGCGTCCAGAAGATGCGCAAAATGAATCCGCGAAAATGGCCACTTACCGAGAACCTCCTGCGAGCGTTGATCGATATCCACAATCGCGATGCGCGGATCGACGGGAGTACTGCTGGGCGAACGGTAACGAAAGCGAGTGTCCAGCGAGGAATATTCGAGGCGCTGCAGAAAATTGAAAATGGGCGTGGGACTTTCGCCAAAGAAGGTGAAGAAGTAGAGCGCGAACGCGGAAATGGTGATGGCCAGGCTGATCAGGAACGAGACGCGATGCTGCCACCAGGAAAGCAGAAGTTCATAGACGCCAAAACCGCTGCGGCCCTGGGACCATTTCGGCGAAGTGTTGGCCATGGACTGTTACGCGTAACCGATGCAGCGCAGCGGAGCAATTCGTTCGAACGAAGTTGCCGCTATTTTGCCCATCGCTATTCGCGGACGATGAAATTCAAGCGAACGCCGGAGACTTCCACCAGGTCGCCGTCATCCAGCTTGGTTGGACCTGGAATGGAAACGCCGTTGACGACCGGGACTTTATCGCCGGAGCCGATGTAATAGCCGTCATCGCGCTGATTGATCTGCGCGGCCATTTGCGGCTTAAACCAGCCACGAAGTTTGATGGTGGCCATTGCCGACTTGCCGATGGTGGTGAGC
>Ga0137359_10004613_pt1 | contig 11322 bp, 7 predicted proteins | sample Mad1_40_16metaG_FD_108281 | JGI IMG/M metagenome (GOLD analysis project Ga0137359, IMG submission 108281) | Vadose zone soil microbial communities from Angelo Coast Range Reserve, California, USA - Mad1_40_16 metaG | ecosystem: Environmental > Terrestrial > Soil > Vadose zone | place: USA... | reverse complement strand
GCCCTTCCTCGGCAACCAAGCCACATCTCGATCGCCTTCGTAGTGGCCGGCAATTCTCGCCGGGAAAATAACAAACGTGGACATCGGCGGTTTTACTGGTCGCTGGTCTCTGATCACTGATCGCTGCCGTCCCATCATTCGCCTCGCAGAATCGGTGCAGGATCGAAACGCGCGGCCCGGCGCAGTGGCAACGCACTGCCCAACAGCGTCACAGCCGCCGCGAGGACTAGAATCACGCCCAGCACCAGCAGCGACGGCTCCGGCGGTACGCCAAAAATTTTTGTGCCCAGAAATCGCGCTAGGACTAAGCCAAGCGCGTAGCCCGTACAGCCTCCCACAAACGCAAGCAGCAATTGTTCCGCCGCGAGCAACCAGCCAACAGTCGCGGAGCCTGCACCAAGCGCCTTCATCAACCCAATTTCGGTGCGCCGTTCGATCACCGACGCCGCGGAAGACGCCCCCACCGCCAGCGCCGCCGCCAGCAGCGAAGTAAACGTCACCAGCCAGAGCAGCGTACGCACTCGAGTCAGAATTTTTCCTTCGCCATCGGCCACCCGGCGAATCACCCGCACATCCGATCCCGGCAATACCTGCTTGATCGAATACGCAATCGAAGACACATACGGCGAACACGACCACCGCTCCAGCTCATCCGGCTTCATCGTTTTCGGATCGCGCCGCGCAAAATCATCTTCCGGCTTGCTCAGCGCCGAAACATACAGCTTCCGGTACTGCCCTGGCTTTTCTGCAAGCGCCTGAACAAGTGACATCGGAACAATCGCCGCGTCATCTTCGGGGCCACCACTTTCAAGAATTCCTACGATTGCAAGTGAGTGCGTGTCTAGAACATCAGTTCCCTCTTTTTCCTTCATGACTTCCAACTTGCTTCCAATTTTTAGCTCTAACCGCTTTGCCAGGTTCGCACCGACCACACATTCATTCGCGGCGTCGGCAAACCAACGCCCCTGGAGGCGCCACCACGGATTCGTCCTCTCGATGCCGGTGACGAAGTTCGACCCATCGGGGAGAGACAAGGAATGCTGCACCCACGTTCCGATGAGGCGCAGATTGGTCAGGGACGGAGCAGGATGCGAAATGCCGTTTGCCGAGGTCAGCGCAGAAACAAGGGCTGCAACATCTCTGCTTTGCGGGGGCGTCTCTTCGATAGTAACGGAAGTCTCCAAGATCGGCGCGAACGCAGTGATGTTGTTGTGCCAGAAGACGGTTTTAATTTTCGGAAGGTCAGCTTCCGGCAGATAAGCGCCGGAATTGGCGGGGCGGAAATCCACGCCGCCGATTTCGAGAGGGAGCGAATCGGCTTCGGGAGTAACCACCAGATTCGCTCCCAGCGAACGAAACTCCTGCGAAAGCCGGTCGCCAACATCCAGCGAAACGCTAAGCGCGGCGGTGGCCACAGCCATGCCAAGCGAAAGCGCCGCAGCCGTCAGCAGCTTCCGCCGCGGGCGGCGCGTAAAATTATCGGCAATCAATCGAAGAAACATAGTCATCAGAGATCAGTAATCGGCGATCAGTCAAAAACGCTCAGTCAGGCTCTCGTATTTCGGTTCCCCATCTCTGTGCGCTCTGTGACTCTGTGGCAAATCCTTCTTTTCTTAGCCTCATCTACTTCGGCACCTCGGTAAACGCCTTCATCACCGCCGACACGTTCACCACAAGTTCCTCGCCGTCCACGCGGAACGGCACGCCCACCGGATTGCAGCCGCCGGATTCGCCGATGGTCGGCACGTAAATCGCCGAGCCGCAGTGCCGGCAAACCACGTTCTGCCCATCCTGGCGATAGCCTTCCGCGCCACAAATTCTGCACGCATCCAGCGCAACGCCCCAGCCTTGCGGCTTCTTGATAATTAGGAAGCGAAACGATTGTTCGCCAACTGCCGCGTCCGCAACATGCGCTGTGAACAGATGCAGCTTGCCGTCCTGTACTTCACTGAGCGGAATGCGCAACTCGTCCTTCGCTGCTCCAGACGCGGAAACCACGCGCGCCGAAGGCGGCGCCGAATTCGCGCGCACATATATAAAATCCGCGGTAAGCACCAGTATCACCGCAAGACAAGCCGACGCCGCAGCGATCATCCAATTTCTCTGCCGCCGCTGTTGCGCGGCCAGCAAACGCTTTTCGGCATCGTTGGCCGCAATTTCCGCGGCAGTCTTTGCATGAGACGCGGTCAGCCATTCGCGCAAAATCAGCAAAACCGCCGCGCCAAAAATAAATACGAAAAAGAAAATTTCGTTGCGCACGACCGGCCCGATCAGCGCCATTTCGGTTTTGCTGGAGGGCAGCCAGCGCGCTTCGCTCAATTCATGCAGCCCGGTGATCGCCAGTTGTGCGGTCACCAGCCACAAAATCAAAGTGGTCGCGGCAAAAAAACGGTGCAGCGGAATTTTCAGCGTGCCCTTAAAGAAAAATAATCCAACCGCAATCGCCGCGGCCAAACCCACAATCGTGCCGATCCAGGTTTGTATCCCTTCGCTCGAGAGTTCCACCGCGCGCAAAATCAGCGCCAGCTCCGCGCCTTCGCGCAGCACCATCAGAAAAACAAAAAGAAAAATTCCCCAGCCCGCCGCCGAGCCAGCCCGCACCGCGTAATTTTCAATTTTTTGCTCGATGTCTTTTCGCAGATGCCGCGCAACTCGGTTCATCCAAAGGATCATCGAAATCACGAAGGCCGCGGCCAGCAGCAGCATCAGGCCTTCAAAGCCGTCTTCGCTGATCTGCCAGCGTTCCAGGGCGATGGCCACGGCCAGGCTCAGCGCTCCGGCCACGGCCACCCCGGACCATACAAAGCGGGAAAGATGGGAACGGCCGGTGCGGGAGAGATAGACTAGGATGATGCCGACAACCAGGGCGGCTTCGACGCCTTCACGGAGAGCGATGAGAAAAGCAGAGAGCACGGCGGTTCCTGTAGAAGTTCCAGTTGAACGTCTAGTTGTAAATGAGTTGCAACTACAGTTCTCAGTTTACCGCTAGGAGCGCCGAAGGTCAATCGGACTAATCTAGTCCTATATCTTTCGGGATAGAATACACGAGTCTTATGCGAATTGCGGGGACGAACAATCCGGGGTGGGGCGGGGCCACGGCAAAGGCATGTGTCTCGGCCCTGGCGATCGCGTCTATGGCGCTGTCGATCGGGCTACTGGTCGGCGCACTGGCCTGGAGCCAACCGCAAGCCGCGCAAACTAAGCAGATCACCGTCCCGAAAAACGATCTCAAGCAAGCCGAAAAAGCGGCCGGACGGGGCGACAAGGCGGCCACTGAAGGCAAGCTGGACGAAGCGTTGCGAGATTACCAGGACGCGGCGAAGGCGGCGCCGGGCGATGTAGGAATAGCTCGGCGTGCGGCGGGGGTACGCGCTCAGGTGGTGCAAAAGATTGTGGACCAGGCGGAAGTCGCGGCGCTGGATGGAGATCTCGCTCGTGCCACGGAATTGATGTACCAGGCACTGCAAATCGATCCCGGCAACACCATCGTGGCGGAGCGGCTGGCGCAGATGAAGCAGATGCCGCGGGAATACCTGCCTGTGGGGGATAAAGAGGATTACGCGATCGCTGGACCGGCGTCGCTAAAACCGCAGCCGGGGAAAAAAGCGATCAACGTACGGGGAGACTCGAAGAGTGCTTACGAGCAGGTGGCCGGAATGTTTGGGATCAAAGTGACATTTGATCCGGACCTGACGGCGCGCAACCTGAAACTGCGCGTGGACAACGTGGATTTTTACCTGGCGATGCAGCTTCTGGGAGCGGAGTCGCAAAGTTTCTATCGAGTGGTAAATCCGACGCTGATTTTCGTGGCCCAGGACACTATCGCGAAACGCAAGGAATATTCGGAAGAGGTGGAGCAGACTTTCCGGCTGGAGAATTCGGTGGCGCCGGAAGACATCACCGAATTGATGCGGGTGCTGCGGGAAATTACCAATTCGACGCGCATTACGATGGACTCCAAAAGCCGCAGCCTGACCATTCGGGAAACCGCGGACAAGGTGGCGCTGGCCGGCGAGCTGATCAAGGAATTGGAACAAGCGCGCCGCGACGTGATGCTGGATATCGAGCTGCTGGAAGTGAACCGCAACACCGCGATCAATCTGGGGCTGACGCCGCCATCGAGCGTGCAGGCGATTCCAGTCGGTACCAGTGCGATTGCCCAATTGGAAAAAGCCACGGATTTGTCGAACTTGCTGACGCTGCTCGGACAGGTTTTTACTTCGCAAGGAATTACCGCCAGCCCGAGCGATGTCCTGCCGGTAGGCGGAGGCAAGAGCACCTTTCTGCTGACGATGCCGAGCGCGTCGGCGGCGTTTTCGCAGGGTTTATCGCTGGTGAGCAGCGGGCGGGAAATTTTAATGCGAGCGCAGGATGGCAAGCCAGCCACATTTTTTGTGGGGCAACGATACCCGGTGACATTGTCGTTGCTGTCGACCAGTTTGGGCGGCACAACTTTGGGTGGGGCGGTGACTTCGACGGTGTTCCCGGAAACGAATTTTGCGGTGGGAAATAATCCGGTGGCGGCGGTGGCGCAAGATTTTAACAACGATGGAAAACTAGATCTAGCGGTGGTGAATCAAGCGGACAACTCGATTTCCCTTTTGCTGAACAACGGCGATGACCAAGGAAATTTCACTCCGACCGCTGGATCACCGCTGCACCTGGGCGCGAATGAGGAATCGCCAGTGGCTGTCGCTTCGGGAATTTTCCGCGCAACGGACGCCACCCATATCGTGCAGCCCGCCGATCTGGTGATCGCCAATCGCGGGTCGAATACCGTGAGCGTGCTGCTGGGCAGCCAGAATTTTGACGGGACATTTACCGAAGCGCCGGGTTCTCCGTTTGTAGTGGGCGACCAGCCCAGTGCAGTGGTGGTGGCGGACTTTAATGGCGACGGATTTTTGAGTTTTGCTGTGGCTAACGAAGCGGACAATTCGATTTCGGTTTTTGAAGGCGACGGCGCTGGCAACTTTACCGAATTTGCGGGCTCGCCATTTAAATTGCCAGGGCCTCTGAATATTGGCAGCACTTCCCTGCCGAGTGCATTGCTGGCGGCGGGGTATTCAACGACCTTGCGTAGCTTAGGTGGAACGGGCGCGGTGACGTGGAGCGTAAGCGCCGGAAGTTTGCCGGCAGGTCTGACGCTAAACGCAGCCACCGGCGTGATCAGCGGAACACCGGCAATTGCGGGGAACACGGCATTCACGGTGACGGTAACCGATTCGGCGACGCCACCAGCCACCGTCACAAAGAATTTTAGTATCGAGATCGATTTAGCCCCGGCGGCCATGGCCATCACCACCGCTTCGTTGTTGAACGGATTTCCAGCGACGGGATATAGCCAAGCGCTGACAGTGGCCGGCGGAAAGAGCCCCTACGCCTGGAGCATCGCATCAGGAACACTGCCGCCGACGGTGGCGTTGGATCCCGCAACGGGCCTGCTTTCCGGACAAATGACCGCGGGGAATTTCAACTTTACGGTGCAGGTGACCGATTCGAGCGCAATCCCTCTTACGGCGGTGAAGGAGTTCTCGCTTTCACCGGTTGCTGCGACCGCGGGCAGCGAACAGCAGCCGATTGCGATGACCGTCGGGCGCTTTGATGCCAGCGGACTTCCGGAAATTGCAGTGTTGAATTTCGCCACGCAAAACGTGGGAGTTTTTCAAGCAACCGGAACAAACACATTTGCAGGAACTTTTGCGGAGTTAACAGGATCGCCGGCGGGGGTAGGGGTTGATCCGGTGGCGTTTGCGGCAGGCGATTTGAATGCGGACGGAATCGCCGATTTGGCGATTGTGAACCAATCATTGAGTGAAGTGACAGTCTTACTGAATGACGGCACCGGATTTTTTACGCCGGCCGCGGGATCGCCGCTGCAGACGGCCAGCACACCCGCAGGCGTGGCAATCGCGGACTTTACCAATGACGGCGTGGGCGATATCGCGGTGACCAACAATGGAGTGGCGACAGTAGGAGTTTACGCGGGACTGGGATCCGGGCAGTACACGCAGCGCATTGAATTGACCGTGCCAGCGGGGCCATTGGCAGTGACCACCGCGCTGCTGACCAGCAGCGGCTTGCCGGACGCAATTATCACGTCCAGTTCGGGGACCAGTAATCTTGTGACCGTGCTGCTGGATCCGACGAGTTTGGCGGCGGGAGGACTCGGCGGCTCGGGCTCGATTCAGACACCATACCCGGGATCGGAATATGTGGATTTGGGAGTGAAGGTGAAAGCGACGCCGTCGGTGCATGAAAACAATGAGGTGACGTTGCAGCTGGAGTTTGAGATTCGAGCACTCTCAGGAACCAACGTGAACGGAATTCCGATCATCACCAACCGGACGTTGACGCAGACGGTGCGACTGCGCGAAGGCGAGACTTCGATGGTTGCCGGGCTGCTGGATCACGAAGAGACGAAGTCGTTGAGTGGAATTCCCGGGCTGGCGAACGTGCCGGGGGCCGGGTATACGTTCGGCAATCGCGACAACACCGGAAACGAAACCGAATTGCTGATTCTGGTGACGCCGCGGCGCATGAGCGACCACATTCGAGAAACCCGCACGAGATACGTGGGCAGAGGCGGAGCGGCAGCGGCCGGCGGGAGTCCCGCTCAGGCTGTGCCTGCGGCTCCGCCTGAGCCGTAAATCCTGCAGGAAGTCCAAGTTATAGCAGCCACCTTTATTGCGACTGCCGCTTGAGTCTTGCGAAACAACCGACGAGAAAGCGCTTTCCGGCAAGGTTCGCAGCCACTATCGTGAAGGTGCAACTAGTGGTCAGTAAATCGTTAATCAGTGATCAAAAAGGCCAGCTGATGGCAGTTTGCCGGCGAAACGGGGGACAGTGCGATGAAATGTTCAGTTTTAGCGAGGAAGGCATTGGGATTTGCCAGCGCGGCAATTTTGGTGGTGACGGCAAGCGGATGGCTGAACGGCGCGGAGGCGAGCCAGTCCGGAAAAGCTAGCGGCTATGCGGAAGCGGAACGCGCGGTGACCAAGCTAGAGCAAGAATGGTTCGCGATCCAGCAGGCGAATGATTGGGCGAAGCTTTCCAAGATTATTTCAGAAGATTTTGTGCTGGTAGATTCGGACGGCAGCCTTGGGAATAAAGAGTCGATGATTGCGGCGTACAAGGAAGAGGCGCCGCGGGTGGTGAGTTTGAAGATGCAAGTGATGGTGGCGCATGCAGTGGCCGGGAATACGGTGATCGCCAGCGGGCTGGACGACATTGCAACCAAGAGCGCCAGCGGCGATACGGTGCACCGATACGAGCGGTTCATCGATACCTGGGTGCTGCGGGACGGGCGGTGGCAATGCGTGGCGGAACAGGTGACGCTGGCGAAGCCAGACCGGAAGTAAACGGGAAGCAAGAGTTCAAGGTTCAAGGTTCAAGAGTATAAGAGTTCAAGGAGGCGACTCGTGAGCGCGGCCCTCCCCATGTTTTTCTGCAAGTGTTGATTCTACAGATGGTTAAAGTCCCGTGTTTTCATGCACTTTTGTAACTGCAGAATCTAAAAGGGTTACAGGTGTGTTTTCCGGTTGCTGAAGCTTGACGATGTCTTAGGGATCGGAGAGCCGGTCCAGGTGAGTGAAAAGCGCAGGCAAGATTGCCTGCGCTACCCCCTCCCGTATTTTTCTGTAAGTATTCATCCTAAAGGAGTTGCAGGTGGGTAAATTTGTAAGTATTGATTCTAAAAGGGTTACGGCGACGACGGTTTGTAAGTATTGATTCTAAGTAACTTAGGAGACTTGCGGCGAGCGGCAAACAAGTTTGAGAGGTTCACTGCGATCTGTCCGGCAGGCTGAGAGCGCAGCATGTCCCACCTAGTATTATAGCATTGTTGTCAATAGGAGACCGAGGAAAAAGCGGTGTATATGCGCGGGTCAATTTTTCTCGGAGGTGGCTTCGCTTCAATAAACTTTGAGGAAAGTGACATCGAAAAAGCGGCAGCTGGGCTGCCGCACTCCATAAAGGGCGAAAGAGCCGGGCTCCCGACCGGGTCGGGACAAGTTCCGCCGGGCTCTACGGACAGATTTGGGAATTGCTAGTGCTGAGTCCAGAAATCGAGGACCAGGGCTTTGTCTAGAGATGGGCCGAGGAGTTTGCCGAAGTCTTTGTGGGCGGGATGGACGAGGTAGGCGTCACGGTCCTGATCGGAAGAGAAGGTGAGAAAGAAGCAGTGAGTGAAGCCTTGAGAGAGATTTTCCGGGCTGACGTTAGTGCCCCACTCGTAGCCCTTGATGAGATTGATTTTTGTGGGGAGAGCGCGGAAGGCGTCTTCGACCTGCTTGATTTGTTCCGGCGTCGCGGAAGCCTTGAATTTGAAGAGCACTACGTGGCGGAGAGTTTTCTGGTCTCCGGAGGGCTGCGGCGTGAGAACGGACGCCAGGAACAGCGTGAGCAAACCGGCCGCGGCGAGCATTTTGAACAGGGATGAAATTCGTGGAAGTGTGGCGAGCATGGGCGAATGTCTCCAGTTGAGATGACGCGGTGCAAGGACCCGGAAGATGATAACGCCCCGGTCGAGCCGGGGTAAACGCCGACGCAGAGTACGCGGAGGTGCGCGGAGAAAAATGCCGCGAGGGACGCAGTCGAATTGATATTTGGGAACGCCCGCTTCGGAAAGCGGCCGCTACAAGAGCAGATTCGCTACAAGAGCAGATTAATGTTGCACGGCCCAGGCGAGGCCGTCGGGATTGGGGCCGGCGTCGATGTGGGCGGTGACAGAGAGGGTGTGAAGGTCGATCACGACGACGTAATTGTCTGGGGTGCAGGCGACGAAAGCGCGGGAGCCGTCGGGCTGCATCTGGATTCCGGCTGCCCCGTGGCCGATGGGGATGCGTTTTAATTCGCTGCGAGTGGCGGCGTTGATGACGACTGCGTCGGAGCCGCCGAGCATTGAAACAAAGACCAGTTTGCCGTCAGGCGTGAATTTTAGGCGATTGGCGCCGCGAACGTTGGCGTCGATGGCTTGCGCGACTTCTTTCTTCGCAATATCAATGATGGAAATGGTGCCGTCCTGGGAATTGGCGGCCCACAGTTCCTTACCGTCGGGCGAGACGTCGAAACCTTCATCGCCGTTGCCAACTTTAATGACAGTTTGATTCCACTCGGGTGTTGGCGGACCGGGCGGACGCCCTGGCACGAACGCGCCGGCACCAGCACCGGTTGGGGGAACGCCCGGCGGCGGACCGGACGGCATTTTGGGAGTGACTTTTTCAAAAAAGCTGACCGTGCCGGAGGAGACGTTGGTGGTGAAGATGCGGCTGAGATCTTGCGTGACGTAAACCATGTGAGTGCGGTTCTGGCCGGTGCCGAGGATGAGATCGATTTTCCCCGACAGTGGATCGATGCTGCCGAAGGCTTTGGCGGCTTCCGCGGTGAACCAGAGTTTGCCGCCAGCGAAATCGAGGCCGTGCGGACCGCGCAGCGCGCCGAGGTCGATAGGGGCAAGCGGCTTTTGCGCGATGAGATCCACGACCGCCAGTGTGTGCAGAGCGCCGGAACCTCCTCCACCGTAGTTGGAGATGTAGGCAGTTTTGCCGTCGGAGGAGGCGATGACTTCGTGAGGATCGTCGCCAATGGGAATTTTGCCGAGGACTTTAAGGGAAGCGGGATCGACGATGGCAAGGGTGTGGTCGTGTTTGGAGAGGATGAGCAGGGATTCCTTGGGAGTGGATTGGGCGAAGAGCGCGGAGGTGACAGCGATCGTCGCGAGAAAAAGAAATGAGATTCGCAGGGTGAGTTTTGTGGACATGAGCGGCCTCGACGGAATGAGTCGGTGAAACGAATTCAATTTATCATGCAAATGAACAAGAAGAAAAAGATAACGCCCCGACCAGGTCGGGGTAGACGCCGACGCAGAGTTCGCAGAGGATTCGCAGAGAAATCAAGAAAAGGCGTAGAGGAAGAAAAAGATAACGCCCCGACCAGGTCGGGGTAGACGCCGACGCGGAGAACACAGAGGAAGCGCTGAGAAAAGGAGCAGCGGCATAAAGCCGCTGCTACACAAGACATCGGTCGAAAGCGGCGATGGGTGGCGGCAGAAGGCGGCTACAACAAAGAAAGATCAATGGAAAGAGCCGGGCTAAAGCCCGGCACTACATGAGGAAAAGGCGAGAGGGCGACCCTTCGTTAGCTTGTGGCGAACTCAGGGTAAAGGATCGAAGACCACGACGGGCTGGTAGGTGCGGGGAACGACGGCTTGGGCGATGGCGATTAATTCTTGTTGCTGGTTGAAGACGCGGAGGCGCGGCGTCCAGGCCTGGGCGTGCGGAGAGTTGGATTCGGCTGAAATTGGCTGGAGCGGGGCGGAGTCGAGTTCGGTGGTGGCGCCGGGAGGCGGTTGGGTGCGGCCGGGCTGGAGTTGCGAAAGAGTGATGGTGAATTTGGAGCCGTGGCGAACGCGTTTTTCGACGATAGGAAGAACGGTGACGCTGGGGAAATTGGGGAGGAGATGTTCGAGTTTTATCAGGCAGGATTCGAATTTACCGGTGCGAGCGGTTTCGGCGAGTTCTTCGAGTTTGATAGCTTGCTCGAGGGAAAATTCTCCGACGGCGGTGCGGGAGATTTCGGCGAGGTGCGCGCCGCAGCCTAACTTTTCTCCCATTTCGTGGGCGAGGGAACGAATGTAGGTGCCGGAAGAACACTCGACGACGAAGCGAGCGATGGGGCCATCGATTTCGATCAAGCGGTATTCGAAAACTTCGACGTCGACGGGTTTTAGTTCGACGGGGAGATTTTTTCTGGCGAGTTCGTAGGCCGGGCGGCCGTGAATTTTTTTGGCGGAGAAGGCTGGCGGCATTTGGGAGAAGAGGCCGACGCGTTCGTTGGCAAATTTTTCGAGAGTGGCTTTGTCGAGGACCGGAGGACTGTCCGGCGATTGCGGCTGGCCTTCGGAGTCGTAAGTGTCGGTGGCGAAGCCGAAACGGAAGCCGGCGGTGTAGCGTTTGCGGCGGCCGGTGTAGAACTGGACGAAACGTGTAGCTTTGCCAAGCAGCAGCACCAGGACTCCGGTAGCGAGCGGATCGAGAGTGCCGAGATGGCCGATTTGGCGCATGCCGGCGAGGTGGCGGACGGCGTCGACGATGTCATGCGAGGTTTTGCCTTGCGGCTTGTCGATGACCAGAGCGCCGTCGAAGGGAGCGGGTTGTGGTTTGCGGGGCATGGGCGGAGGAGTGATCAGCGACCAGGGACCCTTCGCGTGCGCTCAGGGCAAGCCGGCGAGCAGCGACTGGTGACTCGTGACTGGTGACTGGCCAGAAGTTGATCGTTGACAGCTGAAAGTTGAAAGTTGAAGAAACTACGAGTTAATGAGTCGCG
>Ga0137359_10004610_pt1 | contig 11324 bp, 10 predicted proteins | sample Mad1_40_16metaG_FD_108281 | JGI IMG/M metagenome (GOLD analysis project Ga0137359, IMG submission 108281) | Vadose zone soil microbial communities from Angelo Coast Range Reserve, California, USA - Mad1_40_16 metaG | ecosystem: Environmental > Terrestrial > Soil > Vadose zone | place: USA... | reverse complement strand
TGGCGCAGCTCCGGCGGGCGCCCTCGAAACCGTCATGCAAGGTGTAGCAGAGAGCACCAGCGAAAAAATTCTTCTGCTCGTGGATGAACTGATCAGCGAAGGACACAGTCCCGCCCACTTCGCCAGGCAATTGGTCCGCTTTTTACGGAATGTTACCGTCGCGAAGATTGCCGGCAAGGATTCGCCTCTGCTTCAGATCTCCGAAGACGAACGCGCCCGTGCTGGTCGAATTGCTGATCTCTTCAGCGAGGAAGATCTGGCGCGGCATTTGCAGATCATGCTGCGTACCCATGGTGAGCTTGGCTACCGTCAGGACCAGCGCTTCCATTTGGAACTCGGTCTCCTCAAGATGGCGCACGCGCAACGCCTATTGCCGCTGGAGCAATTACTCAGCGAAGTGACTCCTTCGTCCTCAACGACTCCCCGAGCTGTGGGCAGACCGGTCCTGGCTGCGCCAAGTGAAGCCCGGCGGACCGAGCCGCAGTCGCCTGCTCGCCCGAACTACGTGTCTCCATTTGCCGCCGACTCCGCGCGCAAGAACACGCCAAAGGCGGAAGCCTCGAACGAGAGCACGGGGAACGGCATGCGACCGGCAAGTTCAGGCGGAACGGTGGTGATCATGGGAGCGGCGGCCCCCGCAGTCGCCGAGATCGCGCCCGAACCACAAGCGGCTAAGAGTGAAGTCAGCCCCGAATCCCTGCGCGAGGTTGTGCTCAACGCGCTAAGCGGACAGCCCATGCTGATCTCAATGCTCGAAGCCGCCCAATGGACCATCGAAGGAAATTCACTTGTGGCGCGGGTATCATTGTCGAGCACGATGATCGATATGTCCTTCACCGCTGACGCGCGCCGCATTGCTTCGGCCGCAGCCAGCGGCACCGCCGGAAGACCTGTGAAGATGCAAGTGCTCCCCGGTGGAACCGCGCAAGCGGCATCGCCCGTACGACGTCCATCGTCAAATGGAACTGCGCGCAGCCGCGCCGAACAGGACCCGGTCGTCCGCAGCATGCAGGAGAAGTTCGGTGCCGAGATCAGAACAGTGATCGACTATCGGGAGAAATCATAGAGGTTTCACCCGGAGACGCAGTATTGCCAGGAAAAATTCGCTCAAGACTTTTCTCCACGAACTCTGCGTCTCGGCGGTAAAAAGGGGTTATGTCAGGATTCAACTTGCAAGACTTGATGTCGCAAGCTAAGCAGCAGTATGAAACGCTGCAGAAGAAGATGCAGGAGACTACTGTTGAAGCTTCCGCGGGCGGCGGCACCGTCACGGTCAAAATGGACGGTCGCAAACAAGTGCTCGGTATCGTAATCGATCCCGAAGCCGTGAAGTCGGGCGACGTCGAGATGCTGCAAGACCTCGTAATGGCTGCAGTCAACGAAGCCGGCCGCAAAGTGGACGAAGCCATGCAGGCCAGCGTGGGCGGAATGTTAGGCGGACTGGGAGGAATTTTGTAATTTGGTAATTTTGTAATTTGATAATTTCAAACCCGCGGCAGAGCATTCACCGGGTTTTCAAATTACCAAATTACCCGATTACAAAATTACCCAATGTCCAAGTTTGCAGAGCCCATGACCCGGCTCATCGACGAACTCAAAAAACTGCCCGGCATCGGCAGCAAAACCGCGCAGCGGCTGGCGTTTCACATCCTCCGCTCCAGCGACGACGATGCCGAGGCGCTGGCCGCCGCCGTCCGCGACGTCAAGGCGAACCTGCGGCTGTGCTCAGTCTGTAACAACATCACCGACGTCGATCCCTGCGTCTACTGCATCAGTCCTACTCGCAATCAGAGACTGGTCTGCGTAGTCGAAGAACCCACCAACATTGCCGCAGTCGAAAAGACCCGGCACTTCAACGGCGTGTATCACGTTCTGCACGGATCAATCTCTCCCTTGCACGGAGTCGGGCCGGAACAGCTGCGCATCGGAAATCTCTTAACGCGAGTTGCAGGCGGTCAGATCGAAGAAGTCATCCTCGCCACTAATCCCACGGTTGAAGGCGAGGCCACCGCGACCTATCTCGCGCAACAGTTGCGGCGTCATGGACTCCGCGTTACACGCATCGCGATGGGAATTCCCGTCGGAAGCGACATCGAATATACCGACGAAGTCACCATGCTGAAAGCCATGGAAGGTCGCCGGGAAGTGTAAATTCCTCAAGAACTCATCGGTAGAGACGCGGCAAGCCGCGTCTCTACAATGCTTTGTTTACCAGGTCGCTTCGCACACAAACTTGTGCAATACTTTGAACACTCTTAAATCCCGGTCGCAATCCGCCGCAGAAAGCGATCCACATCAAATCACTAACTCATTACACATCAATATGTTGCGACAAATGGTGGAACTTTACCTTCAGCCACCATCCTGGCAAGCCAGATGCATCTAACTGGTCGTCTGCATCCTCGCTCTCTCTGAACACTTTTGCTGGCGAGGAGGACAACTGGCGCCACACACGCCGGCAGTCTCCAAGGCCAGCGCGCCGTGCTGTGATGTAACCGCATCCAACCGACGCTAACGAAACCGGACCAACCAGTCCGGTTTCTTTTTTTTGAGGGATCATTCGCTCGGACAACTCAGTCACCAGTCACACGCTCGATAAAAAGGTTGGACTCATTTTCCACCGCCACAATTCCCTCGGGCAGCGTCCCGCGGTTGTATTCCGCCATGCGGTTCTTCCACTTCAGAAAATCTGTAATGCTCTGCGGCTCGATGCGCACTTCTACACGCCGCAAGCTTGCAAGCAGCAAGTTCATCTCGTAACCAAAGCCGGTTGGCGTGCGCAGGTTCTTTGCCGAGGCCTTCACCTTCTCGAATTCTCGTCCGACAACTTCGAGCAACCCCCATCCGTTCGGCAACTCCTCCACGCGGATCAGCCCTTTCGCCGCCAGGTAGTACCGCTCACAGCCGACGCCGTTCTCGGACTTCTGACGAAATGGCTTTTCGCGGTCCGCCAGAAAATCGGCGCGAGACACCTTGCATTCCACCAACACCGAGTGGCACGCTTTTTTCCAACCGATCGCGTCGGGCATTTCACCACTGACACAAGCTTGTTCCGACAGCACAACTCCGCAGCGATAGCGCCGCAACCAGGCCACGGCAAGCGATACGAGCTTTGAGTGATTCACGAACTAAGAATGAAGCGAGATAGGCGTTTTGAAAAGTGGCAGGGTAGCTACGAGTTGCGGGCTGCAGGCTTCGACCCAGTAGTCTCGCTCAGCCTGCGCACCAGCACCGGCCGCCGCAGTACCACTTCGAGCAAATGTCTCGCAGCAGCAATCTCTTCCGCCGACCGGTCGAGCGAAGAGTATCCCGCCGTCTGCACCAGAACCACCTTGTCGTCGAGTGCCACTTTGAGTTGCGGTTGGGTACCGTTCCGCGTATCGAGCGAATTGGCCAAACGCAGAACACCCGCCAGTTGCAACACGGTGCGCCGGTCTGGAAGTTCCACAAGCTGCACACTCTTCTTGCGTGGCCGCGGCAATGCGCCGCGATGATAACGCACGACTACTGCTGCCAGTTGTAACTCTTTCGCGCTCCATCCCAGGGGTGGAGTAAGGTCGCGGACGATTTTGAAAGAATCCTTGTGATGCCCCTTGTCCCCCTTGGCCTTGCCCACGTCATGCAGCAGTGCCGCCGCATGGAGGACGGCGCGCGAGTCGTGCTCCGAATTTTGCGCCATCAGACCTGCCTGCTTGAGCCCGTCGTAGAGCGAGAGCGATAACTGAGTAACGCGCTGAGAATGCAGAAAATCAGGATCGAGATAACTGGCCAAAATCCGCAGCCGGGCCATTGCAGCCGAGCGCAGTTCAGGTCCGGAAGGCAACCCAGTTCGCCACACGGGCCAAAGCGATTGTCTGCCCACCATCTTTTCGCGATACCGGTCCAGCCGTTTCGAGCGTTCTTCCGTCAGCTTCTGACGCCATCTGTTGCGGCTTTCGACATCGGGGAACGCACTGATGTGGATGGCCGTGTTCCACAACACATCCAGATCGTGTACCTCTCCAAGAAGATCCTGCAGCTCTTTCAGATCGCCACCCCACGCCGCATGTTCGCGAGGCAGAAAGTTCTCCACGGTATATCGAAGATGCTTGATGCCAATTCGCAGTTCGTGGAACGCAGTATGCGACCGTGTATGTAATGCACGCTTATGGAGCTCATAGGCGGCCGTCCATTTTTCAAGCGCGAGATGTTTGAACACGACACTTCCAGGACGTACGCAAGCCGCGCGGCGAGGCAAACTACGGCTCCATTGTCGCCACTGTTTGCGGTCAAACTGCTCCAGTTCTTTTAAGGCTTCCTGCTTACACTCAACTTCGCGCGAGCGCACGTGATCAAGCAACTTGATCGCAACCGGATCGTCTCCACCACTCAGTTTTTCGACCCAGTATTGCAAAACCTGCATATCGCGCAAACCACCAAGAGCCTGAAAAACTTTCTTCCCTGCCTTCTTCATCTCTTTCCATGATGGATCCGGATCCATCGCCCTGAGTCCATCCGCAAGCGATCGGCAGCGGCGGATGGCCACTCGCAAGTCATGCACAGCATCGGCATCGAACCCCGCGGCAGCACGTTCGCACTCTACGAGTACCGCTTCCATCCATGCGCGCAACCCGAGCTTAGGTTTCGCTTTCGCGGCGAGTGTGGCTGCAGGCGTGGCCATCAAATCTCGTTTCCTCGGTGAAGCTATTGTCGCGTGTTTGGCGCTATACTTCCAGAGCGGTCACGCGCGCGCTCGCAAAATCCCATTCAATTTCCAAAGAAAGAAATCATCCACGATGATTAGAGGGCTGAGGATTCTTCCGTACGTACTCGGCTTTTTGGTGTTCATTCTGGCAATTGCGGTCACGTTCACAATCGGATGGAGGCCCGTTTTAGGAGCGCGTTCCCGCCCACTGACCAATCGCCATTTCGATGCGACCCCCAAGCGCCTGGCACGCGGAGAATATCTGGTGCGCGGCGTTCTGGGTTGCCTCGATTGCCACTCCGAACACGATTGGAAGGCGCCCGGAGCACCGACTGTGCCCGGCCGTGAAGGCGCAGGACAAATCTTCCCCGGAGAGGGCTTTCCCGGCCGCATCGTCGCGACGAACCTGACGCCCGACCCGGAAACCGGGACGGGCAAATGGAGCGATGACCAGTTCGCGCGGGCCATTCGCGAAGGCATCAGCCACGATGGACACGCCCTGTTTCCCCTCATGCCCTATCCAAATTTCAGTCGCATGTCGGACGAAGACCTGGCATCTGCCGTGGTCTACATCCGGTCGTTGCCGGCTGTGAGAAATTCTCTGCCGGCGACTGAGATTGCGTCTCCTGTGAAATATCTGATCCGCAGCGCGCCGCAACCGTTAACTGCCTCGGTTCCGGCTCCCGATCTTTCTACTCCCGAAAAGCGTGGCGAATACCTCGTCACCCTCGCAAGCTGCGGAGACTGCCACACCCCCATGGTGGATGGCCAACCAGAACGCGACAAGGCCTTCGCCGGTGGAGTGGAATTCAAAGGGCCATGGGGCAAAGTCGAGAGCGCAAACATCACCCCGGATAAAACAGGCATTTCCTATTACAACGAGAATCTGTTCATCCAAGCCATCCGCACCGGATCGGTGATGGAACGCCAACTAAATCCAATTATGCCTTGGGACGGGTACAGGCACATGAACGACGAAGACTTGAAAGCAATATTCGCGTATCTGCGAACGGTGAAGCAGGTAGAGAATCGAGTGAAACGGCCAGCGAACGAGTAACCAGCATTCTGGGGACCTGCATGCGGGATGCAGCGCTCATTAAAACTGTCATCCTGACCGAAGTAAAGGACCTGCTTTCTTCGGCTGAGGAGCAACGCCGCTCCTTCGCTCCGAAGGATGACATTTCCAGACAGAAAGTCGGCACAGCTGAAAGCCGATCTTCGACTCTCGATGAAAAGGCACGGCCGAAGCCGTACCCTTCCGTTCGTCACTAACGACTATCCACGTCTCTTACGCGTCCTGCGTGCTCAACACCTTTTCGCGCTCCTCAGCGTCCAGCCGTTCTTCTTTCGGAGAACTGGGAAGGGCAATCTCCAGTACTTCGTCAATGGTCTTGACGTAGTGCGGAGTCAGCCCAACCAGCTGTTCCGGCGTCAGGTCTTCATCGACGTTGGTTTTATTTTCCGCCGGCAAAATCACATCATGCACTCCCGCACGTTTCGCCGCGAGCACTTTTTCCTTGATTCCGCCCACGGGCAATACATTACCGCTCAACGTGATTTCCCCGGTCATCGCGGTCAGCGGACGAACCTGTCTGCCCGTCAGCAACGAGACCAGCGCGGTCACGATCGTCACGCCCGCCGAAGGACCATCTTTCGGAATAGCTCCAGCCGGAACGTGAATGTGGATGTCATGCGTGGCGAAGAATTCTTCGTCGATCCCAAGCTGCGCGGCGTTCGACCGTACCCAGCTCAATCCAGCTTGCATGGATTCGCGCATCACGTCCTGAATCTGGCCAGTGATCGTCAGACCACCTTTGCCCTTCATCAGGTTCGCTTCGACGAACAGCACGTCGCCGCCTGAGGGAGTCCAAGCTAAACCAACGACCACGCCAGGCCGTTTCGTGCGTTCAGCGATCTCGCCTTCGCTGCGGATCTTGATGCCGCCCAGAAATTCCTGAACGACTTCCTTTGTAACAACCAGTTTCTGGCTCTTCCCTTCCGCCAACCGGCGCGCCTGCTTGCGGCAGATCGTTCCAATGGTACGCTCCAGGTTGCGTACGCCCGCTTCGCGTGTGTAGTGACGGATAATGAAGCTCACTGACTCCGGCGGGAATTCAATTTGTTCCTGTGTGATGCCATTCTCTTCGATCTGTCGCGGAATCAGGTATTGGAACGAAATGTGAACCTTTTCTTCTTCCGTGTAACCCTGAAGCTCGATGATCTCCATGCGATCGCGCAAAGGCTCAGCAATCGGATCGAGCATGTTGGCAGTCGTAATAAACAGAACCTTCGAAAGATCGAATGTCACGTCGAGATAGTTGTCGCGGAACGTCGAGTTCTGCTCAGGATCGAGAGCTTCCAGCAACGCCGACGCAGGATCGCCGCGGAAATCCCGACCAACCTTGTCGATCTCGTCGAGCATGAACACCGGGTCTTTGGTCTCTGCACGCCGAATCCCCTGGATGATCTGTCCCGGCAACGCCCCAATGTAAGTCCGGCGATGTCCGCGAATTTCCGCTTCGTCATGCACGCCGCCTAGGGATAGACGCACGAATTTCCGTCCCAGCGCGCGAGCAATCGACTTTCCGAGCGAAGTCTTGCCCACACCCGGAGGTCCGACAAAACACAAGATCGGCCCTTTCATGGTCGGCTTTAAACGTTTTACCGAAAGGTAATCCAGGATGCGGTCTTTGACCTTCTGCAAATCGTAGTGATCGGCGTCGAGAATCTCTTTCGCCTTAGGAATCTCAATCTCGCCGCCAGAGGTCTTGTTCCACGGCAGAACCGCCAGCCACTCGATATAGTTTCGCGTGACCGAGTAGTCGGCAGCCATCGGCGACATACGAGACAAGCGGCCTAACTCCTTGAGGGCCTCCTTCTTCACTTCATCCGGCATTCCGGCCGATTCGATCTTCGTCTTCAGGTCCTCGTTGTCGCGCGCGCCTTCATCCTGCTCACCCAGTTCTTTCTGGATAGCCTTCATCTGCTCGCGCAGGTAGTACTCGCGCTGCGTCTGCTGCACGCGGTCCTGCACTTCCGACTGGATCTTGTTGCGCAGTTGCTGAACTTCCAGTTCTTTCGCCAAATGCTGATTCACCTTTTCCAGGCGGATGCGAACGTCGGTCGTCTCCAGCGTGTCCTGCTTATCCGAAGTCGACAGCGAAGGCAGCGAGGACGCTATAAAGTCGACTAGGCGTCCCGGCTCTTCGATATTCATCGCGACGGTCGAAAGTTCGTCAGATAGCGTCGGCGAGCCCGCGACGATCTGCTGAAAAAGTGTCAGCACATTTCGCTGCAGCGCTTCGATCTCAGAATTTTTCGGCGGAATCGTCTCCGGAATCGTCGTAACCCGCGCCCGCATGAACGGAGACAGTTGCGTGAACTCCGCCAGCCTTACGCGCTCCAGCCCTTCCGCAAAAACGAACAGGCTCTGGTTGGGCATCTTGACGACTTTGTGCACGACCGCCAGCGTGCCGACGTTATAGAGATCGGTGGGCTGGGGCGCGTCTACACGTGCCTCACGCTGGGCGACGACCACGATCGTCTTGTCCTCGCCGAGCGAATTTATGAGTTGAACCGAGCTGTCTCGACCTACCGTGAGCGGTAAAACCGCATGTGGGAACAGAACTGTGTCCCGAACCGGCAGTATCGGTAACGAGCGCTCAGAAGTATCGTATGTAGTAATTTCGGATTGATCAGATTTCGTCATACTTTAAGCCTTGAGTGAGTTCCACTCAACTTCGATGACCTGAGCCGCCAAAAAGATGCAGGACGTTGATGTAAGGTGTTGGATTCTAGACGTTTTTTGCTTTTTTGCAACACACTGAAGTTTTTGCCCTAAAGCCAGCCTTTAGCATTTAGCAGGTGCCTATCAGCTCTGTCGAACTTAGCCGTGTTCCATCTTTCCTGGGCGTCGATAGGCCCAGTTAATCCGCCGCCCGGTAGATTCCCAGTACCTTCACTGGGTCCGCCACTTCTCCCAAGTGATGAAGCGCATTTCGGGCAGCGTCGTCATCGCCACGCAGCAAGTCCACAAAAAATACATACTCCCAAGGCCGTCCGCGCATCGGCCGCGACTCGATTTTGGCCAGGCTGATATCACGCAGAGCAAACACACTAAGCGCCTTGAAGAGCGCTCCCGGCATATTCCGCACGCTGAAAGCGAGAGACGTCTTGCTAGCCTGCCGCGTTGCCGGCGCCTTTCCGCGGCGAATCAGAAAGAAGCGCGTAAAATTCTTCTTGTCGTCTTCAATTCCCGCCTTCAGAATCTTTCCTCCGTAGACTTCGGCGGCGCGGCGGCTGGCGATGCCCGCTGCATCGCGCAAACGATTGCCCACCACATGCTTGACGCTTCCAGCCGTGTCGTAAAACGGAGCCGGCTCGAGCTTCGGATACTTCGCAAAAAGGTCGCGGCACTGGTCGAGCGCCACAGGATGAGAGAAAACCTGCCGCAGATCGCGAAATTTTGTGCCTGGAAGAGTGATCAGGTTGTGGATAATGCGAAGCCGGAATTCACGGACAATATGGACATCGCGGCTCAACAGCAGATCGAAGTGCTCAGCAACCGATCCAGCCAGCGAATTCTCAATCGGAATTACCGCTCCTCCTACCGTTCCCTTCCTCACACGGTCGAAGACCTCCAGCGAGCGCGCACAAGAAATCACCTTCGCGCCCGGCACCATTGCTTCGGCGGCCTGATGACTAAAAGCGCCGAGTTCACCTTGGATAGCAATTTTCATGAATAAAATTAGCCGTAGAGACGCGGCTTGCCGCGTCTCTACGAATGTTTCACGGCTACGGCGACCAGATCCTTCCGCATCACCAGCGCATCAAGCTGGTTGGAATAGTATCCGGGCACAGTCTTTTCCACGAAATATTCTTTGCGTTTGTAGAACTGGATGGCAACAGCGTTGTCGACCGCGGTCTCCAGTTCCACCACGACCGCCCCCGCCTGACGCAAACGCTCCTCGGCCGCTTGTAGAAGGGACGACCCAACGCCCGACCGTCTCGTTTCGGGAAGGACGTCAACGGTAATGATGTGCCCGGCCCGTCGGCGCGCTTCGGCGACGATGAAACCAATGATCTTCCCCGATATCGTGCCCTTTTGCCCCTCGCCACCCGAAACCGCGACGAGGGTAAATGCACCTGCCCGACGCAAATAAACGGCCAGCTCCGGACGCGAGTAGGCCAGCTGCGCATCAAAGCAGATCTGATCCATCCGCCATAACTCCTCGAAATCCGTCTTTTGGAAGGGCCGAATGCGAAATGACACGCCGCTATTCTAGCGGGAGCAGGAAAAAAAATGTGTTCTGTTGATTTTCTCCAACGCCCCCTTGCGCAGTTGCATCTATAGACGTACGATTTTCGCAAGAGGGCAACGTGGGACGTTTCGTCCTTATCGATCTCGTCGTCGCAGGGGTGTTACTCCTTCTGTGGTACGGCTGGTTCGTGAGCTACAACCGCCGGAGGGGAGCGGCTCTGCTGCACTGGGTCCAGGCCGCCTGCCTGGGCAAAGGACGAGTGCTCGAACCGCACTGGAAGGCTGGCAGTTCACAACTGAAAGCGAAGTTACGTCTTTCTTCCCGATGGTTCGAAGATGCCCGCCTCACCGTTCACTTGCAGCCTCGTCCATTTCCCGTGCATTGGTTTCTCAGTCGCTGGCGCAAACAATCTGAAACCCTGACCTTCGAAGCCGATATGGGATTTCCGCCCGGATTCCACCTCGATGTGATCCGGCGCCGCTGGTCGGGACACTCCGCGAAGAAAGTGGCAAAAGAAACCCGCACCTGGACGCTCAGCCGTCCCGGTCCGGTCGTGTTGACCACAAAAGACGATTGGCCACCGGAACTCACTCCAGTGATCAATGCGTTGACCGCATGGCGCGACAAAGACTTTCTGAATGTCCGCTTCAACCCGACACCGCCCCATTTCAGCGCAACCGTAGCGCTTGAGACCCTTTCCGATGAGAACACCGCGGCCCAGGTGCTCGGACTGTTCCGCGAACTGGCAATGAGCTCGTCAGCAAAACAGCACTAGTGCGGTCGCCCTCTCTTACTCGCTCGGAAGGGTTCGCTAAAGACTAACGACCACTGACAAACGACGATCTATTCCGGCTCCGCCACAAACCGATAGCCCACGCCGCGCACTGTCTGCAAATGTTTGGGTTGAGACGGGTCCTCTTCAATGTACCGGCGCAGACGCACAATAAAGTTATCGATCGCACGAGTATCAGTATCTTCGTGCAGGCCCCAAACCTCTTCCAGGATCGACTTCCGCGAAACGACTTTCCCATTGTTGAGGATCAAGTGACGTAGAAGTTCGGCTTCCATCACTGTGAGATGAATCGTGTTTCCAAAAGTGCGCAACTCGAGCTCGCCGAAATCAATGGTCTTACCATTGAAGCTAAAAATGTCCGGCCTGCCCTGCACCGTCGCAGTCTCACCGTCCCCCGCCGAGATATCGCGCCGGGCAGTTTCTTTCATCCAAGTGCTGCGGCGTAGAAGACCGTCGAGTCGGGCAATGAGTATAGGCAGCTCAAACGGCTTGGGAAGATAATCGTCGGCGCCCGAGGCAAACCCTTGCAAGACATCCTCAGCGCGCCCGCGGGCCGTGAGCATGAGAATCGGTACGTAATTCTTCT
>Ga0137359_10004601_pt1 | contig 11330 bp, 5 predicted proteins | sample Mad1_40_16metaG_FD_108281 | JGI IMG/M metagenome (GOLD analysis project Ga0137359, IMG submission 108281) | Vadose zone soil microbial communities from Angelo Coast Range Reserve, California, USA - Mad1_40_16 metaG | ecosystem: Environmental > Terrestrial > Soil > Vadose zone | place: USA... | reverse complement strand
TTCTCTACCCGCCGAGGTCTGCGAGAGGATGAGATGGAGGATCGGTCTTCCCGGCGCCTGCGAGCACTGGTGACCCAAATGGCCCGCTGAGGTCTGTCCGCTAATGAGATCGCAGGCGCGCTGCTTTCCATAATGGCCCGGAGCGCAATGAGCTCCAATCAAAGGCCGGATACATTGATGCAAGACCGCTTGCCGCCAACTCGACGAAAACCTCTTGCGACGCACGGCCGGACCATACATTGGGGTCAAAGTGCGACATGGGCAGCCGGGCGACTAGCGTCTGGTGAGGACCCAAGACCGGACGGAAGTTAGCCGAATCTGCTCGTCGAACATGGATCAAAACCGAAGATTTGCCGCTGCGAAGATCCAAACTACACGTTACCCCCCAAAGAGCGGCCGCTGAGCCGCTAACGATCGGCTCTGCCAAACGCAAAATGGGGCGCGGCTTGAATTACCTCTTGTGTGGAACTGGCACGATGACCTCGGCGCGTTAATCAAGCGATGCGGCAGCGTGAAGGTAGACGCGCCGCTCGCGTCGGCCATATCGCGGATGGATGTACGCGCGGCGTCATAGCCGCAGTTCGATTTGATTTTGCAGATTAGTCGTGAGAATCCCGATTGGGGCGTCAGCAGCGAGCCAGACCGGAGCCGTCCTAGACTCGAACATCGAGCCGATAGAGTTGCACAGGCACAGTCTTTCCGCGCACGAGGACCTCGCCGACCGGCTCAAGCCCATGGCCAGCGGTCAGGTACTCCACGGTCGTGCCGGAGACCAGAACGCGGGTGCCGTACTCCTTGTTGAGCTGCTCTAGGCGCGAGGCGAGGTTCACTGCATCGCCATACACTGCATAACTGATGCGCTCCCCAGAACCGACGTTCCCGGCAATGACCTCGCCGGTGTTGATTCCGATCCGCGTGACGAGTTCGGTGCCGCCGAACTTGCGCCCCTGTACTGCGCGCTGGATTTCCGCGGCGGTACGCACCGCCTTCTCGGCATGGCGCGGATCGGCGATCGGGATGTTGAACGTGACCAACATTGCATCACCTAGGAACTGATTTACGATGCCGCCATTGCGGTCAATGGGCTCGATCACAGTGGTGAAATACTCATTCAGCATGCCGACAACGCGTTCGGGTGGCATCCGTTCAACGATGCCGGTGAACCCCTGGATATCGGAGTACAAGATGGTGGCCAGCGTCTGCGTGGGCCGCAACGAACCCCGGCCGGCCACGATCGCTTCGGCGACACGTCGCGGTAAGTATTTGCCGAAGACCTCCCTCAGCCTTCCGTAGGCACCTTCGAGCTCACGGGTACGTTCTTTAACCTTGATCTCGAGCGCGTCCGCATGTTCGCGGATCTCCTGGTACAGCCGGGCGTTCTCCAGCGAAATCACGGCCTGTGCCGCCAGCACCTCCAGCGTTTTGATACGATTAGTTGTAAAGGCGGCACGGGTAAGCCCATTCTCCGCATAAAGCACTCCCACGAGCTCGCCACGATCGAGGAGCGGCATGCATAGTACGGAGAGCGGGCGGCGGGCTAGGACGAAGGGATCCTCGCCGTAATTCTCGTCCCGTGTCGCATCGTCGAGCACTACGCTTTCGCGGGTGCGGGCGACGTAGTTGACAAGCCGTTCCGGCCCCTTTCCCGAGCCGGCAAAAGGCAGTGGAGGGAACGCTCCTGCACGTTCGCTTCCGTTTGCTTCTCCCTGAATAACGAGCTCGCTGCCGCGGGCAAGGAGGAGCAGGCCGCGCGTTGCCCCAGCGTTCATAACCGAAGCCTTCATGACCTCGGCGACGACGTCATCCACGAGGATCTTTCCCGAGATGGCACGGGCTGCGCGCGCGATGGCCGCGAAGTCGAGGAGCCCTTTTGTCTCGCTCGAGTCCATCGCGGTCATGGACCTGTGCGTCGGCTGCGCCTCGCGCTCGGTGCCGAAGATGTCGGCATGACGTTGCTCGAGATGGTCGACCCACGCATCCGACCCCCAGTGCCGGTAAGCCTCGCGCGCCTCGACCAGATGGGCGCGACCGGCAGTGGGGCGGTCGCGAGCTAGCTCGAACTCGCCGGCGAGCTCGTGGGCGAGCGCTTCGTCCGGGAGTACCCCATGGCGGCTCGCAAGTAGGATCGCCTCCTGGTAGGCTCGCTCGGCATCCATGATGCGCCCATCCAACCGGGCGAGTTCCGCATCCACCAGTACCCGCTTGTGCAGATAATTCTCCGGCGCGTGGCGCGACCAGTCGCGCAGGCTACGCTGATTGCGACGGACCTTGCGCAAGGCCGCCTGGCGCGCACCTGATGCCATCGCCGGGAGCAGCGCAATGAGCGCCAACGACTGGTAGAGCAGGTAGTAGGCGGAGAACGCCATGCCCATCACGACGTTGAAGTTCTCGTCGATCACGCGGGCGCTCGCGATACAGCCCTCCAAGTCGCGTACCATATACTGTTTCAGGAGGCGGTACTTGTAGTAGTAGGCGAGCGCCATGCGGTCGCGCTCGGTCCACCACGAGACCTGTGCCGCCTCGTCGAAGGGGGCCTCCTCCTGGCTCGCCGGGGCAGTACCGCCCCGCAGCTCGCGTACGGCTTGCCGGGCCATGCGAAACACGCGTTGCGTTTTCTCGTGCTTGTGCAGGAGCACGGCCGCGTATCCCTCCTCCAATGAGTTGGCCACCTTGTCCAGTGGCATGCCGCTCATAAACGCGTATGAGGCGTACGCGTAACGGTTGTAACCGTGGAACTCCAGGTCGCCAGCCTCCAGCGATGCGTTCGCGCCATCCACGAAGAGTGGCAGCGTGTCGGCCAAGCTGCCATTCCAGTGCAGGATAAACCCGCCGAACACCATGGCCACGCGTCCGCGGATGTCCCGCGCGTCGAATAGGTTGATCGCCTCCAGCGCAAGTCGGCCGAAGGCGAGGCCCCGGGGCATGTCTTTCAGAACGCCGCAGAGCACAAGTCCGTACATGACGTAACCGTACGCCGAATAGGCGGCGTTGCCGTAACGCACTGACAGCCGCACCATGCGCAGGGAGAGTAATGGCAATAGGTTTTGGTCCTCGAAATACGCGGGAGCGGTCGCGAGCATCAGGATGCGCATCGCCGCCAATTTCTGCGGGCTCTCCATGCGTGGTAGCGCCTGTAGATCATCGGTGCGCTTACCGGTGAGCGCGAGCTTCGTGCGCACGAGCTCGGCCATCACTTGGACCCGGGTGGGGTGTCCGGGGAGAGGTTCGCCCAGTAGTTTGAGTGCACGGACGGCGGTCTCGATCGCCTTGCGGTACTGCAGGCGCGTGGTGTGCGCGAGCACCAGCTGCTCCAGGACGACCGCCTTGTCGAGCGGCTGTTCGGTGCGGTCGAGCAACTCCCCGGCGAGACGCTCGGCTTCCTCGAACCGCCCGCAGAGATACATGGCCTCGATCCGGCGGACGCCGAGCTCGTGGAGGAGGCGCGGATCGAAACCTGCGTCGGCCAGCTCGAGGCCGGAGATGAAATGGGTGAGCGCGGCCGCGTAAGCGTTGGACCCTCTTGCCTTCTGTCCGGCGCGCAAGTTCAACTCAGCGAGTTCGGCGCGCCGATCCCGTGAGGCGAGCGTTGCCGCTGCGAGGTTGAGGTGGCTGACGATCTCGAACAGGCGCTCCTCGCGCTGCTCGGGCGTCGAGCGTTCCAGGATCAGCCGGCCGACGCGCTCGTGCAGCCGCGGCCGCTCGGCGGCCGGTATCATCGCATAGGCCGCCTGCTGCAGTCGATCGTGCGCGAATCGATAGGAGATGCCTGCACCTGGCGACGCTTCGGACCACGGAGCGTATTTGTAGCTCTCGCCGATCGGGGCGATGATCTCCTGCGCCAGTGGCTCGGTGAGCCCAGTTGCAATGTCGCGCGGCGCCCCGCCGGATACGACGGCGAGCGTTTCCAAATCGAAATGATTGCCGATGCATGCGGCGAGCTGCAATAAACGCTGTGATGCGGGCGTCAGCCGCCCGACGCGCCCTGTGACGAGCTCGACTACGTTGTCGGCGATATGCTCTTGCTCGATCCGGGTAAGGTCCCATACCCAGCACGCGGCACCGCCATCGAAGGTGAGCAGTCTCTTTTCCTCAAGCGTGCGCAAGAACTGGCGCACAAAGAACGGATTGCCCTGCGTCTTCGCAGTGACGAGGGCGGCAAGAGGTGCCACGCGGCCCGGGGAGCTTCGAAGCGTGTCGGCAATGAGGGGGGCCAGACTCTCCTGCTCCAGCGGGGCAAGGGTGAGATGTTGGCAGGGTACCTTATCTCTCGCGAGCGCCGCGAACAGCGACTGCAGCGGGTGGCCGGCATGAATCTCGTTGTCCCGGTACGCGCAGATCATGAGCAGGCCGGTGAGGTCGGGGTCAGTCATCAACATCTCGATGAGCGCAACGGACGCACCGTCCGCCCATTGGAGGTCATCGAGAAAGACCACGAGTGGATGGCGCGGGCTCGCTAGGGCACGAAGCAGCCGACGGAAGACAAGATTGAAGCGATTTTGCCCCTCCAGGGCGCCGAGCGTAGGAGCTGGCGGTACGTCGCCAACCAGACGTTCAAAGCCAGGAATGACATCGAGTATGACCTGCGCGCTCGGGCCCATCGCCTCTCGCAGGGTCCGCCGCCACATGTCGACGCTTTCCGCCGGTTCGCCTAGCAACTTTCGAACCAGCTCCTCGAACGCCCGCCCGATCGCACGGTATGGCGTGCCGCGGTTGAGCTGATCGAACTTGCCGGAGATCAGGTGCCCACGTCGGCCGGCTACCGGGCGCATGACCTCCCGGACCAGTGAAGACTTGCCGATACCGGAGCGACCCGAAATGAGCACGAGCTGCGCTCGCCCGAGGGCGATGTCGTCCACGGCCCTGATTAGCGTCGCGAGCTCCGCGTCGCGCCCATACAGGCGCTCGGGCATGCGCAGGCGGTCGGAGACATCGCGGGATGCGAGCGTGAAGTCCTCGCACACGCGTCCCGCCTCGACCGCCTCATCGAGGGCGGCGAGGTCGCGCGCAAGCCCGGACGCGCTCTGGTAGCGCTCTTCCGGATCCTTGGCGAGCAACTTCATCACCAGTCGGGACAACGGTTCCGGAATGTCCGGGTCGAGATTACGCGGCGGCTCGGGCATCGCGCTGAGGTGACGATGCACGAGTTCCGCCCCGTCCTCGACCTCAAAAGGTAATCGCCGCGTCAGCATTTCGTAAAAGGTCACACCCAGCGCATAGAGGTCGGCGCGTCCGTCGATGCTGCGGTTCATTCGGCCGGTCTGCTCCGGGGCGATGTAGTGCAGCGTGCCTTCCAGATCCTCGGGCGGGGCGCTGGAGGCGGTTTCGCGCGCCCGCGCGGCCGCGATACCGAAGTCAGTGAGCTGTGCGGAGAGCGTGTGCGGGTCCACGAGGATGTTGGCAGGTTTGACGTCCTTGTGCACAACATCGTGTGCGTGGACGCGGCCGAGAGTCTCCGCGACCTGGCGCGCAACGAGGAAGAAGGAGGAGATGGGCAATGATCGGCCGTCGAGGTAACGTGCGAGTGAAACGCGACCGCTGTCCGGGAAGACGAGGGCATAGTGGCGACCTGTGCGCTCCAGGGCGATGGCGCTGGCGACGCCGGCGTCCTTGAGCGCGCGCGTCAGCGCGAACTCGTGCTCCAGACGCGCGTGCGCCTGCGGACCGGCATGTGGCGCATCGTCAACCTTGATGATCACCGCAGCGCCGTCCTGGAGACGCACGCCGCGGTAGATCGAGAAATGGGTCCCTGCGTGCAGCGATTGACCGATGGTGTAGCCGGGCAATTCGATCATGTCGGGCGTCGTCGAATCGTCAGATCTCGATGCTTGGATAGAGGAACGCGGGATGAAGATAGGTGTAGGGCACCGTGAGCCGCGCGTTGCGCGCGTCGATCTCCTCCCCGATCGAATGGAGCGCCATTTGGAAGCGCACCACGATCGATTCGATTTCCGGATTTCCGGCGAAGAACTCGGGCGCATACCTGCCCAAGGGAGTTTCAGTCCGTTCGCTCAGGAGATGGACCATCCCGATCTGCTCGGCGGCGGTTCGCGGAATTGGCAGGGCCTTGAGCAGGCTCTGCTCGGAGAGGGGGTCCCTGGTCGCCGGCGGCGGGGCGAAGAGCGCTCCCGGAACGTTGGGAATATATGCGTACATGTCGTACTGGCCGCTGTTGGTGCTCGAATGCTCCGCGGTGGCGATGAAGAGGATTGCGGTCGCGATGTGCACGAGCCTGTCGACCGATCCGAGGCCACCCTCGTGGTCCGCCAGTCCCCGAAAGTTGCCAATATCCGGATCGGCGAGCTCTCGCACCCAGGCCTGCAATTCCACGTCCGCTGCGACGTCGGCGTTGCTGTGATAGAATTGTCGAAGCACCGCATCGACGAATCCGGCGATCACGTCCCAGAGCTTCAGCGCGTCGTCGCGGTAGTAGTACCCTGGCAGCAGGTGGGGATCGTCGACTCCGCGCGCCTTGAGGTCACTGCGCAGGTCATACTGGGTGAATGACCAGTCTTTCCACGCCTTGGCGGCCAGCGCCAGCGCGCCTTCCCAACCCACGCCCATCGTATTGTCGATGGGTCCGGCGGGCGCCAGCATTTTCGTGCGTGCGGAGTGGTTGATCGCCATCGTGAATCGGCAGTGTGGGATGAGCAACTGATGCAGCGGATGCGCGATGCTCAGCTGTCGGTGCGTGGATACCGCGATCGTTTCCATAACCATGTGAGTGCGCAGGAGGTGCGAGACGCATTCCTGCACCTGCGCATCCGCGCATTGGACATGGGTCTTCGCGGTGCGCCACAGCCACGGATCGTCTTGGGGCGTGAAGATTGGCCCGGCCGCCGGGGACTGTCCGAGCTGGATGGCCAGCGGCATCAGTTGCGACCGTTCATTGGTATAGAACAAACACATGGGGGCGCACAGGAATCGTCCGGGCGCCGAGGCAATGCCGTCGAGGATTGCAAGATCAAGAATGTATAGGCGTCCGATATCGCGCAGCGAGGTCAGGCTCTGCCCGTTCGTCAGCAGCGACCCGACGGCGGCCTGCTCGACTGGAAAGTGGTCTGGTATGGCAAGGCAGCGACGTATGAAAAACGGGTTGACGCCGTTGAGGCGCTGCCGTCCAAACTCTTCGTCAGTAGCGTAACGCGAGCTGACCGCCGGGAGAGGGAGCGTTGCGTCGCTGAAGAAGTCATCATACGCCCGCAGGTTCCGGGACGGGTCGAACTTTTTCTCGATCATGCCGAGCCCCAACCCGGCAACTGTCGCCGCCATGTCCCAGAGCATCCGCCTGCTCTTGTCTTGCGAGAACGCTTCCTCTGCCGGGAGGTCCCTCACGTAGGCCGGTTGTCCAGCGTCACAGACGAACTGATAGCGGCCGCGCGCTTGCTCGAGCTGCTGCGCGCGGGTGCGGAGGCGGGATTTTGTCTCGTTCTGTGGCAGGCGAACGTCCATGAAGACGTCATCCGCGGTGACGTGGCACTTTGCTTCGTCCGGATATGAGACGACGGGGCGGACGTCCGGCACTGGTTGCGGCATGCCGATCAGCTTCATGCCGAGAAAGCGCGCCCGATGTGCGAAATAACTCCCGACGCGCAGATATTCAAGCGAAGGCGGATCGTGGATAGATATCGGCTCGATCAGCCGTATGCATTCTGGATGGTTGGTGATAGGGAAGACGCAGTAATAGCCGTAGGGGTCCGCATCGTGGATCGTGTCAATGTTTACCGTGGCGACGTCCATCCACGGATGCGTGGTCTCGTCCCAAGAATAGAGGCTACTAAGGATGACCTCACGAACATCGCCCGGCTGCCACTCGTGCAACTGTATCTCGAGGTGGTATTTCACGCCGCCCTGGCGGCGTACGCACTTCTTGAATTCGTCCTTGAGGTAGTTCGGGGTGAGCGTCTCACCGGGATGAGCCTCCTGGAACCAGGGCGTGCGCAGGTCGTCCTCGTGCGGAATGCCCGTTTCCTTCCCGCGATTTTCTGGGACCAGACGGAACTTGCAGTAGCGCAGCCGGCCGTCACGGGCGCGGAACTCGAACGGCGTCTGCGTGTGGTAATACAGCTGCGAGAAGGACGTCGGACGCAACCGCAGCGCCCTTACTACGTTCTCGAAGCAGCGCGGATTCTTTTGAAAGTAGGGGATCATGTGGGCCCGCCCGCCCCGGATCTTCGCGAACATGAACTGGGTGAACGTGTACATGTTCCAGAAGGGTGAGGCAGTGCCGCCGTTCATCAAAAGGTCCAGAGGGCTCTCGATGTCTGCGTCCGCGAACTTAAGTGACGCACCGCGCACAAAAAGTCCCGCATCGTCCATCAGTGAGACCGACGCGTGCCGCAGGCGGCACGGGAACTCGCGGCCAGGCAAAAAAAAGTCGTTCTCGGGGATCGCGAGTTCGTCGACGATGCGGACACGGCCGCGCGCGACAATGCCGTTCTGGTGCGACATGCGCGTACGCGTCCTGAAGCTATTCAGCGCGATTAGCGAGATACAGAAAGCGCGCAGGCCGGCAAGCTGCAGCCCGCTCCACCAAGTTCGTGTCATGGTCATAGCGACTTCCTTATGCTTGGCGTACCAATCGTACTCTGGACTCCGTCTGGTCTTTCAAAATGATAGCGCACAATGGCGCAAGTCAAGTATAGTAGATTTTGCCGTTTTCTGGCGGCTGTACAGGGAGTTTGGGCCGCTGGCGCCCAGGTAAATGCCGCACAAGACCCCCGATGCAAAACAAGGGTTCTCAGGATATCCGGTCTGTCAGCTGTGATTTTCCGCGTCGGGGAGGCCGTGGGGCAGCAAGACCCGATCGCAACCCGGCGCTGGCATCCAAATTACCGGGGCGCTCAGCCTGCATGGTGATCCCCTTAAAACTACCAATCACGCAGTTTGAGGGCTGTATTAGCTGGTAGCGAGGTACGGTTTGCGCACCGAGGCGTAGCGGATGTCCGCTTAGGATCAGACTTGGACCTAGGCGGCTGACGGGCCGACGTCCGGTTTCACCCCGAAAGCGGACATTGAGACCTCCGCAAACGCGCGGCAAATGGTCACCCTGCAGACTTCAACGCCGGCTATGCCGCCAGCACAAGTCGCGCTTGCGTTACAGCGTCCTTCTCCCACAATTCCAGATACGCCTCAAGAACCGCCAGAGCCTCACGGCCGATGGTGGAGGCGTCCGCAGGCCGCAGCTTACATAGCACCCCTAGGCACTTAACCAGTGCGCCCGCCGCGTCCAATTTATCCATAGTGTCTCCGCGCATGATTTTGACCAGGGTATCGATTGCCTCATGTTGCCGCGCGACAAGCAATACGGCGTTGGGTTCTATCGACATTTTCATTCTCCGTTTTAGCTTTCCGCGGGAATACGGATCGCTTGATTGACACTCGGCATCGGCAGGGATTCTAACTCCGGTGTCACGTCGATTAAAGGGAGCCGCTTCGCGCGCGCGAGGGACGCTTGGGCGTCTCGCAGAAGATCCTGCAATTCGTCGTGCGTCAGTTCGGTGAAGTGCTTGTCCTTCCAGGAGGCGCCGGGGGCTGTCTGAGCAGCGCCGAAACCCGCTCTGTCGAGCACGGTCTTCGCGGCATCCACGCGGATTTTGACCGGCACCGATTCATCGTCGATTACCCGTTCGAGCAGCGCCACGGCCTTCGTCGCCAGCTGCCCGGAAATCTGTTTCTGGTTGGCTTCGCGGACTGCAATTTGAACGTGGGGTTTGTCCAGGAGTTGCCGGGCAATCTCCCGGGAGGATTTATCGGAGTACCCGGCACGGCGGGCCGCTTCGCTCCCGTTTCCGATGCAGTCATCACCACTGGTGAAGTGATTCACAAACTGCTGCTGCTGTTCCGTCAACGATGCCATAGCCCGATCTCCTGTCCCCTGAGAGGTCGAGGGGAGCGGCCTGGTGGCCGCCCCCTCCCCCGCGATTATGCCGCGGCACTCAATACGATGAAGCCGCCCTAGCCGGTTTCGCGCCGGTGCCGAGCGAGCGCGGCGAGAAGCGCTTCGCCCTGGGCGCGTCGCCAATAGAGATAGGCGCGCGTATCCAATTTCTTCGGGCTCCGGTTTTTTTGGATACCCGTTTCGCGGTGAGTGGTGTTTAGGCTGGTGGTCATTTCTGCTGCCCTTCTGAGGTTGCTGTTTCAGTTTCCGCATCACCCGCCTGCCAGATAGAGGGGAGGATTTTAAAATCCCCCCTCTCTATAGGGCGGTAACGGAACTGAGATCGATTAACGCTAGGTATATCAACAAGTTACCGATACTATCCTGCGTCAAATGACTTATCAACGACAATTATGCATTTCTTTCAGCTATTTACAGAACTTTTTAGAATTACAGCAAGCGCACTGGTAACGCTTTTGGCAACGGCTATCCATGACGCAAATAGCCCCCCTCGATCACCAATTGCCGGGACTCGATTAAAGCCTCGACCACCCGGCGCACCGCCGCGCGCGGCATCCCAGCGACTTCGGGTCCGCCATGCTTCCAGAGTTCATTTGGCCCGGTCTGCGTAACGCGCTTGCCGGCGGCGATCAGCCGTCCAATAGCGGCCAGGACATTGGCGTGACCGATATCGCGAGAAATTTCACAGCATAAATTGGGAAATGCTCTACGCGGAAAAAAGTGGGTATCTTTTGCTGGAAAACCTTAAAGCTCAATGGGAAAACGCGATTCATCCTGACTATGTTTTCATAGATTCACGCACGGGCCATACTGACGTAAGCGGTATTTGCACCCGGCAACTCCCGGATGCGGTAGTGGTTAACTTCGTTCCGAATTCACAAAACCTGATTGGCCTGAAGGATGTCGTAAAGGATATACGAACTGAGAAGAGCCGCACAAAAAAAGATATAAAGCTACATTTTGTGTCGTCTAATACTCCGAACGACGATGACGAATATGAAATCCTATCTAAAAACTTGCAAAAATTCCAAAAGGAGTTGGGTTACGATCGACACTCTCTGATTCACTATTACAGCAGTTTGGCTTTGTTGGAGCAGCCGATTTTCGTGCTGGCTCGTCCGAACACCCGCCTGGCTCGCGAATACAATTCACTCGCGGATAACATCATTCGCGAAAATGCAGCCGATCGTGACGGAGCTCTTCTCTATCTCAAGGACATTCAATCGCAGCGACGCATCTTGAAGAAAACCTCTATTGATCGCTTACCAGCGACCGAAGTTATAACGCCAATTGATGCACATCTGAAGGATATCGAGGCGAGGCAAAGTTACGACGGCGAGGTGCTATCTAAGTTAGCCGAGGTGGCGTCTGCCTTGGGTCGCACGAGTGATGCGGAAGATATGTACATAAAGGCGGTTGCTAGTACTACAGT
>Ga0137359_10004600_pt1 | contig 11331 bp, 8 predicted proteins | sample Mad1_40_16metaG_FD_108281 | JGI IMG/M metagenome (GOLD analysis project Ga0137359, IMG submission 108281) | Vadose zone soil microbial communities from Angelo Coast Range Reserve, California, USA - Mad1_40_16 metaG | ecosystem: Environmental > Terrestrial > Soil > Vadose zone | place: USA... | reverse complement strand
GGGCGCTCCGTAAAGGGTACCGAAGGTAGAGGGGCCGAACTGGTACCGGCTGGGCACTTGACCGGGAAACCATAAGCCAGGCACCGGAGGCCCACTGCACACGCAAGAGCCCGTTACCGTTGCTTCCTTCCGGACCTGGCGGGTTTGGCGGGAATGCATCGCGCGGGACCGATGCCTGGTACTCAATTTTAGCATCTGCCTCAGAAGGCATTTTCCGCAACAGAACTGTCGCCCAACATACGAGGGCATCCCCCTGACCGCAACCACCTACCGTGTACAATCACTGCGGAGATGAGCAATTCCTACCCTCGCAAACTGATCATTGCGATCGACGGCCCCGCGGGTGCGGGCAAGAGCACCGTCGCTTCCCGCCTTGCGCGCAAGTTGGGCTACGTAAACCTGGAAAGCGGGGCGATGTATCGCGCGCTTGCGCTGAAGGCAATTGAATGGGACATCTCTTTCGATGACGAAGCCGCGCTTGACGATCTGGCACACAAGTCACGAATCAAGATTGAACCTACCTTAGGCGGAAACCGGGTGTTTCTTGACGGTCGCGACGTGACCCAACGGGTTCGCGAGACGGACGTATCGGAGGCAGCGTCGCGAGTATCAGTGCATCCCCAAGTTCGCGAGTGGATGGTGGCGCGGCAACGCGAGCTTGGCGCCAATGGCGGCGTGGTGATGGAAGGGCGCGATATTGGAACCAAAGTCTTTCCTGACGCTGACGTAAAAATTTTTCTTGATGCCGATCCGGTGATTCGCGAACAACGGCGCATTCAGCAACAGCACTCGCGCGGCGCCTCGGCTGAATCGATGGCAACTGAGCTGCGCGAACGGGATCGGCGCGACCGCACCCGGGCAAATTCTCCCTTAGAAGCCGCGCCGGATGCGGCACTGCTCGACTCGACATCACTCTCTGAAGACGAGGTCCTGGATCGCATCGAGGCGATAGTTCAGTTGAAATTGAGGGCCGCCGATCATTCTACTGCAGGTCCTGCCACCACAGAAGCAAACTCACAGGATGCGAAGTGAGACGAGGAAGAGTCTCACCTCGCATATAATTCTCCGCCAGAATGTAACGGAGGGAATTTGCGTTTCGGGCGGATTGCTGTGGTCTCGTTCGTGTGCTGGTGCGGTGTCGGAGATCTTCTTGCGCAGCGTGAACCTGTTCTTAAGCAGATCGATCTTCCCCATCCGTATTACTTCCGCGAGATGTATCTGCCGCAATTGACCACCGGGCCAAGTGCGGTTACGTGGTTGCCGGGTTCGCGCTCGGTCGTGTACTCAATGGCAGGCTCGCTGTGGCGGCAGCCGCTCGAATCGAATGTCGCGGAACAGCTAACAGATGGCCCCGGCTACGATTACCAACCCGACTGCTCGCGGGACGGGCACTGGGTCATCTACACTAAATACGATCACGATGCGCTTGAGCTGTGGGCATTTGATCTTGAGAACCGCGGAACACGGCAGCTGACGCGCGGTGGAGTTGTTAACGTCGAGCCCCGTTTTTCCCCCGATGGAAAGCGCATAGCCTTCGTCTCTACCCAGTACAAGGGTCACTTTCACATATTTATCGCTGATTTTGAGGACGGCGAATTGAAGAACGTTCGCCAGCTCACGTCAGAAAATCGCAGCACCCTGCCTCGCTATTACTACAGCGCCTTCGATCACGAGATCAGCCCGGCGTGGTCGCCGGACGGATCGGAGGTTCTTTTCATCTCGAATCGCGGACACATTTATGGGACTGGCGGGTTGTGGCATGTGAAGTCCGAGCCCGGTGCCGAGGCGAGGGAGATTCACCACGAAGAAACCGAATGGAAAGCGCGGCCGGACTTCTCTCCGGATGGGAAGAGGATTGTTTACGCCTCCTACGCCGGCCGTCAATGGCAGCAGCTTTGGACGATGCCTTCCGACGGAGGCGACACCATTCCGCTCTCTTTCGGCGAATATGACAATGTGGGTCCCCGCTGGTCGCCTGATGGGAAGACAATTGCGTTTGTCTCTAACGGTCACGGAAATACTTCGCTTTGGACACAAGAAGCGCTGGGCGGCGCACAAAAGCAAATCATCGCGAAGGAGCGCCGGTATCTTCACGCGATGGCAAACCTGAGCATCAGGGTGCTTGATCCATCCGGAAAACAAACTCCAGCGCGAATCTTCGTGACTGGCGAGAATGGCCTTGCGTACGCTCCCGAAAATGCCTGGATGCAAGCTGACGACAGCTTCGTCCGCGCTGAACGCCCGTTCGAAACGCATTACTTTGATTCTCAGGGACAGTCAACTTTGTCTGTGCCGGCCGGACGTGTGCGGATTGAGGTCATGAAAGGTTTTGAATACGCGTTCGCGCGACAAGACATTTCGATTGCACAGGGCGATGAGCATGTCATCGTTTCACTCAACCCGCTCCAAATTCCTTTGGAGCCAAATCAGCAATGGGTGAGTGGCGATGTGCATCTGCACATGAACTACGGTGGCACGTATCGAAACACGCCGGAGCACCTGATCGAGCAAGCACAGGCGGAGAACCTGTCGGTTGTTGAAAATCTGGTTGTCAACAAAGAGCAGAGAATTCCCGACATTTCGTATTTCCGCCCCTACCTTGATCCCGCGTCAACCACCACGACTCTGCTTTTTCACGGACAGGAATTTCATACCAGCTATTGGGGTCACCTCGGATTGCTGAATCTTACAGATCATTTCCTGCTACCAGATTTTGCGGTTTACCCAGAGACGTCCGCTGCGAGCCTGTTTCCGCCAAACGCGGTTGTCGCTGATCTGGCTCATGCGCAACATGGACTGGTAGGGTACGCGCACCCGTTCGATTCCCTTCCCGATCCCGCGGACAAGAGCACTGCTTTGACTGATGAGCTGCCGGTTGATGTTGCGCTCGGAAAGGTCGACTACATCGAAGTGCTCGGGTTCAGCGACCATAAAGCAACCACGGAGGTTTGGTACAGGCTGCTGAACTGCGGTTTTCATCTTCCCGCCGCCGCCGGCACGGATGCAATGGCCAATTATGCTTCCCTGCGCGGGCCAGTAGGACTGAATCGGGTGTATGCGGCAGTTCCAAACGGAAAAACCGAGATTGGTCCTTGGCTGGATTCGCTGAAGCATGGGCGGACGTTCGCGACTAACGGACCGTTGCTGGGATTCAGCCTCGGCAGCCAACAGATTGGCGGAAATCTGAAACTGGCTGCAAACACAACCGTGAAGTTCACTGCCTGGCTGCGATCTTTTGTTCCCGTCGATCATCTTCAGATCGTGTGCGATGGCGAAATTGTTCGCGAGTTGCCGCTTGCGCCTGCTCGGCAGAGCGCGAATGTGACAGGTGACATCGCAATGGACAAGAGCGGCTGGTGCCTTCTTCGCGCGCTTAGTGATAAGTCAGAGTTTCCCGTGCTGGACTCATTCCCATACGCCACGACTGGGCCCATCTACGTTGATGTTGCGGGAAAGCCGCAAGTTCACGGCAAAGACGCTGCATACTTTGTGGCGTGGATTGATCGGCTGGTTGACGGTGCAGAAAACAATTCAGCCTGGAACACTGCGGAAGAAAAGCAAATTGTGATGAAGTTACTGCAGGATGCTCACGCGGTTTACGCAGGCAAGGCCCGTTAACAGCCGCCGGGATCGTCTTCAGTCACGGACCTCGTAAATGTCGCGTCATCGTGTGGGTGAGAACCTGTGCCGTCCCTTCGGGGCTCGGTGATCGTTCTACTTAAACCCACCGCTTACGCGGTGGGCTAACGAATGTCGCCCGCTTCGCGGGCTAACATGAGAGTTTGGATCTCTAGGCCATCTGCGCCCGCGAAAACCATGTGCGCTCGCGAGACCGAGTTTCACGCACTCGGTCAGGTATTGACTGGTGAATCAATTACTCAATCAGAATATTGCCCGATCCGGTCTGCACTTCCACGGGGACACCGCCGCCGCCGACCTTGCCGCGCACTTCTTTGCGTCCAATGGAGCCTTGTACAGTCACTGGGTGCGACAAATTGATCGAGCCTGAGCCGGTATGGGCGTTCAAATCGAATGAAGCATTTTGCGGGAGCCTCAGTTCCACGCTACCCGATCCGGTATGCACGTTCCATTCGCCGGTGGCTTCGCCTTCAGCCTTGATATTGCCGCTGCCGGCTTGGGCTTGCAGCGAGCCGTGGACATTGCGCAGCTCCAGGCCGCCGGACCCCGTTTCTGCCCGGACCGAACCAGGCGCGCTCTGATCGAGGACAAGATGTCCGCTGCCAGTCTCCCCGTCGAAGCCTCCGGCCACGTCGGTGGCGTGGATCGATCCACTGCCGGTGCGAGCGTAGACGCTGCCTTTCGCGCCATTGATCTCGATGCTTCCAGAGCCGGTATGCGCGCGCACCGCTGATCCGATGCTAAAAAGCTTCAGGCTTCCCGATCCGGTATTGGTTTCTAGTGGCCCTGCGATTCCCGATATCGACTGGCTGCCCGATCCAGTGGATGAATGTAGCTGCGTGTTTGCCGGAACTACTAACTCATAGCTGATGGAAATATTGTGCTTGAGCTCAGGATCGTCGATGTGGCCGATGCGAATGTCGTTGCCGCTCTGCTGAATGGGAGGATTGCTCTCCAGCCGCTTAACTCTCTCTTCCGCATTTCCGCCAAACCATTCATTCGCATAGATGCGGCCAATCACTTTTACTTCGTTGGAGTTTCCGGTAGTGACGTCGATCGAGCCGGAGCCGGTTTCGACCTGCAAGTTCACGTTTCCGGTAACGCGGAGCGTGCGATCGAACTCGCCACGGGCCGAGGCGAAAGAAGGCAGAGTACATCCCGCAAGAACCAAAATCGCGATTGCAGCTGAGGCTCTAGATGGGAAAGAAGATCGCATGGTTCCTCCACCAACACTCGAAAACAAGATGCATGGTGGACGGGCGGGACGCCCGTCCACCACAACATGGGACTGAATTCACTACTGCAATATGACCTGATCGCCTTCCTTCAGTCCGCTGAGGACTTCGGTCTTGGCTCCATTTGAGATGCCGATATTGATCGCAACCTTGCGCTGACCGTCTTTGCCCTTGGGATCGGGGACATCGACCGAAGCCTTGCGGTCCTTGTCGTAGATAATTGCGCCTTCGGGAATCTGGAGCACACTCTTGTGCTCGTCGAGAATGATTTCGGCGTTGGCCGTCATCTCCGCCCTCAACTCGCCTCCTGGATTGTTGATGGAGACGCGCACTTCAAAAGTTGTGACGTTGTCCTTTTCCACACCCATAGGCGAGATCTTCGTGACGACGCCATTGAAAGTCTTGTCCTTAAAAGATTCGACTTTGATTCGGGCGGGCTGGCCGAGGTAGACGCGTCCGATGTCGCTCTCGTCCACTTTGCCCTTGACGTAAACTTCGCTGGTGTCGCCAAGCGTCATGACTAGCGTGGCACTTGAGCCCAGCACGAGAATAGAGCTAACCGCATCGCCCATTTCTACGTCACGTGAGAGGATAATGCCATCAATCGGCGAAACAATGTCGGTGTAGTTCAACTGTTCCAAAAGCTGCTTGAGATTAGCCTGATCGTGTGCGACCTCGGCTTCCGATTGCGCAATCTTGGCCTGCAGAACAGTCATTTGCGCTCGGGCGACGTTCTGCTTATTGACGGCGAGTTTGTAGCCCTTCTCTGCGTCATCAAGCGCAGATTCAGAAACAACCCCATCTTTGGCCATATGTATTGCTCGATCGTAGGCACGCTTGAGGAGAGGAACGTCAGGACTCTCGGCGTCGACCTTGGCGCGCTCATAGTCGGCCTGGGCGCCCTTCAAATTGGCTTGTGCTCCTTGAAGCGCAGCGCGAGATTGCTCGACGCCGGCCTCGATTTCCACTTTGTCGAGCTGCGCCAATAGCTGGCCTTTTTTAACGCGGTCGCCGTACTCGACCAGCAGTTTCTTAACAATTCCGCTGGCTTTGGACTTCACCTCGACTTTGGTGATTGGCTCGACTTTGCCGGTAGCGACGACACTCTTGGCAAGATCACCCTTTTCAACTTTGGCGAGCTTGGAGGGATCGATCTTCGAGCTGCCACGAGAGAACGCAACTGCCACTCCTACGATTAGTACAAGTACGATGACGACGACGGAAATGATGATGATGCGATTGCGCCGCTTCTTGCGTCCATTCAAATTACCGTTCACATCTGCCTCCTGCGAAGTCTGGCCTGGTCTCCAGCACTCGCCTAGTATTACGAACTATCGCGGGAATTTGTTCCCCGACGTGAGAAGAACTTCAGGAAATAAAGCGCGCTCGGGCTTCATACAGTTAGACCCGCGAGAGCAAGAAATGGAAGCAGCGAACCATTAGGAATCACAGAGCGCGACCAGGACTGCTCAGGGCCGCCCGCAAGGGATATCGGCTTCCAGGGTAGATCCATTGTACTCTGCCGCCAATACCTGCTGTCTAAGTTACTGATAGTGTGACGCTTCTTGGCGGCTTATTAGCATCCCTGGAATGTTAGAATTACCCGCAGATGATCGCCTTTGTGCTGCTCCGGGCGTTGCTGATCCTCTTCCTGGTTGCGGCCAACGCCTTCTTTGCCGCGGCAGAATTTGCTTTGGTCAGCGTGCGCGAGACGCGCATTCAGCAGCTGATCGAAGCCCGCCGCATCGGTGCCCGCATTCTGCAAAGACTCCACCGCAATCTGGACGAAGTAGTTAACGGCGTCCAGCTGGGTGTAACCATCGTTAGTCTGACTCTGGGCTGGATTGGCGAACCCATGGTAGCGCACGTAGTGGAAGGTCTGCCTTTTCTGCAGAAGGTTCCGCACGCACTGGCGTACGCGCATGGGATAGCTATCGCCATCGCCTTTGGTCTGATCACATGTATGCATGTGATCCTCGGCGAATTGGTTCCAAAATCTCTGGCATTGCAACGCGCGGAGCAGGTGGCCTTGGCGGTCGCGGCGCCGATGGATGTTTTCTTAACGCTGACGCGCCCCATAATCTTTCTTATGGGCAGGTCGGCAGGCACCGTTTTGAGGCTCTTTGGCTTGAGAAAAATGCGCCAGGGGCCAGTGCATTCTCCGGATGAAGTCAAACTCATCGTCAGCGCCAGCCGTGAGATTGGACAAATCGCTCCCGCACAAGAGGAGATGGTGCATCACGCGCTCGACCTGGAAAATATTACTGTGCGCGAGGTCATGGTGCCTCGGCCAGACATTTTTTCTTTGCCCGGCGATATGACGCTGCAAGACGCGATTGATCGCGTGGTCGAGGAGCAACACTCGCGCATTCCGGTTTTTGACCCTAAGAGCGGCCCCGAGCACATTATTGGCGTGCTCTACGCCAAAGATTTAATGCGCTGGGTCGGGCTGAGACTAGCCAACAAGCCATTGCAGGTGCTCCCGGCTCGGATTTCAGAAATGAAGGTCAGCCAGATCATGCACGACGCGCTGGTCGTGCCCGAAACCAAGCCGCTGTCCGAGTTGCTCGAAGAATTCAAGCAGCGCAAGCGGCATATGGCAATTGTGGTCGATGAATTCGGCTCCACCGCAGGCCTGATCACCGTCGAAGATATTTTGGAGCAGCTAGTAGGCGAGATCGAGGACGAGTTCGACGTAACTCCTCTTGAACCAGAGCAACTGGGCCAGGATAAGGTAATGGTCCTGGAAGGGACAGTTGGCATTCGTGATCTCGAATCACAGTATGATTTGCTTCTGCCCCGAGACGCGGGTTTCGAAACCCTGGCCGGCTTCATGCTGTCGCGGTTGCAGAAGATACCAGCAATCGGGGACTCCTGTTACTACGGCGGTCGCCGTTTCACGGTCGATGAAATGGACGGGCATCGCATTGCGCGAGTAAAAGTCGAAGACGTACAGCCAGCTGCTGCACATGTCGGAGATTGACGACTCAGGCGTACTCCAAAACTTCGTGAGAACTCTCCGCTACTTACTTGCGCGCGCTCTATATACGGTTCCAGTCATTTGGCTTGTAGTCTCTGTTGTCTTCTTGCTCATTCACCTGGTGCCTGGCGATCCTATTTTGCAAATGCTGGGCGAAGGCGCGCCGGCCGCGGACGTTACCGCGACGCGTCATGCGTATGGGTTGGATGTTCCCCTCGGGCAGCAATATCTGCGCTATTGGAGAGGTGTGCTGCGCGGCGATCTGGGGCCCTCGGTGCGATTCAATCAACCTGTCGGTAGCCTGATCGTTCACCGTTATCCGTATACGCTGCAATTAACGGTCGCGGCGCTCTTTGTCGCGCTGCTGATCTCTGTACCTGCGGGCGTGCGGTCTGCACAACGTCGTGGCCGTTGGGATGACAAGCTGTTGAGTGTAGTAAGCCTGTTTGGCCTTTCGTTTCCTAATTTCGCCTTGGGACCGATTCTCATTTTATTTTTCGCGATTAAGCTGGGCCTTCTGCCTGTCTCGGGTTCTGGAACGTTCGCCCATCTCGTTCTGCCGGCTATTACCATGGGCGGCGCACTGGCAGCGATCCTCATCCGAATGATCAGGACTTCCATGCTCGAGGAACTTGGGCAAGACTACATTCGCACCGCACGGGCGAAAGGCCTCTCAGAGAGAACAGTCGTATACCGGCATGCATTGCGCAATGCCATGCTGCCCGTGCTGACGGTTGTAGGACTGCAATTTGGCGCTCTGCTGGCGGGAGCTATTGTCACGGAAACGATTTTTTCGTGGCCCGGAATAGGGCGGCTGACCATCCAGGCAATTGGAAACCGTGACTACTACCTGGTGCAGGGGTGCATTCTCGCAATTGGACTGACCTATGTGCTGGTGAACTTCATGACTGATTTGCTGTATTCGGTGGCAAATCCGAGGATCAGGCAATAGCAGATTTTGCTCTCTAATCCCGGCTTCTAGGCATAACTCAGGGCATCGGTTGATGCTATAATCAGTGCTATGAGAACAACCCTTGCACTTGATGACGATCTCGTCCGCATCGCCCAGGAGTTCACCGGCGTCGGCGAAAAAACGGCATTGGTTCGTGAAGCTCTCAAAGCCCTTATCGAGCGCGAGAGCGCGCGCAGGTTGGCGTCTCTGGGAGGCACAATGCAGAAATTGAAGCACGTTCCCCGCCGCAGGATCCGGTCGATTTGATTCTCGCGGACACGTCTATTTGGATAGACCATCTCCGTTCCGGAGACAACGAACTGCACAAGCTTCTTAACCAGGGGCAGATTGTGATCCATCCGTTCATCATTGCGGAACTGGCTCTTGGATCGCTGCAAGAGCGCGCCAAAACACTTGCGCTGCTCGATCTCTTGCCGCAGGTTCGTGTGGCGCAACTGAGCGAAGTGCGACTAACAATTGAGGCTCGGCGTTTGTACAACCGGGGCATCGGCCTCGCCGATGCACACCTGATAGCCTCCGTCTTTATCAATCCGCCCACGCTGCTGTGGACCAGAGATACGCAACTCCGCAAAGTCGCGGAAGGGCTGGGCATACATGCCAATTTGGGTTAGGAGTTCGGTGGACAATCTCGCACGTTTGCCCTGTTGGAACGCTGAATCCAGTCCGGCGGAGCAACGCTCGGTGAGCTCGTCGGCTGCGAAAGTTTTATTCCTGCGGGGAAGCATCGTAAACTGGTAGGCGCAAGAAGGTACAATCGCGATGTCTGTGCGCCTGCTGATAGCCGCTCTTTTTATTTCTACCATTTTTCCCAAGATAATGTTTGCCCAGACCTGGGCAGGTAATGATTTCGTTCCATCCGCCCATTGTGTGCCGCGACCATACGATCCGAAGCTCGACAACTATAAGTTTTGGATGAACCAGCATCGTTCTCGTAAGCTCAAGGGCGGATTCGAGGATCATCACACAATCGACCTTGTTCTTACTGTGATCGATGGCGATGATTTGCAATCGAATGATCCGTTCGCTTCGTTCTGCGGCATGATAACCACACTTAGCGTTTCCGATGCGGGAACAGTCTCTATGCAGCGTGTCACGCCGATGGCTGTTCAAGGCGGCGGTCCCGGCATGCTTCCAGATGTAGATTGGAAGAGAATGCGGGGGTTGATTACGGTTTTGCGCAAGCATCTACCAGAAGATCACTCACGATTACCTCCGCCTGGTCGCCGCGCCATTCTTCAGGTTAGGCGAGGAAAGAGAGTAATCGCTCGGGTTTACGACCGCGCCGACTTGCCAGAGAGTATTGCGGAGATCTTCGGCTTGACCGGGGCTACTCACGGACCGATGGCAATGGATTTTGTTCCAGCGGCCACCGCAACACAAGGGCAGGTGAGCGAGAGTGACATCCCGCCGGATGCGATCGGCATTCGCAGACCGCATCCGAGAGATCCAGCGACCAATGGTATCCGTCCCGATTCCGTGATCTTAGCCATTAGTCCGGATCACTCTTTGACCGTGACGCGTTATCTTTTCCTCGACGACAGAACCGTCGTCAGTCATGGGAAAAGTTCGGTAGTGGTATTTGAAAAGCCGAACGGTCTTTCAGGCCGGCGATTTATATACGTTTCACGCGCCTCTTTTAGTCCGGATGGGCGATATTTATTGCTACAAAGCAATCTGCCGGCGGTTTACGTTTACGAGACCAAAAATTGGGGGCTGGCGAATACTGAGGCGAAAGTCCCGCCCGACAGGGTGGCCTACTATCCTGCTAACGACTGGAAACATGGTGTTGAGGTTAAACAGACTGGAAGCGTAGTTTTATGGGATGCGATCTCAGCGCGCAAAATGACGACACTCGATGTTGACGGAGAACTTCAAAGTGTTTCTTTCTCGCCGGACGGTTCCCTAGTCGCTACCACTAGCGTCCGACAAAATCCTGACCAATCATCAACTTTCCATCTGCGCCTGTGGGACGCGAAGACTGGGCACTTCGTGCGTGAATTGAGATCGCTCTATTATTTCGAACATGATGTTATAGGCGATCCGATGTGGTGGGGAGACGGCAAATATCTGCTTGCCGAAACCAAAGAAGGTCAGTTTGGCCCATACGTGATCGCAGTTTGGAACGCGGAATCCGGAAAATTACGCGGCGGGTTTTCTGGCTGCGGCTTTGCCGATGATCGCTTCGATGTCGCACTTTCAGGCGATAGACTGTTCAAGTGGTGCCGGAGTGACAAGCTCCTCACTTGGAACATACCCGAAGCGATCAAACAAGTATCCACGTTCGAGGCGTTCCGAGAATCAGCGCGTGCCCATGTTTCGGGACGTCGACCGAATGAAGCAGCGTTTAATTCACCGTCAAATTGATTGAGGTCGTCGCTGACGGCTTGGTCGCATCCGAGCTGCTCTCCGTGAATGCGTTCACTGTCACCGTGTAGCTGCCCGGAGTCGTTCCGGAATGCCCCCCGTGCCCAGTGTTTGCGGTAGTTGTAACCGTCACGGTACCG
>Ga0137359_10004596_pt1 | contig 11335 bp, 10 predicted proteins | sample Mad1_40_16metaG_FD_108281 | JGI IMG/M metagenome (GOLD analysis project Ga0137359, IMG submission 108281) | Vadose zone soil microbial communities from Angelo Coast Range Reserve, California, USA - Mad1_40_16 metaG | ecosystem: Environmental > Terrestrial > Soil > Vadose zone | place: USA... | reverse complement strand
CGTTCTGCAAGAAGCTGGAAGCCAATGGAGTGAAGCTCGACACTCCATACAAGAAGGCCGGATCGGGCCCGGCGACTGCGTTGCTCACCGATCCCTGGGGCGTTTCCATCGAACTAACCGAAAGTCGGGGCCACTAGCTGGCGACTTCACATCTGCTTCGGGAGAAAAACATGAAAAGGATCTTGCGCATCGTGGCATTCATCTCGCTGATACTGCCGGCTGGAGTCAGCCTGCACGCCCAGCAAGCCAAGCAGCAGGAAGTGCACCCAACGAAGGAGATCGTCCAACCGAGGCGACTCACGAAGGACGAGCTGTTCTCCCAGGACCACACGGCCGATGTTGTCGCGATCGAACAGGTGTGGTCGGCGTATGCGTATTACAACGACACCCACGACGGTCCCGGCGCCGCCAGCCTGTACACCGAAGACGCGATCATCCACTTCACCCGGAACGATCTCGGCAAGCTGTCGTTGAACAACGGCCGCGGCTGCCGCCTCACTGGCCGCAAGGACATCGCAACCTACTACGGGTTCAACCGGACGGGCGAACTCGGTCCAGAGGGCCGCAACGGGCTGCCCTTTCCCGGCAGTTCGCACCACATGATGACGAACCATCTGGTCAAAGTAAGCGACGACGGCAAGACCGCCATGTTGACCGCCACTTTGATCTATACAGCCACCAGTAATGGCGGCTCACGCATGGCCAACGATGGCAAAGGCTCAAGGATCGCCACGACGGGAACGTACCGGCTCTACCTGCGGAAGACGTCGGAAGGCTGGCTCATCGCCGAGTTTTACGAAGGTGGCGATCCACGCGACGCTAGCGGCATCACGACGCAGGACCGTCCCACGCCTACCTGTGACCAGGGCGGGCCGATTCCTCGTCCGACGAACTGATGCGACGGAACAACTTCACATTCACATTGATCTCGGAACTGGAGGGTACGATGCGTTCGATTCGCGTGATACTGGCGTTGGCCCTGGTGATCCTTGTCTCAGTCCCGGCTCGTCGGGCACAAGGTCAAGCGAAGAAGAGTGACGCCGATGCCACTGCCATCCAGCAGTTCGTGGACGGCTACATTGGCGACTTCAACCGTCACGACGCTCACGCCGTTGCCTCACGGTTCATCGAGGACGGCGATTACGTGAATGGCGGCGGAATCCTTTCCCACGGCCAGAAGGACATCGAAGAGCACTTCGTACCGTTGTTCGCGGGTCCGCTGGGGAGCGCCACGCGAGAGCACGTCACCGTGAAGAACGTCCGGTTCCTGGCTCCCGACATCGCGTCGCTCGATATCTACTACGATCTGACGGGAACGAAAGCGAGTGACGGCACGGCCAATCCTCCTCGCCCGGGCCTCTATGCTGCCACGCTCGTGAAGCAGAAGGGTCAATGGCTGGTTGCCGTTCTCCACGAAATCGGTCTGGGTGAAGGCGCTCGCCGATAGGCCGTCGCCGCGGCACATCCGAACCACGCGACAAGGGATCGGGAGAGAGCACGCCCTGGTTCCCTTGTCATTTCCACTCAGTGTCCGGAATTACTCGTGTCGTACGATTTCGTCGTCTGGCAGCAAAGTGTTTTCGGCGAATATCCTTTGAATGCGAACTTGTAAGCGCCGACGCCCCCATTCTTCGCGATGTCGGGGCCGGTGACGTCAGCCTTGCTCAGATAAATGTTGCCGAACTTGTCGGTTGCGATCTTGTGTCCTGGCGGATGCTCTTCCGAACCGGGAGGCAGCGTGAAGGAGCCCAGGATCTCCAGCGTCCGCCGATTGACGATGTAGACGACGGGAGTCCCCGCGACATACAAGAATCGCTCGTCGGGCGAGAGCGCCACCGAGCGGGCCTGATAAGGGTAGTAGTTGTCCAGGCCAAAGTACTGCTCCGCAATGAACTTCCCATCGACGGTGAACACCTGCAGCCGCTTGTTGCCCCGGTCGGAGACATACACGAGGTCGTCGCTGGAAATGAGTACGTCGTGTGGCAGCTCAAATTGCTGGAACGTTTGCCAGATGCCGCACACCAGAGGGCACACCCACAATTCGAACCTGGGTTTTGCGGCCGGCGGTCGCTGGTCTCGATCCAGAGGCTTGTTGCCGTACGCACTCCACATCCGCTTCATCTTCCCCGTGTCTGCGTCGAAAACGATGATGCGGCTGTTGCCATAGCCATCGGAGACGAACACTTCGTTCCGCTTGGCGTAATAACGCACGCCCGTCGCCCCTTTCAGCACGTCGTTGGAATTGCCGCCCGTCTGGCCGCTCTTTCCGATGGCCATGACGAACTTGCCTTCCTTCGTGAACTTCAACACTTGATTGTCATTCGGAAGATGCGCGGGATTGTTCTGTTCGCCATCGGCGTTGCCGGTGATCCACACGAAACCCTTCTCATCCACCGTGATGCCGTGCTCATTCGATGGCCACTGGTACCCCGGCCCGCTGTCGCCGCCCCAGCCCCGTATGAAGTTTCCCTTGTTATCGAATTCCATGACCGGCGGTGCGGGCGTTGCCGTCAGATCGGGCGGCCCCGTAGGAGGGCTTGCTCCAAACTTGACGGTGTGAGGACGACTCAGGACCCAAAGATTGCCCTCGCTGTCGGCCGCAATGTCCGACCCGCTCCCCATCTTCCACTTCGAGGGGACTTTGGGCCACCCCTGCACCATTTCGAATTGCGGCAAACCGCCTTCTCCGATGTGAGGGGCTTCGGGAGAACGATAAGGAGCCCCCAGAAAGACCGAGGCTGTCATGACGAGCGCAACCAAAAACAAGATACGGCCAATCAGCCCGGCACCACGTTTCATCGCTTCCTCCGTAGCAGGGTCACCGCGAATTGAAGCAAAGCCATTCCCCTGTCAGCGTTGCTCGACCGCGCTCTTGGTCGATTCGCAAGGTGGGCAAGGCGTCTTGGGTGAGTATCCCTTGAAGGCGAGCCTATAGGCGCCAGCGCCACCCACCTTGCCAACCGGCTCGGTCTGGAAATTAGCGGTGTAGAGGTTACCCTCGTGATCCACAGCCAGCCCGTGGTTTGTATGAGTCCGATTGGGATTCGGGAATGTCCCCAGGATCTCAAGGGTCTTGCGATTCAGGATGTAGGTGATCGGGCTCCCTGCGACATACAGGAATCGCTCATCCGGCGAGAACGCTACACTCGTCCCCTGCTCGCCCGGGACGTCGAGACCGATAAACTGCTCCGCGATGAACTTGCCGTCGGTCGTGAACACCTGGACCCGTTTGTTTCCGCGCTCGGCCACATACACGAGCCCATCGCTGGACACAGCCACGTCGTGCACGACTGAATACTGCTGCAGAACCGGGAAGCCTGCGCCTCCAATCAGAGGACAGGTCGGGCACAGGGCCTTGGCCTCCGGATTCACCGGTCGAGCGTCCACATCCAGCGGCTTGTTGCCATAGGCGCCCCACATCCGCTTGAATTTTCCCGTGTCCGAGTCGTACACCATGATGCGGCTGTTCCCGTCACCATCGGCCACGAACAACTCATGCGTCCTGGCGTGGAAAGCCATGTCGTCCGCCCCGCTCAGGACCTCCGTAGCGTTGCTGCCGGTCTGGCCGCTTTTGCCAATGGCCATCACAAACTTGCCATCCTTCGTGAACTTGAGAATCTGGTTGTCGGCTGGAAGCCCCGCGGGGTTATTGATCCTGCCGTCGGCGTTTCCGACGATCCACACGAAGCCTTGGGGATCGATCGCGATGCCATGCTCGAGCGAGGGCCACTGATATCCCGGACCGCTTTCCCCGCCCCAACCCCGAATAAAGTTGCCGTTCTTGTCGAACTCGGTAACGGGCGCCGCCGCCGTGGATGTCAGGTCAGGTGGGGGATCGGCCGGTGACCGGCGAGAGTCGGTGGGGCGCGCCAGGCTGCCGGGGCGGCTCAGGATCCATATGTGATCGTCGGCATCGACCGCGACGTTGACTCCGAACCCCATCCTCCACTTCGCCGGGACTTTGGGAAATGTAGGATCGACTTGGAATTGCGGCAAACCACCTTCCCCGATGTGGGGGGCTTCCACCGACGCAGCCTGTCCAATGGCAGGCTGGAACAACTGCGGGGCCATCCAGGCCAGCGAGGCAACCGCGAGCAAAAAACTGATCAGTGCAGTGCGCTTCACCGTTGTCCCTCCGACATACCTACATCGTGCTCGGCCTGGCTGGGCAAGGACGTTGCGCACCTGACGCTGGCCCTCGCCAATCATTGATGTGCCATTGGCGAGTGAACCTCCACCCTTCAGCCGTGCGCCGCAGGTCCGCCACGTACTGGCCGGTGTACAGGACGGTGGCGCTATGCGGCCCGACCCGCCCGATGTCCGGCTCGTTCTGCGGCTTCGGCTCTACGACCGGCGGCTCTCCTTCGACATTTGCTTGAACTCTCGTGTAGTACGCGTGGAGCTCGGCCGTATCTCGATGGAGCTGGATCAGGATGTTGGTCGTGATGTTCTTCGAGTGGCCGGGGAAGGGATAGACAACAGGGTTGCCATCCTTCGGCATCCTCCCGGAGGTATCGACTGCCGAGCGGCCAACCTGTTCATACGTACCGATGCATCCGCGGCCTTCGATCACCTTGCCGTCGTTGTTGTAGCCTCCGCTGATGCCGCCGTCCTTCGTGAACGTGCTCCTCATGCCCTCGAGGTTGCCGGTGTCGTGAAAGAAGACGAAGGCATTCAGCAGGTCCGTGATCTCTTGCCGGTCAATGATGTCTTGCAGGCTCTTGTCTCGCCGAACGAGCTGGTCCCGGGTCAGAAGAGGTGGCTTGAACTCGCCGCCGGTCCAGCCCTCCATCGGGAAACCGTTAACGAACTGCGGCGCTGCGGACTTGCTCTGGGCGCTCATCATCAACGTGGTAATGGCCAGGTTGATGGCGATGACGGCAAGAAAGGCAGCGCCCCACCATATTTTCTTCGACATCGAATCCTCCCTGCGCTCCTGAGATTGATCCCGCTGTGCGCTCCCCGGAGGGATGCACCCCTTCACCTGAGTCTGGCTACACGGTCGGTATCGCCGGGCAATCACGCGGCGGGCGTGGGTTCTCCGGCTTCGCATCGCCGACGTGCCATTGGCGGGTAAATCTCCAGCCTTCCGGCGTGCGACGCAAATCCATGATGTATTCGCCCGTGTGATGGACGGCTGCGGTGAGCGGCGCCGGCGCCACCGGCGGCTCTCCCACAACATTCGCGTGCACCCTCGTGTAATACGCGTGGAGTTCCGCCGTGTCTCCGTGCAGCTGGATCATGACGTTCGTGATGATGTTGTGCGAGTGTCCTGGAAATGGACGTGGGACCGTCTTGTCGGGCCATCGGGCGACCCGTCCCGCGCTATCCACTCCTGCGTTCCACATCCGCTCGCCGACGGTCATGCATCCGTCGCCATCGATCGAGTTGCCGTCGTTGTTCCAGCCGCCGCCGATGGCGCCGTCCTTGGTAAAGGTGCTGATAATGCCCGGGCCATTGCCGGTGTCGTGATAGAAGCCGTACGCGTAGAGCAGGTTCGTGATCTCGGCCTTGTCCGCCAGTTCCTGTAGCGTCTTGTCGCGCGTGACGAGCTGCTCCGTCGTCAGCAACGGTGGCTTGATCGATCCCTCCTTCCAACCCGGGTCCCACGGGAAGCCGTTCAGGAATTGCGTCCGCTGAGCTCCCGGCGACTTGGCCTTGCTTTGTTGTGCATTTGTCGTCAATGTGACAACGCTCACGCTCATGAACACGACCCAAAGGCAGGCGATTCCCCAGCCGATCTTCTTCAACATCGAGTCCTCCTTGGCTCTCAGTCAGTGGCCACCACGATTCAGAATCCGAAGAGCCTCGCGGGATTCTCAACCAGGATCGTCTTGCGTACGGCGGCATCGGGCGCCCACATGGCGAACTGATTGAACAGGTGGGCGTCATCGATCTGCCGCAGCGGCGAGATATCGGTGTATTTCGGTTGGACATTCGCCGGATGCGGCCAGTCACTGCCCCACAAAATGCGTTGTGGGTTTGCCGCGATCAGGGCTTGGGCCAGCGGTGCGGCGTCCGGATAATCGGGGGGCTTCGTGGAGCCGTGATACGGCGCCGAGACCTTGACGTACACCTTACCGGTCCGCACCAGATCGAGGAGGGTATCGAAGCCGGGCTGGCCGACGCCGAGCGGCGCCTTGGCTTCGCAAAAATGGTCGATCACGATCGGCACAGGAGACGCTATCACCAGGTCCTTGATGCCTTCGATCACCGACAACCGGGTGTGGAGCTGCAAGTGCCAGTTGCGTTGACGCTTGATGCGTTCCACCTTTGCCTGAAAGATGGGGCGGCACACGCTGGGTTCGAGCTGCCCCGAGTCGTCAAAGTTCGCCCTTATGCCGCGAATGCCGGCACGGTTCATCTCGTGCAGCAATGAGCCAGGCGCATCGTCATCGATCACACCGATGCCGCGGGCGTTCCGGCCAAGCTGCTTGATTGCGTCGATCATGCAGGAATTGTCGCTGCCGTAGACGCTGGGTTGCACCAGCACAACGCGGTCGGTGCGCAGCACCCGGTGCACGGCGCGCATTTCCTCAACCGAAGCCGGCTCGGGCGTGTATCCGCGCGGTACCTTGAACGGGAAGCGTTGTGCATCTCCAAAAATGTGAGTGTGGACGTCGCACGCGCCGGCCGGCACCTGGAAATTCACTCGCTCCGATGGTTGCGCCGCCTTGGCGAATGCCAGGTCGCCGCCCTGGATGAGTGCACCGATTCCTACCGCGCCTGCACGCACCAGAAGGTCGCGCCTTGAAAGCATTCGGGTCTTCCTCCTTGTGAAGCGCGCCGCCGCTCGACGGCACGTGGAAAGCGGCAGCAACAGGCGTTATCCGCCCGAGGCCAAACTGCAGATGCTGACATCTCGCGAGAAAGAGACAGATTGTGCGTTTGAGTCGGAGCCTCAGTCCAATTCGTAATTCTAATCGCGTGATAAATGACTCAGCGTGCCGCGAATCCTCGACCGGCGCGTTCAACCGGGCTTTACGCTACCGCTCGCCGGAGCTAGGATGTGTCGGCCTCGGCCGACGCGAGGCCGCTGGCGGCACGATCGAAAGCGCGCGCAAACGCGTGCTGGTTTTTAGGTAATCCATTTTCACGAGAGGAGGTCGCTTGCGATTTCGAGGCGTGTTTTCCGTCTTACCGACGCCCTTCAGCAAAACGGGAGATTTTGACGCCGAGAGCATGAATCGCGTCGTGGACTTGTTTGTCTCGGCCGGTGTCAATGGGTTGACCGCGCTGGGTGTCACCGGAGAAGTCGCGCGCCTGACGGAAAGCGAAAGGAAGCGAGTGTTGGAGGTGGTGATTCAACGCTGCGCTGGCCGCGCCGCGGTGATCGCCGGCGCCACCGCCGAAGGCACCCGCGCGTGCATTGAATTCTGCCGTGCGGCAGCCGCAATGAAGGCCGACGCCGTCATGGTGAGCCCGCCGCGCATGCCCAAGCTTAACTCGGAGGCCGTGGTCGCCCATTACAAAGCGCTCGCCGAGGCGATCAGCCTTCCGATCGTGGTTCAGGATTATCCGCCGATCTCCGGCTTCACCATGGAGCCTGCTTTGCTCGCACGCATCGCGCGGGAAGTTCCGCAGGCGAGGACCATCAAGCTCGAGGATCCCCCAACACCTCTCAAGACCTCACGCATTCTTGCACTGAGCGATGGGATCGAAGTCGACATCCTCGGCGGACTCGGTGGCGTCTATCTGATCGAGGAACTTATGGCGGGCGCCGCCGGCGTGATGACCGGTTTCGCCTACCCGGAAATGCTGATTGAAGTCGTGAAGTCTTATACGAGCGGCGATGTGAAGGCTGCGTCCGACGCCTTTTATCGCTACGTGCCGCTCATGCGATTCGAGTTTCAGGAAGGCATTGGGATGGCAATCCGCAAGGAGGTCCTGCGGCGGCGAGGCGTGCTGGCCGATGCCGCGATTCGCGCTCCCGGCGCGCAACTGGACTCCACCACTCGCGCCGCGCTCGATCAAATCCTCGAATGGATGCGCCATGAGCGCAAGGCTGAGTGGATATCGAGTTAATGGTTCGAGTGCACCGGCCCGCTGCGTCTGCCCACCCGACTGTCCTTGTAAGTGCGCGGAAATGAAGGGCTCCCTTCGCCGGCAGATCGGCCGGTCAAAAAACAAGTGGTATCGAGTTTCTCGATTTGATATATCAATGAACCGCGAGGCGTGTTTTATGGAGATCCTCCACCTTGAGCATTTTCTGGCAGTCGTAGACGAGCACAATTTCACTCGCGCTGCCGAACGCGTGGGCCGCACCCAGCCGGCTCTCAGCCAAAGCATCAAAAAACTGGAAGAGGAGATTGGAACGCCCCTTTTCGTCCGCGATCTTCATGACGTGTCACTCACTGAGGCCGGCAGGTTATTGGAGGAATATGCGCGCCGGATGCTGGGACTCCGCGATGAAGCGACGCATCGTCTCTCCGATTTGAAGGACTTGAAGACTGGAACGCTGGCGATTGCGGCCCACGAATCTGCCGCCGTGTACCTTTTGCCCGATCCCTTGCGGACATACTTACGCCGTTATCCCGACATCAAGGTGGGCATCTACCGTAGCCGGCTCGAAGATATTCCGCGGCAGGTTATGGATCGGGAGGTACAGGTCGGATTCGTAAAAGAGCAGCCCGTATTTCACGAACTGCAGTGGATGCAGATCCACACCGACCGGATGGTCCTGATTGCGTCACCGCGTAATCCCTTCGCTTCACGTTCGAAGCTGCGCATTCGCGATCTCGATCAACAGCCGTTCGTTGTGCATCACCTGTGCAGCTCAACCGAGAAAATCATTTTCCGGCTCTTCGAAATGAACCATGCTCGCTGTCGGGTGGCCGCCGAGTTGTGGAGCTTTGAGAACATCAAGAACTTCGTTCAGGCGGAGATCGGACTGGCCATCGTTCCGCGAATCACCGTCAAGCGGGAGCTGCGCGACAAACTGCTCGTCGAGATTCCCCTGGAAGAGCTGAGGATGCCGCGGCCAACGGTGATGATTTTCCGTCCCGACTATCTATCCGATTCGGCCCGCGAACTCGTCAATGTGATGCGCGACTTTAGCCGTCTCAGCTCTCGTCCGAGCGACTTGGTGCTACAGGAAGCCACCATGGCAGGCGTGGGCGCAAGCAGATAACCAAACCTCACACTGCAACCCCGACCGAGATGGGCGGCCCTTACCGACCATTCTCACGCGCAGCCTCTGACAGGACTGCACCGCCCGCTGCGGCGCGATTCTTTCCTTCATAATGCGGTATGGATGGTGAGCGCATCACCGGCGCAAGACGTCGGTCGCTGCGCCTGGCACAAAGGTGTTGGGCAGCAAAGCGCGGCAACATCTCGCCTGATACATACATTTGTTTCCATCGGATCAATGAGATTCGATTGAGAGCTGTTCACATTGTCACCATGAGTGAGGGCGGACTAGGCTCTCCTCTTTGTCCTTCTTGCTTATGCAGGCAGAAGAATTACGAATTGGACACTACCCATCGCGGTTGTTAGCTTGCCAGGCAACTCCATGGGTTCACTCAAGAACGCAATGGTTCTCATACTGTCGGAACAGGACGTGGCCGGTGTCCTCCAAATGGCTGATGGTGTGCGCCTCGTGGAGCGTGCATTCCGTGATCACGCCAACGGCCAAAGCCTCCTGATTCCTCGAGTGAGCCAGGATCTCCCGAATGGCGGCGGCGCCTTTCGGATCATGCCCGCCGTGCTCCCGTCACGGAATTGGTTTGGCCTGAAAACGCTCACCGGTTTCCCGGGCCGCCGGTTGCCGGGAGAGACGTATTTCGCTGTGCTCCTGTTCGAGATGGAGACCGGCGCTTTGCGCGCTGTCGTGGCGGGCAGTCACCTCACCGGTGTTCGAACCGGGGCAGCCAGCGGCGTCGCCGCCAAATATCTCGCCCGTGACAATGCGGAAGTATTGGGAGTCTTCGGAGCTGGTGTGCAAGCCAGGCATCAAGTGGCGGCCCTCGTCGAGGTTCGGCCGGTCAAGATGGTCAAGGTGTTTGACCGCAATAAACCCAAGGCCGCTGCTTTTGTGGACATGATCCGCAAGGACCACGGTATTGATGCGTGTGTCAGTCCGGGCGGTAAAGAAACCGTGATCGGCAGCGACCTGCTGGTGACGGCGACCACCTCGCGTGAACCTTTGTTCTCCGGGGACTGGCTGGAACCGGGGACCCACCTCAGTGGCATGGGCTCCAATGCGCCGGGAAAGCGGGAGCTCGACAAAACCTGCTTCTCGCGAAGCAAGGTGGTTGTGGATTTCAAGGAGCAGGCGCTCGAGGAATCCGGCGACCTTCGTCATGCGATTGAAAGTGGTGCGATCACGCCGGACAAGATTCATGCGGAGTTGGGCGAGATCGTTACGGACCGGAAAGTGGGCCGGCAGAACGACGACGAAATAACGCTATTCAAATCAGTCGGTGTCGCGATCGAGGACATTGCGACCGCCGCATTTGCTTATGAGAAGGCTATTGCAACTGGAGTAGGTACGTACCTCCAATTGGACAGCATCGGAGCCGATGTTCTAGTTGGTCGCTAGACTCGATCTACTGTACTTCACTTCAGTCTACAGCTTCAGTTTGCACTAGTTCTGGCTGGTATTTCCTTGAACGTACCCCTTATGCGTCCGGGCTCGGATGGAGCGTTCACGATCAGCGACAGAGGGCAGTAATCGCCGCCACGTGGTGCACATAAATGGTCCTGGGTACGCTCCACATCGTTGGTGCGATTCTTACGATGCTGCTCGTGGCCGCGGTCGGCATTTACGCGGGACGCGAGGTGAAGTCGGCGGACGACTTTGCCACCAGCCGGCGTAGGGCGAATGCGACCCTGGTGGCCGGCACGCTGATGGGGACCATGATTTCGGGCGCATCGACGATCGGGACTGCCCAATTGGCCTTTCAGTTCGGATTTGCTGCCTGGTGGTGGACCCTGGGAGTCGGTTTGGGCCTGGCCGTTCTAGGCATCGGATTCGCGCGGCGCCTGTACGAGAGTCGCACTGACACGCTACCTCAGTATTTGGTTGGGACCTTTGGAGACGGCATCGGCCCGAGCGCCACGATTTTCACATCGCTGGGGACCTATCTCAATCTCGTAGGCAACATGCTCGCGTTCGTGGCGCTGTTTACTTCCACGTTTCGCATCGCGCCGTCCGTGGCGGGGGCCATCGGTGTTTTGTTGGTGCTCTCCTATGTGGCCTTCGGGGGCGTTTGGGGCACGGGTTTGGCGGGTGTGTTCAAGATCGTGATCCTGTACTCCGCCATGCTCTCTTGTGGTGTAACCGCCTACTTGAAGGCAGGTGGCGTCTCCGGCTTGACCGCGACCTTCCCGCACG
>Ga0137359_10004595_pt1 | contig 11336 bp, 9 predicted proteins | sample Mad1_40_16metaG_FD_108281 | JGI IMG/M metagenome (GOLD analysis project Ga0137359, IMG submission 108281) | Vadose zone soil microbial communities from Angelo Coast Range Reserve, California, USA - Mad1_40_16 metaG | ecosystem: Environmental > Terrestrial > Soil > Vadose zone | place: USA... | reverse complement strand
TTACGGCTGGCGCGAGTCAGACATCCTGAACCTCACGCCCGGGCGCCGGCAATTCTATCTTGGTTTGGTAAGCGGATGAGCGACTATCTCAATAACTTGGTTACCCGCACGCTTGGCTTGGCTCCCGTGGTCCGACCACGGCTGGCGTCACTGTTTGAGCCATCATCATCCGTGGTGGCTGATTTTTCAATTAACGCGCCAACTCCATCAGGAAAAATTCATGAAGACGAGACGAGGATCCGACCCATATCGGATCTTTCCCTTTCTGTGCCCTTAGCGAATCCTCGTGCGTCAAACCCTGAGACCACCCAGTTCGATACGGTCAACGCTAGCGGAGTTGCCGAACCCCTAAAGTCCGAAGCCAGGGAATTATCACGGGTCATGTTAGTTCGCAGTGACGAGCCGCCAATGTTTGCGCCGCAAAGTCCGACTTCGGTTGCAGCTCGAGCCACCACACTCGAAGCTAATCCATTACGCGAGCTGGCTTCGAAAATAGCCCAGCCCGCCGTGCGACTGAAAAGTATCAGGGCACTGGCAGGCGAATCCGGGGACTCTGAATCGTCATCCCGATCGAAGCAGGAGACCAGGGCAGTTAACGTTCTTATGGTTGGGGAACCGCTGTCGCCGGCGCATCGTGACATTCTGGAAACGATAGCACTGCGGGCCCGAGCCGCGCAGGTTCTTGGCGCCCCGATGCAAAGCAAACATCGCTCGTCCTTTCCCAACCAGAATGTGACTACTGCGTTTCCGGCGCCCGGGGTCGAGCCCACGATAAGTATCACCATCGGCCGAGTCGATGTCCGAGCGGTTTTTCCGCAACCCGAGACTCAGCGAACTCGCCGGGTTGCTCCAGCTCCAATGTCGCTCGACGAATATCTCAAGCAACGAAACGAGGGACGCAAATGAGTAGCGCTCTCGCCATTGCCTCGGTAACCGCCGTTCTCAGAGATCTGCTTAACAACGGACTTATCGATCACGATGTTTCATCCGCTGTCGGTAATGTGACGGTTTCATCGACGTCGCCGGATCGCATCAGTATCGCGCTGCAGAATACCCAGAGCCAGCTCAATCTTTTTCTTTACCAGGTTAGTCCGAATGCATCCTGGCGAAATGTTGGCTTGCCATCGCGAAACGGCGATGGCGAACGAATCAGTAATCCGCCGCTTGCCTTGAACCTCCATTATCTGTTGACGGCATACGGTGCGCTGGATCTTCACGCCGAGATACTACTCGGTTATGGCATGCAACTGCTGCATGAAACCCCCGTGCTTACCAGGCGCGCAATACGCACGTCACTAGCGGCTCCGTCTTCCGTTGGCAGCGTAGACAGCTTGCCGACCCAGATGCGGGCACTTTTTACTTCTGAATTGGCCGAGCAGGTCGAGCAGATCAAAATCATACCGGAAACGCCGAACACTGAAGAGATTTCGCGTTTATGGTCTGCCTTAGGCGCACCGTACCGACCCACCGCCGCCTACCAGGCCTCAGTCGTATTGATCGAAAGCAAGCAGACAACCAAATCGGCGTTGCCGGTACGTGCGCGAAATGTTTTTGTGATGCCATTCAATCAGCCGGTGATCGAAGAGATCAAGTCGCAGGCTAAACCTGGCGATCCGATTCTCTCTAATCAGCCGATTCTGGCGGGACAGAATCTGGTTGTTGCCGGCCGGGGCCTGCGCGCCGACGAAGTTCTGCTAAACATCGGTGGCAGCGAAAAGAAACCGCTGGAAACAGACGTTACGGACACTCAAATCATTTGCGCGATACCGGCAGAGCTGCGAGCAGGTGTTCAAGGCGTGCAGGTCGTACACCGGAAGTTGATGGGAACGCCGCTGGTCCCTCATCGCGGATTCGAATCCAATTTAGAAGCATTCGTGCTGCGACCGGGCATCGATCCGGCCAATGTAATTTTCACCGCCGGGCCGGGCGCTCGCCCTATCTCCGGAACTGTGACGGTGTCTGTAAACCCGCCGGTCGGAGACGAACAACGTGTCGTGTTGTTACTGAATCAGCTACTACCTGTGTCGAGTCCACCGGTGGAAACGAAGGCCGATTCGTACAGCTTCGTCTTACCCGCGCGTACGCTCGTGAGTCCACCCGCCGGCCCCCCCGGCTTAAGTCAAACGATTGTGGTACCCATCCAAGGAGTGAAGGCGGGCAGCTACCTGGTACGTCTGCAGGTCGATGGAGCCGAGAGTGTTCCCACTACGGATCTTAACGGACGCTTTGATTCGCCCCAGGTGACGATTTCATGAATCAAGAAATTGACCACGATTGGACTGCAGCGAACCAACGCTACTTAACGGCGCGGTTGGGTTCCGTGCGTTTAGCTCTTGAGCGACATGCCGCGACCAGGCATGCTGAAACCCCGGGCCAGTCGCGAGATGAGATTGTGGCAAACAGGAGGGATCACCAGCAAACGGACTTGCCGGCAGATGATGCTTCAGGGTTAAAGCTTTTGACCGAAGCCGCAGCCTCACTTAGCGCACCGTCTGCCCTCGACCGACTGTCTGAGATGTTCGCTCTTTCACCCTTTGAACAGAACCTTTTGTTGCTTTGTGCGGGAATGGAGCTTGATGGAAGCTTTCCCTCCGTCTGCGCCTCGGCGCAGTGTGACCCTCGCCGAAACTATGCAACTTTCAGCCTCGCACTCGCAGCCTTGCCCGACGCGCACTGGAACGCTTTGACACCGGCGGCGCCGTTGCGCCGTTGGCGTCTGATTGACTTCGCTCGCCGCGATGAAAGTCTTTTGCAGAGTCAGCTAAGAATTGACGAACGTGTCCTCCACTATTTAGCCGGCATCTCTTACCTTGATCAGCGCCTTGAAGGTCTCGTACAGCCGTTCGCAGTGACTCGCACTTTAGCTTTGTCACAACTCCAGACGGCCGAGCGCATCGCAGAGACTTTGGCCAGCCGGGAAACAACAGTCTGGCCCACCGTGCTGCTCTGTGGTCGTGATCGCGCAAGCAATCGAAGTATCGCGGCCCGCGCATGTTCATTGCTGGGATTACGACTTCATGTGCTACGCGCTGCAGATGTGCCGCAGCCAGTGGTGGAGCGTGAGGCCCTGGCGCGACTTTGGGAGCGCGAAGCCTTGCTGCTGAACAGCGCTCTCCTGTTGGAACAAGAGGAACAAGACATGCCGCCCGCAGCGCTGACCCTGCTCGGCAGTTTGCATGGCGTGCTTCTCGTTTCGGTCCCTGAAACTATGGAATTACCTGATCGCCCGGTCTTCCGGGTCGAAGTGCGGAAACCAGGTGCCAGCGAACAACAATCTCTCTGGGGTGACGTACTGGGTCCGGCCGCAAGTCAGATGAACGGGGAACTAGACAGAGTAGTCTCACAATTCAGCATGGGAACCGACGCAATCCATGCGGCCGGTGCTCGGGTTCGCGAAGGGCTGGCCCAAGCCGGCGCAACTCAGCAACCCGGCAGCCTGCTGTGGGATGCCTGCCGATCGTTGGCCCGTTCGCGCCTCGATGATCTGGCCCAACGCATCGAGCCGATGGCGACCTGGGAAGACATCGTATTGCCGGAAACTCAGCTACGAGCTTTGAACGAAATTGCCGCGCACGTTCGGCAGCGAGCCAGAGTTTATCGTACCTGGGGCTTTGCCTCGAAAGGTGAACGGGGACTGGGAATCAGCGCGCTGTTTGCAGGAGCAAGCGGCACCGGCAAAACAATGGCGGCTGAAGTTTTGGCCAACCACCTGCAACTCGATCTTTACAAGATCGATTTGAGCCAGATGGTTAGCAAATACATTGGCGAGACCGAAAAAAACTTGCGCCGCGTTTTCGATGCGGCTGAAGAGGGCGGAGCGATCCTGCTCTTCGATGAAGCGGACGCACTTTTCGGCAAACGCAGCGAAGTCAAAGACAGTCACGATCGCTACGCCAATATTGAAGTGAGTTACCTCTTGCAACGTATGGAAGCCTACCGCGGCTTGGCTATCCTGACGACCAATCTGAAGAATGCAGTTGATCCGGCGTTCGTCCGACGGCTGCGCTTCATCGTACAGTTTCCGTTTCCCGACGCCAGGCAGCGAACGGAAATCTGGCGGCACATCTTTCCGTCCGATACGCCTCTCCAAAATCCGGATTTCTCAAAACTTGCCCGCCTCAGCATTCCCGGTGGCAACATTCGAAACGTCGCCCTGCACGCCGCCTTTCTCGCCGCTGAGGCAGGCGAATCCTTAACCATGTTTCACCTGCGGCAGGCCGCGCACAGCGAGTACGCGAAGCTTGAAAAGCCCCTAACCGAAGCAGAAATCGGAGGCTGGGTATGAAACAGCCAGCTATCCGGTTGCATATTGAAGAGCTGGTGCTCGACAAGTTTCAGGTTGGCGATCGATACGCTATCGCTGACGCGGTTCAGCAGGAGCTGTCACGGCTCTTTGCAGCGGAGTCTGTTCGTGGAGACTTAACATCCAGCCTGATTCAGAACGCACGCAACGCGCGTCTCGACGCCGGAGCCTTTGATGTCAAGCAAAACTCCAAACCCAATTCCATCGGCACCCAGATCGCGCAAGCTGTTCACGGAGGGTTAACCAGATGAGCACGCATGCTCATATCAGTGCGAAGAATGCTCCGGCAACTGACTTGCTAACGCCGGCTAGAGGCAATTTTTTGCAAGCGAAGTGCGCGTGTGGCGGAACGAGAAATGCACCGAGTGAGTGCGAATCCTGCAAAGCACACGAGCGCAAGTTGCAAAGAAGTCCTTTGCCTGGTGATTTGTCTGGCCTCCGCGTCCCGCCGCTTGTCAATCGCGTGCTTGGCTCAGCCGGTGAACCACTAGACCCGGTGACTCGGGAGTTCTTCGAACCGCGTTTTGTAAACGAACCGAATTCCGGACGGATTAGTCAGGTCCACTCAACGCTGCAACCGTCAGAGTTGACTGTGGGACCTGCGGGAGATCACTACGAGCGCCAGGCAGATATGATGGCAGAACAAGTGACCGCCATGCGGGAGCCCAAAGGGCGCCGGTACGATTTCAGCAATATCAGAATTCATAGCGGTGCTGAGGCTGCGGAGTCGGCCCGCGCAATTATGGCCCAGGCGTACACGGTGGGCCGTGACATTGTTTTTGGTGCCGGCCAATATGCTCCGCAAACGAACGAGGGCCGCCGACTGCTCGCGCATGAATTAACGCATGCCATCCAGCAACAATCCGCTCCGCAAATACAAAGGAAACTTTCGGTCGATCCTAACCTTCCCAGCAATGCGCCGCCGAATGATCCTTCGGCCAGTCTCACGCCGGCCACGCGGTTTGCGATGATGGGCACGCTAATGCAGAGCCTCTGTCCCGAATTCAACGTTGATAGCTCGGGTGAAGTCGTCTCTCTCAGTTTGCAGAGCCTCGACCGGGCCGATCTCGCCGCCAGCAGCAAGCCGACTGGATGTTGCTGTCTTAGCATTCTCACCGAGACACCCCAACCGTGGATTATTGAAGTGAGTAGCAAGATAGGAGCGCATACAAACTTTGGTAGCCACCAGGTTTTCTTGAATCCGACGAATGCGCCCGTAGAATTTGGAGCTTTCACAGCCTCAAACACGCTGGCGTTCCAGGGCTCTGTGCCGACAGCAGGCCACGAACTTTGTGGCCATGCCGCCTTGCAAGAGGTACAAGCACACCCGCCGCCTCAGGACCGATTGACCACTGACGTTCATGACCCAACGGTCAGGATTGAAAACCAAGTCTCTCAGGAACAAGGAGTACCCGCTGCCAAATTGCGCGGCTTGGCTGCGTCCGGGACGCACCGCGGCGAATCCGTAGATAAGATTACGATTAGCAATTTTCCTTTTAACGTAAGGACCGTCCCCAGCAGCGAACAGAGCAAGATTCAATTCGCGGCCGCCTACATTCATACGTCGGGACAGAACGATGAGTTTGTGAGCATTCTTGGGCACAGCGATAGTGGCGGATCGCCAGCCGGTAAACAGACTGTGAGCACCCAACGAGCTCAGAATGTTAAGGCTGCTCTTGTTGCCGCAGGCGTACCGGCAACCATCACCAAGTTTGGATTGCCTACGACAGCCCGGTTCACCCGCGTCGATGGCGTCAGTGATTCCCAACCTCCACCAGCGCCGCTGAATGCAAACCAGGACAATTGGAGAAGGGTTGAGATTCTCATGTCGGGTTTCCCTGCCGGAGCCTCGGTTCCACCAGCTGCCACACCGACTACGATCACTCCCCATACACAGAATCCTAATGTTCCGGCCTTGAAGGCGTCGTCGGATCCGTGCATTAGCAAATTGGTGACGGAGGCGTATCCATGACGTGGCCTTTCTGCAACCTTAACGCATCAGCCGCGCTTGGTCCCAAGTTTAACGAGAGCGTAACATCCACTTCCTGCCAGTGTCTGTGTGAGCTCACCGAGCCCGAATCCAAGGAGGTAAATGTTACGGTCGCAAACTTTTTCAACGCCGGCGATCAGGAATATGAACTGGCGCAGGCAGGAGAAGGCATTCAAATGATGTCGTTCTATTCCACGATCGCCATTCGGCTGGAGGGAACAAATCCAAGTTAACCGCAACTTTGACCAAGTTTGGCAAGTTGGATTCCAGCGGCAAATGCGGCTAGCGGTGATCGAATCGTACGGTGATTGCTTCGGACGAATGGCGAAGAGAGTTCAGAGAACTCGACTATGAGGACCAGGTTGCAGTCGAACGACAGTCATCTCCGGAGGCCTTCCTCCGGCGCGACAACACGCGGCTTGTTGCAGCGCAAATGTGGTTGTGGAGAAAACTGCGGCGGTTCTTGTAGTCAAAGGGCAGAAGATTCCGCAACGCATTCCTCGATCAGCCCAGCGTCGCGCGTTGCTAAGCAAACACGTGTCGGCCACGACTTTAGCAAGATGCGGGTGCTGTCCGCTGAAGGCGTTAATGATCAGACTCAATCAGGTGGACTCGACCCGAAATTCACGCAAGGCGGTGAACCTGCACCGTCGTCAACTGATAAGGACCTTTCCATGGGAGATGAGTATAAGGGCACTTCTACGGCTCCCGTCATCGATCAGGTCGACCTCGTAACTTCATCGACCGATGCGGTCGGCGGCTATCCGGCAAAGATGGACACCTGCGATGCCAGCCTCAACAACCCGGGACCTTTCAACGATAACTTCTTCCTCGGCTCAGTCGCGAATGTACATCAGGTTCAATTCCACGTTGCCCGAGGGTATCCCGGAGATTTGCGGGCCAAGCGCATCGTAAATAGAACTTCCACAGGTCGCGGCCAGCAACTTCCTCCAAAATCAGGCGACGACGGGCCGCCCGGACATGAATACATGTACACCAAAGACAAGATGGTAGTGGCCGATGCGCCGGGATGGTGCAGCGCCCCTTATAAGGACACAGATTTCCCGGTGACTTACAAAGCGGATTTTTCGACGTACGCGTGGGACGCACCGACGCAAAAGATACTCGCGAGCATCTCTTACCACGTCGAGATCGAGAAAACGCACTACGTCCAACGCGACCCGGTCAACACAGTCAGTGTTACCGATAAGAAGATTGGCGGCGCCGTCGCGTCGCCCGTGAAACCGAAGAAATGAGTAAGCACGTCATGCCAGTTCGAAAGATTCGTCGGCGACGCACGCGCTGAAACCGTCGAGTAATTATCTCTTGCAACGCAAATGTGCATGTGGTGGCCCGACTGGTCCCGTTACGTGAGGGTGAAAGTTGCGTATCGGCAAAGACGAACCTTCATGAAGAGTTGAGATGATGGAAACAAGAGTGCACGCCCAATTGAGACCGGTGGGGACTGAACTCCTGCAGCGCAAGTGCGGGTGCGCGAGATCGAGCAGCGCGACTGCCGGTTGTCAGGGCTGCAAAGAAAAAGAATATCAGTTGCAAACGAAAGCTGCCGATCACCGCTCCGTTCAGGGACCATTACCCGCAATAGTACACGATGCGCTACGCTCGCCCGGCCTGCCGCTTGAGCCATCAATGCGTACTCTATTCGAAACTCGTTTCGGACATCAGTTCGGGCGAATATCTATTCACGATGTCGATCCTAACGTAGATAGACGGACCGGATCTGAGTCAGAAAGTTCTTACGAGTTGGAGGCAGACCGAATAGGTGAGCGTGTGCTGAGCGTGGCGGAGCCATCGCCTAAGGGTGCCCCCGCAAACGTTCAACAGCAGGGAACTGAGGGATCACTCTCGTCCAGAAGCGGTGTGCAAACTCATCCACGTCCCTTCGACTTTGGCCAGATCCGCATACATACAGACCTTCAAGCGGCCAACTCGGCAAGAGCTGTTAACGCACTTGCCTACACGGTAGGCCAGAACATTGTCTTTGGTGACGATCAATATCATCCTCACAGTTCGCAAGGCCGCTCATTGATAGCCCACGAACTCGTCCATACGATTCAGCAGCGAAATGCACCCGCATTACAACGTCAAGCAGCGCCCGCGCCTGTATGCAGCAAGACGTTTACCAAGGCCGGAAATTTCAGGCAGTTGGTTGATTTGGTGAGGGCGGCCGAAACCAAGCTGATTGGCTGTGGCAAAGCAGACGTAGGTGATCGGATCAATATTTTGCGAGGCATCTATTACGGAACCGAATGGAGCGCTGACTTTAGAGATGAGAAAAGTTCCGTACGGAACCGCGGATTCCAGACCTTCACAGGCACTCTCTTGGCACCCGACGATCCCCGACCGTGTCTTGACTGCAACCTCTTCGAGGCTTTGCAGGCAGGTCAGGACGTAAACGATGGCAAGCGTAAAGTTGATTTCGGGCACTTGATTATTGGGCTGGATGCGCGGCGCAGCTGGACCGCCAGAAACGTGCCGATGGCCCCGGGCGGTGCAAGTGGACTCGCGCTTGCCACCTGGGTGGGTGACCTCGGAGGCGGTGCTGCGATGCTAGCCAAAGATCGCGTAGCTAAACCCGCTACGCACGCTCGCACTCGATTTACAGGAAGTGATTTTGGCGGCTCGATAAACCTTGAGGGCGACTTGGCTGGATATTTGGTCGCTCCAGATCCCTCATCCCCCTCGTCTGCTTCGGCGCCCTTGGTTGCTCCGGGTAGCGGGATCGCCGATGCCCTCGAAGCATACTTGGCACCGGCGGGGGCGGACACCCAATGGAACAACCGCTGTGGAAATTTCCTCCAAATGTTTGGAGGTATTATCTCCAAAGGCGCGCTCACGAACCGAGCCACTGTTGTCAGCACGTTTGCACCGCAAATCGAGGGCTTCGCATGTTTCTATCTGTGGAATCGACTTCGGCAACAAGCCAAACTAAACAGCGCAACCCTTAAAGCTGCTTCAGAGCACATCACTGGATCGGCGCAGGAAGTTACGGAGATATTCGTCGATGCGTTGGCTAATTGCCTGGCGAAACCTTCCACTAGTTTGGCAGCGGTGACCGACCCCGCACCGACACCTAAGGGGTCGATAAGTAGTTTCTGCACATCTTTCATCAGCGGCACTGAGTTAATCGAAGAGGGTAAGGCCAAGTGGAAGCAGGCGGAAAAGGCCGGATCGGAAATGATCAAAGATATTGAGAAAGGCGCGCGGCAATGGTGGAACGATCTTTAGAGTTCGTTAGCCGCTTCTAAGTACGGAACACAACCAATGAGTAGTTTTCCAAACTCACCGCGGCTCGTTAAAGGCGGGCTAGTTTTGATCGATCCGAACACATCGGCGGTCGTGCGCACTATCCCGCTGCAATACAACCCCGACACGTTGACGCGTTCGTTGCAGATCAAAGCGCTGGCCGAGGGTGGTGATCGTTCCGACGCAATGCGTTTGACTGGACCACCGGTTGAAAACATCAAGCTCGAGGTGGAGATCGATGCTACGGATCAACTGGAGTTTCCGGATCAGAATCCCAACACCACGCAGTTTGGCATTCAACCTCAGCTTGCGGTCCTGGAAACGATTGTGTATCCCACCAGCGCGCAAATCCAGTCAAACAATTCACTGGCCAGCGCGGGCACGCTGGAGATCATTCCAATGGAAACTCCGCTCACTTTATTTGTTTGGAGCAAGAACCGAGTGCTACCGGTCAGGCTCACCGAGTTCAGCATCACGGAAGAAGCATTTGATCCAAACTTAAATCCGATTCGCGCCAAAGTTTCACTGGGGATGCGTGTCTTGAGCGTTAATGACCTTCCTTTCTCACATAAGGGTTCGAGTCTTTTCCTGGCTTATCAACAGCAGAAAGAAGAGCTGGCCAGAAAAGCCACGGGAGGCACTCTGAATACCCTGGGCATAACCAGAATTCCCTGAGGCAAAGAAATGTTTTCTATTACCAGTCGCTATTACGGTATCGCTACCGCCTCGCTGGAAACAGCGGGAGGCAAGATCATCACCTATGTGCGCCGCCGCTTCGTGCCACCCCCTGAAAATTTCGCGCTGCTCCTGGAGCACATGGTCACTGAGGGCGAACGGCTGGACAACATCACCGCGCATTACCTCGGCGACCCGGAACAGTATTGGCGTGTATGTGATGCAAACGGCGCAATTCGTCCTGAGGAGTTGACTGAGACGGTGGGCCGGCGAATCAAAATAACGTTGCCGGAAGGTATACCGGGGACCCCCAATGCTTAAAGGTTTTTATCTCACTTTAATGATTGGTCCAGTAGTGCCGGTGCCGGTGCCCAAGCCTGTGCTTGATGCTCTGAAGAGTGTGGAAGTGAACAGCAGAACCGATCAGGCGAGTGGCTTCCAGCTCACCTTCACCTTGAACAACCGCTCGCCATTGCAAACATTATTTCTGATTGCCGGCGGTCAAAAGCCTTTGTTGCGGGTGATCATTATCTTGACGATCAATGGAACGCCCAACGTGCTCATGGACGGCGTAATGACAAATCAGCAGGTGAGCCCGGGCAGTAATCCTGGCGAATCCACTCTCACAATCACGGGCGAAGATTTAAGCAAGGCAATGGACTTAATAGATTTCAGCGGCCTTCCATATCCGGGCATGCCTCCCGAAGTGCGCATACTGCTGATCCTCGCCAAGTATGCAATGTTCGGGATGATCCCGCTGGTAATTCCATCTCTATTCACCGACGTGCCCATACCTACTGAACGCTATCCCATTCATCAAGGTACGGACCTGGAATATATACGCTTCCTCGCGTCGGATGTTGGTTATGTTTTTTACGTAGATCCGGGGCCGGTTCCGGGGACCAACACTGCCTACTGGGGACCAGAAATCAAAGTCGGCGTGCCACAACCGGCGCTTAATTACGACATGGACGCGCACACCAATGTTGAATCGCTTAGTTTCAATTTCGATGGGGCGAAGACAACGTTGCCAATCGTCTTTATCCAAAATTCACTGACGAAGATCCCGATTCCCATTCCGATTCCCAAACTGAACCCGCT
>Ga0137359_10004593_pt1 | contig 11338 bp, 5 predicted proteins | sample Mad1_40_16metaG_FD_108281 | JGI IMG/M metagenome (GOLD analysis project Ga0137359, IMG submission 108281) | Vadose zone soil microbial communities from Angelo Coast Range Reserve, California, USA - Mad1_40_16 metaG | ecosystem: Environmental > Terrestrial > Soil > Vadose zone | place: USA... | reverse complement strand
TCAGCTCTGATCCTCCATCGATCTTTCAATACATTTGATTAACCTAACGACTGCTCAAACTTAGGTCCGCTCAGCGAACCAAAGGATGCGATCCGGCACGGCCATTGCCAAACACGGTTAGCTCTTCGACGGTAACTTCGTCGAATGAGTTCCTATGCACTGTGGGCAATGACTTATCAAAACGGAACGTCAAAACGCTTTTATCATGCTCGGAAGTTGTGGCGGCAAGGCCGCAACTCGAGTGTCGCCACGCGCTCGCAAGAAGCGGGTAGAAATTAACCCAGCTCGTTTGCCGGCAATCTCAGTTCCAGCAACAACTCAATTGGAGACAATCATGAAGACTTTGAATCAGAAGACTCGCGCTCTATCGCTGTTCGTTCTGTGTCTGGCTTTAGCCGGAGGCGGGGCGGCGTTCGCGAAAAAGAAGTTGGCAAGCAAAGGCCAACCGGCAATTAAGTTGGTGCTGACCGGTAACACTGAACGCAAGGGAGAGCGCGTCGCGCTCGACCAGGCGGGAACGGTGAAGCCGGGCGAGACTATTAACTGGACCATTGACTCGGCTAATGACGGCAACGGCGCCGCGCGCGACTATAAAGCCGTGGGCCAAGTTCCCGCGGGAACATCTTTCGTTGCGGGCAGCGCGGCGTCCCAGGTCGCTTCGGTCACTTACAGCATTGATGGCGGCAAGACTTTCTCCGCGCAACCGACGGTCGAAGTAAAACACGCGGATGGATCGACGAAGCGCGTCCCAGCGCCTGTGTCGTCCTACACACAGCTTCGCTATGAATGGTCCGGCCCGCTGGAAGCCGGTCAGAAGCTTTCCGCTTCGTACCAGGTGCTGGTGAAGTGAGCACGACCTCGCAATCCTGCCGAGAGCCTGACGCGTAAGCAACCGCTCTCTCCCTCAAATTCCATACTCAAAATTCAAAGGAAATAACATGCGAACTAAGATTCCGGCTACGAAATTACTCTGCCAGCTGGCGACAATTCTCGCGCTCTCTTGCACATTCATAACCCAGACGACAATAGCTCAGACACCTGGAGGCACCGCGATCGAAAACCGCGCCTCGGTAGTCTTCACTGACAGCGATGGCAACCCATTCACGGCAGTCTCGAATACAGTAACCACAACGGTGGCGAACGTGTCAGGTCTAACGATCACACCTGATGCTGGAACGCGCCCGAACATTGTGGCGGGACAGACCGGAGTTAATTTCACTTTCCGCGTCACCAACAGCGGAAACTTCGCCGATCAGGTGCGTTTCCTTGCCGGTGGCGCCAGCGTCACCCTCACCGGGCCAGGAGTAATTACGGCCGCGGCGATTGATGTAAACGGCAACGGCGTGATCGATGCGGGCGACACCGATATCAAGAGCAACGGAGCTGACGTTCTGTCGGCGAGCATCGCTCAGAACGGACACGTCGATGTAATTGTCACAGTGACCGCGAACGCCAATGCAAGCTCGAACGCGGCAATCAATGTACGGCTTGGCGATGCAGCCAGCGGCAGTCCCACGTTCGACAATCAGCCGGCTGACAGCTCGGCAAATGAAGTGCGAACTGCGTCGACATCGTCGGCGAATGGTCTGCGCGAGGCTCGTGGAGACATCAGCACCACAGTGGAAAATGATGCGGAGTTGCGGCTTGACTTGACCGCTCCGAGCGGACCGATTTCGCTAGGCTCAGACATTAACTATGCGTGGCAAGTCTGCAACACCGGCTCGCGCGCGGCGCAACCGATTACTCTGATCAATGCCCCGTTGGGAGCCAACATTGGTGTCTTCATCATGGCGCCTGTTCCTGTCGGCACTGCTCTCAAGAGCGGTCAGACTTTTCCCGCGGGCACACTCTATACAACTTCGCCGCTGGCCATCACGCCTTTACTGGCAGTCTGGACGAGCACGCCGCCAGCCAATCTCGCCGACGTAAAGCGGGTTGCATTCAACGTTGGCCCTTCGCTGGCCGCGGGCGCTTGCAGCGCATCCATCAATATGGCAGTCACAGTGACGACGACCGATGCGACTCTGCCGATTGTCGAGATTGGCGATGCCTTTGGCAGCAACAACATTGGTGTCCCCATCACAGATCAATCCGGTGACAATGTGCCGAACGCGGGCGACGGAAATGCGAACTTCGATGAAGGCTCGCAACCCGGTAACGCGGATGGAAACGGCGTGCTCAAGCAGACCGGACTGCAAGCTCAGGGCGCAGTCCTGCTCGGGCCATTGGGACAACCCGGCGCTACCGGGCCGAACAGCAACAACGACGACTTTACCAATCGCAGTGTGACTACCGGCATCGGCAACGTTCCGCCCGGCGGAATTACTACGGCCGCAGGTACGCTTGTTTTCACGAACACTGTACAGAACAGCGGCAACGCAAACGACACGTTTGCTCTTACCGTTCCTACAGTCCCTGCTGGTTTCACCGTCGAGATCAGCATCGACGGCGGCCTTACTTACACCACGGTCCAACCGGGCAATGGCAGCGTTAGCTTACCGGTCGCCTTTGGCGCTTCCGCAAACTTCCTGACGCGCGTCACTGCTCCGGCCGGATTGAGTGTGTTCACGGGCTTTGATGTCGTAGTTCGCGCCGCCTCTACCAACACACCGAGTGCGGTTAACGACACGGTTAATCGCGTCTACACCGGATTCGTTAGATTTGATAAGACGGCCACGGTGATCAATTCGACCGGAATCGGCAGCGCGACTGACCCAGTGCCGGGAGCCGAAATTGAATACGCGATTACGTATACGAACGTGTCGAGCGCGGGCGGTTCCGGCAATCATGTCTTGACGGCCAACAACGTCGTCATTACTGAGAGCGGCAACCTGGCGCCGAGCACCTGGGGCACGACGACAGACCATGTCGTCGGCGCTTCCGACACGCACGGCGGCGTCATCGTCGGCGATCTGGCGGGCTCGACTCTGCTCACCGATACGGTAGCGACGCTTGGTCCCGGTCAGTCCGGCGTCTTCAAGTTCCGTCGCCGAATCAAGTAAAAACGTACGAGTCACAATCACGGGGCATTAGCCCGCGCGTAAGCGAGGGCTCCCGTTTTATGAGCCCTCCCTGACGGTCGGGCTAGGGCCCCGCTCGACTCTTGAGGCGTTCTCTCTTATCGAAATGCGTAACATCATTTTCAACAAGCGCCCGACGACCGGACTCCTGTTGCTTGCCTCGGTGTTCCTCTTGGCCGCTGCGACGCTGGCGCAGACTTCCGACACTCCTTCGGAAGCCGGCGCCGACGTAACAAACCGCGCAGACGGAAGTTATGAAAGCGAAGGCAACAAGGTCTCGGGCACAACGGTAACGACTACGGCAAAGGTAAGATCAGTCTCCGGGGTGAAAGTGACCCCGGATGAGACCAGTCCTTCGACAAATACCGCGCCCAACGAACGCATCACGAAGGTCTTCCGTATCTGTAACAGCGGGAACGGTCCCGATAGCTTTACGATTCCGCGAATAGACATTACCGCGCCTGCGTCGTTAATCAGTCTCCACTTCGATGTCGATGGCAAAGGAACTCTGACTGACGGCGATACGCCAATTACCATCGGTTCAAGCACCAGTCCTACTCTGGGAATTGGCGCATGCGTTGGCGTGATCGCCGTAGTCGACACCGCCAACAGCGCGCCCGAGACCAATCTTTCAATTCGCTTGACGGCCCGCTCTCAGTTAGATACTTCGGCAAGCGGCATAGCACAGGATGAAGGAACCATCATTCTCGCCGTCGGCAACCGAGCACGATTTTCTTCGCCGGATAATCCGGCGCTGCAACCAAGGAAGTTGGTTGACGGACGACACAGCGAAGTCGCCGGCCCAGGACAACCTCTTTCATACACGATCGAGTTTCGCAATAGCGGGGCCGTACCAGCGCGCCACGTTAACGTGACGGACGATCTACCGGCGTCTCTAGTTTATGAAGCGAATTCTCTTCACCTCGGCGACCGGGCGTTGTCTGATCAATCCGATGCCGATGCCGGGGATGTAACCGGGCAGCTCATCAAAGTGAAGCTCGATGAGGTTTTACCAAACGAGCTGGTCCAGATTTCATTTCGGGCCCATGTTGTGGGCGCTGTTCCCGCAGGCTCTGGGATCGTCAATACCGCCGGCATTAGCGGCGACAACTCCGAGAGCACAAGCACCACTTCAGCGATCGCCGTTGTCGATCCTTTCGGCAGAGTCTACGCCGGACGAAGTGGCGGCGCGGTTCTGATTGGCGGCGCACGAGTCATGCTAGCGATGGATCAGGGCGGCACGAATCCGCTCACACTGCCTGCGGGTTTAGGCTATGCGCCGAATACGGCCAACGATGATCCTTACGCGGCCACAGCCGATGGACGCTTCAGCTTTGCGCTAACACCCGAACAATTCGGCACAACGACTTCGCCGGCTCGCTATTTTCTGATCGTCACCGCTCCCGGTTATCGCGCGCGTCTGATCGAAGTAACTCTGTCCCCATCAACATCGGGAGTTTACAGTGCGAGTATTCGCGCTCTCGACGGACAGTCAATTGCTCGGAGCAACAGCTTCGCTCTAACTAACGACAACGTTTCGATTGATAACATTGCGGCGCTGGCGCTCAACGTGCCGATGTTTGAGAGCACGACGCTGGAAATACAAAAGTCCGCCGACCGCCGCAATGCCGATGTTGGCGATGTGGTGTCGTATCACGTCGAAGTTCACAACGCGACCAGTGAGACCATCAGTAATGTCATCGTGAGAGATCGCTTGCCTGAATCCTTCCGCTATGCGACCGGCACCGCCTTAATCGAATCATCAAGCAAGCGCCGCGTTGAACCCGAAGTTTCCGGCAGTGATTTGTTGTTTCGCGTGGGTGACGTCGCAGCCGGCGAACGCTTGTCAATTGTCTATCGCGTTCGCGTCGGCGCGAATGCGCGTGACGGCGAGCAAATAAACTCCGCGATCGCCGAAGGCGCGTTTCCATCAGGCGAACACATCGCAACAGCGCCAGGTCACGTCGGTGTAATCGTCAGCCACGGTGTGTTCTCTACGCGTCAACTGATCATCGGCAGAGTCTTTGAAGACGTAAACGGCAATGGACGATTCGACAAAGGTGACAAACCGATGGCCGGCGTTCGGCTTTATCTGGACAAAGGCCAGTCAGTGATCACCGATAGCGCGGGCATGTACAACTTCCCTTCGGTCGAAGATGGCGCGGTGGTAATCGCCCTCGATCCGACGACGCTGACAACAGGTTTTGTTCTGAGCTATGACGAAAGGCGATCAGATAAGGGTTGGGCCAGGTTATTGCGAACGCCTCTCGGTGGCGGCGGTTTGCTGCGACAGGATTTCGCCCTAAGAGCATCGGATGCTAGACAGACTACTTCGCGGGCGGCTTTGCCGCCTGATGTTCGGCGGCTAAGCCCCGCCGGCCCGGTCTCTTCTTATTTGCCGGGGCTACGCCCCGAAACTGGGGCAGAGCCCCAGCAGAATTTCAGTGAAGCGTCCCCGGAAGGTCAGAGACCTTCCGCACATCGGACGGCGCAGCCGCCGAGTAATTCGACCACGCCCGTCAGTTCCACCAAGACGGAAACAATTAGCTCGACGAGTGAGCTATCCGAAACGGCCGTGGCACCCGGCGATGTTCGCGTTATTTCACCGTCGCCCGATCAAGTAATCATGACTCCCGCTTTGGAAATCGAAGCGCAAGTTGCCGAAGGCTGGCAGGTCACTCTCGAAGTCAACGGCCTCCGCATCAGCGACGACAACATAGGCACGCGGCGACACAATCATCAGACCGGGACGGAAGCTTTTCGTTTCGTCGGGATCAATGTTCGCCCCGGTCCAAACACTGTCAAGGTCACGGCAGTGCGCCCTGATGGATCTGCGGGTCATTCGGTTGAATTGACCGCGATTGGTCGCGGGCCAGCAAAGCGTTTGGAAATAGTTTCGGAGAAGAATGAAATAAATGCGGGTGGTCGCGACACGACCATGCTCCATATTCGAGCTCTTGACGCATGGGGTCATCCAGCAAATGACGGCCAGGTAGCTATTGACACCTCAGCGGGCTCCTTGCAGAAGGACGAGACGAGCTCGCCGCAACAAATCGTCTCGCTGGAAAACGGCCAGGCCATCGTTAAGCTCATTTCGAGCAACACGCCAGGAATCATTAAGCTGCGCGCCAGCACCGGTATCGTTGAAGCTAATGCGGAAGTTCGCGTTACGGCTGACATTCGTCCGGCGATCCTCGTGGGTCTGGCTGAAATGTCCTTTGGCCGCTCGGCTCCAGAAATGGAATTGCGCGGTGATAACAGAAAAGCGCGCGGGCATATCGAATTCTTCTATAAAGGGAAAACGTTTGCGAATAGTCTGCTGACGTTGGCGTACGATTCACAGCGCTCGCTCAACCGCACAGCAGGCCGCGATCGTTTCTTCCAACTAGATCCCCTCGCCAGAACTTATCCATTGTTTGGCGATTCGTCGGTACGTTACGAGGACGCGCAATCCAACTCGAAACTTTACGTGCGCGTCGATCACAAACGTTCGTTCGCGATGTTTGGCGACATGGAAGCCGACCTGGGAGAATCTAGCTTGCTTGGTTACAGCCGCAAGCTTACTGGCGTAAAGCTTCATCTCGAGAACTCACGCGGCGATCAACTGACGCTGACAGGAGCGCGGCCAGACACAGCTTTCGCCCGAGACGTATTTCCCGGCGATCAACTTGGCTTAGTCAATCTATCTCGCATCGACATCATGCCCGGTTCGGACTCACTCACCATCGAAGTCCGCGACCGCCGCAACCCTGATGTCATCATCTCGCGCGAGACGCTGATTCGTTCGATTGACTATAACCTTGACCCAAATACCGGCTACGTCTTTTTTCTGCGGCCGATCTCGACCTTCGATCATAATTTCAATCTCGTTCAGATCGTTGCGACTTACGAGTATCGCGCCAATGATATGTCTTCAGCGGTCTACACAGCACGCGCCAGCAAGCGTTTCACTGGCTTGGGACTTCGCATAGGAATGTCGATTATCGATCAGCGTCAGGCTGAGTTCGGATCTTTCTTTCTGGGAGGCGTCGATGTCGAGAAGCATCTGCCCCGCAACGGGCGACTGACTCTTGAATGGGCCACCAGTCATGGTCGAGTGGCTTTCGGCGCCAACCTCACTAGTTCAAGCCCGAACGCAGAGCACGACGGCAATGCCACTCGCGTTGAATTGGAACAGCCGCTGAAGGTTTATGAAGCGGTAGTGCATGCGAGCTTCGTTCGGTCCGACGCAAGGTTCTTGAATCCCTTCGGTTCGACGATCACGCCCGGTTCGCAACGCACCACTGCAGGCATCGATCTCAAGCCTCGCAAGAATTCGCTCTTGAAGTTTGGAGTGACGCACGAGCGAAACGAAACCGACAACGTCGACAACCGTCGTCTTACAGTTTCAGCGCTCTGGACCCAAACCATTAGCGAACGTCTGCGCGCGACTTTTGGTTTTGACTTCCGCCGGTTCTCTGACGCGAAGAACAATCGCGAGATTCAATCGAAGTTGTTCACGCTCGGCGCTGACTGGCAAGCGACCGACAAATTGCAATTTTCAGTTAAGCGCGAGCAGAACCTCGGCGCAGCCGATCCCACTTATCCCAACCAAACGACGCTGGGCGCAACTTATCAGATCAACAAAATGACGAAGCTGTTCTTTGCCCAAAGACTCGCATCGGCGCCTATCGTGCCCATCAGCGATACGAGCACCACTGGTTTCGCTATTTCTTCCTCACGTCGCGAAACGCAGATCGGAATCGAGACGCGCCTCGGCCGCAACACGAGCCTGATCGGTCGTTATCAGTTAGAGAACGGAATCAACGGCACGGACAGCTTTGCGGTAATCGGTCTGCAAAATCGTTTACCTGTGTCGAAGCAGATATCGCTCGACTTCGGATTTGAACACGGCATGCATTTGGCGGGTGCAGGCAAGGGCTTCACCAGCGGTGGCGTCGGCTTCTCATGGCAGCCAACTGAGAACTTCAGATCGTCGGGTCGTTTCGAGTTGCGCAATCAGAACGGTAGATTTGGCAGCGTGTTCACTTTGGGCGCAGCTGGGCGGCTGAACGAGAACATCACCGGGTTGGCTCGCTTCCAGCGCGCGCAAGCCGTTTTTGGTCAGGCTAAAAACTCGTCGCTCGATGGCACTCTGGCCTTCGCGCTCCGTCCCAAGCAGACCGATCGTTATGCTCTGCTCTTCAGCTACACGCGGCGCTCATTTGTTCAAGCGGGCGACAAGCAGTTGAGTGCGAATAAGGACCGCGCGGACACACTGTCGACTGATGGACTCTACCAGGCGACGAATAGCCTTGAGCTCTACGGCCGCTTTGCTCTGAAGTTCGGCGACAACTCGCGGCCCGATCTCTCGCGCGCCTCGACGTTGACTTATCTCTTTCAGGGACGAGCACAGCAAAAGCTAGGCAAGTACCTCGACGCGGCGATCGAGCAACGCTGGCTGGCCCAACCTGCGAGCGGAACTCGCAGCAGTACGATTGGCTCGGAGCTTGGCTTCTGGGCCTTGCCTGAACTTCGTCTGGCCGCCGGCTATAACCTTACTGGTGCGCGCGAAGCCGGCAACGATTCGCTTTCGGGAAATCGACGCGGCTTTTACTTCACCGTCTCGTCGAAGCTCTCGCGACTTTTTGATCTGTTCGGAACTTCCAAGAGCGGACTAACGACGAACGACGCATCCGATCAGCAAGAGGGAGGGTCACGCAAATGAGACGACCGCAGTCCCGTAGGAACGAGACCTTTATAGCTCCCCTTCCTCTATTGAATCCTGAGCCCATCTATGGGCGGCAGAAATATTACGCTCCTAAAGGAGCTTGTTCTGCTTATTATCCAGCGATCCATAAATATTTCGCCGCTACGCGGCTGACAAACCTTCGACACTTCGCGTTTATTCTGCTCATGATCGCCGGCGTAATCGTCACGCATTCTACGACCGCGCGAGCCGCTTGTTCGGGCGGACCCTGCGTCGGAGCCGGACCACGACTGGCCAGTGTTGATTCGAGTCGCAGTGTTCTGTTGAATGCCCTGCTCGGAGATCTGCTCGGCACCAGCGTCAATCTAACGGTCGCAGATTGGAATGCCATTGCTCAGGGAGATGTTAATCTCGCCGGCTATCTCAATGCTCTGCAAACTCAAGTGGGAGTGTCCAGTCCTTCGCAAGCACTCAACGCCAATGCCACCCTGGCCCAATTGGTATCCGCGATGGCTGTCGCGGCTCAAGCAGATGGCAACACTGTGCTCGTCAATGCGCTTAACACTCTGAAGCCGCAGATTGCTGGTCTCAGCGGTACAGTAAAGTTAGGAGACCTGCTCACGGTCTCTTTGCCGAATGGCGCACTCTCGAGTGTGAAGGTAAATGCTTTGGATTTAATTACCGGAGCGATTCAACTCTACAACTACCGCAACGCCCTGACTACGCCGAGTCCCGTTACGATTTCAGGTAGCGCCATTGGGCTTGGAAGTGTGGTGAACTCCGTTCAGCTCTACGCCCAGATCATCGAACCGCCGACTTATGTCTGCGGAGGCGTCGGCACTCAATTTCACACCGGGGCCGCACGCGTAAAGCTGAACGTTGATCTGGTCGATCTTCAACCCAACGCAGCGGCCTTGAATGCACCGCCGACGATTACCGGAGCGAGTGCGACAATTGGGCAAGTTCAGGTTTACGTCGAGGTCGCGCGGGCCGAAGGCACAATTGCGGCAGTCGATGCGGTTAGTCACGCCGTGACTGTTCAGGCCACTCCTGGAGTAGCGGATCTTTATTTGGGCACAATCAGCGACAGCGTGTTCTTCAATCGCACCCATGTGATTGACGCTTCAACCGATCTCGATTACAGCACGATCGGAACGTTGTCGGTCAACGCAACGACCGTTAGTATTCAGGCTAAAAGCTATGCGCGCGGACAAGCACCGTTCACCAGCAACCTCTTCTTCACCGGGCCTTATCCGCAAACACAAACTGCCAGCACCAGTGCAGCGTTCGCGTCGAACCTGGTCGATTCAATGGTAACGAATCTAAGCCTGCGCTTGAGCCCAAGTCTAGGAGCGCTGGACTCAATCATCCTTCCCACCCTCAAGACGATTGTCAGTGGCGCGATGACGCCGGCGCTTAACTCGATACTTACCGGATTGGCCGATCCGCTCCTCGAACTTCTGGGTATCCGACTTGGCGAAGTTGATGTCACGGTCTTCGGCTACGGTGAGTACTGCCCGCCAAATGTGGCCCTCGTAAAATCGGTCACTCCCGGCGGAGCACAGATGCCGGGCGCCGATCTACTCTATTCAATTGTCTTCACCAATACCGGGGGTTCGGCCGCTGCGAACATGATTATCACCGATCCCGTTCCGGCCAATACTGATTTCAAGGTCGGTTCCGTTACTAATACACTCGGCACTACTGGGCTCTCGGTTACTGTGAGCTATTCAAGTGATGGAGGTACGACCTGGACTTACACGCCGGCAAGTGGTGCTGGCGGTGCGCCTGGAAATTACGATCGAGTCATTACTCATGTTCGCTGGTCATTGACCGGCAGTCTTAACCAGAATACGCCGCACAACTCGGGAAGTATGAGCTTCACAGTACAGATTCGTTAGTTAGGATGTCTTGCACGACCAATCCGTGGTAGTTATCGACACCCATAATGAACTAGAATGACTGCCTCCGGCAGAGCATCTCTTAGCGTCTTCTAAAGATTCTCTTAACAGCACTAATTCCGTTACCGGTGAGCCCAGACGTCCATTGCGCATGAGCCCAAACTTTTCCCCCGGCGCTCGCTTAGGCCGCTACGAAATCAAGAGCCAACTCGGCGCCGGCGGTATGGGCGAAGTGTATTTGGGGCAGGACACAAGACTTGATCGCAAAGTTGCTTTGAAGATTCTGCCCGCTGACCTTGCTGCAAATCAGGACCGCATGCGCCGTTTCGTTCAGGAAGCGAAAGCGGCGGCCGCGCTCAATCATCCCAACATTGCGCACATCTACGAGATTGGAGAAGCTGAGGCACGAACTTCATCGCGATGGAGTACATCGAAGGGGTGACCCTGCGCGAGAAGATTCATCAGGAGCGAACTGAGCTGACAAAGCTGCTCCGGTTTCTGCAACACGCCGCCGAAGGGCTGGCGAAAGCCCACACCGCCGGCATTGTTCATCGCGATCTCAAGCCCGACAACATCATGGTCACACGTGATGGTCATGCGAAGATTCTTGATTTCGGTCTCGCCAAACTGATCGAGCAACCGCCTATGTCTGGAGGTGATTCGAGTGAAGTAGCAACCGCGGTAATGCCGCAGCACTCGACCCCGGGCACGGTGATGGGAACCATTGG
>Ga0137359_10004591_pt1 | contig 11344 bp, 13 predicted proteins | sample Mad1_40_16metaG_FD_108281 | JGI IMG/M metagenome (GOLD analysis project Ga0137359, IMG submission 108281) | Vadose zone soil microbial communities from Angelo Coast Range Reserve, California, USA - Mad1_40_16 metaG | ecosystem: Environmental > Terrestrial > Soil > Vadose zone | place: USA... | reverse complement strand
TACATCAGGTCTTCCGATCTCTCCAGTTACACATGTCTACCACAATGCGGACCCAATACCGCAGGGTGCGTGTACAGGTTTACGTTCCGCCTGCGCTTCAGCAGGCTATGCTCTAGAGACCCGGTGTCATTTAGGCAAAAGCATTGTCTATGATACCGTGGGCAAATTAGGCTGGCACGTTTCAGTGCAGTCCCACCCAATCAAGCAGATCATCTTGCGTGTCTTAGAAAGTGAACAACAATGGGGAGAAGGTCGGGACGTTCCTTTGGCGGTTGAAGAGGTTGATTGCATAGTGAGCTCACTCTTGGCGACTTCGTACGGCTTGGGTGAACTGACGTGGCGTCGTTTCTAGGACTGTTATAAATGGGAATTCAAGGACGAGACACCATGAGTTGTGTACTTCTAAGGATATATATATCCGTATGATATCTTCAGTTCAGTCTAAAATTACACTTTAAGGATCGTTTATGCGAAACTATCAACGGACGAGCTCAGCTCCCCCGATCCACCTCCCCTGGACGTAAACCCTCCTTATGTTCCGGTCATCACCCGTGAAGAGGAACCGCTCCAACCACACCTCTAGCTCCTTTTTTTCAGCGTGTTGAACTTTCAGTTCTTCGTCAAGATCGATACCCCACAGCCCCGGATTACCTGTATCACCACGAACGCTGACGAGTAGAGCATCAAACGCCTTTCCTGGAGCGAAGGATCCTATGCGATCTTCCAACCCACAGACTCGTGCACCGCCAAGCGTCGCGAGATACAGCAGCGTCGCGAGAGGGAGCTGGCGACCTGCGTATGAAGTTGTGGCAGAGGATTCCGTGGGTTGTTGCATGCCCGCAATCTTCGACGCTATAGAAGCGTGTTGGATCGCAGTGAGGATAGATGGAGAGAAACCGCCGGAGACATCCGTGCCCAGGCCGACCTATGACGGCGTCCGAGGTTATTGAGTAGTACGTTGGTGAACCAAGAGAAATCAATGACCTTAATTCCGTGGTCGATGAGTTTGCCAACGGGGCACACCCCACTACGCAAATTAAAATTGCTCGTCGGGCAATGGCTCACTCCTGCATCCTTCTCCTTCAGCAACGCAATTTCATTCTCGTCCAAGTAGACCGCATGTGCGAATATCGTGCGTGGGCCGACTAGTCCATGTTTGTCGTACACGTCTGTGTATGAGGTAGCCTCGGGGAATGCCTTGAGTGTCTGTCGAATTTCTTCCTGATTCTCGGATATGTGCGTCTGGATCCGGAGAGAAGAGTCGGCGCGTGCAATTTCCCCAAGCTTCAGTAAAAGAGGTCTCGAGCACGAAAGTGCAAACCGGGGTGTCAGTACGGGCTCTACGGTGTGTGGGAAGGGGAGCGAGCGGATGTGAGAAATGAGTGCATTTGTTGCGTTGATCGAACTGGAGACTGATGGTTCCACGTAGTCGCCATAGAGCGGATTGCGATCCATATTACATTTCTAGAGATTCATGAAGAAGGGAGTTGTTTAACTTGGCTTTGAGGTTAAGAGGTTAGGATTAGGATATTATCACGTACCCCCACAAATGCACGCTGGCCTATAGACAAGGATAAGATAAGATCGAGATAAGATAACGGAGTTCAAACAACTAACCATAACGATTAACTATCTCTGCAAGTTTCTTGGTAGCTTCGAGATGTAAAGTTCCATAGTAGCAACATGTGGTTGTCTGGCTTTGGAGTTAGTAGATGGCGCCAAGAAGGGACTATTCGAGGCACCCCGGAATCGATGATTCGCTCCACTACTTTGGTGTATGCTCGATCAGCAAAGTCCGCATCGGCGAATCGAACTTCCATAGGAAATGTTATTTCCTTCAACCAATCTAATAGCTCATACTGCTGGCCGCTGGATCCAAAATATGGGGATGATTGTCGGACTCAACGATGGTGCACGGGCGTTCACTCACCTGCCGATGTTCGGGACCTGGGGCGCATGCTGGCGATCACCGGAACCATGATAAGCAAGAAAGCGCACATCGAGTTGAATGCACACGTACCGTGTGGGTATCTATGAAACCTGGGAGGATGAACTCACCGTGCTTGAGAGTGACGAGTGATACATCGAGCAAGCCGTGGCGAGCAAGGACGTCCTGAACGGAACTTGGGTGGACGTTCTCCTCGATCCAGTCGATTTCCCCGGATGCAGCGACTGCCAAAAGAGAGTTTGGCAGAAGTAGGAAGGACGAAGTCGATTTGGGATTGACAAGGGTACCGTAGAAGACCGCGAGATCGGTGACGTTGACTGTGGTGGTCATTGAAGAGTACCTGGATACGACACACTTAAATTAATAAATAAAATATAAATCTTCGTCTCGTCTCTCCTCCCTCCCTTCATCCAATATGCCCTCCCTTCGCCGTGCCCTCTCCACCCCTTCCGTCAGGGCATCACCTTACCCCTCTCTCCTCGCCTCGCGTTCCCAGCATCCCCATCCACACGGTCACCGCCGACCCTCAGGTTCTCACCTGTCCGCCCGTAAGGTCCTGGCGGATATTGATTGGGGGCGTGTCGCCCAGGGTCAGGGGGAGCAAAGGGGGGAGGAGGAGGACGAGGAGGAGGGGGGGGGGAGGGGGGAGGATGACGAGGTGACAGGAGAGACGACCAGTGTCAGCGTGATGGGCGCCGTTTCTTCCGACGATCCAGCTTCCACTGCTCTACCGCGTGCCTCGGTCGCGCAGCTCGCTGCCGCGGATCACAGTGAGAATGCTAGCGTCGAGACTGGGCGCCCTTCAACCCCAGACCAAGGCGTGCGGATCTTTGGATACGGGTACAACTCTCCACAGGTAATTTGACTGCTACTTGTAAGCTTCAAAGCCCTTACCTCCTTTCAGTCTCGCCTATCTGAGCACATGGCCACCATCGCGACCACTCCCCGCACTCCCACCCGCCGTACGGTGTCAGAGTCCTCTGTCTCGTCTCTGGAGTCTACACCTGAGGTACCACGCACACCCCTCGAACGTCTATCCTTTGCGGACATGGGTTTCGCGGACCCCAGCCCAGGGATTCCTTTCTTTCACATGCGCTTGGCGTCACTCACCGCTCTCCAGTTTGTCCCAAAATATGTCGCCCCTGGAATCGGCGGCCTGGACAAGGACCCGATCTTGGCCGATTCTCTGATTCGTCATGACGACCTCTTTGCTTGAGGTCGTCCATCTAGAGATACCTCTCTCTTCTATGGTCCATCTGAATCCCTTGTTTTTTGAGTATCCTCCAACTCTCCCCACAAAAAAAAACACATCGGAACGCTCCGGTCTTCTCTGAACATGCGGCAAGGGTCGTTGTTCTACACAAGCGCGCTCTATCTACCACAATTTACTTGTAATCTCAAGGTTTTTTCTCAAGGTTTTGATTGGTCGCCGATGACCACGATGCTTGCACTTTTACCTTTTACGACTTGAACGATGATACCCACTGTCCTCCCCTCCCTGAAAGATCATTGCTTTTGCTCTCTGCTTGTCCGCATTCCATTCATTCAACTTGCTAATGACAGTAGTTCTTGCCATTGATTACTACGCGGCATCTGTCTGTATGCATTAGACGCGCATTCATACCTCCATCACATGCCTTTCGTCTATCGCAGTTTGATAATTCGGCTCCTCGGCTCTGCTCTGTTTCGTCGTGACGTTCTTCTTAGTAACATCTATTATGTTATCCCGCGCAGAGGCATGCTTCATGGGCAGAGTAGTACCCTTCACCCTTCTGCGTGTTTCAGAACTGGCCGCGGTCTTACTCGAATGACACGACACCTTCACGAAGTCGTATGTAAAGGGGCGTTTTGAATCTAATAGCTGTACATGTCACCTAGGATGGCAGACGAGATGGTGCCTATGTTTCATTAGCGAGACATCCCCGCTATAAACATCGGCCCGGATACTTTGCTCCACGGCGACTGGGCTAAAGGGCCATACCGTAGCGGCAAGGGTAGGTCTTCCTTAGGGATTACTCGAGGCTGAGCGTTAGATGTAGGCAAAGATGACGGCAGTGGCGGGCCATTACTCGTTTGATTTGGTTGTGGTTGCGGCTGGCCATGTCGCGCCTTCCATGCGTTTTTTATTGCCGCCGAACGAGCAAGCAGCTAATGGAATCATAGCAATTAGACTACACAAGTCACGTTGGCGAAAAGTACTCACGGTTTCCTTATCAACCCCATCGGCGATGGTTTGTATAATATCGTCCACAACAGAGCGGTGATTGCCTTGTGGTTTGTCATCGCGAAAGCGCATCATCCGCCAATGTTCACCAACAGGGTCCCAATGTACTTCGACGATGCGGTCGTCGATTTGTTCACCACCGGCTTTTAAGCTGAGGGATCAAAAGTGCCACATTAACAGACTCCATCGGGGAGGAGACGAGTATGTGCGTGTAGCTCGCTACACACCTTTCCCACTCGTCGTCATTCATGTGCATTGTGTCCCAGGGTTCGTAAGTGCTTTTAGTACCCTCTCCTCCACACCAGACGTGCAGAGCAAAGACGGGTTTTGCGTGAAAGTCGGGCTGCTTTGGTGAACCGGCACGCGGCGGGAAACGTAAAACGAGCTTAAAGTCGATGGAATTTTCGGAGGGGGGCTTCCACTTGAGACTGTCAGAATGCAACTCGGGTCAAACTCAAGTGGTATTTGTGAATGGAAAAAAGGGAAACAACAAACATATTTCGATCCGTCCCGGGAAGATATGGCGTTGACACCGAAGTGTAGATTAATCCATCGTTGCCATGCTGAAGATTGGGTATGTCGAGGAAGACTTTGTCGATCGAATACGAGAAGTTGACCTCCTTGATCTGAATACTAAGGGAGAATTGGCATGCTTCATAGGCAGCCTATCGACTGATCAAACTTACTCAAAAGGTCGGTTGTCTACCATATGAGGATGGTCACGGAGCATTTTTGCGTAAGGTTTGAAAACATATTCCTTCAATCTCTAAAGGCAGCCTACGTCAAAAACGATTTGTCCTGGAAGAACACAGGAAAGGGGCACCCACCCAATATCTCTTGTCAAGCGTCTTGGACATAACATTTTGATTGTCTGCAACGAGGCAGTCGAAGCAAAGAAGACGTGGAGTTTCCTTCAGATAACACGACTCTTTAATCTAACGCCTGTAAATGCATTTGAAAAGACGACATACGCGCATTGTACGAGGGTCAACATCAATAACTAATTCCGCATCGACCACGGTACTTCGAAGAGGTCGTTCTGGGTGCTCGTAATGTGGAAAGAACAGGCCAGAGATTTCTCTGTATGTATTGTGTCGGTCGACCTACAGCAGAATAAGGAGCAAAAAGGGGTGAGAGGATATGGTGGGCGTACGATGCAAACGATCTGCTCGCTCGTTTCTAGGTTTGTGAGGATGACGAGCAGGACCCTGATGCCATCCGACTTTTCGCAGACCCAGTAGCTACGAGAAGAGTGAGTCGAGATGACCCAAGTTTCGCCACGAAATAAGGTGGCGCTCACTCCTCCTGTTCGAGTCTCTCGAGATCTCTGGTGCCGAAGCTAACTGGTTGACTTCCGGGGAAACTGGGGTGGCATTGAGCTCCGGTTTCTGATATGGAAGCGGGGGTAAATGAGCAACAGACCGGTCGTGGTTAAGACCACAGAGGGTAGCAACATGATTGCGGAGCCAGATATTCTGATCCGAAATTTTTGGGACGATATTTCCAGGGAGTTCAGGGATGCGGGACATGCAGATGCAGACACATAATAAGCACAGTCGACATCACCGCTCGTTGCTCACTCGCGCTCGTGCACGTGGCACGCTAACTCATGTATCTGTACAGTAGCTGTTATTTTGCCGGTCTCATGAGACGATGCGCGCAGACACTGTAGATACCGGCGTATACAGAGAAAAAACTATAGACAACCATGACGAACAAAGGACGGATCTCGTCCGGACACCTAGCGATCTTCCGCCCATTCCTGAAGCCAGACGGAAACGCACACGAGCACCGAAACGTAAATAACAAGTGACCAAAAAATCAGACAAAAAACTCACGTTCTCCTTCTTGATCTGAGCCTATAACGCAAAATCATTCAGCCAAACCCGAGGACGGGACTCGGATATGATTTCTTACCTCTTCCTCAGGGGTGAAATCGTTCACAATATTGAACAGTTTCCTGATCTCCTCAGGCGTCTTGCCTTTAATCATGTTGGCGACGGTCTTGCAGCCCACGTCACTGTCAATAAAATAAGGGATGACATCAGAGTTGAGCATTTCTGAGCACTGACAGGAGTGGTTTGATGTCGAGATAGTTTGCGGCCAAGATGATCTCAAAGAGCATCTCTTGATCGACCGCAATGAACTTCTGGTCCCACTCGCTGATATCGGTGGTGCGCTTGCGAGTCTCGTCCTGTGACTCGGAATCTGTGGTGGGAAGTCGTTCCCCTCGGTGGTGCTCGCAGTATGCGAGGACCTACATAAAACAAGCAGAATGGGTCGAAAGGGGCCGATATCTAAGTAGCCGTATGCTTACCTTCTTTAAAACGCTGGATGAGACGTTTGGCAGCGGTATCGGTTGGTCGCTCTCCCCGACGTCTGAAGGTCGCGTGTTAGGGTGGTGGATAGTATGCGGATGGGAAAGCTGGGCTACCTTCGAGCATGTTTTTGATCAATACGGAACGTTCTGCGACGTCCTTGTCAACGACGAACTGTTCGTTATCAGAGGTCACGAGAAGAACCATTGTAAGTGTGGGTTATGAATGGATGTGGGAGAGAGATGGCAGGAGACAAGAATGGATGAGGGGCGCTAGGCGCTCGGCTCCTCTGTAGTTTCCCCTCTCCTCTCCTACCAAAATGACCCTATCCCTATTATCATTTTTGCCCCTTTCATTTTCGGCCAATTCTCCTTTTTCTGTCTTAGGTTGATCCCCCTTTTAGTTTTTCAATCTATTCTCACATTTCACCTCTGGTAGGGTCCATACGTACTGCGACAAAACGTGCCGGAGGGTCTGTGCGCAATCACGGTGGCTCACCAGGCAAGCGCCTCGGTGTCAAAAAGTTCTCAGGTGTGTGGCCCATTCATCTTTAGGTGACCTCGTAACTTAGTCTCCACTATACAGACCAGTGCGTGATTCCCGGTAACATCATTGTACGTCAGCGTGGAACGCAGTTTCACCCTGGTCAGCATGTGTGTCCTTCTCCCACCCACACTCTACAAACCTTTTGAGCGAACACCCATCCTTCTTAATTGTTTATGTAGGTGAAAATGGGTCGTGATCATACGCTATATGCGACTGTCCCAGGTTATGTCCGTTTCTACAAGGAAAAGTGGATGCGGGGGGAGCGCAAATTCGTTGGGATCGTCCTCAATAGAGGTGACAAATTACCTAGAGATGAACAAGTACTCGGTCGCAGTCGGTTCTTTGGGCTTGTGAATCTGGATTCATCTCCCAACTCTTCTGTGACGAGCACACCAATTTCCCACACATGATTGTGACCTTCCGTGTCGTCGTGTCATATAGCAATTTTATAATCCTTTTACTCTTTCCGTCCGCGAACATCATTATAAGAATTGCACTTTCCGGAGAGCCCCGGAACTTGCGTGCGCATATCCAGTTCTCAAGCTTGTGGTTACACTTCCTTGTCAGCTTACTGTCACTCCCGATGTCCTCAGGCTTGAAACTGACAATAGCGCATGAGTTTCGACCCAACGGTTTGTCCTGTATCAGTCCGATTGCCTTGGGCCATGACTTGCTTAACTGCTGATATAGAACTGCCTTCGGATGAGCAGATCATCGCTGCAGGACGTGAAATACTTGAGGCTTCCAAGGATTGGAAGAAGGGCAAGGCATACCAGAAGAACACTGTCCAAACCTATTCCAGATCAAAGGATCCCGGCGACAGCGCATCTTGGTATTGCAGGGTCAGCGAACATGATGCGTCCGAGGCAACATTCGACGAATTCTGGGGCAAGATTGGGATAAATCATTCTGAGAACGAAAAAGAGTATGTCCGTCTCTCTGAAGAGTAATTTCTGACAATGATGAGTGGGTAATGGGACAGGTATATCAAAGTTGTGAAGAAGGTCACATTGATCAAGAAGATATCCGCAACGCAAGAGATCTGGTCATCGTATTATGAATTTCCGTCCTTCGGTGTTTCGCCCCGCGTATTCACCGTTTTACAAGTTTCACACTATGAACCGAACAGCCCCCGGTCAGCGTGTGTCAATTTACCCCGTGCTGATCAGTCCTGTCTCGCTTATTCTTTGACAGTCTATTCATATCCATTCCCATAGACCTGACCAGTGAACCCGAGTTGGCCAAGCTTGAACAGAGGGCTGTTAAGGGCCACTATGTCAGCGTCGAAAGTTTCACAGAGCTACCCAATGGGAAGACAGAATGGCGCATGGCTACCTCTAGCAGCCCAGGTGGCCGCATACCTGCGTTTCTCGTCGAGAACACTATGGCAAGCACCATTTCTGCAGTGAGTATTTTATGTTGGCCCAGAAAGGGCACTTTCAATAGTTACATGGGATGTCAGGATGTCCCACACTTCCTCAAGTGGCTTCAAACTGTCAGACATGCAACGGAGACAAAAGAATAACTTCCCGCTGTACCAACTACTTCGAGTCTCGGCACAGTTGTTAACACCCCACCTGTAAACGAGTTGTCCCTTATGCAGTCAAGTCACCCGCCACATAGCCGACATCACCACGATTTCTGGACTGGACTTCTGAAGCTGAGAGGACTTCTCCATAACTCCTGAGATACCACCCATTGTTATACAGAGACGTAGGATTACATTGAGGCTGGATACATGGTACCCTATGCCAGCTCCAGATAGCGTTCCACTAGACAAACAAGTTATTTCATGGAGGACTTATTAGACTTTGTATACTGACCTTCCCAAGTGGTAACCGCCTCATTCCACAGCTTAATTTCATGTTCTCTTGTACCACAGAAATGATCCACAAACTCATCACCAAATATATCGCGTGCAAGACTGTCCGGTTGAGCCATCCTCGTAGTCGCTGCTTCCAATGATTGCGGCAACATGGGAGTCTTCTCCATCGTAGTTAAATACACTTTCACCAATTTCGTGTAAGAATGCGCACCTTGCCAGCCTTCTTATCCTCAAGGCTCAGGGTTGAGATCGGCGGGACAGGCAATGCCAGCTTCTTCTCAACTCCTCTGATTCCCAGTCCAAATATCGCACTCAATGCAAAGAATGGATTCACATCTGCGCCTGGGACACGAATCTCGAAGCGTGTTGCTGTCGGTGGAACAGAGGGAGGAGAAATCACCCTGACGGACGCAGCGCGAGAATCATAGCCGTATGTCACAGCATTGGGTGCCCAAAAAGCCTCACCGCCAACGAGCCGCTTATAACCATTGATCGTTGGTACAAGCTGTTAGGGCGTTGTGATTTAGAGGGAACACTTCTGTGAGGGTAGCACTTACGGTGGGCATGACTTTGAAAGGCTCAGTAACAATGCAACCCTATAAACTACGATGTACTCACCATCAGTCAAACCATGTAACACGCCCGCAAGGAAATACTCAGCAGTCTGACTGATATATTTGAGCTCATCGAATGCCGCCCCTTCTCGTCCTTCCTTGAGCTCTTCAGGTTTGACAGCGAAGACGTTGTTGCCATCGCCATCACGCAGGGAGACGTGAATATGACTTCAGGTATGCAAGTTTTCTGTTAGCTAGTCATAGGTGAAAAATTACGCAAATTGTCACAGACCCGCTGCATCCAGGTAGCTACGCAATTAAGGACGATCGCGTTGGCTTTGTGGTCGACCACGCGGAAGGATATACTCACATTACCCCAAGGCTTTGCCATGAAACTTGGAGTAATACCATACTTCATCCCTAGGCTCTTGACGAGATACTTAAATAGCAACGCATTGTCCGCCATGCGAAGAGCCGCATTGTAAGCAAGTGCCGTCTCAAAGACTCCTGGACCAGTCTCCGTGTCTGTCCGAGATGATATCACATGTAGGAACCGAGTAGGCAATCACACGCATACGGTGGCCTTCAATCTCGATCTCGAATCTATCCGCTTCGTTAAATATGTCATGAAAGTAATCATTATTGAGTTGAGTCCGGAGTAGAGAATAACCATGCACTATAATAGAGTCAGTCAAACTCTACCGCGTCGAAGCTACGATATCATACATACTCCCAGGGGTCAGAGGTTGCAAATCATTGAACTTTTTCTCAACAAGGGTGTGCGCTGTCTCTGTGGGACATGAATCAGAGGCCACGTTACACTGGATCTGCCGGGGTTACCTTTGAATTGAAAGTACTGCGCCGAACGTCAGTTGCGTAGAGTTCAGTCCATGATGCTTACTTCAAATTCGACCCCTGCAATGCATTGCCACCCGCTTTGCTCTCCTTTACTTACAACCCTCTTCAATACGCCGCGTGGGCAGACGCTGACAGGAGCTTTCGTTTTGGGATCCAGGAATGAGACCAAGAAGAATGGAACGTTGTTCTCCCAAGGGATCCTGCGGTAAGTGGACAGATCGATGGACGCGATAAGATCACTATAACCATTTGCCGAGTTGGAGATGAGAAGCTCTCTTGAATACACGGTATCGTGCAGATCCCAGCCACTGGACCGCTCGTTAACGCGCGATAATTGTAATAAGGGATGACACACAAGATAACGCTGCAGAACCCAAAGCCATCAGAGGATGCTGCACTCAAGAACTTTTCCTTTGACTGGTAGGGCAAATTCGACGATTAACAAAAGCGAGGTTGGCTGTGGGCAGGCGTACCATAAATTTCCCGCGCAAAACTCCATCAACTAGCCAGAATCAGACATCGCTGTTGGTTGGGGGAAAAAAACATGTGGAATGTACCATCGAAACCTGCATCGTAAGGCGATCGTCAGTTGCAATCACATCAGTAGCGTGACATTCACTACGCGACCTGCAACTTTAACCTTGTTATCTTTTGCCAGGAGGGTCCTTAAATCTTCCAGTGAGGTGGGGGCAAACTTGGTGGACATGATGACTGTCTGCGGTGGCAAAAACTCCGTAGTCCGATCAGGCTTCCGGATTTATAGCTCATGATGAACGTTACACAACACCCCGCATACACTCTACAAAACACATTGCTTATACCAGCACACATATCGTCATTGGAATACACGCAGAATGGGGTGTTGATCCTAGGATCTGGTGAGTTATTGCAGCTCGTGTGGAACAGGCAAGGTCTGACCCTGGAAGATGACGGGAGCATTCGGCTCTATCGCCTACCCGACTCTAAAGTTGTCAAAGCCATTCGAGGCCTTGGCTCTGAAGTTTCATCCATTGCTGTGACGGGGCCAACTTCGAATGGTTTCGGCGATATGTGGATCGCCTGTGGGACCTC
>Ga0137359_10004590_pt1 | contig 11345 bp, 6 predicted proteins | sample Mad1_40_16metaG_FD_108281 | JGI IMG/M metagenome (GOLD analysis project Ga0137359, IMG submission 108281) | Vadose zone soil microbial communities from Angelo Coast Range Reserve, California, USA - Mad1_40_16 metaG | ecosystem: Environmental > Terrestrial > Soil > Vadose zone | place: USA... | reverse complement strand
TAAACCTGGGAAAGAACATTTCGCCTGAGGTGATGGCGATCATTGCCAACCTTGACGATGCCGGACGATTGGCAGATCTCTCAGCTTCAAATCTCGAATTGAAGGTCGAAGACGCGCAATCTGTCCTGGACATCGCTGACACCACAGCGCGACTGCGACGTGTAAACGATCTTCTGAATAAGGAGATTGAGGTCTTGACTGTCCAGCAGGAAATAAACACCCAGGCTCGCGCTGACATCGATCGTTCTCAGCGTGAGTTTTATCTCCGCCAGCAGATGAAAGCGATTCAAAGCGAACTGGGAGAGGGGAATGAACTCGCCGAAGAGATAGCCCAGTTTCGCGAGAAGATTGAAGCGGCCAAAATGCCGAAGATTGCTGAGGAGGAAGCACTCCGCCAATTGAAAAAATTGGAGCGGATGCATCCGGACGCTGCCGAAACGGCCACTCTGCGAAATTGGATGGAGATCATGACAGATCTTCCGTGGTCGAAATCTTCAGTTGATAATCTGGAGCTGCAAAAAGCCGAGCAGGTCTTGAACGAAGACCACTACGGTCTCGAGAAAGTGAAAGACCGGATCATTGAAGCGCTTGCAGTGCGAAAACTAAAGGAGAAACCCAAAGGGCCTATTCTATGTCTTGTAGGCCCGCCGGGAGTCGGCAAAACATCTCTTGGACGCTCAATAGCCCGTGCTCTTGATCGAAAGTTTGTGAGACTGTCGTTAGGCGGTGTGCATGACGAGGCGGAGATTCGCGGCCATCGCAGAACCTATGTTGGAGCCATGCCTGGAAGGATAATTCAAGCAGTTCAGCAGGCCGGCACAAACAATCCCTTAATCATGTTGGACGAGATCGACAAGGTGGGCGCGGATTTCCGTGGCGATCCATCTTCGGCCTTGCTCGAAGTGCTCGACCCTGAACAGAACAATAGCTTCAGGGACAACTACCTTGGTGTCACGTTTGATCTTTCGAATGTGATATTCATGACCACGGCTAATGTCCTGGATACGATCCAACCCGCCCTTCGTGACCGCATGGAGGTCATCCGTCTCGCGGGCTATACAGAAGAAGAGAAACGCGAGATTGCGATCCGCCATTTGCTTCCCAAGCAGATGGAAGAAAATGGAATCAGCCCCAGGGATCTGAATATTTCAAAAACTGCGCTCACTACCATCATTCAGCAGTACACACAGGAAGCAGGCTTGAGACAGCTGGAGCGCGAAATTGGTCGGATTGGTCGGAAGGTGGCGAGGCGAATCGCCGAAGGTCATAAAGGTACCATAAGAGTTTCGCTTAAGAACCTGCACGAATTTCTTGGCGCGCCGAAGGTTATTCCCGAAGAAGTTTTGAAGAAGGATCAAATCGGCGTCGCCACGGGACTCGCTTGGACCGCAGTAGGAGGGGACGTACTCTTTATCGAGGCCTTACGAATGAAAGGCAAGGGAGCCCTGGTCCTCACCGGGCAACTCGGTGAGGTAATGCGAGAGTCTGCTCAGGCCGCCTATTCCTATGCAAAATCTCGAGCCAAAGAGCTCGACATCGCTGAAGAAGACTTCAATAATTACGATCTCCACATTCATATCCCTGAGGGAGCCATCCCGAAGGATGGTCCTTCGGCCGGTATCACGCTCGCAACGGCGATGGTTTCAGCTTTATCGATGCGCGCCGTTCGCAAGGATGTAGCAATGACGGGCGAGATAACCTTGCGTGGAAATGTCTTACCTGTTGGCGGCGTCAAGGAGAAAGTTCTCGCTGCCCGCAGGGCCCGAGTTTCGACCATTATCTTGCCGCAGCAAAACCGTAGAGATCTTGACGAAGTACCGAAGGAGCCTTTTAAGGACATACGTTTTGTTTTTGTAGAAAACATGAGGCAGGTTTTTCGGGAGGCGCTCAAGGAGAAGGTATTGCCGCCCGTTACGACGGGAACGCGCCCCCAGCGAATGCCGCAGGCTGCCAATGCGCGACCAGCCTAGAAGGCAAAAGGAGTTGACGATTTAGGGTACATAAGTCGACGATTTAGGGTACATAATTTGGCCATTCTTTCTGAAGTTTTTCGGCACCTACTTACAACCAACGGCTGGCCCGGAGAATCTTAGTCCTGGTTTTGATACAATCCTCGCGACCCCCGACAGTCGCTTTTGAGTCCACCGCAGAGCGGTTAGGACGTGCACCGACAAACTGCCCAGACTGGGATAAAAACCTCGCTAACGAAGCCCGATTTTTGTTAACCCTGGAAAGCTGGTCCGGTCCCCCGGATCTAAAAGGAGTTTAGATGAAAACGATCAGACGCAACTATCCTTTTGTTCTCTTATCCCTCGCGCTGGTACTCACTGTGTCGGGCAGTGCCTTCGCCAGTAAGAATGCAAAGTTTCCCAACATTAATATAAAGAATTTTGGCCAAATGGATGAACGTTTCTATCGCGGCGCTCAGCCGAATGAAGAAGATTACAAAGATCTTGCTAGCCTCGGAATAAAGACTGTCATTGATTTACGCGACGATCCCGCGTCGTATGAAAAACGAGATGTTGAAGCATTAGGTATGCGGTACGTAAACATTCCGATGAGCGACAAAGACTACCCGAAAAGCGGGCAGGCCGAGCAGTTCCTGAAATTGGTAGACGATTCCTCAACCGGCAAGTTCTTCGTACACTGCGCCGGCGGAAGGCACCGCACGGGTGTGATGGGCGCCGTCTATCGTTTCAACCACTACCACTGGAATTTTGACCAGGTCTACGCTGAGATGAAGGATTACGACTTTTATACCCGGTTTGGACATGGAGACATGAAGAAGTTTGTACAAGACTACTCGCAGCGTGTTCAGACCAGTCCCGCCGCGGCAGTTCTAGATGCAGCTACTTCCACAAAGCAGCGTTAATTCTCAATGCTAAACTAGAAAAAAGATCCACGGACGCGTAAAACCTGCGTTCGTGGGTTTTTTCTTTTATCGCGCCTCTACTGTTATGGAGTCGCCTAATTTGTCTTGGTGAAACTGAATTCCGTGAAGTTCGGCGTAAAGCCCACCCTGCTTTAACAGTTGTTCATGCGTTCCCTGTTCGACTATCGATCCCTTGTCCAAAACAAATATTATATCGGCCTTTCTCACAGTGGTCAGGCGATGAGCAATCACTATTGATGTTCTCCCTTCCATCAATCGGCCCAGGGCGTCAAACACCAGCTCCTCTGAAGCTGAATCAAGATCCGAAGTTGGCTCATCCATAATCAGTATCGGGGCATTGCGGATTATGGCTCGCGCAATGGCGATTCGTTGACGCTGGCCGCCTGATAGAGTCGCACCACGCTCGCCCACAATCGTGTCGTAACCTTCTGGCATTTGCACGATAAACTCGTCGGCATTTGCAAGTTTCGCGGCGGAAATAATCTCAGCTCGAGAAGCTTCAGGTTTTCCGTAAGCAATGTTCTGCCAGATTGGGGCGCGAAAAAGCACACTCTCCTGCAAAACAAAAGCGATTTGTTGCCGCAACGACTTCAACCTATAGGAACGAACGTCATGGCCGTCGATTCTGACTTCTCCTTTAGTTGGATCATAAAACCGCGCAACCAGACTCGCGATCGTAGTCTTGCCGGCCCCAGTAGGACCGACGAATGCCGCCACCTGTCCCGCTTTGATCCGGAAATTCACGTCGCGCAGTGTTTGGGAATCAGGGCTGTAACCAAAATCAACATGACTGAATTCAATATCACCTTGGAACCGAGGCGCTCGACGTGCCCCCTTAAGATTTTTTACCTCGCGCTCAGTATCGACCACTTCCTGGATGCGTTCAAAACCAACGGCAGTCTTCGACAACGTATCGGCCATCTTCGAGAGCTCGCGCATTGGCTTGTACATCTTGCCGAGATAGATCAGGAATACCAATAGTGAACCAGTAGATAACTCGCCTGAGAGAACAAGTCGGGTTCCGTACCAAAGGACGAGGCATGTACCGACCGCGACTATGATTTGAACCACCGGGGCCAACTTGGCTTTCAGGCTGCGTGCCTGAAGTGCCGTTTCGACGCTTTCAAGACTTTGCCGTTCGAATCTTTCCTGTTCGTAATCTTCGCGTGAAAAAGCCTTTACAACGCGGATTGACGAAAGCACTTCCTGAGCTATTGAAACAATCTCGCTCTCCTTCTTTCGTACGGCGCGGGATGCCTGCTTGATGCGTCGTGTGTAGAAATAGACAACAAAGAAAAGTGGCGGCGCAACCGAGAGGGCTATCAAAGTGAAGCGCCAGTCCAAATAGAACATCACCGCCAGCATCCCGATGAGTGTCAGCACATTAACCAGGATGCCAAGAAGTGCCTGCGAAATAAAATCCTGAATCGCATCGATGTCGCTTGTGATCCGACTGATTAAATCGCCAGTTCTTCCTTTATCGTGAAAAGAGAGTGACAGCCGCTGAACGTGGTGATAAACGCTGCGACGAAGATCGTGCATCACCCATTGGCCCACCGATGTTGTCAGATACTTTTCTAAGTAAGAACTGATCGCACCAACAAGGGCGATCACGACTACAGTGAGCGCAGCAAAATAGAGGACTGACATCTTCTTACTGCCGACTGTTGTGGTAACCAGGTTGGAGAGCCACAATGGCATCTTCTTCGAACCCAGCACGTAATCGATCACTACCTTTAATGGCCACGGCTCGAGCAGGTCCGTTGCGGCTTCGCCGAGGACCGCGACAAACGCCACCATGAGAGTTTTCCAATGCGGCCTCAGTAGATAGGTAATTCGAATCTTTCTTCTCATAAGCGAGTGTGTCGCTGTTTGGCCCGTCGGCCGAAGAAGCGAAGACTCTTCGCACGCGAGCCCGGCAAGGCTTCTTAAGGAGTGAACATTCTCATTGGTAGAGATAAGAGAAGCTTTTTTTCTGCGTCCACTCAATACCTTCGATGTTCTGTTCTTCGAGCGAAAGAATCTCCTCGCTTAACAGATCCGTGGTGACGGCCGGACTCAAATCAACGGCGTAGACAATGCTGCCCAGCGCATCGCCTTCTTGCGACATTGCTCGCAGTTCCGCATCGAAGTCGTGTTTTTTGAAGACCTGCCGCAACACTCGTTGAGTAGAGGCGATGTTCTTCGTTGTTACCTTCACTTCCATTGCGCGGAAGATTAGTCCAGGTTCGCGCGACTCCAGTGCCCACAAGACGATTAAAGCGAATACCGTAAGAATGAGAGCGAGGTCCCATCGGCCCACCCCCGCGGCCAAACCCAAAGCCAGACTAATCAGCAGCACAGTGATCTCTTTCGGATCGCGGATATTAGTGCGAAACCGGACCAACGATACGGCGGCAAAGATACCAAAGGCCCGCGCCGCATTGTCGCCCACGATGATCATTAAAGCTGCAGCTACTATGGCCAGGAGAATTTGTGTTTGGCTCACATAAGGATTGCGTTTGAGAGCCACAATATGTCTCCGCGGACGAAACGCCAGGGCGGCTCCTAATAGTGTTGCGAGGAGAAGTCTGAGTGAGATCCGGCCGACGTTTTCTGCCCACCGGTCGCCATTGGTGCGGATCTCACCCCGATTGGCGCCAAACAGCCTATCCAAAAAGTTTTCGTTTCCAGCGCTATTGGACGCAGCAGAACGACGATCCGCGGGTGTCGACTCTGTACCGGCTTGCGGCGGCTGCGGCGAGTTGTCAGGAGCAGATTGTCTGCCAGCAATAAAATAGACCGCGAACGCGCTAATCGTCAGCACCACCAGGAAGACCACGATCAGGGTGACTAGTTCTTTCTTTCCCTTAGGATTGAGATTGAATTTCATCAGTCTCCTTCGCATATCTTGTCGGGTGTCACTGCAAACAGTCTCATCTACGGTCCAATCCGGCTCAGCGAGGATTGCGACTGCGGCCGATTCTTTCGTTAGTGCGAAGATTCAGCAACTCGTTTGTTCTCGTTCTTACGGCGTTGGTAAGAAGATTGATTTGGTCCGGCGTGTAGTTAGCAGCTCGGAACGCGTCCCTAAGTTGACGATCGGTTAGCTTAGAAAGCAGGCTACCCGCCCAGGTTGCGTCTTCGATGGTGATGTCATGAAACAGATCGTCGCGTTTGCCGTGATAATGAAAACGAACTCGGTTGTCCTTCGCGCCGGCGACAAAGTCTGACTTGGCATACTTCTTTGGGTTGTTTCTGCTGCGCATGATTCGCCAGAGAATCGGCACTTTGCTCGAATGGCCAAAAGTTGCGCCCAGGTCGCTGATGATATATCGGAGTTCATCTCCCGAGTTCCCCTCGGCAAAAAGAATCTTATTGTTTGAGTCTTTGACGTCCCAGTTGTTCAGCAGAACCATCATCACTTTAAGTGCTTGAAACTCCTTTGTGCCGAGAAAGGGATTCTGCTTCCACTTCCACTCATCGAGTCGTTTCACGTCCTTAGGTCGGGCTTCGAACCTCACATTCTGGAAAGTACCTTTTCCGGGGATCTCAACGCGAGGTACCAGGTAGTTTATTTCTGTCACGTAACCGAGGCCCCACAACAATCTAACCGCCGAGGTTTCTGCTTGAGACTCTTTGCCAAGCTTTGCCACCCACACGCGTCCTGAGCCATCACGGACCTTATACTTTTTTGACCAACCGCCACGCTCTTCTTCGATGAATGTAATGCGGCTCAGATCGGGACGCATGGCAATTCCACCTGGCCCGAGATAGAGATCACGTGAACCTATATCGTCAGGCTTGTGCCACAAGACGGGAGTGCCTTTGGGAATCGGTTTTTTTGTTTTTGGTTTGGCGAGACCTAAGTCCACCGTGGCGATGAGGCTAAAAATCACCGCAAAGAGAACGAGCAAACGCAACTTAGCTGGACGATACATGGCGATCTCCGAATAGCTGCGCTGACCGCGGGCTGCTACTGCGCGAAGGTCAGGACAAGGGAGCTTTGCGGGCCATATGGATGGCCCAAGCGCAGGGGCTATTGTTGGGGGAGGGAAGCTTAGACTAAGGCGTTAATGGAAACTACTCAAGAATGCTGGAGCGGCCGATAAAATAAGTCTGGCTCAGAAAATCAGCTCCTGCGTCCGAGGTAATCCGGGAGTATGTGCCGTCAGGCTGAAGTTCTCGGGCCTTCACATTGTCGCGAAGATAGGCTCCCAGTACTACGTCTTTCAAGTACCTTTTGGAGTCCTGATCGGTAACTGGGGCCACCACCTCAATTCGATGCTTTAGATTTCGGGACATCAGGTCGGCACTACCGACATAGAGCTCGTCGTTTCCTCCATTTGCGAAATAGAAGATGCGACTGTGTTCGAGGAAACGACCCACCACGCTGCGCACAGTGATGCTTTCAGACAGTCCCGGAATGCCAGGGCGCAACATGCAAATGCCGCGCACTATCAAGTCGACTCGCACGCCTGCTCGTGATACCTCATACAGCTTGTCGATAATCTGTGTATCCGCCAACCGGTTGAATTTAGCAATTATATGAGCCTGCCGGCCTGCTCGCTGATGTTCGATCTCCCGATCAAATAGAGCATTGATCTTTTCCCGCAAATTGACGGGCGCAACGAGAAGCTTTCTGTATTCCATCTGTCGCGAACAACCCGTTAGATAGTTGAACAGCTCCGTGGCATCTCTTCCGATTGCTTCGTCTACAGTGAATAAACCCAGATCCGTATAGGTGCAAGATGTAGTCGGATTGTAATTCCCAGAGGCCACATGGACGTATCGTCTCAACGAATCGCCCTCCTGTCTTACAATAAGAGTGAGCTTCCCATGCGTCTTCAGACCCAAGACGCCATAAACTACATGCACGCCGGCTTGGTCAAGTTTGCGGGCCCACTCGATGTTGTGCTCCTCATCAAACCGAGCTTTGAGTTCTATCAGTGCAGTAACCTGCTTCCCGTGCTCACTGGCGCGAATCAGTGCGGGCGGAATTGGAGAATCTGGACCAGTCCTATAAAGACAAATCTTGATTGCCAAAACATCCGGATCGTCCACGGCTTCGTTAATGAACTCTGTGACGCACTCATACGAGTGATAGGGATGGTGCACCAGACGATCCCGCTCTTTGATAGCTTCAAAAACTGACTCGTAGTTTTGAAACCATGCGGGAACGAGAGGTGTAAGTGGCTTGTCTTTCAAATCGGGTCTATCAAAGTCGTACAAGGTCATCAGATCTTGCATCCTGAGAGGGCCATCGACTACGTAGACATCTTCTTCAACCAAACCGAGGGAGTCAGCCAAATACTGAATCATGTCCTCAGGCATTCCGGGGGAAACTTCCAACCGGACCGGCGCGCCGAACCTGCGCTGACGCACCTCTTCCTGAATGAGACTCAGAAGATCCTTGGCCTCTTCTTCTCGAATCTCAATGTCAGCATCTCGCGTAACGCGAAAGCGGTGGCTGCGACCGGGAAGCATTCCCGGAAAGAGCGAGCCGATGTTCGCTTCGATTAGTTCCTCGAGCAGCACAAACTTGGAGCCGGAGAAGCCGACCGGCACGAGTCGCGGCACGACCGAGGGCACCATGATTCGGACAAATCGCGGCTGGCTCAGTTTTGATCCATCAGCAACGGAAGACCCGTCAGGCGTATCGACCAGCAAGCCGAGATTGAGGCTGAGCGGCGAAATGTAGGGAAACGGATGACTGGGATCAACCGCCAACGGTGTCAGGATTGGAAATACGTTTTCCAGGAAATACTCTTTGAGTTCCTGCTTTTCATGACGCGCCAACGATTCGTAAGGTGTCAGGTCCAAGCGGGCGTCCCTTAGTTGAGGAATAATCTCCTCCTTCAGAGCTTTAGTTTGCTCGGCGACCAGAGGGAGCAATCGTCGTCTGATTTCTGTCAGTTGCTCAGCGGGCGTCATTCCATCGGGAGACAACGCAGTAACCTCTAAGTCCACCCCCTCCTTCAGCCCGGATACACGGATCATGAAAAACTCGTCCAGGTTCGAAGCGAAGATTGAAAGGAACTTCAATCTTTCAAGTAGCGGATTGCTGTTGTCCCGAGCCTCTTCCAGAACTCTGGCGTGAAATTGCAAGAGGCTCAGTTCTCGATTAAAGAACTGCTGAGTGATTGAGGCGTCCGACGTTTCCATGTCGTGGTGGCGCCGTGGAAACTCGCGAACTTCTGCTTCTTTTTTTACAACCGTTGACATAACTTTCCTTGTGCCAAAGATTCTATTATTTTCCGCGTGCTGAAGATTTCATTATATACAGACTTCGAGGATCGCACTAAACCTCAATGGTGCGACTCTCAATATTCCCAACCGCGCGTCAGGGAGAGATTATGGGAAGGAATTCGGCAAGGCCCGTTCCATCCGCAGACTGGGAAGGCGCCCTACCCCTTAATGGTTGCTTTCACTAGGTTAACCATTTTGTTACGAAAACCCGCGATTCTGTTTGCTGTACGAAATCAGTGCTCTATTACTTTCAAATCGCATCAGACGTATCAATCGGCTCTCGCGAGTCGTAAGCCTTTTCAGCCTCCACGCTGATGAACTCTCCTGTCTCAATAATGTGAGCGGTCAGCCGATTACCGTATACGCAGCCCGTATCAAGGCCGATAGCAGACCTGCCGCGACGAGGCTCAGCCGCTGGCCAGTGTCCAAAAAGCGCTATCTTGGCATCTGCATAGACCTCGTACCAGGGAACCCCTTGCCGCGACGTCCGATCAGGTCCCAGGGTGCGCAACTCAGTAAGGTCTTCTTGAGACTGCTCTTCGAGAGGAACTCCGGGCCTCAATCCCGCATGGACCACAACGTGTGAGCCCAGATCGGCCTTGAATGGCAGAGCATTCAGGTACCGAAAATAATGGTCCCCGCCTTGTTCGAGCTCTCTCCGCGCCGCTTCTTGAGAAGACTTGAGGGAGACCCTTTCGCCGCGCCAATGTCTTACAAGGGCCAGATCATGATTGCCTATAACAGAGGAGAACTGGTCATCTTTGATGAATAGATCCAAGACTTCTCTGCTTTTGGGCCCCTTTACGGTCAAATCCCCAACCGCGACCACGCGGTCGAGAGTCTGCAAGTCAACCTTCTTTAAGAGCGCGATTAACTCGTCATAGCAGCCGTGTATATCTCCGATTACTATTGTTCGCTTCATTGGCGGAAGTATTTATCAAAGTTATTTGCCTGCGGATTTATCATTTCTCACATTTTTGCAACGGAAGATGTGGGTCAGGCGTTTTAGCCTTGAGCCCTGTCGGAAGTGACTGCCGAGTTGGAAGAGGAAATTGTATTGTCGATTGGCGCAACCTATGGCAATTGTCCGGCATCTCTAACCGCTAGAGGCCGATGGCTTTGGTGGAAAAGTTCACTGATTCGACCTATATTTCAGGTTAGGATTGTTTGACACCCCAAAAAACCGTGTGGTACCCTCCACACGGAGTTTGGTTTCCGGTTCTGTAGAGTGTGCGGTGTCAATTCGGTGTCAAATCCTACTGGAGTCGTTTAGATACCTCGCAATTTAGTGGATGCTGATGTGACTTTCGCACGGATAGTCGCTCGAGGATTCGCCACCAACATTTGAAGGAGTACGACTTGATGTCAGCGAGCTTCCCTCGTTCGATGGCCCCCTTGGCTTTATTTGCATTGTTTGTCGCTTCGGCGGCTAACAGTTCTGCCCAAATACCCGCGGCTTCATCTGCCCGCGCCATACCTACTGAAGTTGAACAGTCTGACTCGCGTGTATCTCAGATCATAAGCAAGGCGGAGGATCATTACCGCCATGGAAAGCTTAATCTGGAGGACAACAAGCGCCAGGAGGCTCGCGACGAGTTTGATAAGGCTGTCGATTCTATTTTGGAGTCCGGTCTTGACGTTAGGGCCAGCCAGCGATTGCAAACTTTCTACCTCGAATTGGTAGAGCGGATTTATCGTGAGGAAGTGCCCTTACAGCAAAGTGCGCCGGCGCCGAATGTTATGACGCTCGTCGCGCAAAACGTTCAAACGCCTGATGCTCCGCAGCAAAAAACTCAGCCTGCACAAATCGGTTTTCGTGAACAGAAGTTTGAGCCGTCACCACTTGATGAGCTTAGCAAGTTGGTTCTTACTTCCGATGAGCAGAATGTTTCTGAAGCAGATGTTTTAGCTCTTGAACAAGCCAAGCGAAACGTCAACTTCGCATTCACTCTAAATCCACTAATTCAGGGCTATATCAATTACTACCAGGGACGTGGCCGATCGACTATGGAGTCAGGGCTTCGTCGCTCCGGCCAGTTCATGAAACTTGCACGCCAGATCTTCAGTCAGGAAGGCGTGCCCGTGGACGTGACCTGGTTGGGCCAGGTTGAGAGTGCCTGGAAACCAAAGGCGATGTCGTGGGCTGCAGCCTCAGGTCTGTGGCAATTTGTTCCTGGTACTGGTCGCCAGTATGGTTTAAAACAGACCGCATGGATTGATGAGC
>Ga0137359_10004588_pt1 | contig 11346 bp, 9 predicted proteins | sample Mad1_40_16metaG_FD_108281 | JGI IMG/M metagenome (GOLD analysis project Ga0137359, IMG submission 108281) | Vadose zone soil microbial communities from Angelo Coast Range Reserve, California, USA - Mad1_40_16 metaG | ecosystem: Environmental > Terrestrial > Soil > Vadose zone | place: USA... | reverse complement strand
ATTGCTGAAAACGCGGCGCAAGGCTGAAGAGAATTAGTTCTACTGCAGCTGGTAAAGCGTCGGGACGAAATAGAACTTCATTGGTCGTATCCGGCCCGAAAAAGTTTCATTAAAACGTCCGCATTGGTCACCTGCGGCTGATTGTGGTTTACTTCCCAAATTCCTCGGGCCTGTAGCTCAGCGGTTAGAGCAGGGGACTCATAATCCCTTGGTCCCTGGTTTGAATCCAGGCGGGCCCAGCCTTCGCTTTGGAGCGGAGCGAGAAGGCGAAGGCTGCCACGCCGTAACCAAGTGAAGGCGGGCAATGATTAATCTTTTCTAATATCGTTCCAAAGACTACGGCTTGGCAGGCCAGCTAATGACGAAATTCTTCTACGTTTATATTCTCGTGAGCGAACGAAATAGGAAGCATCACTACACTGGCATCACACAGAATCTCAGACAGCGTCTCCTCGAACATAACCGTGACAAATGCCCTAACAGCTCATCGTATCGGCCGTGGCAGATTGAGACAGCAGTTGCATTTGGATCCGAAAGCAAAGCGCGAGCGTCCGAAAAGTATTTGAAAAGTGGATCGGGCCGCGAGTTTGCCCGGCGGCATTTCTGACATTCGCTGGAATGCTGCGCTCCATCGTTCTCATTATTGGAATCTTGGTTCTAAGCGTGCTGATTCTCGCGACGCGATGCGCGAATTATCACGACGTTTTCGTCGATCGAAATATTTACTTCACCGACGCGGATTGTTACGCGCGCATGACGCGAGTGCGAGCGTGCGCGGAACATCCCGGACTGATTGTTCGCCATCACGATTTCGAAAATTTTCCGCAAGGAACGACTCCGCACACCACCGCGCCGCTTGATTACCTGATCGTCTTGTTGTCGTCCTTATTAAAGACGTTCACTGCACGGCCGATTGATTTCGCAGGTGCAATTGTCTCGCCAATTTTCGCGCTCGTCGGCGGCTGGTTTCTTTGGTGGTGGTCGCGCCGAATGGAGTTTCGTTATCGATGGATTGCGCTAATTCTTTACGCAATCAGTCCGATTTTGGTTCACGGAACCGAACTCGGCCGGCCCGATCATCAATCGCTGCTCATTTTGCTCGTTACGATCGGAATTTGTGCGGAATGGAGCCTGCGCAATGAGCAGTCGCGCGGTTGGAGCGTTGTCAGCGCGATTGCGTGGAGCATGGCGCTTTGGGTTTCGCTCTACGAACCGTTAATTTTGCTGGCGCTCGTCAGCGCGCTCGGACTAATCGAAAATCGGCAACTGTTGTTTTCCTCGCATCGTCGAATCGGCTGGATGATTTTTCTCGCGACGCTTGCTCTTGCGTTTCTGATCGAGCGCCGAATTCCATCGTTGTCGATCTTTCAATCAGGCACGCTGTTCGCAAACTGGTCGCGCACAATCGGCGAGCTCGCGCACGTCTCGCTCGTGAATCGCGTTTGGTTTGTTTGGGCCGGCTACATGATCGCGCTCGCGCCGATTCTGCTTTGGTTTTCGATTCGCGAGCGATGCACGCCGCCAAAATTTGTTCTCGTCTTACTCATCACGACGTTTCTTCTCACAATCTGGCAGGCGCGGTGGAGTTATTTTTTCGTTTCGATCTTCATCATCGCGTTGCCGAACTTGCTCGCGCCGGTGAAATCGCGCGCTGTAATTTGGATTGTCTTCACATTGTCGATCCTGCCGATCCTTGAATTTTGGGATGCTCGACTCTGGCCTAACGAATCGGAGCTGGCTCGCCGAATTGAGCAGAGAAAGGAAGCGATCGAAGTCCGCGAACTGGCGTTGACCATTCGCTCCGATCAAACGCGCTCTTTTCTCGCACCGTGGTGGCTGTCACCGTCGATTGCGTATTGGTCGGGCCAGCCCGGTGTTGCCGGAAGTTCGCACGAATCGCTGGCTGGGATTGCCGACTCGGCTCGGTTTTTCGTTGCGGAGGATCCGCAAACCTCTCGAGAAATCCTTCGCAACCGGCAGGTCGAATGGGTTTTCGCTTATGATTGGGACCGGCTCGGCCAAAATTCGGCTAATCAGCTTGGATCAGCGGTTCCCGATCGCGCCATCGGCCGTATTCTAGATCGTTCACCCGGCCAGGCGCCGGAGTTTTTGGTGCTCTCTGGCCAAAATGGAGCGGCAAAGTTATTCCGATTTGTGGGTAAATTGTAAAAAAGCGGTTTTTCTCGGCCGAACCCGTTGACAATGTGAATAACCATCACAATAATGATGCGTGTTGAAGAAATTCATCCCGCAGAGAACGATCTCGTCGATCGGTGAAGGGTCGCTGAGTTCAGGGGGTGAAGATTCCAACCGACCCGCCTACGGCGAGCAACCAAGAGTAACAACCAACGATTACAAAAAGTTTATGGCTGAACATTCCGGCAAAGACGTCCTTTCCAGCGACGTTGAAATCAAAGGCACGATCAAGTTCCAGAAGGAGCTTTTGATCGATGGCAAAGTCGAAGGTGAAATTAATTCCGATGGAGCGTTGACAGTCGGCGAGAACGCAGACATCCGCGCGGAAATTAAAACCAAGGCGATTACCATTTACGGCAAAGTGCAGGGGAACATTTCGGTGAGCGAACGCTGCGAATTGAAATCAAAATGCGTGCTTCAAGGCGACTTGAAGGCGGCTCGTCTCATCATCGAAGAAGGGGCTACGTTTATCGGAAAGTCGGAAGTCTCCAGCGGGATGAGCGTAAAAGCCGCGTCCAAGCCGGAGGTTGTTCGCCACGAAGAGTCAGCGAAACCTGCTTTCGCCCGAGCGTAAAATATTGACCTGCTGCTTCTGAAGAAGTGATCAAGTCGTCGCCTGCTAAGGCCAGTGTGGAATGCCCGCACTGTGGTTTTAAGCAGATGGAATATGTGGCGGCGAAGTCGACGATTTGCCGGCAGTGTGGTCGCTCGTTTTCTCCTTCAGCTCCGAAGCCGGCAGTCAAACTCAAGGAAGAATCCGGCGCCGCCGAGGAAGTTCCGGTTCATCGAAAGCTGGAAAGCATCTGGGGCCGGCAAAAGAATCGCATCGTTTCCTGTTTCGAATGCAAACGGAAGCACGAAGTCAGTGACGCGGCGACGTCAACCAATTGCCCGGGTTGTAGCGCGCACATCGACCTGCGCGATTACAAAATCACCACCAGCTTTAGTCGCACGATTCGCACGCGCGGCGACTTGCACCTCACCAACAAGGGCGACCTGAGTAGCACGAGCGTTGTTTGCCACGCCGCGGTGGTGGAAGGAAAGCTCCGCGGCAATCTCGAGTGTGAAGATGCGATGACGATCAATCTCATCGGCAAGATTCCCGGCCGTATCGGCGCGCAAACCATGGTCGTTGAGCGCAAATCCGACATTCAATGTTTTCGTCGGGTGAGAGTGACCAACATCGACATCAAAGGCCGGATGTCGGGAGAAATCATTGCCACCGGTTCGGTCACGATTCACAAGACCGGTTCGCTGGAAGGCAACGTGACCGCGAAGTCGATCGCCATCGAGAAAGGCGGACTGTTTTCAGGACAACTGGTGATCGGTCAGGCCAATCTCACTCAGGGAGAACTTTTGCCGGAAGCGAAAGCGACCGAGAAGAAAATGGAATCGGACGTTCCGCTCGGCGCCGCTCACCCAGCGCACGCAACATAATTTCGTCTCATGCGAAGACTGCATCCGCGCAGTCCGTACGAAAATCTCGGCGGCTACGTTCATCTCCCGCGCTTGATCGACAAGGCCAAGCTCAGCCGCAAGGGACTGCTTGACGGTTACAACTACAAAACCCTCGGCTTCGACAAACATTTGCTTAGTTTCCTGAAAATCGACGGGGACGCGTTTGAAGAAGCTGTCCACAAATTGGAGAGCGACGACGCCATCCTGAGTTGGATCGAGAAGAACGGCGACAAACATTCCGCCGCCGACGTCGAACATTGGAACCAGGCGATGGTCTCACGTCATCCCGACACCGCGGCGAAGAAAGCGCGCTTCAGTCATTTTCTAAAGCAAGCCGGCGGCGCGGGTCGCAAGGACATCCGAACTTACTTCGACCTGATCGAGTTTGATGAAGGCCGGCTGAAATAATCGCTAGCGCTTCGCGAAAATCTTGTCCGCGTTCTCGAGCGTTTCTTTGCTCCCGATGTCGAGCCAGCGGCCCTTGATCTCGAAAGTGCCAACCGGTTTGCGCATGTAAAGCCACTGCAGGAAAAGCCCGGGCTGGTCCGGATTATTTCCGGCCGCAAGATAAGTCGTGAACAACGACAGCAGTTCGCGCGAGTAATAATAAAGCGCCACCGCGGCCAGCGTGCTCTTCGGTTTCTGCGGCTTCTCCTCGAAATTTGTGATCACCCCCTTGCTGTCGATTGTCACCGTGCCGTATTTCTTCATTGCTTCGAGATCGCCTACGTCGTGCACCGCAACTGTGGCCGGCGAACTTTTGGCCGCGTTGACGAAATCGATCAGCGGCTGTTCGAACAAATTATCGCCCGCAATCACGAGCAGATCGTCGTTGGTCAAATTCTCCCGCGTCAGGACGAGATTGATGTCGCCGATCGCGCCGAGCTTATCGTCATCGCTGGTCGAGCCGTCATTGATGATCTTGATCTGTATCCCAGGATGCCTGTCCGCCGTAGCCTTGGCGGAGGCGGATCGATCTTGGTAACCGTTCACCCAATTCTGAAAATCGTTGGCGAACTTGTTGTTCGTTACGATATAGACCGTACCGAGGTCTGGAATGGAAACGAGATTGTCGAAAAGCCATTCGATCATCGGTTTGCCGCCGACTTCGAGAAGCGGCTTGGCCTTGTTCAGGGTGAGGGGATAAAGCCGCGTGGCGTAACCGGCAGCGAGAATGAGCGCGTTCATTCGAAGTTTCGGGACGATAATCAGACGGCTCAGGCGCGCCAGTTATTCCGATCGCCGATTACCTTCCAGCGCCGGCCAAAATCGCCGCCCGCAAACGATGTTGAAATCCGGCGATTCGATTCGAATCAGTGATTTTGCCGCGAGTGGCGCTGTCGGTCACATAGAACGTATCGACCGCTGCCCCTTTTTGCGTGCTAATGCGCGAGAGAACAATGTTTGCCCCTTCGCGTCCGAGCGCCGTGAGCAAATCGTAAAGAAGCCCCACGCGATCGGGCGTTTCGATTTGAATCAGCGTGTAGACCGGGTGCGCTTTGTTGTCGATCGAGATTCCGGTTGGAAATTCCAGCTCGTGCAGTCGCTGATAATGAATCTTGCGCCGGGCCTGCTCGAGCAACGGTGCAAATTCGAAGGTTTCGACTTCGAGCGCGCGCTGGAGCGTGTTTTCAACAAGCGTTCGATCCACCGATTCGGCAACGGCGCGCTCTTTCAAATCGCACACGCGGAAAAAGGCTAGAATCGTGTGGTCTTCGCGCGGAAAGATGTCCGCGCTCAAAATGTTGAGCGGAACAACTGAAAACGATCCGGCGGTCTTCGCCAAAAGATCCTGCCGGTCCCACGTGCAAATGGACACGACGCTGTGCCCAAATTCCGGGAACGCTTCCCAGCTGACTGCCGGCACCAGCGAGCGATCTTGCGCGGTCGAAGCGTTTTCGAAAAACGATCGAAACAGCCGCAAGTCGTGGACGATGTCGGAAACCTTTGATGCGCGAAAATAATTGTCCGGCATGAAATCGAAGTGTGCCTCGACTTCCTCTTCGAAATCCGGTGGCAGTTGCGCGGCGACTTCCTTTTGCAAACTGTCGCGCTCGATCCTGGTTTGCTCATGGTAAGTTTTCTGATCGGCGAGATATCGCGAGGTCGCATGGAAGAGCTGCCAGACCAGCGATTCCTTCCAATCCGACCAGCTTTGTCCGCTCGTGCCCTGACCGTCGGCCAGCGTCAGCAACATCAGCGCGTGCAGATTTTTTTGGTTCCGGACAATGTTGGCGAATTCCACGATCGTAGCCGGGTCGTCCAGGTTTCGTTGTTGCGCCGTGTTCGAAAGACTGACGTGATGATCGACCAGGAGAATGAGCGCTTTCCGTTGATCCGGCGAAAGCTGCAGACGCTTCGCGACGCTTTGCGCAAATAGCGCGCTCGCTTCGGAGTGCGGTCGCGCGCCAACGGCACGGCCGGTGTCGTGTAAAAGTAAAGCGAGATACAGGACAAAAGGATCTTCAAGACTTTCGAAAAGACGGCGGTACGGAATCAACTTCGGGTCTTCGGTTCGAATCAGCGCGTCAAGCTTGTCGATGCAGAGCAGCGTGTGTTCGTCCGCGGTGTAGCGGTGAAAGAACTCGTGTTGCACCAGACAGGTGAGCTGGCCGAACTCTGGAATGTAGCGTCCGAGAAAATCGACGCGGTGCATCAGACGCAGCGTGCGTCCGACCTCGCCTTTCCTGGACAAGATCGACATGAACATTTCGCGCGGAGTTTTGGCATACTGATAAGTGCGTGTCACCTGTTTGAGTCCGCGGCTCAACAAATCTTCAAGCTCCGGACTTAGATCGACGTTGCGCTCCTGCGCCAGCTCGAAGGCGCGCATCATCTCGATCGGATCGGTTTTGAAAAGATCGCGGCCGCTCGAGTGCAGCTGGCCGTGGTGAATGATGAATGATCCAATCTTCGTCTGAGCTCCGCGCCGCAACGGCAAGAAGCTGAAAAGCGCGCGCGTTCCGCTCGTCGCGTAACCGCTTGCGAACTGTTCGGTGATGCGTTCCGTGACGCGAAAAATATTTCGCGTGTGTTTGTAGTAATCGCGCATCAACGCTTCGCTGGCACGCTGACCCGCCTTTTCCCGATAACGCAAACGACGCGCAATCTCCTCCTGAAGGGTGAGATGGAGAACGTCGGCCGCGCGTTTCGAGAAATAATGTAAATCGGTCCGCAGTCGCAGAAGAAAATCGTAGGCGGTCTCGATTCGACGCTGGTCCGATTCGCTCAACCAATCCCGGCCGACCAGGTGCGTTGTTGTCAACACGCCTTCTTTGAAATACGACATCCAAAGCAGGTTCTGATAATCGCGCAGGCCGCCGCAGCCGCTCTTGATATTCGGTTCCTGCATGTAAACGCTGTCGCCGAATTTGCGATGGCGCGCCTCCTGATCGCGCATGCGCAGTTCGACGTACTCGCGCTCCAGGCCAATGACGCATTTTTGCCGAAACTGATCACGGAAGTCGCGCGCGAGCTCGGGATCTCCTGCGAGAAAGCGCGACTCGAGCATTGAGGTTTTCGTCAGCATGTCGCGATTCGCTTGCGCGAGCGCTTCTTTCACCGAGCGCGTCGAATGACCGACCTTGAAACCGACGTCCCAAAGGAGATAGAGAATCTGCTCGGCCATTTCGCCGACATAGGGAGAAACTTTGCCGCCATTTTCGCCGTGAAGCAGCATGACATCGACATCACTGAATGGATTCAGCTCGCCGCGTCCGTAACCGCCGAGCGCGATGAGCGCGAGGGAAGTTTTGGTTTGCCCGACCGCGTTCGCGGCTGTGCTGAAAACATGTTTCAAAACAACGTCAACCAGCTCGCCGCGGCGCGCGCAAATTTCGCGTCCGCCGCCGCCGGCCTGATGCTTTAGGCGAAGACGATGCTCTTCGAGCTTGAGAAATTTCTTGTAGCTGGAAAGAACGTCGCTCGGACGCTGTTTTCCGGCGACAACGAGCTGGTCTTCGGCGTGGGCCAGGACTTTCTCAAGATGTCGCGAGGTCGCCATTGTCGATCTTAGATTGCGCAGTCCTGCTACTGCTCAATCTAAAATCGAAAATCTAAAAACCAACTCGTGATTACAGCTCAATCGCGTAGCGTTTGAGCTTGTTGTAAAGCGTTGGCCGTTGGATGCCGAGGAGTTCGGCGGCTTTCTTTTTGTTGCCGTGACATTGGGCGAGCGCCTGGAGAATCGTAACCCGCTCCATGTCGTCCAGACTTTGCACGCCTTGCGGAGCGACCGCGCGCTCGATTTTCTGCAGCGCCGCCGGCAATTGCAATTCGCCCGGCAATTCCTTCACCGTCACGGTGTTTTGTCGCGCGAGCACGACCGCGTATTCCATCGCGTTTTGCAACTCACGGACATTTCCGGGCCAAGAGTAATCGAGCAGCTTCTGAAATGCTTCCGGCGAAATCTCCGGCTCCGATTTGCTGAGCTGGGTGGCAAATTGTTTGACGAAAAATGTGACCAGCGGCGCGATGTCCTGTTTGCGATCTCGCAACGGCGGCACTTCGATCTGAAACGTGTTCAGTCGATAATAGAGATCGGAGCGCAACCGGTTGTCAGCCAACGCTTGCGGAATCGGACGATTGGTGGCGGCGATCACCCGAAAATTCGCTTTCAACACGCGCGTGCTTCCGAGCGGGCGATACTCGCGTTCCTGTAGCACGCGTAAGAATCGCGTCTGCAGATCGATCGGCATATCGGAAATCTCGTCCAGGAAAAGCGTGCTCCCGTCCGCTTCCGAAATCATTCCTGGAAAATCGTTGCTCGCGCCGGTGAACGCGCCTTTCACGTAACCGAACAACTCGCCCTCGATCATTGTTTGCGGAAATGCAGCGCAATTTAGTTTCACCATCGGCCGGTCGGAGCGACGGCTGCGTTGGTGAATCATGTTCGCGATCACTTCCTTGCCGACCCCGCTCTCGCCGGTGATCAACACGTTTGCTTCCGACGGCGCCATCGCGTTGACCAATTCCTCGATTTCCTGCATCGACTTGCTCTTGAACACGGGAGTGAAGCGCGTCTCGGCGAGTTCCAATCGCTTCTCGAGCTCCTCGGTTTTTTTCCGCAGGGTTTGTGTCTCGCGAAGAAGCGATTGTTTCTCGAGCGCTTTTTCAACCAAACTAAGAAGTTCCTCCGGCGCATACGGCTTGCTGATGAAGTGAAACGCCCCTCGCTTGATCGATTCGATCGCGTTGGCGAGCGTGTCGTGCGCAGTCAGAATGATTACCTGGATGTCGGGATGTTCCGTTTTGATCTGGTCGAGTGTTTCCAACCCCGGCGCGTCGGGCAATTGCAGGTCGAGCAGGACGAGCGACGCGGCTTTATTTTTCAACGCCTTCAATCCGGCCGCGGCCGTCGCCGCGCCCTCCACTTCGAAACCGTGACGAGTCAGCAACGCCTCGAGCGTGAGCAGAATCGGACGCTCGTCGTCGATGATTAGAATTCGGCCGCGCTCTTTCATCACGATTTTTCCACTGGCAAAGTTGCCGTCGTCGTCAATGTCGATGTTTTGCGATCGTAAACCGCGCGCAAGTCGCCGCCGTGAGCTTCCAGAATCCAGCGCGTGCGGTTGAGGCCGAGTGCGTAATGTCCCTGGCTCGCGTTTCGCAGCGGTTGGCGGCCCCAATTATCGGTCGACAACTCGAAGCGCGCTTTCGGTTCGTGCAACTCGAAGACGAAACGGTTCTTGTTAATGGACGCCTTCGCCGTGATCGATTGCACATTGCGCTCGTGCTGAAAGGCGTTCGTGAAAAGCTCGAGCAAAGCCTGGTGCGCGAGCTGAGGGTCGATTTCCAAGGTCGCGTCCATGTCTTGCACTTCCCAGTTCACGTTGGCTGCGTGATCCGGCAGATCTTTGGCAACTTTTTGTTTCAAGTCTTCGATGAAGTCCGCCGCCTTGTACGAAATTGGAGTCGGTTTGGTTTGGCTCAGTCCAGCGGTGACGCGCTGGAGATTGGCGCCCACTTCGGAAATCATCTGTCGCAAACGCTGAATCTCCGTTTTGATTTCACCTTCCTCTGCGAGTTCGGCGAGATAAGCGGATTGCAATTCAACCGCGTTCAAATTGTTGCGAATGTCGTGACTGAGTTGCCGGACAAACTTCACCAGATCCGGCCACGGCACAGCCGGTGAAGCGTCTTGCTGTTCTTGAGAAGGCGTCGGCATATCTTCAGTCCGAGACCGAGCAAAACCTATTCCGCGAGGGAAAATTTGTCCTCTGACGCGTCTTCACCTTTCGAAACCTCCACGCTCGAATCGTTACTCGCAAGATGTTGCAGCGCGTGAAAAACGTCCTCCGGATCGGCATCGAGCGCGCGCCCAATTTCCTCTGCCGTCTTGGCGGTCTTTGAAAGCTTCGCCCGCGCAGCCGCTTGCAGCTCGAGCAATCGCGTTGCCGCCTTTTTCCCCGCCTCGACGCCGGGTTGGTGATAAGCGTTGATGTTGACCAGCGTTCCGTAGAAACCGACGGCGCGTTCGTAGAGAGCGATCAACGCACCGATGTTGAATGCGTTCGCTTCCGGAATGCTCACCGTGATCGATTCGCGCCCTTTCTCGTAAAGGGCGGCGCGCGTTCCGCGAAGAAAGCCGTGCAAATAATCGCCACTCGTCACGCCCGGCTCGACTGCGAACGCCGCTTGAGTTCGATCCTTCGCGACTTCGATGAACGTGACAAAGAAGTTAAGGACTCCGTCGCGCAGTTGCTGCACGTAAGCGTGTTGATCGGTGGAGCCCTTGTTTCCGTAAACGGCGATGCCCTGGTCCACGATTTTGCCATCGAGATCTTTTTCTTTGCCTAACGACTCCATCACCAACTGCTGAAGATATCGACTAAACAGGAGTAAACGGTCTTTGTACGGCAAAACCACCATGTCTTTCTCGCCGCGACCGTTACCGATGTAAAACCACATCAAGGCCAGCAGCATTGCCGCGTTTTGTCGAGAATCGCTGACGCGAGTTTTCTCATCCATCGCCGCCGCGCCCGCGAGAAAATTATCGATGTCGAAACCTTCCAGCGCCATCGGCACCAACCCAACCGCGCTCATGACCGATGTTCGGCCGCCGACCCAATCCCACATTGGAAACCTGGCGAGCCATCCGTTTTTCTCTGCGTGCTTGTCGAGTTCGCTGCCGACGCCGGTGATCGCGACCGCATGTTTTGAAAATTCCAAACTGGCTTTTTTGAAGCGCGCTTCTGCTTCCAGCATTCCGTTGCGCGTTTCTTTTGTTCCGCCGGATTTCGAGATGACGACAACGAGCGTGCGCGCGAGCTCTTTGTCGATCTTGTCGAAGACGCGATCGAATCCGTTGGGATCCGTGTTGTCGAAAAAATAGATGTCCATCGGATCGGCGGCACTTCCGAGTGCGTCGGCGATGAATTCCGGCCCGAGCGCCGAGCCGCCAATCCCGATCGAGAGAATGTGCGCAAACTTTTCGCCGCGGCCGCCTTTGATCTTCCCGCCATGGACATCGGCCGCGAATTGTTTGATTGCGGCTTTCGTCTTCTCGATCTCGCCGCGCAGTTCAGCGTTAGGTGCGAGCTTCGAATTGCGCAACCAGTAATGGCCGACCATTCGTTTTTCGTCCGGATTGGCGATTCCACCCGCCTCCAGATCTCGCATCGCAGTGAACGCTTTGGCGATCTTCGGCTGCATTTTGGCGAAGAAATCGTCCGGAAATTTCATCCGGCTGAT
>Ga0137359_10004587_pt1 | contig 11348 bp, 10 predicted proteins | sample Mad1_40_16metaG_FD_108281 | JGI IMG/M metagenome (GOLD analysis project Ga0137359, IMG submission 108281) | Vadose zone soil microbial communities from Angelo Coast Range Reserve, California, USA - Mad1_40_16 metaG | ecosystem: Environmental > Terrestrial > Soil > Vadose zone | place: USA... | reverse complement strand
GTTGTAGGGGAGGTTGCCGACGACGCGCAGGGGCTCGCCCGCGCCCCGCAGGCGGATGAAGTCCGTGTCGAGCACGTTCTCGACGTGCACATGAAGTCCGCTCCCGGCCCGCGGATCGTCCTTGAGCGCCTGGGCGAGATCGCGATCGATCTCGATCACGTCCAATCGCCGGGCACGTTCCAGGAGGCCCCAGGTCAATGCGCCGCGACCAGGGCCTACCTCGACGATGCGCTCGCCGGCTCGAGGTGCCACGGCGTCGATGATCCGGCCGATCACTCCGGGATCATGCAGGAAATGCTGGCCGAACCGCTTACGAACCGGCATGAGCGGACCCCGCGCCGGTCAGATCGACGGCAAGCCTTACGGCTGCACGCAGGCTGCCGACCTCCGCTTTGCCGGTCCGCGCCAAGCTCAATGCCGTTCCGTGATCGACGCTGGTGCGCAGAATCGGCAGTCCCAGGGTCATGTTCACGGCATCGTCGAATCCGGCGTGCTTGATCACCGGCAGACCTTGATCGTGGTACATCGCGACGATGACGTCTGCGGTTTGCAGGAAACGCGGAACAAAGGCCGTGTCCGCCGGCACGGGTCCCTGAAGGCTCAGGCCTTCCGCCAGGAGTTCATGAATCACAGGCTCTATCACGTCGATTTCCTCGCGGCCCAGGTGTCCGGCCTCGCCCGCGTGCGGATTGAGCCCCAGCACGGCGATCCTCGGCTTGCTCAGGGAAAAGTAGCGCTCCAATCCGAAGTTGACGATACGCAGGGTGGTGCGCAGCCGCTCGCGCGTGATGGCATGCGGCACGTCGGCGAGCGCCAGATGAGTCGTCACCAGCGCCACCCGCATTCGATCGTTGAGCAGCATCATGACCGGCAGCGCCGCACGGGTCCTCGCCGCGAGGTACTCGGTGTGTCCGATAAATGCGTAGCCCGCATCCATCAGGGTGCTCTTCTGGACGGGCGCGGTCACCATGGCTGCAAATTCACCGTTCATGCAGCCGTCGCAGGCGCGGTCCAGCATGTCGATCACGTACGCGGCATTGCGTGCGTCCGGTTGCCCGGCGATCACCGCGCGAGCGGTTGGAATGTGCATGACTCTGAGAGTGCCCGCGCGATGGGCGGCCGGTGGCTTGGAGGAGTCGTAGCGCTCGATCGCGAGCGGCAAATTCAAGGCGCGGGCCGTGTCCGCCAGCAACCCCGCATCGGCGGCCACCACGAGATCGGCTGCGCAGGGTTCTTGCGCCAGAACGACGCAGGCATCCGGCCCTATGCCTGCGGGTTCGCCCGACGTGACGACGATCCGCGGTATGTACACTACATCTTGATGTCGACGGAGCGGACGCAGAGGCTGTCCATTACATCTTGACCGAGACGGAGCCAACGAAGACGCGGCATTGGCATTACATCTTCACCTCAACAAAGGCCTCGTCGCGTAATCTGCGCAGCCACAGCTCGGTCTCTTCGTCGGCCTTGCTCTCGCGGATGGCGGCAAACGCACGCTGGCGGCGCATATCGTCGGTGCTGTCGTAGGTGCGCGTGCCCAGCATCTGTACGATGTGCCAGCCATACCGCGATTTGAACGGTTCGCTGATCTCATTGGTCTTGAGGTCGGCGATGGCCTTGTCGAATTCCGGCACGAATGTGCCGGGCCCGCTCCAGCCCAGATCCCCGCCGTCCGGCGCGGAACCCGGATCCGCCGAATTGGTGGATGCCAGGCCGGCGAAATTCTCGCCCTTCAATATACGGTCGCGCAGTTTGCTGAGTTTCTGACGCACCGTTTCGTCGTCATCCAGCTCGTTCGTTTTCATCAGGATGTGCCGGGCGTGAATTTGGTTGATGATGACCTGCGCTTCGCCGCTGCGCCGTTCGTTGAGCTTGACGATGTGGAAGCCGCTCGGCGTGCGCACCGGTACGCTCACCGCGCCGGGCTTCATCTGGGTGACCAGATCCAGGATGAACTGCGGCAGCTGGGTGCCTTTGCGCCATCCGAGCTGGCCGCCGTCCAGCGCCGTCTGACTGTTGGAATTCGCGATCGCGAGCTGGCCGAAGTCCTCGCCCTTGGAGGCGCGCGCGGCCAGATCCTGGGCCTTGTGCGTGATTTCCTCCAGTTGCTGCGGGGTGGCCGCCTCCGGCAGCGACAAGAGGATGTGCGACACGTTGAACTCGTCGTTGGCGGCGGAGGATTGCTGTCTGGCGAGAAATTGTTCGAGCTCGTGCGGACTGACGTTGATGTGGGAAATCACGTCGCGTTGCCGCAGGGTATTCAAGGTCAATTCCTTGCGCATGCTCTCGCGATATTGCTTGTAGTCGACACCCTGAGCGGCGAGTGCCGTGGGCATCTGATCGAAGGGGATTTTGTTGCGGCTCGCGATCTCCTGCAACGCACCGTTCAGCTGCTCGTCGGACACCGTCAAGCCGACCCGCTTGGCGTGCTGCGCCTCGATTTCCTGCACGATCAGCCGGTCGAGCACCTGCTGCTTGAGCACGCTCTGCGAGGGTAGTTCGACTTTTTGTTCCTGCAGCCGCTTGGTGACCGAGTCCATCTGTGCATCCAGTTCGCTCTTCAGCACCAGTCCTTCGTTGACGATGGCGGCGATGCGGTCGAGCATTTCCCCGTGCACGCCGATATCCCGGGTCTGCGCATGGGACACGGACGACAAGAGGATTGCCGCGATGACGCTCGAGCAATAGAGGGCAATTTTACGCATCGGTCGAATTCATCCTGGTCTAAGGCGCCTGGTTCTGGGCATTCGGGTCTCGCGTTGAGTACCCGCGGATCGATTGTTCCAAGAAGGAATCCGCACGTTTTCCGACCGAACTCAAGCCCGTCAGTTCCAATTGTAATGCAATCGAGGTGTCCAGTCCTCCGGCCCGGTTGCTGATATAGCGACGCTGCACCAATTGGATGCGGTAACAGCAGCTTTTGTATTCAAAACCAGCCACTTGCTCGACGGTTTTCCTGTCTTCCAGGGAATATACCCAGCGCCCGACGGTGTTCCAGTGCTGGGAGATCGGCCAGGCGACCGACCCGTCCCACTGCTTCAGGATGACCCCCTCGGTCAGGACGTTCTGCTGAAAGCGGTAGCCGATATTCACGACCCGGGTGGGGTCCGGGCGATACTGAAGGGAAACCTCCGACTTATCGGTCTGCGACGTGTAGGGGTTCCACAGATAGTCGAAATTCAGGCTGAAGTGCTTGTACGCCGTCACCGCCACGTCGGCGACGATATCCGAGGCGGGGAAGCCTGCCGCCTGCCCCAAAGCGTTGGCCGCCAAGGCCTGTGCATAGGGTCGAGAGGTCAGCCCCGAGACATACTGCCCGGGTAGGGTCATGAGAATCTGGCCGCGCGAGTTCACCAGCGCTTGTCCGGGCATCCCCAAGGGATTCACCGCGGGCACAGGCACCAGAGCCAGTGCCGCCGCCGCGGCGGCGGCGGCGGCCTGCTCGGGCAGGCTGACCCTCGGGGTGGAGAAGTAGCGAATCTGACCGACGGTTGCCGACAGATACTGGGCGCCCGACACGTGGTCGAAGAGCCGCGTGGTCAGGGCGACCGCCAACTGGTTCGCATCGCCGATGCGATCCTCGCCCACGTATCGATTGGTGCGAAACAGCTCGGTCAGGTTCAGATCGGGCAACCCGGTGTCGAAAATCGGCAGCCCATCTTGATTGCGGTAGGGCACGTAACCATAGACCAGGCGCGGCTCGAGGGTTTGGGTGCGTTGGCCTTGCGAGCCTGCGTTGCGTTCGAACACGAGTCCGGTATCCACGCGCGCGAACGGCAGCTTCCGCGTGGGCGTGCTCGACGCGGCAGGCCCGTACGCGGCGGCGTTCTTCAGGTCGTATTGCGTGAAGTCGTAGCCCATTGCCGGTTCGAAGAAGTAGCCCGGACCGCGGCTCGACCAGCGGATCTCCGGGGCGGCATCGAAGCGCACACCCGTGGGGCCGACCTCGCGGACGAAGTTGACGATCTCGCTGTCCAGAGCGAGTTCGATGGGCGTGTTCGGCATGGGCCACAGCGCATTCGCCTGAATCCGCGGTACGCGCGAGTAGGGCCGCTGGTCGCAGAGTGCCGGCACCGAGGCCGCCGTGGCCGCGGCGCAGGTCGTGGGCACGGTGATGTCGATGGTCTGAAAGTTCTGCAGCTCGCCGCGCACGCGCCAGACGTCATCGTAGTACAGGATGTCCGCGCGGCGCTCCAGAAAGGTCACGCTGGTCTGGTCGGAGCCCACGGCGAAGTCCTCGAAGTATCTGCTGTCGCTGACGCTCGCGATATCGGCGTCGAAACGCATGCCCCGCTTGAAATCCGTGATGTCGCTGACGCGGATGTAGCTGCGGTCGCCGTTCGCCTTCGCGTCGCTCGGCAGAAAGGTGGCATCGACCTGTCCGTGGGAGTTCGTGGTGAGGTAGCGAAACTGCTCGCCGAGCTGCACGCCGCGCGCCGACAAGAGAGCGGGCGTGAGCGTGAGGTCATAGTTCGGGGCCAGATTGAAATAGTAGGGAACTTGCAGCTCGAATCCATTGTTCCCGGAATGGCCGAAGCTCGGGAACAAGAGGCCGCTCTTGCGCTCGTCCCCCACGGGAAACGAAATATACGGCGTGTAGAAGATCGGCACGTCCTTGAAGCGCATGGTCACGTTGCGCGCAACGCCCTCCTGCAACTTGGTGTCGAGATGGAGCGAGGACGCTTGCAGCATCCAGTCTTCGTTGCCGACCGGGCAGGTCGTATAGCGCACTTGATCCAGCCTTACCTTGCCGTCCGGGAGCACGTTGATGTCCTTCGCGAAGCCGCGTCCATTGCGGTCCATGAGCTGGAAATTCGCCCGGTCGAAACTCGCGGCGCCGTTGATGTCGTAATGGCCGTCGTCGCTGCGGACGCGCAATTTCGGATCTTCGAAATCCACGGCGCCCTTGACCACGACCCGGCCGGTCTTCTGGTCGTAGTCGACCGAATCCGAGGTCACGGTGCGGGCGTCCTGACGGACCCTGACGCGGCCGTTCAGAACCGCATTGCCATCGCTGTCGAGCGTGGCGTCATCGCTGTCGACATGAATCCGATGATCGTCCGCGGCGATCTCGGAAGCGACCGGGGCGTGGAATTTCGGCGGAGCGGGGCACATGTCTCCGGCGCGGACCATGGGGGCGGCCGCGAGGCACAAGATTATGAATGCGGCGCGAACATGAAAAGCCATGGACAAAATGCATCGCCTTAGTCGGTATACTTGACCCCGCCGCATTTGCGGTATGCGAATGGTCAAGCATGGGTCTACCGGATGCAAGCGATTCCCGCCTGGCGGATTTGACCCGATGGGTGTTCGACGATCTCGGATTCGCCGGCAGCCGGATCGAGCCCGCGTCCGCCGATGCGAGTTTTCGCCGCTATTTTCGCGTCACCCGCGGCGAGGACAGCTACATCGTGATGGACGCGCCGCCCGAGAAGGAGAGCCTCGGACCGTTCTTGAACGTGGCGAAGATATTGCTCGGGATGGGACTGAACGCGCCGGTGGTGTTGGCAAAGGATCCGAAGCACGGCCTTTTACTGTTGTCGGACCTGGGTGTGCGGCAATACCTCGATGCGCTCGACACCGACGAAGCGGCGGACCGGCTCTACGCGGATGCTCTCGGCGCCCTTTGCATCATGCAGACGGCCGGCGACGCTGCGGCGCGCGATTTGCCGAGCTATGACCGAGCCTTGCTGATGCGCGAAATGGAACTCATGCCGGAGTGGTTCCTGCGCCGCCATCTCGGCTTGCAGATCTCGGCCTCCGAGCGGGGCATGCTGGATCGGCTCTTCGAGACGCTGGCGCAAACCGCCCTGGCGCAACCCGCGACTTTCGTACATCGTGACTATCATTCGCGAAATCTGTTGGTGACCGAGGCAAACAATCCCGGGATCTTGGATTTCCAGGATGCGGTGCGGGGACCCGTGACCTACGATCTCGTGTCCCTGCTCAAGGATTGCTATGTCGCGTGGCCGGCGCCGCGGGTGACCGCCTGGGCATTGCGGTACCGCGAGCAGCTGCTGGCGAAGGGATTTCCCCTGGACGGAACGGAGACCGAGTTCATTCATGGATTCGATCTCGTCGGATTGCAGCGGCACCTCAAGGTGCTCGGAATCTTCGCGCGCCTGCACTATCGCGACGGCAAGCCGCAATACCTCAGGGATTTGCCGCGCGTGTTGCGCTACATCCAGGACGCAGCCGCGAACTACGCGCAGACGGCCGAGTTCGCCGAGTTCATCGCCGAACGCGTCGAACCGGAATTCCCCCACGCCCAGGCGCGGGCTCTCGCGTGAGCGCGTCGCCCGAACGAGCCCGCGTAGCCATGATCCTTGCGGCCGGGCGCGGCGAACGCCTCCGGCCGATCACCGACACCATCCCGAAGCCCCTGCTGCGGGTGCGCGGTCAACCGCTCATTGAACGGCATGTCATGGGCTTGGCGCGCGCGGGAGTGGAGCGGATCGTGATCAATCTCGCCTGGCTGGGTTCCCAGATCAGCGGGTATCTGGGGGATGGCACGCGCTACGGCGTGGCGATCGTCTACAGCGAAGAGCAACCGCGCGCGCTCGAAACCGCCGGCGGCATATTTCGCGCCTTGCCGCACCTGGGATGCGGACCCTTCGCGGTGGTCAACGGCGATGTCTACACGGATTTTCCCTTCGAGACTCTGAAGCTTGGGCAGGGCCGGGACGCGCACCTGGTATTGGTGCCGAATCCGCCGCAACACCCCCGGGGAGATTTTGGATTGGAGCAGGGACTGGCGCAGTCCGCGGCCGCGAGCCGGTACACCTTCTCCGGAATTGCCGTGTACCGAGAAGCGTTTTTTGCCGGCTGCACGGACGGCGTGTTCCCATTGAAGCCCCTGCTGGTGCGTTCCATGACCGCAAAACGCTGCTCCGCCGAGCTCTATACGGGCCTATGGGAGGATGTCGGGTCTCCGGAGCGGCTGCAGGCTTTGAACGTCTAGGCAGTGTCCTGAATCATCAATACGTTGCTCGCTGCGCCGCGTCTTTTCGCGCCGTGCGGCGTTGCGCCTCCTCGCCATAGTGCCCACTATGCCTCGTCGGCGCGCCTTGCCCGGCACGAAAATCCACGGGCGAATCGAGCAACGTATTAATGATTCAGGACACTGGGGTACAATCCAGGGATGTCTGAATTCAAAGGCATCCCCATACTGCGCGAGCAGCGCCCGGCCCGCAGCGGCGACAAGTACACGACCGCCCAGGGCTTTACTGCGATCAAGGACGGCGTCAAGCCGAAGGCGGCACGGCACGGCGCGGACTCTGCCGCAGCGCCGGCATTGCGCAAGCCTGCGTGGCTGCGCGCTCCCCTGGGCTCGGGAAGACAATTCACGGCGGTCAGGCAGATCGTGCGCGAGCACGCCCTGAGCACGGTGTGCGAGGAAGCGAAATGCCCGAACATCGGTGAATGTTGGAACGCGGGGACGGCGACCATTATGTTGATGGGTTCCGTCTGCACGCGCGCCTGCCGATTTTGCGCGGTGGACACGGGCAATCCGCGCGGCTGGCTGGATGCGGACGAACCGGAGAACGTCGCGCGGTCGGTCGAACTGATGGGCCTCAAGTATGTGGTGCTCACGTCGGTCAACCGGGATGACTTGGAGGACGGCGGATCCGCCCACTATGCCGCGGCGATTCGCGCCATCAAGCGGCGCAACCCCGAAACCGCCGTCGAAGCGCTGACACCGGATTTCCAAGGCGTCATGCGCGATGTGCATAAAGTCCTCGATTCGGGGTTGGATGTGTTCGCGCAGAACGTGGAGACGGTCAGACGCCTGACTCATCCGGTGCGCGACCCGCGCGCCGGCTACGAACAGACCATCGGCGTGCTGCGCGGGGCGAAGGCTCATCGGCCATCGGTGCTGACCAAGACCAGTTTGATGCTGGGCCTGGGCGAGAGCGAAGCCGAAATTCACGAGACCATGACGGACCTGCGTGCGGCGGCGGTCGATATTCTGACCTTGGGACAGTATTTGCGGCCGACGCCCAACCATTTGAACGTCGAGAGGTTCGTTGCTCCGGACGAGTTCGATCGCTACCGCGAGCGGGCCCTGGCATTGGGATTTCTGGAATGTGTGTCGGGTCCTCTGGTGAGATCGAGCTATCGCGCGGAACAGGCCCTCGAGCGCAACAATGCCGGCCTCGACAATACCTCGCTGGCCGGCGCGCGCCGCGGCTCATGAGCGATGCACCGATCATCCGGCATCTGGGGCTCTCGCCGTACGAGCCCACCTGGCGGGCGATGCGGCGCTTTACCGACGACCGGGAGAGTTCGACGCCGGATGAAATCTGGTTCGTCGAGCATCCACCGGTGTTCACCCTGGGAATGAACGCGAGCCGCGAGCACTTGCTGGCTCCCGGCGACATCCCGGTGGTTCAGATCGACCGCGGCGGCCAAGTGACCTACCACGGGCCCGGGCAGCTGGTGGTCTATCCGCTCATTGACCTGCGGCGCCGCGCCCTGGGGGTGCGCGAATTGGTGGTGGCGCTCGAGACGGCCATCATCGACTGTGTGGCCGAGCTGGGCGTGACGGCGACGGGCTCGCGCGCCAACCCTGGGGTGTATGTCGATGGCGCCAAACTCGCCAGCGTGGGTTTGCGGATTCGCCGCGGCGCGAGCTATCACGGATTGGCGCTCAACATATCCCTCGATCTGAAGCCGTTCGAGCGGATCAATGTATGCGGGCATCCGGGACTCGCCGTCACGCGGCTCGCGGATCACGTTGCCCGCTTCGCCGGTACCGGCGCCGTGGACACGGTGGCGCATGCATTGACGCCGCATTTATTGCAGCAGCTCAAATTCGGAGCCCGCCACGGCGCCCCTGGCCGCGGCGACCCTGGCTATAGCGCCATCAATACCGATTTGCAGGCGGTCAACTCGCGATAGATCGCGTCGAGTTGAGCGCGGCTGGTTGCGTGCACCAAATACGTCACCGCCAGGAAATTTCCGTCCGCACTGGTCCGTGTGCGTATGCTGGATTCGAGTTGGGGTCCCGCATGGCGCTCTATGATGGCTTGCGTGAGCGTGCGCAGGTCGCTGTCGCGGCGCCCCATGACCTTGATCGGGAATTCACTCGGAAATTCCTGAAGTGTGGTGTCGCTCACAGCACCGGCGTTCCTGCGAGTTCACGCGTGTAGTCGGCAAAAGCCGCGCTCATTCGCTTGAACGAGGGGCCGGGCTTGCCTGTGCCGACGGGAGTGCCGTCAAGGGTCGTGACCGGCAACACCCCCCGCGTCGAGAACGCCAGCCAAATCTCGTCCGCGGCCCGGAGCGCAGCTTCGCTCACACGGCTGCTTTCGCTGCGCATACCCAACCGGCCGGCGAGCTCGGTGACCACGTCGCGAGTCGTGCCCGGAAGAATGTGATGACCGTTGGGCGGCGTGTGAATGGCGCCGCCCGCGACCACGTGCACGGTCGTCGATGAGCCTTCGGTGAGTTCGCCGTTCTCCAGCAGGATGGTCTCGAATACGCCGGCATCGGCCGAGAGCTTCTTGAGCAGAATATTGGCCAGCAGGGCCGTGGATTTGATGTCGCGCCGCGCCCAGCGTGTGTCGGTCGCGGTCACCGCGGAAACGCCGTGTTCCAGGATGGACGGCGAGAGGGGTTCCAAGGCTGTGACATAGGCAAACAAGGTGGGTTTCAGGTCTTCCGGCCATGCGTGATTGCGGCCAAGCTCGGCGCCGCGGGTGACCTGGATATAGAGATACGCATCGTGGGCTGAATTGCGGGAAATCAGCTCCTGACAGAGATCTGCCCAGCCGGCGTGGGACAGGGGTGCCGCCATGCGTATGCCCGCGAGGCTCCGGTTGAGCCGGTCCAAATGCTCGCGCAGGCGAAACGGGCGCGATGCGTAGATGGGCAGAACTTCGTAGACTGCATCGCCAAACAGGAAAGCGCGGTCGAGCGGCGACACCCGCGCTTCCGCCAGGGGCACGTATTGGCCGTTCAAGCAGCAAATCGGCAACGGCACGGCCATGCTCAGGCGAACCACAGCCGAATGGTGTCGATCAATCGGCGCCACCAGCCGCCCGCGGGCACGTTCTTCAGCGGATGCAAGGGCAGATTCACCAGGGTCTGACCGCCGGCGGACACGCGCAGAGTGCCCACGGCCGTATCCAGGCCAAGCGGTGCGATCAATCGCGGCTGAACATCGGTGGCCGTCCCGAGGTTGCCTTGGCCGCGCGGCAGCGTGATGTAGAGATCGTCCTGGATGCCGAGATCGACGGACGGTATCTGCGCCTTCCAGACCCGCGCGGTCGCGAGAACGGCGCCGCCTTTGGCGACCAACTTGGTCTCGTAGAACGTGAATCCGTAGTTGAGCAGAGCGGCGCTGGCATTTTCCCGCGCCTTCATGCTCGTCGATCCCATGACCACCGATACGATCCGCATGCCGTCGCGCAGAGCGGAGGTCACGAGACAATAACCCGCCGAATCCGTGTGCCCGGTCTTCAGGCCGTCGACCGTGGGATCCTTTTCGAGCAGGCCGTTGCGGTTTTGCTGCTTGATTCCGTTGTGTTCGAATTCACGCACCGAAAACCACTTGTAGTACTGCGGATACTCGCGAATCATGGCGCTGGCCAGGAGCGACAGATCGCGCGACGTGGTGTAGTGCTGGGGCGAAGGCAGCCCGGAGCAGTTGACGAAATGGGTGCCCACCATCCCCAAACGCTTCGCGTTGGCGTTCATCATCTGCGCGAACGTTTCTTCGGCTCCGGCGATGCGCTCCGCCAGGGCAATCGTGGCGTCGTTGCCCGATTGCACGATCATCCCCAGAATCAGATCCTGGATCGACACCGGCTTGCCCAATTCGATGAAGGTACGCGAGCCTTCCGAACGCCAGGCATGCTCGCTCACCATCACCTGTTCATCCAGCTTGAGTTTGCCGGCCGCCAGCTCTTGAAACACGATGTAGGCGGTCATGAGCTTGGTGAGGCTCGCCGGCTCCATTCGCGCCACCGCATCCTTCGCGGCCAGAATCTTGTCGGTGCGGTAGTCGACGAGTATGTAGGCGCGCGCATCGACCTGGGGCGCAGTGGGTATGGTTATCGGTGCGGCGGTCGGCGCGGGTGTCTCGGCGAGGCTGGGAAAGGTTGCGAATGCAGTGAGAAAAACGCAGGCCAGACGGGAACGGAGCATGGTGGATGAATACCTTGGTGGAAATTGAATGGTGGTGAAGATTATCGCACGGCGCCCCGGCATGGACGCTAGCCTGTCAGACAGGCTCCTGATATGGAACAACCTGTCAATACCTGATGCATCAAACGAAGTCATCTGGGTGTTGTCTCGGCCAAGTACCAGGGGACAGCGGCCAGGTCAGCAGTCGTCGACGGTTG
>Ga0137359_10004585_pt1 | contig 11352 bp, 13 predicted proteins | sample Mad1_40_16metaG_FD_108281 | JGI IMG/M metagenome (GOLD analysis project Ga0137359, IMG submission 108281) | Vadose zone soil microbial communities from Angelo Coast Range Reserve, California, USA - Mad1_40_16 metaG | ecosystem: Environmental > Terrestrial > Soil > Vadose zone | place: USA... | reverse complement strand
GTCACAATGATTCAGACCCAGAAGCCAATTAAAAGGTCTTCTGAGCGCCCGGGCACCATACAAATTGTGCATACATGGCACCTGCCGGACCTCCGAGTCTGACGTTCCTCATCAAGCAGAGCATTTCTAACTCCAAACTAGTACGCCAGGATAACAATGTACGCCTCGTATTCACAAGCACCTATGGAGGAAGTTGTCGAGATGATGCCAAAGACTAGTACCGAGAACGAAGTGAAGGAGGTACGAACCACATACTTGAGGATCGCGGCCTGTCTCATAACACTGTTGGTCCCGCTTTCTGGCGAACATCCAGAAAAATATGTGGCAGATGTAATTACTCGAATCTGAGAAACATGATAAGGTCATCCCCGATGCCTAGTAGAAAGACGACGCGGATGGAGTTCTCGTATTTGTGCGTATCTCTTCATCGGTACACGGTCACAAGTTCCTGACTATTTATCTCGAAGACTTTTCTCCGCCACCGTCGCAGCATTCGTCATTGACCGACACTGGCGACATGACCATATCCATGCTTCGGCAGATCTCACAACAACTCTCTGGTTTCGCCAATGGCACGTACGTCAGGCCGCAAGACTACTACTAGTACCCGACGTTCTCAAGCAGCACATCGGTTGTGTGTGTGAACGTTTTGTGGCTCATGGGTCTCGATTTCGGTATAAAGTACGCCATGTTATCGTAACAATGGGCACGACAATACGTTCAACTTGCACAACCGCGCCCGACTCGCGAATGAGCCCGTGTCCGGACTTTCTCTTCTTTGGTATCAAAAAGTCCCGCGTGTCCCTTGTTAATTACGACACCCCTACACTTTGCAGTGTTCTTGTTCTTCCCTGGCTCAGTCGTCTTCTTCACAATTTTTTGGGAGGTCGCCGTAACCGTTTCCGTCTTCATTGGGACCTCTGCTGTTCGCAGCGTTCTGTCTGGCGGGCGGAAGAAATTAGAACGTTGTGTGGAAGCCCACTGATCTGTTACGAGAAGATGGGTTAAAGAAGAGCATCGCGAGCAGAGCGCAAGGTCGCACCAGAATATCGCGTGGTGCAAGCACTTGACGGGCTTCATAATCCAGTTTTCAATGACGACAGCGCATTCGATTCGCATCCACAATTACGGGAGACACGATTCTCAGACCACTGGTCTCACGGCCGGTGCGCAGGAACGCTGCTTACTAACTCGCCATCTATCGAGCTGTCCGAACTTACAACACAGCTGGACCGAATCAGCCCTACCCACCGATGCCGGAGAACGTTCAACTGGCAAATATTGATAGCACAGCAGCACGCGTCAAAGCACTCTTCGTGCCCCCACCTTCGTGCCCCCACCATCGCTTGCCTTGCAATTCCAGAATGTCTGAAACATATACTTACCTCCACGAATTGATACAAACTCAAACGTCTCCTGGAGGCCCGGTGCGCGAAAAAGGTGCATAGAGGACCACAGACTATACGCCATTTGCAACGACAGCCCACTGTGACAGCCCCTTTCGTGGAGCCAACGTATGTTCGCTGATGACTAGATGAGCTGATCATGGACATAAAATGGAAAGATCAATGGAAGGGTTACATTGCACCATCTTCCCGATACGTATGTGACAAGGATGACGCACTCGTACCAAGTACCCTGTTAAACAGTTTGTCTCAGATGCCAACGTGAGCACAATGGTGTGGTGATGCCAGTGCTGTAGGAGTACTAACAGGTCACGGCGATTTACTACGTGAGGGTGTCAACGAGTAATTCCTCCTAAGAGCTGAATCCCCAATTAGTGTAATTAGTGTACTCCAGGGCAGCTGCGCCGAGTCGCCGATCTGGCGCGGTGATACCTTCTAGGATGATAGAGTAAGTTACAAACTTACACCCACCGCTCACTGGCACAATCACCAGAGCATCAGCCAGATCTATTCCGATTCAGAATACCAGTGCACCACATGATATCTCCCTTGATCTGCATATCAAAGCATATATTTCCGCCGCTCGAAATGTAGTACTTGTACAGGACGCACAAAACCCCGTCAATCAGATTGTGCTCGTGACCAAACGGTCTATATGAAATATCGGTGTATCACCCCACTACGGGTGTAGTACGTAGTACGATCCGATCAGATACAAGGATGTAGTTCATGTGACACCGGAAGCCAACAGCTATTTTTTCACGTTATGACATCATCACGATCACCTCCTCATAACTGTTCCGTTATGCATGGCACCAGGAACTGAACTGAGGGCTAGTGGTCAGATCTGGTCAGAGCTAGTGGATCTACCGTCGATTTTATCATGATCCAAGCAAGACATCCATCCTCTTTTTTGTCTTTTTGGCTGTTCGATAATAGTGAAGGTAGCTGTCAGGTTACAGAGGATAGCACATGCGGGCGAATGGTAGGACCAGTATCACAGACTACCCGCGTGGTCACTTCATAGCGCAACATCAGTGTGGGAAGTACATTACTGTCGCGCGTCTACCTTATCATCAAACTGCGCATGCAAACACAATGGAAGAGATGCCATTCCGAGGAAAACGGGAGTTCCTATCGGTGTCCAGGAGACTCCACTGGCACGTCAACTGAATGGGCGAGCCATTACGGCGCATCTCCTCTTGGCACACAGTGAAGCGCTGATGCCTTATGGTTGGTGGAAGATAAAAAACGCATGTGTTTTCACGAACGGGCCTTACTCTTTCGGAGGTACGAACACAGCACCAAATCAAGGTCTCCGTGTTCAGTGCCGCGCAACGCCGTTGCAACGTGTATAAGTGTGACCATCGTGATATCCTGTGTCGAGTCAGGCGGGCCACACGTATGACCTCTTTCTTGGGCTGCATACCCACAACCCTTACAAACGTAGGTCCCATGGCCGAATAGTGGAGGACCCACCTCTACTTGAGACAAGGCAGCTAGTCATGTAGAACCAGTTTTGTCAGCACACAGGGGACTAAAATCGATTGACGCGCATTTAGCAAATTTATGGGCGCTCGTGAGAGGTGCAAGTCATTAGGTCATGTATAGCTCTATGTAATTTTTTTTAGGGGGGTGGGCGAAAGTCAGTAAGTGAGATACGAGCTGTTTTCTTCAAGCTTCGATGAAGCCCTTGACTTTGCCCAGCCAGTTGACGTATTCCTAAACACAGAAGGACATCAGCACAAGTAGAAAAAAAAATAACCTGGAGTTTGCGAACCTTTTGCTCTTTGTGCTGTGCGTACTCGGGTATGAAGAATGCGAGGTTCTCGCTAATACCACGCTCCTGAAGGAACTTCTCAAATTCGTCCTGGAGACTAATGTCGAGCGTCTCGAACTGGTGCACGCGAGTCGTTCAGCGCAACGATCGTGTGACGATGGAGGAAGGCGGCCATACCTGAGGGCCAATGTAGAGGCCGCGGCGCTTCCAGTCGGCCTCAGCGGACAGGTCCGTCGCGAGCTTGGCGTCGTCGTAGAACGACAAGTTCTCGACGACGAACGCACCTTCTTGGCAGACTGCGTCCATACTCATCGCACCAGGAATAGAAGGCTGTAACACAAAACATATTTGGATCCATGACCTGAGGTGTACGAAAATGTAGGTACCTTGGTAATGGTGATAGAGCAGCGGAGCGGGTATGACGCCTCGCCGGCATCAGAAGGAGCCTCTTCATCCTCCTGTGATTCAAAGTTGTTCTCATCACTCTGAAGTTCCGCAATGGAAAAAACGACGCGGATGCTGTCATACACATAAAGAAAAAAAAAATGAGACCACAAGAACATCACACTCCGTTCATGCGACGGACGTACTGCTCATTGCCAAATTTGCGGTAGAGCGTCACCTCGTCATTTCCAGGGGCGTCCTCAATCTAGCAGAGTTGTGACCAGGTCAGTCGCCACGTGTTAAACGAATAAGAGAAAGGGCATACCGTCCAGATGCCAGAGGAATTAAACTCCGTGAGGAATTCTGGCTCGCCTGGGATCCCAGCTTCCTTCTCATAAGCCAGCTCCTCGGCAATTTTCGCGGACACGTTACCGTCGGCTGGAAGGAACACGACCGTAAGAAAATGAAGCATCGATGCTGGAATGTACAGTATTAGTACGCACTGGTGCCCTCGCCAAAGCGACGCGCAGAGACCGAGAAGGGGGCATGCGTCGCTGGCACGGCGGCGGCAATTCGAGAGAACGCTGGGACGCGTGCGCGCGTTGAAATGAGAGAAGAGCGTAGAGAAATAGCACGTGAAGATGGTGCTGCGAGTTGACGGACGGCACGGAAGATAGACATGACTTGCACTTGACTGGATGAGAGACTCGGACGATGACAATGGTGGAGGTGCCAGGTGGGAAACTACTTCGGATGTTGCCGGTCTCGGAAATATGTCGCAAAATTCCGGAACAGGATTATAACGTCTTATAAGTAAGGCGCTTCCATTTTGCGACGTAGCCGGCACCTGCCGGAACCAGAACAGACGTAATTTCAATCGTGTGTTGAGATTGAGTTACAGTAATTCACTTTCACAGTTGGGAGAAAGCTTAAATGATAGGCTTGGGAACACCGTACACGGCAACACAATTCCTCCGTCGATGCGCAGCAACAATAGATAAAAATATTATGACCAGAGGAGGATAGCATCACGAGACATACGACAAAGGAACATGCAGGCATAATTCGACACAACTCAACACAACGCGAGATATAGACGATCAACGGTAAATACTTATGTACACAGACGCATAGTCACGACGACCACCTATTCGTGATCATTAGTCCGCCACGCACGGACCGTGAAGGCACTTGCGTGGTGGACGGGTGATTGAACAGAGGGCCACCAGTGAAACGAGGCAGGACTTGACAATCCACATACGAGGTGAGAGAAAAAATTTGACATGACGACAGTTCAATTAATAGCGAGAAAAACAATTTGACAATGACTGGACAGTCCACATAAACGCTCACGCAGCAGCGATGACAGGAGGAAGCGGTTCGGCGCCCCCGCTGAGAGGTGCATTGTGGACGACGGGGCTGCCGCGGTCATCATTCGAATCATCTGAAGGAGGAGCAGGGGAGATTGAGGCAACAGCTACAACCACCTCGCTTGCAGGGTTAGCGACACGCTTAGTTTTCTTAACCTTATTTCCCGATTTTGATCCACCATCCTCACCACCCACACGCTTTTTCTTCTTTTTTCCTCGCCCTGAGGCAGCATTCTCCTCGTCTGAAGTCGCCATCTGGTTGCTGGCTGCTTGCTCAGCGGACGATTGGGGAGGTGCCTGGCCCGACGGGGTAGGGATGGGTCCGTATGCCCCTGGAGGAGGAGGATAGATGGCCATGGTAGGGTAGCCGGGGTGAATTGGATAATATGCGGGCTGATGTGGCGGTTGACCGTCGCCGTTAGCATGCCCATCGGGAGGCTGAACATAACCAGGTGGAGGTGGATAATAGGGGTACGGCCAGTATCCTTCTGGTGGGAGGTATTGAGGCGGCATAGCCGCCGCAGCTCCAGGAGGAGTGCCGTTTGATTGATCCGATGGGGCAGGCCATGGCCCTTCGCCGTTGGGAGGAAACCCTACAGGGAAATATGAGAGATGTAATTAAGTTCGTGGAGCCGTGCGTGCAGACCGGGGTAAGGAGGCGCCTCAGATGCCGGAAGTTTGCTTTTACGTTTGTAAGGACCGCGCTTGATTCCAACCTTGCGGGCCTTACGCATGCCGTCTCTACACGAGTCCACCAGTCCATATTTTTGGCACCGTTGGCACGGACGTGCCTCGTCGCACCGCTTACAGGCGGCGGCGCAATTCGTGCACTTTGAGCGTTGCGGTCAAAATGACTGGCACAGGTCGCGCAAAACAAGTACAACTTACTGCCATCTTGACTTGTTTGCGTTTTGCGCGCGTGACCACAGGAGGCGCTGGCGGTGGGAAAGGAGCATAACCTGAAATTATGATCAGACAAACTGAGGAACGAAATAGAAGGGTAAGAGGGTCGATTGGGCACTACTAGACATACCCTGGGCTGGGGCGGGAGGGGGGGGATACCCATACATTATTCCTGGAGGGGGGAACATGACGTATGGTCCAGGGGGGGGGGCATTCGGATCACCGTTGGGGTCCGCGGGTGGAGGATAATACCACGTATAAGCACCCGGAGGAGGCGGGTAAGGTGTGCCAGGAAACGGATATTGTGGAATACCAGGCGGATGGGGTGGTTGTTCGGTGCTGGTGGTAGGTGTTTTGGATTGGTCACCGCTCATCACGTTTTGAGCGGTGTGTGACACGAAAAGTTACGCTAGAGAGGCAGGTTGAAAGGTTGATACCTCGCAGGATGGTCAAGCTAGACATCATGTTAAGCATACTAGATGACGATGGGAAGCAGAAACAGAGAGGGCGGCGCACTCGGCTCTGGTATTGCGGGGTTTTAAGATCTCGTCGCCGCTCAGACTCAGCTGGATGGTGCTCCGCCTCAATTTCCGAGTGAGTCCTTGTGCGGAAGGTTCGCAACTGCACCTCGCCCTTGTTTCTTCGTGGTTTGAATTTGCGCTTTTCTGAAGAGATTTCCGTTAGACAAGGAAACCACGGGTGACGATGATGTTGGTTCAAGGTAATGCCGTGCACGTGCGAAAAACTCACCGGGCGTCTCTTAATCGAATAAACGAAACCTCACAGACGAGAATTGGACGTTCCTCACATCAGACCAAGAACAACAGTCACTTGTTCAGAGGACGCAGACCTCAAGTACAATCCAAGTTTCACGGCGCTAATACTACACGCACCCATAGAACTTCTCAAACCAACTTCGATTCTCCGACTGAATAGCAGTCTGGACCACGCACTGCGCCCTTTGTGCTCTTACCCTCATCCATCTATCTGGTTTTTTCTGTCCCTAGTACTTTTGTCCTTAATGACTTTCTGACGGGCGTATTCTCTCTTCTTTCTCTATCCTTCCATCCCATTGACCGATCATTCTTGTCTAGTTCAAGGATGGCCTCATGACCTACCCCTGCCTCATTGGTTATCGATTCTGGCGCCTCCAGATCTCGCTTCTAGATGTCACACTTCACACCCTCCTTTAAGGGCCCCTCTCTTTATGGTACTTCGGCAACTTGTCATATATTCCAAGTTGATGTATGTATTGCTGCTCGAATTCGGTTTCTGCTCTGTGATTGCGACTGCTGTTTTTTCGCTGGTTCTTCTAACTCGTTCGGCTGCCTCTGTGGAGTCCAGTCTAGTCGCCGGTGACAATCTAGGCTCTTACAAAACGAATACGTGCCCTCCGTTCCTTAGATACGCCCAATAGTAACAATCCACGCGGCTTTGACCTCTACAGCTACGCTCAGCTTAGTTGGTCTGAGCCCTAATTGGACGAAGTTGGGCAACGTGTCATTCGCCTATCACCGGCGACACCTTGCATCATATTGATCCTGGGCGAACCGAACACCGAGCGTCGCATAGCATATATGAGCGAAGGATTACCTCAATTTCTCTATCATGCCATTTGTCGCACCCATTGTAATTTTGACAGACACAGCGGAGCAAAATGTCAGTCAGATGAACTTCGCAACCTCCAGGTCCCTTGGGATGCACGTTTTAAGGTGATGCAGATAAACAGACGCTGTCTCCGATTCATCTTCTGCGTTCTCAGCCAGGGTCTTCTTTGCGCTAACCTGAAGGCATATCTCCGTGGCTTTAATGAACGGCGTTGTGCCCGATACTCCTCCGATCTCGGTTAATCAGGACATGTATACACTCCGATGAGGCGAGTTGAACGTTTGTGGTATCATGCGTGCGGGAATTTGGTGCCGTTCCTGGACTGGTTACTTGCGTAATGTATGTTTGAAGCCCCAACCACTCGTGGTATATGCATGGAGGACGGCGACATCATTCGAATTTACATATTCAATAACAGGGGCAAGTGTAGCCAGTTCCGCCACACAAATCCTTGCTTGCTTGATTCGTGCTTGATTCTCCTAAGCGTATAAGTGTATAGCGATCATAGATCATAGATAAGAAAGCGATAGATTCCCATTATGGCAGTACAAATCGATTAACAAGTACAGTGAGGTAGAGTGTGCCGATACAAAACTTCCCAAGTGTAGGTATCATAAATCGAATGTTGTTCCGTATGCTGAGTGCTTTAGAAATGTGTAGGTAAACGCTTTTTTCATCTCGGTGATAATCACAAGCGTAGCGCCTTGACACCCCGCCGCGTGTCCAAGGGCAGTACTTGGGCATGCAAAATCGAACGCCCAAAGCCACACCCGCGCCCATCCGGCACTGACTTCTGCAAGCTGAATCGCGGATTGAGGATGATCTCCCCATAGTCCTCTTCCTCTTCGTCAGCGTCGTCGTCGCTCTCACTACCATCGATCTCTCCAAGCCGTTCGGAGCCTGCCAAGAAGAAGCGCGTTGGAACTCTGGTGGTTGGGCTCTCGCTGACGACATTCGTGAGGCTCCTGGCTACAACGGGAAGCCCTATGGGTGTTGTGACGGTGGAAGGGATCTTGGTAGATCCCCGCGCGAGGACAGCACGCTCGGTCATCCTGACGAGCGCGGTGAGGACCTCCCAGCGCGTTTGCCAGCTTTGCTCCCAGCGTAGCTTCGTCAATAACGGGATAGTACTGTCCGACTTTGTCAAGTCACGTTGAGTTAGCATGAGATTATCGGGTATGGCGCTCAGGCAGGCCCTGCTCTTGCTCTTACTTAAGCCAGACGGTGCCTCGGTTTCTTGGTCATCCTCGGCTCGCGTGTCAGGTTTCTCCGGATCTTGCGAAGAGAGACCCACCCCGCGCGCCGCGGTGTCCATGCTACAGACAAAGAGGACCTTCCGTATGGTCCAGAGCGGGTAATTACAGAACGTCTGGTCGAGCCGCACGACCTGGGGGTCATGCAGTGCGGTCAGGTCGCCGGTCCGCGGGAATATTTTCTCGTTCATTTCCGTCTTCTTGCTCGCGGCCGCGTATTCGGAGTCGGGGGGCATAGGCGAGGACGACGCGCGTGCGTAACGCCTGAGAGGCGGTGGCGGTTCGATTGCAGCAGCGTTTGGCATGATTCCGCCGTACGCTCCCATCTCGGCCGTGTCGACGTCGGCCTGCCACTGCATCCATTCGTCATAGCGCGTGTTCCAAAGCCATTTTTGGTGCTGAAGCGCGCTGCGTGATAAGCCGTGGTGCGGGATCATAGGGCGCAATGGCTGGTGGTGCATGGGCATAGGCAGCTGCGACGGAATAGAAGGGATTGAGATGTCCTGGTCAGGAAATGCGTCCGGTACTAGGATAGGCGGAGGCGTCGACGGAGCCGGAAAAAATGGAGGAAGGTCACTTGAAAATGTAGTATCGCTCGTGTCAGAGTCGGTAGACCATTCGTCGGAGGTCTCGGAGTCGGCGGTATCATCGTCAGAGTTGACGACAGTCGATGTCGTGGTTCCCGCGATATCGTCGACGTGGAACGTGGTCCGGTCGTGTTGGGGTGAGTGCCGAGTCTTGAAGGACATGTTCTTGCGAAAACCAATTCGGCTTTGGGGGCGGGGCGGTACATCTGACTCTTTGATGTGCGACATGTTCGTGAACAAGGATTTGACGAGGGCTTCGTAGGATTTGGTTCTTCCGTTGAGAGGACCGCTTGCGTCGCGTGGCATAACAATTACGGGAAATTTAATCTATAAAGGATAAAGTCGGTTACTTGCGGCTTAAGCGGAGGATGGCAGCAGTGGCGGTTCAACTAAGGACACATCCACATCCACCCTCGTACATAATTAGAATGTCAAAACAACGCCAAAGAAACTTAACACGTCACTCACGTGGCGGGAATCGAAACAATCCTTCTTCAATACAATACACACTTGAAACCACGAGACATGCTGCAATTGATAGGCTTGTTAAAATTATGTCGTATGCTCGACAAAAAGCGGTTTGGTTTGGTTTCCTCTGTCTCTGCTCTGCCAAAGGACCACAGCATGGCACGTGATGTGAAGATTACGTACGCACCAATGCCACGTCCGTCGAGTCAAATTTTCTCTTTCTCTCTATCAGCAGACCCAAGGCCGCAAGGCTCGCCACGTACAGGAGTTCTACTCCTCATTCGCGAGCGGGCTAAGGTCTGAGTCTTCCAGGCTCCTTCAATCGACTCTAGCAGGGTCCGACTTGTAATAGTCGAGCGACAAACAAGGGATTTGTTCCTCCTAAGCGTTATTCCCAACGATCCTTTCGTCGGGCATCCGGGCTTTGTGCCTAGTGCTCGACGAGAGGGGAGGGTGCTGTTGGGGGCCTTGAGATTTGTTGCGGAGCTCGGGCGGTTCGTTTTGTTCTCTTCCTTTGCCACCCCGCCCATCACCCTATCGCACCTTTCCGTCCTTCACGGGCGGGCTGAGCCAATGGCGGGCTCTGCAGCTCCCTAGCCTAGCAACTCCGGATCTCTATGTCATGCTAGTGTGTGCATAGAAGTTGAGTTTCTTGCATACATGGCCAGTCATCGACGCGAGCGACATCTCTTCCCTCCACCGGCGGGACAGAAGGGATGTGTTCATCTTACTTCTTGGTCATGCAAGCAGGCTGGTGCATGTTGTTGCAGCATGTACACAGGCAAAAGTTTGCTCCGCCGTGATCGACGGTGAGCAGGCTCTCAACAACTTGGTGGAGCACGCAGCACACCATATTGTTACGCCGGGCAGTCCCTATGCAAGTGGCCAACCGGGGACCCCTGTATAGTTGCTAGGTTGGGGATACTGGTGTATGAGGGGTGAGGGGTGCAGGAATTCCTCGGATGTTCCGTCCTTGAGTTCAATTTGCGGCTCGTGCACTTCTTTCCTGCAGGGAAGGCACGAAACTCGATTCAGACTACTCTGGGTCTGCTGCTCTTCTCCAATTTTTTGTCCTTTCCTCCTCGTGAGGTCTTTGTCTTTTTCCTCGGGTCAATTTACCCACGTTCCCTATCATCAGGTGAGGTGTCTCATTCTTAAAGCAAAGCAATTTGTCCTGACAATTTGAAGGTTCCGCGCTCTCCAGAGTATTTTGCGCACTAGACAACCGTTGCATTGTGTCCTACTTATCTACACCATTAAGTTGTTCGATGTGGACATTTGCCCCTCTATATTGGACATTTTCCTAACACTATCATTCTCTCGAGTATTATTTTTGTTATCCACATCGTCTGTTTCATAGGTAGGAGTGGTCTCTCGACGCAAGAAATGGTGCTAGCTTCTTCGCCGTATACACCCAGTTGGATGGGCTAATCCCGCGCCAGTTGAATAGGGCGAGCCACTCCACAAGGAACGGCAAAGAAAATGGTCCAGTTGGATGGACGGGTCGGCGCGCAACGAAGAGTGCGGGACAGAGATTGAACTGCTCACGCTCCTGGACTGGCGTCGGTGTTGGCGATGTGGGCCTCTTCGGCC
>Ga0137359_10004581_pt1 | contig 11357 bp, 12 predicted proteins | sample Mad1_40_16metaG_FD_108281 | JGI IMG/M metagenome (GOLD analysis project Ga0137359, IMG submission 108281) | Vadose zone soil microbial communities from Angelo Coast Range Reserve, California, USA - Mad1_40_16 metaG | ecosystem: Environmental > Terrestrial > Soil > Vadose zone | place: USA... | reverse complement strand
TTCACCGCGCCACGGAAATTTCGATTTGCGGCGCTGGGATCCGACTCCCGTAGGATCATTTCCCCAGGGGTTCAGCGATTTTGGCGTTGCCGACATTACCGGAAACGGATGGGAATGGACGCGCACTCCCTTTGCTCCCTTTCCCCGGTTCCAGCCATTTCCGTTTTATCCCGGTTACTCGGCGAATTTTTTTGACGCCCAACACTTCGTCATGAAAGGCGGTTCGCCTCACACGGCCGCGTGCATGCTGCGGCGGTCGTTTCGCAATTGGTTCCAGCCCCATTATCCATACGTTTACGCAACTTTCCGTTGCGTCGAACACTGAGGTTTAAAGAGCCCTCGTAACGAAATAAGGAGATATTATGGCCACCGCAGTCGTAGCTCAATATTCGCAATCGAATTTCGCCGGGGACGTTCGCGCTGGATTGCTCCGCCCCGGCCAAAAGGAATTGCCGTCGAAATATTTGTATGACGAAGTTGGTTCCGCGTTATTCGAAGTCATCAGCGTCCTCCCGGAATACGGGCTGACGCGCGCCGACGAACGCCTTCTCAGGCGCCATTCTGACGATATCGTCTCGCGGCTGCATTCGAACGTTCTGGTCGCTGAACTCGGAAGCGGAAGCGGCAGAAAAACGCGCTGGATTCTGGAAGCTCTGACGAAACGTCAGCGAACGACATACTGCCCGATCGAAATTTCACCCACGGCGCTGGCCCGCTGCCGAAGCGAGCTTGGCCAGATGGAATATGTGAGCATCGTTGGTTTCGAGCGGCCTTATCTCGATGGTTTGCTGGCAGCAGCGGCGGGACGCCACGAGAGCGAGCGTCTGCTGGTGCTGTTTCTTGGCAGCACCATAGGAAATTTCGATCGCGACGCCGGAGAGCGATTCCTGGCCGAAGTGCGCAGGATCTTGTATCCCGGCGATGCGTTACTTCTGGGGACCGACCTGGAGAAACCGTTGCCGCAATTGATCGCGGCATACAACGACTCGATCGGCGTCACGGCCGCGTTCAATCTCAACCTGCTCGCCCGCATCAATCGCGAACTGGATGCCGATTTTGATCTTGCGGCGTTTCGTCACGAAGCGCGCTACAACTGCGCGGAACGGCGCGTCGAAATGCACCTGCGATCCCTGCGCGATCAGTCCGTCAGGATTGGCCGCTCGGGATGCACCGTATCATTCGCAAAGGATGAAACGATCTGGACTGAAAGCTCGCACAAATTTCGAGCGGAGGAAATTCCGGAAATGTCCAAACGCATCGGCTACCGTTGCGAGGCGCAATGGATTGATTCCGAATGGCCCTTTGCGGAAAATTTACTGATTGCCGAATAGATTTCAATTTCCGCTTTTCGAGATCTTCTCGCTGGCTTTCGCGACATGGAGCACAGCTTCCGCGCTCCACTTCGCGGCGGGCATTAATTGCACGGGCCAAATCGCCAGAATCTGCGAGCCCTGGTAAACACGTTCAAATCCTTCTTCGGACTCCGATACAGTTTCAATCGGCGCGATCCACAAATGGCTCGCACCAGGAGCGTCAATGTTCACCGCGACGTCCTGCCATTCATCCACGACGCGTAATTGCGAACCTTCCACGATGCCGCTCCAGGCAAGCGCTTCCCGCTTCCCGGCGAACTCGAAATAACGGTCGGGGACATTCGGCGCAAGAAAGTTCAACACGATTTCGAGACCCGCCATGAACTGCAGCGGCGAGACATTTTCAGCCGCAAGAGTTTCCGAGCCGCATCGCGCCAGCTCAACCCGGCATCGCGCATCGCAACTTCCTCTTGCGGATGTGAATGTCATCGCCTTCGTGGCGCGCAGTTTGCTGCATTGACCGCCTGAAACCATCGCCGCGTCGAGAGGTCCCTCGATCGAAAGCGTGACTTGATCCCGCTCCACTTTTTCTGTTCGATAATTTCCGCCGGCGAACACCGCGTTTTCCTCAAGACGCACGCCCTCATAGTCCTCGTGTTTTTTGCTATCGGAGAAGACCAGCAAGCGAAACGTGTTTCGCGGCCAGCGATCGTACCTTAATCGCTGCTCCAGCCCTTCTTCCTTGGCAAGCGTCTGCTCGTGGATCGACGCGACTTGTCCTCCACCACCTGCCGCCGCGGCGCTGATGCGCGCGTGATAGGCTTCCAATCGCCGTTGAAGCGAATTTATAAGCGTCACCGCGCTCGGGCGAAAATCCAATACTTCAAGAGTGCCCCCTCCCGACGGCTTCACCACAGCCGCGAATTGCGGCGACACAATCTCAATTTCTTCCGTGCCATCAGCATCAAAATCCAGCCGCTCAGCCGCGCGATATTTCGCGGCGCTGTGCCGCGCCGCGTCGGCCATCGTTTCCGCGAGGATGAGCTCGCGCCATAGCGCTGTACGCAGATGCGGCGCGTAAAGCCCGCCGAAAATGCCGTGCCAGTATGCGTCATTGCATTGCGCGCGCAGCAGATGCGTCATCGCTTTGGCCCGGGTCTCGGTTCCTTTCGCGCTTTTTCGGCTGATGGATTGCAGCTTCGAGGAGACCCTCAACATTTTTTTATGCAACAGATTCGCTTCCGGATACTTGCTGAAGAACCCGCGCCAGAAACCGCCGCGCAGAAACCGCTGCACGTCCGGACGGTTTGCAAACTCCTGCTGCAAGGCATGAAACCTCTGCCGCGCCGGGGTGGGCAGAACCCATTCCATCATCTCCGTGTACGACGCCGTGGGGAGATCCGCACGGCCCAGCGGCGCACGAGCAGCCAGCGCTTCGCCGGGCGGAATGGCCTCGAGCCAATCCTGGTTTGCGTCCAGCGCGGTGAAGAAATTCTCGAGCCAGCCGTCACGGAAGCAATGCTCCCATGTATGCGGCCATCCGCCGAATTTTTCCATATCATCGCCCGTCGAAGCCATTCCGCCAGGATGCTCGGTGGCGGCATCGCGCAGAAAACGTATGGAATCATCAACGGAGCCGAACGGCAGCAAGTATCGCAATTGCTGCAGCCCGGGAATTACCTTCACCGTCCGGCCGCGCTCTTCGCAAATGTAGTAGCCATACAACTCCTGCATCTCTCGGCCCGCTGTCAGGAAATGGCTGTCGTCCACAAGCGTGTATTCCACGCCCGCTTCCGCGAGCGCGGCGGGCAATTGCGGCTCCCATACCCGCTCGGCCAGCCACGCGCCGCCCGGACGTTTTCCAAAGTTTTTCGCAATGAAATCGCTCAATCGCCGGATCTGTTCGATTTGATCTTCCGGAGGAATGGTGATCAGAATCGGCTCATAAAATCCGCCCCCGACAACTTCCACCTGGCCGCGCGCGACGAGCGCCGCGATTTGCTCGATATATTCCGGATGTTGCTCGGCCAGCCATTCCAGCAGCGATCCCGAATAGTGCAGGCCCATGCGCACCCGCGGATGCCGCGACAAACAGTCTACAAACGGCAAATAGGAACGCGCGTAGGTATGTTCAATGACTTCATCAAAATTGCCGATGGGCTGATGCGCGTGCATGAGGAGAACCAGGTTAAATTTCGGCAACTGCGAACCTCACGTCGGGAAGTGACGATGATAACTCGGGTGGTATCCGTGGATGAAATTTAAATCCACTATCGTTAGGATTACTTTGTGGCTAACCTACGGCGCCGATAAAGCGCTCCCGAATTTGCTAAGATGCCGTGCACTTTGCCGCCCGCACGTTCGCGAGCGCACAAGGCTGATGGAATCTCACGACAAAGATCGGCTATTTCGAAGGGGACTTGAAGCCTTCAACTCCGGGCACTTCTACGAGGCCCACGAGCATTGGGAGGAAGTCTGGTTGCAGACGCTCGATCCGGAAAAAACGTTTTTGCAGGGATTAATCCAGGTCGCGGCGGCGTTCCACCATTATTCCAGAGCGAATCGCCAGGGCACTGAGAATCTTCTCCGAGCCGGACTTACGAAAGTCGAGGGATTCCCGCACACGCATGGAGGACTAGAACTCGAACCATTGCGAGTCGCAGTGCGACGGTGGCTTGCGGCCCTGCAGGGCGGCGAAGATCCGACGGAGGAGGAAATTCCCCGCATTGAATGGCTGGGCAGAGGCCCAGAATGAGCCCATCCGAATGTCCTCTAAAATAAAACGACGCTAGAAAAACTTCGGCAGGAATCGCGGTTTCTCGCCCATGGCCGAGCGATAGGTGGGGTCGGCCAGGAGCATATTTTCTTCCACCCGCAGCCTTCGGCGCAGAATTTCCAGGTCCGCCAGCGTCCCGGCCAGCGCTGTGATCCAGGCGGTATGAATCATGGGCAGCGAAAACAATTCAATCACCACAGCAACGTAATTGGGGTGCCGAATCCACCGGTACGGCCCTGACGTCACGACACCCACACGAGAGGAAGCCATCACTTCCACGTTCCAGTGTCCCGCGAGTGTCCGGATCACCCACCATCGCAGCGCGTTGGCAAAAACAAACAGAATCGCCATGCTGATTGCCAGCGCGGGAATCAGCGGGCGGTGCAGCAAGATCACCTCGGCCGCAGCGCAGATCAAAACTGCGCCATGCGTGATCACCATCCAGCGAAAATGCGGCTCGGCAATCTTGTGAACGCCCTGCTTTTCAAGTTTTTGCTGGTTTCGGCGAGAAATCCGCAGTTCCATGAGCCGCCCAACGCCCACGACTGCAAGCAACACGAGATACGCGATGGTCATGGCCACTGCAGCAGGATCATTTCAGCAGTAAATCCAGGCCCGAAAGCCATCAGCAGGCCGTAGCTTCCCGAAGGCATCGCTCTCTTGGAGAGCCACTCCTGCAGGATGAACAGCACACTGGCGCTGGAAAGGTTTCCGAAGCGGCGCAAGACGTCCCACGAAAATTCTGTGTCCACATGCGTGAGACCCAGTTCGGCCTCCATGAACGAGAGCAATTTCTGGCCCCCGGGATGCAGAATGAACGCGGAAATATCTTCCCGGCGCAACCCCTGGCGCGAAAGAAATCCCTCGGAGATTTCTTTAACCTTTTCGCGGATTAATTGCGGAACATCCTTGGAGAGCACAATATGGAATCCCGAATCGCGCAGATCAAATCCCATGGCATCCAGGGAATCGGGAAACAGGTAGCATTCCGACGCGACAATCCGCGGTCCGACGGCTTCCCTGCCGGTGACCACCACGCCTGCCGCACCGTCTCCAAACAAAACCGCGGAAATCAGGTTGGCTTGCGAGAAGTCCTTGCGTTGAAAGGTCAGCGTGGGCAGCTCAACCGCCACCAGCAGCGCCGTGCGATCCGGGAAAGCACGCAGATATTCCCCAGCATGGGCGAGTCCCGCGGCGCCGGCGGCACAGCCCAACTCGGTAACCGGGAGCCTGCGCACATCCGAGCGGAAACCCATCGCGGTTGCCAGATGCGCATCCAGCGAAGGAATCATCACTCCCGTACACGATACGGTCATGAGCAAATCCACGTCGGTGGGAACCATATCCGCTTTTGCAAGCGCGTCCGCCGCCGCCTGACGCCCCAACTCGAACGACTTCTCCCGATACTCGTTGTTAATCTGCGACAGAGGCCGCGGCTCAATGATGTATTCCACCGGAAAGACGCTGTGGCGCTGGTCAATCTGGGAGTTATCGATGACGGTGTGGATCGCTTCGAGCCGTTTGCCCTCCAGCCCAAAGACATCCTTAATATGGTGTTTCACGATGTCGCGGGTGAGCAGATACGGCGGTACGGCCGTGGCAGTTCCCGCAATCGTCGCTACAGCAATTTCGACGTCAGATTCGCCTAGAAATTGTGATTCCGGCGTGACGTCTAGTGCCCGTCCTGCTTCTTCAGACCGCAGTGATCGTATGGAGGCCAAGACACATCTCCTTTTGGTGCGACTGAATGATCCCGGAGGGGGCTAGACAATAAATCTACCCTGGGTAGGATGCAGAATCTCATATTTCGGGTGGTAAAGGATACTGAGAAAGATAGGATAGGCATGTTATGTGTCAGATGCCGCGTCGGCGGCGTGCATAAAAACAATGCGGCGTCCCCTGGAACGCCGCACAAACGGTTTTCAACGCGATCTCGTCGTATTCGGCGGCCAGAACTAGGCTTTGTTCGTGTACCAGTCCGCGTTGATAGGTGTAAAGTGCGCCCACTTTTCCGGCAGATCCTCAAGTGCGAAAATCGCCGTCACCGGACAGACAGGAACACAGGCACCGCAATCGATGCATTCCACAGGACTAATATAAAGTTGCGTCTCTTTTTCGAAATCCGGCTCGTCTTTCCGCGGGTGGATGCAGTCCACGGGGCAAACGTCCACGCAGGCGGTGTCCTTGGTTCCGATACAAGGCTCAGCAATTACGTACGCCATCGCTACTCTCCTTCGACGAATATCTAGTGCTTAAATTATCGCAAACAACGCGTCTCCCGACCAAGTTGAAAAGAACGGTTTTATATCACCAATCATGGCACTGCACAAGCCGCATTTCCCGAGCCCTAAAATTATAGCACGTTCGGATTATAGGGCCCTCGCTCGGGCCTCCGCGTACGAATTTGAATCGGGTGATGGGGCCAGTTAGAATGGGGACCCGTCCTCCTCGCACTATAAATCCGAGGTGCTTCCCATGCTTCGAACCGCCGGAAACAGAATTACCTGGTGCGGACACGCCACCCTCCAAATCACGGCCTCCAACGGCAAAGTTATCCTGATTGACCCCTGGGTGGAGGGAAATCCGTCATTTCCCCCCTCGATGAAAAGCTTCCCGCAAGTGGACCTGATTCTGGTGACGCACGCTCATAGCGACCACGCCGGGGACGTGGTTTCCCTGGCACGAGCGCACAACGCCGCCCCGGTCGTCGCCATTTATGAACTTGCCCTGCACTTTGGATCGAAAGGCGTCGCGAATATCCTGCCGATGGGTAAGGGCGGCACGCAACGGATTGGCGATGTCGAAGTCAGTATGGTCCATGCGATTCATTCGAGCAGTATCGATGAAAACGGCAAGAGCCTCTTCGCCGGCGATGCCGCGGGATTGATCGTCCGGCTGCCCGGAGGCTTTACCCTGTATCATGCGGGCGACACCTGCGTTTTTGGCGACATGAAAATTATCGGCGAACTGTACAAGCCGGATTTGGTCTGTCTGCCGATTGGTGATCATTTCACGATGGGACCTCGCGAAGCCGCCTATGCGATTCGCCTGCTCGGAGTCCATCACGTCCTCCCCATTCATTATGGAACTTTCCCTGCGCTGACGGGAACGCCCGAGGCGCTTCGCGAACTTACGCAGGACATCGCCGGCCTGGAAATTCACGCGCTGAAACCGGGCGAGTCCATCGGAGAATCCAAACGGGCCGCTTCGCGATAGCGATATTCAGAAACACAGAACAGATTTGTAGCTCGCCTCTTCAGAGGCGAGGATTTGATTGCCAATGGCGCGAAAAAATGCCCGCATCTAAAGATGCGGGCTACAACAGCATCGCCTGTCATCCCCGCCGAAGCAAATTCTGCGCAAAAAAGATCAAATTGGCGGGACGCTCGGCCAACCGCCGCATGAAATACGGAAACCAGTCCTGCCCAAAGGGAATGTAGACTCGCACGCGGTAGCCTTCGCGCACCAGGCGGCTTTGCAGGTCTGTGCGAATCCCGTAGAGCATCTGGAATTCAAATTTGTCTTTGGAAATGCCGCGCTCGGCGGCAAATCGTGTCGTCGCATCGATCATGTTTGGATCGTGCGTGGCCAGAGCATGATAAATTCCGCTCGGCAGTAATAGCTGCATCAGTTTTACGTAGTTGGCATCGACATCTTTTTTGCGGGGAAATGCAATTTGCGGGGGCTCCTTGTATGCGCCCTTCACTAAACGAATGCGGCACCCGATACTCAACAAGTCTTGAATATCTTTTTCGCTGCGATAAAGATAAGCCTGAATCACCGTGCCAACGGCATCGGTTTCGGCGCGCGCTTGCTTCACGATTCGCAGCGTCCGATCGGTGTATTCCGATCCTTCCATATCCACGCGCACAAAATTTCCAAGCGCCGCCGCGCGCTCGGTGACAATCCGCAATTGCTCCGCGCAGAACTCATCGCCAAGATCGAGCCCCAGATGTGTCAGTTTGAGCGATACGTTGGCGTCGAGGTTTTCCGCGGCGATCCGGTCAAGTGCGTTCGTATACGCCTGGCGTGCGCGCTCCGCGTCTTCGCGAGTGAGTACGTTTTCTCCGAGATGATCCAGGCTCACCGTCATGCCGGCCAGGTTCGAGCGGCGGGCGGCGTCAACGGCGGCAGCGAGATCTTCGCCGGGCACAAACCTTTGCGCCAGGCGGCGCGTCGTGCCATTGGACGTGATCCAGCGGCGGAGACGAGAGCTTTTTGCGAGTTCGAGCAGCAGCGCGCGCAACATCAGGAGGTTTTTCGCCCGGCAATCCCGGGAGGAGCGGCGGACGGCGTCAGACGCCCTTGAGCGCGCCGAGAAATTTTTCGGCGTCAATCGCCGCCATGCAGCCTGAGCCGGCAGCTGTCACTGCCTGGCGATAATGATGGTCCTGCACGTCGCCCGCGGCAAATACGCCGGGCACGTTCGTCTTGCTGCCGTGATGCGTGATCAAGTAACCGTTTTCATCCATGTCCAGCTGGCCGCGAAAACTTTTTGTGTTCGGCTCATGGCCGATGGCAATGAAGACACCTTCCACCGGCAATATCGAGGTTTCATTTGTCTGCGTGTTGCGCAGAGTCACGTTTTCGACGCCGTTTTTTTCCACATCGGAAATTTCCTCGACGGCGAAGGGAGTAACGAACCGAATTTTCTCATTCGCGCGTGCACGGTCCACCATGATTTTCGAGGCGCGAAATTCATCTCTCCGGTGAACCAAATTAACGCGGCTCGCGAATTTGGAAAGGAAGCCCGCCTCCTCCATGGCCGTATCTCCGCCGCCCACAACCGCGATTTCCTTCCCGCGGAAAAAATATCCGTCGCAGGTCGCGCAGGTCGATACACCGTACCCGATCAGTTTGCGTTCGGACTCCAGCCCAATCATTCGCGCTGAAGCGCCCGAGGCAATGATCAGGGCGCGAGTCTCAAACGACTCCTTCGCGGTCGCAATCTGAAAGGGCCTCTTGCTCAAATCCACTTCGGTAATGGCGCCGGGCCTGAATTCCGCGCCGAATCGCTCCGCCTGCTTGCGCATGTTTTCGATCAGGTCCGGACCCAGAATGCCATCCGGAAAGCCCGGGAAATTTTCAACCATGGTGGTAAGCGAAAGCTGGCCGCCGGGCTCGAAACCGTCGATCACCATTGGCTTCAAGTTGGCGCGCCCCGCATAAATAGCCGCCGTCAATCCAGCGCAACCGCTTCCGATGATAATCACATCATTCAATGGAGGTTCCCTCTGGTGATATTAGATTCGTCAACCTGTTGTAACGATGCAACATTGAAAGCAAGAGAGTTTAACACTGAGGCGCTCGACCATGCTTGCGGAAAGTTTTCTCAATGTAGGCGAGCGCTGGCCTACCCGGGCGGAATGCGCGATAATGCAAACGCATTTTCGTAATTCTGAGGAGGAAACCTTGACCCGCGCACCAGGAACCTACGCCATTTTTGATACTTCGCAGGGGACGATAGTCGCTCGTCTGTTTGAAAAGGAGGCGCCGAAGACAGTCGAGAATTTTGTCGGCCTCGCGGAAGGTACAAAGGAATTTAAAGATCCGGGCACCGGGCAAAAAGTGAAGCGACCGTTTTACGACGGGCTTTCTTTCCACCGTGTGATCCCGCAATTCATGATCCAGGGTGGATGCCCCCTGGGGACAGGAACCGGCGATCCCGGATATCGCTTCGCCGACGAATTCCATCCGTCTTTGCGGCACGACAAGCCGGGCAAACTTTCGATGGCCAACGCAGGGCCCAACACAAATGGCAGCCAGTTTTTTATCACGGTTGCGCCGACACCCTGGCTGGACAACAAACATGCGATATTCGGCGAAGTCGTCGAAGGCCTCGACCTGGCCATCACAATTTCCGAATTGCCGCGCGGCGCGAACGACAAGCCCAAAACGCCGGTCATCGTGAAGTCACTCAAGATCGAACGAGTCTAATTCCACGGCGCTGCGATGCCAACTCCGGCAAGCCTTTTGCGGATGACCAACGAGCTGATATTTGTCATGCTCGGCGGTTTGCTTATCTGGGTCGGACTCAGCAACCGGTTCATGTTCGATCCTCGAAAACCCGCGTGGCTGGGACTGGGGGTTGTCCTGGTGTATTGGGGCTCGCGCGCGTGGATAAAAACGCAGCGGGCCGCACGGACACCGGATCGTATGGCCGCACGAATAGGCGGCGCCTCGTTGGCACTCGTAGGCTTGATGATGCTGAGCCTGGTGCTTGTGGAATTGCGCTGGGCCGGGACGATGTTGGCATTGACGGGCGGCGTACTTGTGCTTCGCGGACTATTCATCGTCGGACTCTCGCTCCGAATGGAATAATTTCTAATCGGCTGCTTTCACGAAGGGAGTTCCACCATGATTAAAGAATTCAAGGAATTTGCTATGCGCGGAAATGTGCTCGACATGGCCGTCGGAATCATTATCGGCGCGGCCTTCGGGCAAATCGTTACCTCGTTCGTGCAGGACGTTTTGATGCCGCCAATCGGCAGGCTGCTCGGACACGTTGATTTCTCAAATCTTTTTGTCAACCTGTCCGGCACGCACTACCCTACGATCGCGGCAGCCAAGGCTGCAGGCGCGGCGACCCTGAACTACGGCCTTTTCCTGAACACCATCATCAATTTCTTGATCGTGGCTTTCGCCGTGTTTCTGCTGGTGCGTCAGGTAAACCGGCTGGCGCCAAAGCCCGCGCCTGCGCCAGCGGCAACGCGCGACTGTCCCTACTGCCTCACCGCCATACCGCTGAAGGCTACCAGGTGCGCGCATTGCACTTCTGAGTTGCTCCCAGCTTGATGATTGGCGAGCACTGAGCTTAATTGCGACTGTTGCAAATAAAGGAGCAGGCTATGCCCGATCCAAACCCGAATGAGAAACCCGACTGGAAACAGCACGGCATTCGAATTGTTCGAAGCGGCGAGCTGGATTCGAATACACCGCAAACCCCAGGTATGACGCGCGCCGAAGCCATCTCGCACGCGCGGGTCGGGGCGCAGAAACTCTGGGCGGGAACTGTCGTCGTGCATCCCGACGCCAAGACAGGTCCGCATCACCATGGAGAGCTGGAAACGGTGCTCTATATCATTCGAGGGCGCGCGCGATTTCGATGGGGAGACCATTTGGAATTTGTGGACGAGGCCGGCCCCGGGGACTTCATTTACGTGCCGCCGTATGTGCCGCACCAGGAACTCAATGCCAGACGCGATCAGCCTGTAGAAGCAGTTGTCGTGCGAAGCGGGCAGGAGCCGATTGTGATCAACCTGGATATT
>Ga0137359_10004580_pt1 | contig 11358 bp, 6 predicted proteins | sample Mad1_40_16metaG_FD_108281 | JGI IMG/M metagenome (GOLD analysis project Ga0137359, IMG submission 108281) | Vadose zone soil microbial communities from Angelo Coast Range Reserve, California, USA - Mad1_40_16 metaG | ecosystem: Environmental > Terrestrial > Soil > Vadose zone | place: USA... | reverse complement strand
TCGGGAAGCACGAAGACATAAGCGTTCTGCTGCAACTGCGCGTATCCGCTTCCGTAAATTGCGCCGGTGAACAAAATGCGCGGGTCGCGAGTGGATTTCAGCTCTTGCACATATTTGTGTTCCCATGGATCATCGCCAACAATAACCAGGCGCTTTGTGGTTTGCACCCTTTCGAATGCCTGGATGAGATGATGAATATTGTTTTCGGGGACGAAACGTCCGACGAATAAAACATAGTCGCGCGGCTCCAGCCCAAAGCGATTGATAACCTCGCTGTCGTTGGAGTCGGTGCTGGTGTGATTCTTTCTTATTCCATACGTGATGCAAAAGCTCTCAGCCCCGTACTGATGACGGTAATAGCGGCCCACCTCCCTGGCGTCGGAAACCAGTGCGTGGCAAAACCAGACGGCAAGCTTTTCCGAGAGCCGCAGATACCAGCGCGCAAACGGGCCCCACTTAGAACGCTGCCAGTCAGTACCGTCCACCGAGCATACAATTTTCTTTCCAAACAAAAGAGGAAGGGGCGCAAACAGCGTAGCTCCGGTGGTGTAGTAGTGCACCACGTCCGCATCCGTGAATGTGGCGTGCAGCGTCGCCACTAGGGAATGACAGATGGTGCTTAGGTTTTTGGTGCGGATCGTGGGCAGGGTGACGAGCCGGACGCCCTCGTAGTCGCGCCCCCGATGGCTGCTCAACCCAGTTCGGTTATAGACCGTAACCTGGTGCCCACGCTTTACCAGTTCGCGTGACAGTTCATCAACTGCAGTCTCAAAGCCGCCGTACCGCGCAGGAATTGCCTTGATACCTATAATTGCTATACGCATGATATCTCCAAATAATCTTAGCCCTGATTTGCTCAGATATGTGCGGCTAGTATTCGACCTGAGCCTCCTTTCCGGCAACTGTTTTATACGCGGAGCGTTTGTTTCGTCATGTCGGAAAACTGAACCGCGTGCTTCGTTTAAATCCAGCGGGGACCAGTCGGGGGCGGAGCCCAGAATTGCCCAAGACAGTTCCAGCGCTTTCGCTACTGCCACATGATCCAGAGTCCACCAGCAAAGACGCGTTGCCCGCAATCTTTTCTAGCGCACCTCCGCGAGACGTAATCACCGGCATCGCACACGCCGTGGCCTGCCGCGCCGGCAACCCAAACCCTCCGAAGCCGCCAAAGCGTGCGCCAATTTTCTTAATTCCTAGCATCCTTACTCGCACGATGTCAGTCTTTGGTAGCGTAATACGTGCGGCTGGAAATATGTGGGCCTGCGCGATGGTCTGGTACAGACATCAGTACCCGGCATTGATTCTGTTCGAGAATGGCGTACACCTCACTCTCCGGAAGATAGTTCATTAGAATGGGATGAAGCCGAAAACGGTGGTACAGGATTGCTTCGGAAATCCCGATCAGACGCAACCAGGTGTAGAGACGACGGCGGGCTTCTAACCTCCTCCGCCAAGGAACGTAGCTCGGCAACTGCATAACAATCAAGCCTGTTGGCTTGAGCACTCGCGCGAATTCCGCAATATAGCTTCGAATGACTTTCTGCTCCGGCACGTGCTGCAAAACAATTGCCGACAACACAAAATCAAATACCTGAGATCGGAATGGCAGTTTCGCGGAACCATTTACAACGAATGTGCACTCCCCGCCCGTATCCAGCGAGGATGCCCGCGAAACCATCGAGTGAGAGATGTCAATGCCCGTAACTCGATCAAAATAGTGACCTAGAGCGCGGGTCAACCGCCCCACGCCGCAGCCAAAGTCCAGAGCATGACCACGGGGTACAAAAAATCCGAGTTGCTGCACCTCATGCATCAATTGGGAGACTTCCGCTTCCCCGGTCGCAAAGAACTCGTCGAGTTGCCATCGTCCATCCCGTTTATCGGGTTCGCTGAGAATCGCCCAGCACGGATCTAGGGCACCCATATCTTCCCAGTGTCTCCGGCTGCGGGCCAGACTCATGCAGACCTCCGCCCAGTGGGGTCCCTCACTCTAGAGGAGCTCTCCATTCCAGCAACTCTCGTATAAACGTCAATCGTTTGTCGCGCCGTATCCGCGAAGCTGAACTGACTACTTCGTTTTACGCCAGCACTGCCCAGTTCTGTCCGGAGTTCTGAATTCTGCAACACGAGTTGTATTGCGTTCGCGATAGCCACATCATCCGGCGGGTCCACCAGCAAAGCCGCGTTACCCGCAACCTCCTCCAACGCACTTCCTCGAGAGGTAATCACTGGAACTCCGCACGCCATAGCTTCCAGCACCGGTAGCCCAAACCCCTCGTAAAAAGAGGGATAAACAAATACGTCAGCCGCATTGTAAAACTTCGGGACGTCTTCGAAAGCTACGTAGCCGGGAAGCAACACTTCTGTTTGCAACCCGAGGTCATGAATTCGCTGGAGTACTGGGGTGAAAAGCGAGTCCTTTTTTCCCGCAAGCACCAGCTTGTGGCCGACTCCCGAACGTCGCGCCCGCGCATACGCCTCAACGAGCGTGGCCAGGTTCTTGCGGCCCTGCAGCCGGCCAAGGTAAAGAATGAAGTCGTCCCTAATGCCATACTTCCGGGCAATTACTTCTTTGGCGCTGTCTTTGTTTGTGGGAAAAAACTCGTCTCCAGCAGCCTCGTACGTAACCGTGATCCGGTCTTCGGATACACCGTAAGTATTTGCAATTGCGCTTTTGGAATACTCGGATACCGTGATGATGTGGTCCGCACGGCGTGCCGACCAGCGAATCAGAGTCTTCGACCAGACACGCTGATAGGGTGGAAAAAACTCGGGGAAGTGTTCATATGCGATGTCAGGAATTGTAGTAACCGTCCGAGCCCGCAAGAATGGCGGCACGATGTACTGGGCATGGAATATGTCGAGCGAATCACGCCCCGCTTGCGCCGGCATTCCGAAGGGGATGCGCGTGTAAGGGCTCAAATGAGCAAGCTGACAGGTTCTGAATTGCGGACTGTGTATCTTCCTGAGTTCCGCAGCTCCCGATTGCGTGCTGTATAGCACGTATTCATTCTCTAGATCAGCCCGTGACAATGCATGGACGAGCTGCCGATAGTATGTCTCGTTTCCGCCCTTTCCGCTGCCAATACTGTGGACATCAATACCAATTCTCATAGCTAATCGACGGCGATTAATACGGCATGCTGCCGCTCAGAACACCGGCTGAAGTGATTCTCTCTCCAGGATGGCAACGCCGCTTGCGAGCAGTCCTAGATGAACCCAGGTAAAAGCGAGGATCGTGGCTTCCGTGGATTGAAAAGTCATGGCGTACAGTACTGTCCCACACATCAGCCCAACCAACACGGTTCGAGTGCGGTGGTCGGAGTAATGCGCGACCTTCCGGAAACGCCACGCTAATGAGGCGAGAAAGCCCAGAAAGGCAGTGAGTCCCAGCACGCCTGTATCATTCAGCACCCGTAGTGGAGTATTACCCACCCAGCCGCCGCCATCTCCCATGCCTCCAGGAACATAATCTTCCCAGTGAAAAAACAGTTGGAAACTCGCGGTCCCCGTGCCAAAGACAGGGTGGGCACGAATGTTGTCCGCCGCGACCTTCATCTGAATAATCCGGGTGACGGTCGTGTCGTCTTCGAGGGCGTTAACATTGGCGAGTGTCTCGAACCGTTCCCGCAGCATCGGAACCAAAAATGGAATGAACAGAAGAAGAACTACCGCCGCCACAAGCACAATATTCAGTATCCGCTTGGTATCGACATGCTGCGCCTTCGCGGTCATCCAGAAGACCACGAGGGCGGCGGCTGGAAAACTTAAGAGCACCGCACGGGACATGCTGATCACAAGGGCCACAGTGCTGACTAAAAATCCAGCGACCCACCACCACCTGCGGTTCTTGTCTCTTGACATCAAGAATCCCACAAGAAACATGATCGCCACGCAAGCGGTGTAGCTGCCAAAAATATTCGCCTCGTACTGGGTACCGTAGGTGCCGGGAATGGCGCCGTATTGCTCAGTTTCAACGCCGAAGCTGGTTCCAAAAACACGATTTGAAGCGAAAGCGACACATCCGTAAAGGGCCGCGGCACCGCCGGCGATGAGCAGAACCACCCATGTGTTCCAAAGCATCTCTCTCGTCTGCACTAGCAGACGAAGCAGGAAATAGGGAAGGATTACAACCGTTTGCAGAACCGCCCAACGCAATGTACTTGCGGGGTCAGGAGAGGTAAAAACTGACGAGAAGAAATTGAGCGCGACGTAGGCGATGAGAAAGTAATCGAACGTTTGGAGATTGAAACGGTCGAAGTGATACGCGCGTTTAGCGAGCACTGCAACCAGCGCGGAGAACGCTACAATGTGCTCCGGATGAATGTGGAGGCCCGCCACGGTCCACACAATTCGCGGAACTGCGCTACTCGCAACCAGAAGGGCAAGAGCTCCTGCGGGCCAGGCGGTGAACGTAAAGAAGGCGCAAGCGATGGCACCGACAAACGCAAGCAGCGTGGGAGCGATCCAGTTTAAGTCCTCAGTATGCATGAGCCAGCCAATCGCGCACACCTCGACAGCGATTGCGGCCCGCTTCAGGTTCACGAGCGCCGGATGCCCGCCATCAGTTCTCAGCTGCACAGATTAATCCTGACTGAGGGTGTCGTGGTCTTTGCCATGTGAGTTTTGGCGAAAACGGGAATAGAGGGGCCCTACACGCGCACTGAACCGGTCGCGGGCATGTTCGTATACCGCACCGAGGAGCAATTTTTTGGGATGCTGGGAGTCAACGCCGCGCCAGAGATTCTCTCCCAATACCCAGACCGCCGCCCCCGCGAAGGTCAGCAAGCTACAAACTAGGATAATGACTAGCCGGTGAGGGCTGTCCTTTTTCTCCGGAACAGCAGCCTCATCGAGAACTTTAACGCTGGCGACTTCCTTGGCTTCCTCAATCCTGGCCATCTCGTAGCGCTGGCGGAGAAGTTCATAAACGGTTTCTTCAATTTTGGCTTGACGATACAAGTCCACCCATCGAACAGCGAGAAGTGGCAGCTTGCGGATCGACGGGTATAGCTGCTCCTGTCCTGCCTGTTGCGGAGAAGAATCTTCCTGCCCGCCTAGTATTCCGAGTTGCCGTTTCAATTCCCCAATGCGGGCGCGAAGTGTCTTCACGCGAATGTTATTTCCCGTATAGATCTGTTGCAGCCCCTCGAGCTCCGATTGCGCGGCGATCAACTCTCCTTGTAGCCTTCCCGCTGACTCCACCATCGCCCGTTCTTGTGCGGTGATGTCCACCGCCGTATTCTTGCTCGCATACTGGCTAAACTCGTGTGAAGCGTCGTCGAGTTCCTGCTTCACGGTATGTAGCCGTCCTTCGATGAACTCACGCTCGCGCCGCGCCGCTGACGTGCTCAACTGCGAGACTAGCTTGTTAAGTTCGTCAATGTATGCCCGCGCCATTGCCGCCGAGCGATCGCGATTTCGATCTGTCACTTTGATCGTAAGAATGCCGCTCTTGCGGTCCTCCGTGATGTCAGTGAACCCGTCAAGATCTTTCCTCGCATCTTGCATGTACTTGTCCCAGTAAACTTTGCGAAGATTGAACCGGTCGATTACTCGGTCCTGCACCGTGTCGCTGCGCAGAATGCCAATCCACATCGCGTCGGTACTCTTGAGGCCCAGCATGTCACCGGCAATCATGCCCAGGTTCGACATCCCGCCCGAGGCTCCTGACATTGAGTCTCCGCCACCGCCACGTCCTCCTCCTGCGAGCGCTGCCAGCATCGCCATTCCCGAGTTCGAGTTGTTGTCGGGAGGCATAACCCGGGTTACGGCACGGTATCGGTTGGGGAGCAGACATGCGATCAGAGTTGACAGCAACAATCCACGCAAGGTCCAGCGCCAGAGAAATTCGCGATTTTCCCAGAGAAGCCAGAGCTTGTCTTTCTGAACTGCAGGCGACAGCGGTATGGTGTCCGGAGAGTCCGGACGGACCACTGTAGGGCCTTCAAAAAGACTGTCTCTAGTTTGTCTTGCCATCGGACCTCAATTCAGGACGCATTTCACTTCCGCGAACGCAACTGGGGGAAAAAGGTCAGCTGAATTTGTCCGGTAACGTTCGAGCGGCCAGTCGAAGACAGGAGGGGGAAGTACCAATGCTCAAACTGAACGCCGCCAGATAGATTAACATCATGACCCAGCATAATTTGGGGGCGAACGCTGAAGTCATCCAAATGCCCGCCTTGTAGAAAGTCCCGGTCCACTTTCTGATATCGATATCCAAACTGCAGCGTTGATCTCGGAGAGAACCAGTAAGTCAGCCATCCCTGACCTCCGCGCCCTGCACGTCCAATCCAACTTCCCAGAATATTCCCATCATTGGTATAACCGTCGCGATAGCGCCGCAAGCCGTAGTACACGAAACCGGGAGCGAACTCCTTGGTATGAGGCGTCCCGATAACCTCCGCGCGAAAATCCGCCTTGTTCAGCTTTGGCAGCTTCGGCATGTAGAGTCCGAGATTCAGCGAGGGCCTGCTGGAGGTCAAGGGAGTGTACTCATCAACCGCGAGAGAGTCACGATATAGGGTAAGCCAGTTCCGCAAGCCTGGGATTCGATAACTGAAATCAAAAGAGGTCAGACGCTTGCCCGGGTTTCGTACCGTGCCAGATGTATGCGAGTAAAACGTTTTTATAAAGTTGCTGAACGTAAACGGCAGTCCGGGGCCGGCAAACATTGCGGTGAATCCGAATCCGAATTCAAGGTTTTGGGTGGGCTTGAAGCTCAATTTCAGGCCTTGAATAAAGGGCTGGGGCTGCACGTTTCCGGGGCCAACTAAGTGATCAATGTCGAATTCAAACTGATGTCCATCCAAACGCCCAAGAAAATACTCCGAGCGCACATCACCAAAAATTTTGGAGATCAACGGAATGTGGTACGGCGAAACGTTGTCCAGCTTCAGCCCAAGAATAGGCTCGGCATTATCGCTCATCAATAGCGGGCCGCCGCTGGTCATGCTCCACCAGTCGCTCTGCTTACCGGCGGAGAGTTGAATATTATGGAATTGCACTGCTACCGTGCTGTTCAAAAGATCGAAACGGTTGACTTCGGGCCTTCCCGCGGGAAAGGGAAGAGTGAGGTCCGAGTTCGCAATCGCCTGCTGAACAGTGGATGAGTACACTGAAACTGCCGGTGCGTGCTGATATTCGCCCTGCAGAGCAAACGACAGCGGACCTGCAACCGCGCGAGCTGTGAATCCGGAGATGCTATTAAATCCTTGACCGTACGGGCGCCCGTAATCGTTGGTGATGGTCTGGGCAAAGTGGTAACCATCCGTCAAAGGAGTGCCGGAAATCTGGGTTGCGCGTGCATAGACTGAGTCCACGCTAATTCCGACGTTGGCAGCCCCATTCAGGCGCGCCAGTTCACTGTCAAATTCACGAGACAATTCCGCGTAAATCTTCGTGCCTTCGCCAGCATCGATCCCCTCGGTGCGAATTTGTTCTCCTGCTTCGTCCAAAAGGCGGGCGCATTCCATTCGCGTCCAGGGACGGATGCCTTCATAAGCAGTGCTGACGAATCCCAGCGCAACCAGCCGGTCGAAAAGCGGATACACCCAGCTGTCTGGCGGAACGTATGGAGAACTCATGTTCCTGGGATCTCGCTGTTTCGGTTCGTCGCTCGGTTCGAAGTAGTTTCCCCATGCGGCTCCTCCGAGCTCTGGATCGTGATGCGTCCGATACACCTCGTGGGCGAAATACCAACCTAGCGCCCCGCCGATGACTACATCCGACGCAAAGTGCTGCTGGGAAGTGACACGGGTGACGGTTACGGCCGTTGCCAAGCCATATGCCGCAATTTTTGTCAGCGGCCCCGGATATTCATGGGCCAGGACGCCGGCGATCGACCAGGCAAGCGCCGAATGCTCAGAAGGAAATGACTGCCCGCCATCAAAAAAGCTACCTGTGCCGGTTGCGTAATTGGGGCGCTCTCGTTGCGTGCTCATTTTGAGAGCGTAAGTCACGGCGGTTGCATTTATTGCGGCCTCTGTTGCCAGCAGACCCGTTTCGCTCATATGGTCGTTGTTCGACACCTTACCCAGGATGAACGCACCGCCTCCGGCACCAATCAAGGAATACAAACTATAGTCGGAAACTTTCAGGCTCCTATTCAGTTGATCAGGCCGGTTGGGAATCTGCTTTGAGATCCAACTATCGCTCGCGATCAGAACGGCGGTAGCGCCGGCGAGAGGAAGAACCCACTTTAGATCTTTCTTTCGGGCACGCGCCGGGAAGGTCCAGAAGTGCTGCTGATCCTGGGCTATGTGCTTTATGAATGGCGAGAAAAGGCGGTTCTCCGGATCTACTCCCGGCTGTAGATCGTAGTTGCGGTCTGCCTGTTTCTCGCTGTTCTGACTTATTTGCGCAACGCCGGAATTCGGCCGCGCGGGGGTCTGAGCCTCCTGCCCCCAACCTGGCGTGGTGAAAACCATCGTTACTAGCACGCATACAGTTGAAGCGATCGACCACCGCATGATCCGGACTAGAAGCCCCTGGCTACTTGCACAGCAATTCCAACTGCAGAAACCAGTTGTGCGACTTGCAATGTCTCCCGCCATTTGAATCCGCCGCCGAAGGCTTTGCTCGGCACCACAATCATGTCTCCTGGCTGCATGGCTGATTCCATTGCTCCTCCACTAAACAACCCCTTTGGCCCCCCCGTCACTGTTCCATCTGCCCGGACAATAAAAATGTTCTTCTTGTCCGCTGCGGACGTCGGCCCTCCTGATTGATGTAGATACCATCTCGCGCTCTTGCCCGGCCGGAATGAAATGCCAGTGGCGTTGTAGACCGCTCCCTGGACCATCACAAAGTTTGGCTTTTTCGGAACATAAATGGAGTCGCCGGCTCGAAGCTGAATGTCTGCGGGGCTGTGTACCCATGATTTGCCATTGCTGATGTGGATTACCAGACGCCCGATGGGAGGCGTGGTTTGCAGCTTGTTCAGAGTGTCGCGCCACTGCATTAATGATGCTTCCTTTGCAGCTGGATCGTCGACCCCCGCTCCTAGGGCTCCGCCTTCTTGTTTTGCTTGGGCGATGAGTTGGACCCGGCTCTTCTCCTCCAGTTCGCGTACCTGCAAACGCTCAAAAATTGAGCCGTACGGATAAGCATCGGCTCGAAAACCTCCAGCGCGAGCGATGACATCACTGAGGTGTTCACCCTCTTGAATGCCATATGTTCCGGGATGGACCACCTCGCCATCTACTTTCACGGTTGCGCCAATATCTTTCCAGCCTGCAATTTGCCGTATGGTGAGCACGTCGCCGGCGTGCAGTCGCATATCGGTATCAGGCTCTCCTTTCAGTGCTTCTCCGATTGCGATTGGGATGTGCTCGCTTTCGAGGTCCTTCCCGTTTTCGACACTGTAGCGTGTCAATTCTGCCTGCTGTGTATAGGCCGAACGCCTGAGGCCGCCCGCAAGCTTAACCAACTCAGTTGCGGTCAGGCTTGCTCCGAGGGGGTACTTTCCCGGCTTCGCGACCTCGCCCTGCACTTCCACCGTGGGAGGATCGAGCCTGAGCATGCTCTTACTCACGAAAACACGATCCTGTGGCTCGAGCAGTATGTTCTCGTTCGCGTCGCCTGCAATCGCTTTCCGCAAGTTCGCGTTGATCACTTCCAGCTTGCCGTCGTGGGTCTTACGGAAAATCTGCACGTCATTCAGTTCAGCGTCTGGGGATGCGTTCCCAGCCAAAAAGACAGCATCGCGGAGATAGGTCGCGCCATTGGTCACGTGATCGCCAGGATCCCGGACTTCTCCCGTGACCGTGATAATTGGCGGATCTTCGAAGTCAAAGCGACTGAAGATGCGAACCGTGTCGAAGGGCTTCAGGACTAAATCCTGCTCTTTCCCTGCCAGGGCATCTCCAAGATTGAATGAAAGGATTTCAGGTTTGTACTCCGGACCACTTAGGCGAATGATCTCCGCATGTTGCTGATAAGACTCGGGAAGCAGATCGCTGTAGGTCCTTACTAGATCGGTGATCTTCATCCCATCGCGGTAGGCGAATTTTCCAGGACGGAAGACGTGGCCATCCAGGTAAACAGTTTTATCGGAGAAGGGAAGGATAGGAGAAATTTTGATCTTATCTCCGTCCTGCACTTGAAACTGTTCGAGAGCTTCGGTCACGCTTTGTTGGTTGTTGTTCTCGGGGATATCGAAGCGGAGCATCGTCCGGCTCTCGTGGGCTTCCACCCGGTCCACATCCACATGACGCAAAGTTCCCGAGGGCAGAACTCCACCCGCTAATTCCAGCGCTGCAGCAAGGCTTTTTTCACCAGCAAGTTCATAGATCGCAGGACGTCGGACCATGCCCTCGATAGTGATTTCCTGTCCAATCGTCGGGACCAGGATCGTGTCGCCAGATTCCAGTCTCTGCATCCCGGATTGCACACCATGCAGCAACAGATCGTAGAGATCTACGTTCTCGACCAGCTGACTACCGCGATAATGCTTCAACATTCGCATTGAACCCTTAGTCGTCGGCCCTCCGGCTTGATAGAGGGCGTTCAACGGAGTCGAAAGCGAACTCACGTCATAGGCACCCGCGCGCATCACGTCGCCAACCACGTACACACGCACGGTGCGTAAACGGTCGAGTGAGACATCAGCTTCCAACTCGCGGTACTGGCTGCGGAGCGCGGATTGCACTGTCCGCTGCACGTCTCCTAAGGTGTGTCCGGAAACTTGAATGCTTCCGATCTCCGGCAAGCTCAATCTGCCCTGGCGATCTATCACCCTGTGGAAGCGCTGAGAAACACTTCCCCAAAGATCAATATTCAGACCATCACCCGGGCCAAGAACGTAGTCTGGACCTGCCGGCAAGTCCATCGGCAGCTGATCGAAGTTGCCGGTACCGGTTTCGAAAATCTCCAGGCCGAACCGTTTGAGCTCTACCGGGCGCATCGAATACTGCGAATAAAGATCATAGAGGGACGGGACATCGGCATACGGGTTCGCGCGATGCAACAGTGCCGGTTGGTCCTGAACGCGAGCCCGGGAACGTTGCATTTGACGCTGCGACGGGAAACTTGTGTCAAGTCGGGCTTGTTGGGGGAATACGCTCTGCTGCCGACTGAAAGCTTCTTCCTGCGATTGGGCCGGTTGGTTAGTATTGGAGGGGCTACTGCCCGTATTCATCGCAGCCGCAGTCAATTTGGCTAGATCAGGTTGCGCGCCAGATGACGCGCCTCCAGACTGGCCTTTTCCATACGCGCTGACTAGCTGCTGAACCTGGTCCGGACTGAGTTGCTGCGGGTTGATAGGGTTCAGGGGCAATCCACCGGAGTAGTCCCCAGTGGCAGAGTCGCCTGCGCTGGCCTGCAGAAGCGTCCGGCGCTGATCATCCAGTGGAATTT
>Ga0137359_10004573_pt1 | contig 11370 bp, 9 predicted proteins | sample Mad1_40_16metaG_FD_108281 | JGI IMG/M metagenome (GOLD analysis project Ga0137359, IMG submission 108281) | Vadose zone soil microbial communities from Angelo Coast Range Reserve, California, USA - Mad1_40_16 metaG | ecosystem: Environmental > Terrestrial > Soil > Vadose zone | place: USA... | reverse complement strand
TGGGTCTCCAAGAACAACAACGATTCCATCTACGGCGGCATAGCGAATCTTAACAACGGCAAGTTCAAAGGAAATTTCGACAACTCCCAACAATTCAATGTGACCTGGAGCCATAGGTTTAACGATAAAGGGACAATCTTGACGATGACCGAAATGTACTACCTGTATCAACGGGATGCGCTGGTGGGCGGATCGGTTATTTTCGGCCCGCCGAGGCGTTTCTTTACCAACGTCGGGGCCGGCGCGCCGCTGCCCGGGCTTTCCCATACGTTTGGTATCGTCAATTACACGGCGTTCAAGCTGTCCAACAAAGACTTCATAACCATACGCCCCCTTGATTTTCTCTTCGATGGCAGAGGCGAGCGTTCCGCCTTCGACACTACGTACGGAAGCTGGACCGTCGGTTGGACGCATCGGTTCTCAGAACTGATTTCCATTCGTCCGGAATTTCGGCATGAACGATCTTTCGCCCCGGGGAAAACGCCCTATGACAACGGCCAACGGAAAACGCAGACGATGTTTGCCATGGATGCCATCTTCCGTTTCTGAGTGTTGACAGCCAACAAACCTCCCTCGGAAACCCTCAACGGCATGTTGCCGCTTCAAACTGCCTGCCCATGCGCCCAGAACTATTACACCCAAAGAGTACAACTTACTGATTGGTAAGTGTGACTTACATTCGTGATATGATGCTTTATTGATTTTTAGACGTTCAATTTCATTCGGAGGTTAAACCGCATGGCTGGTTCGACGCGCAGTTCCGGAAACGTTATTGAGTTTAACGTGGCGGAGAAACACTTGTTGAGCCATCACCAGTGGATCAAGCGACAGCCGGTGACCGACCTCGGCCACCGGGTTGTGGCGGCGACGGTCGAAGAGTTCGCAGCCAGGGGCGTTCAGGGCGCGCGCGTCGGCGACATCGCCAGGCGTGCCGGAACGACCGACCCTACCTTCTACCGCTATTTTCTCGGCTTGCGCCAAGCCGCGCTTTTCGTCATGAGCGAGTATTACTGGTCTCCGCTCAATTCGCGGCTGAACCATTACAGGCAGGTTACGGACGAGCCGAATCAACTATTCGAGCTCATTGTTACATCGCTGATCCATTCGGCGGAAAACGACCGCTCGCGCCCGTGGCTCGCCGAATCGAAGGTCTTTCAGATCGTCGTCGCCGAGAGCCGTAACCCGTTCCTGCTGCCCGATTCGGCGCTTGATACGGAGTATGTCGGGTTTTTAGCCACGCTTGAAGAGGTCATAAAGGCGGGCCAGCAACGGAAAATCTTCAATGCGGAATTTCGTCCAGCCCTGGTCGCATCGCTGTTAGTTAATACGATGCACGGACTGTTAGCGCAGAGCGCGGTCGGGCATCGGGGGTTTCGTGTCAGCGAGGGCGAAGTGCGTCGCGTAGCCCGTCGAATCACTGGACTGCGGTGAATCACAGTCGTCAGAGCATCTGCCTGTCGATGCTGCTATCTGAACCGGGAGTCAAGTAGCTTGCCCATACGTCGGAGGGTTTGCCCTGCTTATGTCTGACGCGTCACACATCCCACAGATCGTCGGTGGCGTCATCGCATTGTTGATGATCGCGACCGCGGTTTTAGTTCTGACAAGGCGGCTCAAGTTTCCGTTCACCGTCGCGCTGGTTTTGATCGGAGTGGGGCTGTCGTCAGCTGCCACCGTTTTCCCGCGCGTCATCTCTGCGCTGGGTGATCTTGAAATCTCGCCCGATCTGATCCTCTACGTTTTCCTGCCCGTGCTAATCTTCGAGTCAGCGTTCAACCTCGACCCGCGCCTACTGCGCCAGAACCTTGGCCCGGTCCTTATTCTGGCCGTGCCGGGTTTGCTGCTCTCGACGCTTTTGATCGCCGTCATTGTCGTCTTCGCGACGCCGTTCTCGCTTTCGGCGGCTTTACTGCTTGGCGCGATTTTGAGCGCGACCGACCCGGTTTCGGTCATCAGCCTATTCAGGCGGCTCGGCGTACCGCGGCGCCTGACGATCCTTGTCGAAGGCGAAAGCCTATTCAACGATGCGACGTCGATTGTGCTCGCGCGAATATTGCTCAGCTTGCTTTTGGCGGGCCATCTGTCAGGAGCAGCCGCAGCGCGCGGAGCGCTGGACTTCGTGCTCGTGTTTGTTGGCGGGCTTGTGGTCGGAGTGATTTTCGGTCTGATCGCCGGTTATCTGCTCGGTAAGGTCGGCTCGGATCTTTATATCGAGATAACCTTAACGACGACGCTCGCGTACCTCTCGTTTCTGCTCGCGGAAAGGGTGTTGCACGTCAGCGGCGTGATGGCGACGCTCGCCGCCGGGCTGACGGTTGGCGGTTGGGGGCGAATGAAGATCAGCGCGCCGGTTCGCCAACATCTCGACCAGTTCTGGGCGTACATTGCTTTCATGTGCAACGCACTGATTTTTCTGATGGTCGGCCTGCGGGTGGATCTGTCACAACTGTGGGTGAACGCGGGGCCACTCACATGGGTTGTGGTGGCAATGCTCGCTTCGCGCGCCGTTGTCGTTTACGGTTTGATGCCGCTCGCCGGACGGCTGCCGCGCTCGGAGCCAATCGGCGCGGCTTATCGGGCCGTTATTTTCTGGGGCGGCTTACGCGGGGCTGTCGCGCTCGCCATCGTGTTGAGCCTGCCCGCGTTCCCAGAGCGCGATACCTTCGTCGCACTCGTGATGGGCGCGGTGCTCTTCACCCTCCTCGTAAACGGTCTAACAATAGAGGGGCTCGTGCGACGATTCGGCCTGGACAAGCCACCGCTCGCCGACCGCTTCTCGCGGCTCGAAGCTTTGTTCGATGCCCAGAGGCGTGCCCTTCGACGGCTGCCCGACCTTCTCGCCGTCAATCTGTTCAACGCCTCAATTGCCGACAGCCTGCATCTGGAATACGAACATAAACTGGAAGCCACTAAATCTGAACTCGATCAGTTGACGCTCAGCGAACTGGACCACAAGCAACAAAGGCGCATCGTGTTCCTGCGCGCTTTCGCAGCAGAGCGTTCCGCATGCGCCGACCTGTTCGACAAAGGGCAGTTAAGCGAACCGGCGTTCCGTGAACTCACCCTTGCGACCGGCGTGCAACAGGACGCAATGCGTTACCGGGGCGTCTACCTCGATTCACCCATAATAGAATTGCATCGTCACAGCATCGAACGATTTGCGTTGCGTCTGCTGGATCACGTGCGCTTCGCCTCATCCCTCGCCGAGCGCCTTCGTTTGCGGAGAGTCGCCCTCGATTATGATTTGGCATGGGGTGAGTACCAGGCGACCAGCCGCGCGCTCGATATGCTCGACAACTTGTCACGGCTTGAGACCATCCCTGCGGGCGTGCTGAAAGAAGTCGTAAGTTCCTACCGCGCCCGCAACAACGAGGCGCAACGACAACTTGACGAAACCGCAGAACAATTCCCGGAGTTTGTCCACGACTTGCAGGAGCAGCTTGGTCGGCGGCTTGTTTTGATCGCAGAGCTTGACTTCGTCGAACACCAGGCGCTCGGCGGCACGCTTCTCTCATCGGTCGCCGGCGGTCTGACGGCGGAATTAGAACAGGAAATGCGTAACTTGCGCGGACACGAGATCGCCAAACTGAAAACCACGCCCGAAGAGCTGCTACGTCGCGTCCCGTTCCTTCGCGATCTTCCCCCAGAAGAATTTTTCGTTATATCCGCACGCCTACACGGACAAACGTTCGCTGCCGGCGAGGTGATCTTCCGGCAAGGGGATCCAGGCGACGCGCTTTACATCATCGCGCGCGGAGTCGTCCGCATCTCGCGGCGCGAGGGGTATGAGTGGCGTCACCTTGCGACCCTGATGGCCGGCAACTTCTTCGGCGAGGCGGCGCTTTTGGAACACCGCCCACGCAATGCTACCGTGACCGCAGTGACTCCGTGTTCGCTTTATAAACTGAGACGCAAAGACCTTGAGGTGATCATCGAAGTTTACCCGCACATCCGCCGCGCGCTCGAGCAAGAAAACAAAAGGCGCGAAATCGAGAATGTCAATCTCCCAGCCGATGTGGGGCAAAAGATAACATAATAGGGAGTACCGATGCGAAAACGAGATTAAGGCAGACCGTGGCAGGGGAGGAGATGGGAACGACGAAGATATAATATCGCGGCAAACAAGTTGGAGTTTTTCGTCGAGGTATTTGTCTGACAAAAAGGGCGCGCAAGCTATCGGCTTGTGTGCCCTGTCTCAAGGGTGTGTGGTTCTTAAATTATATAAGTCCGCATTTGTGCGATGCAGTGGTGATTACACAAAAGTGACAGGTAAATCGTGACAGGTGACAGGAAAAAGCGAATTCTAATTCGATTCTTACTCGAAATCCTGGGAACTGACGCGAGCCAGGTTTCCGCGTTGTTCGTTTACCTGATGCGCGGATTTATATACAGAACGGCTGTTAGCACCCGAGCTTCCTGTCACCTGTCACTTGTCACCTGTCACTTCTGAGTGATTAGCGCAGTGGGCATTTGGTTCACACCGCGCAGCCGGATGCATCGTTCGACTGATCCCCGATGTTTTCCGCGAGCTTTGTTGCCTTCCCCAGTCTCATCTTGTGGAATGTTCTGTCGCCACCCGCGTTCTCACACTGGATGAGTGTAATTTCATCGTCCTCTGACACGCCGGCTTCTTCAACTGCTTTTTTGATATCTTTCCAGGTCATTGTTTCGAACTCCTTAGAATCCAAGCGCAGGACTTTGGGCCTGCTTTTAATAATGAGATTTTAACGCGGGAGTTGTAAGTAAGGTCTAAGGAGTCCATAAAAAGTTTGTAAAAATTGTCTACGATCCAGGGTCGAAGCGATAGCCGACCCAGGGTTCGGTTCGTATGTAGAGTGGAGAAGAAGGATCCTGCTCGATTTTTTTGCGTAGCTGACCAACGAAAACACGGAGGTATTCAGCTTGCTCTGTGTAGTTTCCGCCCCAAATTGCAGCCAGGAGGGTGTGGTGTGTCAGAACCTTGTTTGGGTGGTTGAGAAAATAGAGAAGCAGCTCGAATTCTTTTGGAGTGAGGTGGATGGCCTTCTCTTTTACTCGCACCTCACGCGTGCCCAGGTCAACATGAAAGTCGCCCAAAGATATCGACTCTAAGGATTTTGCCTGATCGCCCGTTATGGGTGCGGGAAAACGCCGCAGAGCAGCGCGAACCCTGGCAAGTAACTCGTTTATGCCAAAGGGTTTTGTTATGTAGTCGTCGGCTCCCGCGTCAAGCGCTTCGACCTTTGTCCGTTCTTCTCCCTTTACGGAAAGGACGATAATCGGGACTTGTGACACAGCTCTGATGCTTTTGCAAAGGGCAATACCATCCAGGTTCGGCATCGACAGATCAGTGATAACAAGGTCGGTAGGCCAGTCACCAAATGTTTCCATGGCCGACAATCCATCTGCCGCCACGCGCACCTCGAATCCGTGCGATTTCAGACCGGTGCGAAGAACACGTGTAATCTGCGGTTCGTCGTCAACGACGAGGATCCGATGTTTGGCAGTTGTTGGGCTTGCTGGATTCTGCATGTATACCAATGTAAATCACGACAGAGAAGAATGGAAGAACGGAAGGTTGTAACTGCATGCGGGAGCGGAAAGAAGGTTGACTGGTCAAGGCTGCCGTCAGTGTTGGGTGCGCTCATGGGCAAGATGCCCATGCCACGTTCTAGGATGAGTTTTCGTCTTCGTCGCCGATTGGAAGCGTGAAGCTGACACGGGTCCCGTTATTTCCGGGGCCGGGTTCGATCCAGATTGCGCCACCATGTGCTTCAACGATGCCACGTGCGATGGCGAGACCCATACCGCTGCCGGTTTGCGATTGGCTGGAGCTCATATCACCATTCTGAATAGCCCTGAAGAACTTATCGAATACGCGTTCGCGCAGGTCTTCTGCGATCCCCTGGCCCTCATCGGTGACACTTATTTTGATAACACGATCGGTGACCGGCGAAGCCTCGATCCAAATATGTGTTTGTGGCGGAGAATATTTTGCGGCATTGTCAATCAGCGTATAGACGACCTCTGCGACAGCACGCGGGTCGACACGCGCAATCGGAAGTTCCTGTTGAAGATCCAATTCAATTAAGTGATTGCGAGTTAAGGTCTCGGCGCGCTCAAGGGCCATTCCGATGATTTCTTCCATCGACCCCCATCGCCGCCGAAGCTGCAGTTGGCCGGCTTCAATTCGTGCCAATTCGATCAAACCTTCGATAAAGCGATTAAGCCGGTCGCTTTCTTCGTCGATTACCTCTAACATTTCGCGTCGTGAATTGGCGTCCAAAGGGACACGTAATTCCCCGGTAGTGCTAACTCGAGCTTCGTCAAGCAGGGTGGTGACCGAGGCCTTAATCGAAGTCAGCGGAGTTCGAATATCATGGGAGACAGCGTCAAGAAGTGCTGATTTGAGTTTCTCGCTTTGACGCAGAGCTTCAGCATGACTGGCCTTTACAAAGGCCGCCTGTAACTCTCCATAGAGCCGTTCGATTTCCACGCGGCCCTTCTCTGCCTCTTCCGCTCGTCTATTGGCCCGTGCCGAAAGCTGACCGGCGGTGATTGCGGTAATAAGGAATGCAGCGAGGGCGATCCAGTTCTGCGGATCGATAATAGTAAGGGTGCCAAACGGCGGCAGGAAGAAAAAGTTGAAGGCAAGCACCGCGACAACAGAAGCGACGAGGGCGGGTCCGCTGCCCCAAAGACTTGCGGCAAAGAGGACGACGAGCAGCAGGGCAAGCGATACAGTGGTGGAATTTATTTCCAGCCGGAATGGAGCAAGCAGCCCGGTCACGATTGCCACGCCCAAAATTGCGAGGCCATAGCGAAATATTCTACGTTTTGGGTAATGGAACGGATTAAGCTTTGGCACTATGCGCTAGTGTACAATAATCTGGGTTTAAGGCAGCACCAGAACCTCCGGGGAATTGAGTAGTGGCCCGCAAGTGAAGAATTGGAAATGTAAGGCGAGTTCGGCAAGTGGATTGAATTCAAATCAGGGGAGCGAAGAAATGAAAGCTATATCGCAAGAGGCACTGGATCAGATCTTTTTAAATGCGCGAACACACAATGCCTGGCGGGATATACCCGTCAACGGCGAAACGCTTCGGCAGCTTTACGACACGTTAAAGTGTGGGCCAACGAGTGCGAACAGTACTCCAGCACGTTTTGTGTTCGTTAAATCAGAAGCCTCAAAGGCAAGGCTTCTTCCCTGTTTAGCCGAGGGAAACAGGGAGAAGACCAGAATGGCACCCGTTACTGTGATCGTTGCGCAGGATCTTGAGTTTTACGAGAAGTTACCGAAATTGATGCCGATCAAGGATATGCGATCAGTGTTTGCGGGTAAAGAAGAGCTTATAAAATCGACAGCGTTTCGAAACAGTTCGTTACAGGGCGCTTATTTGATAATTGCCGCTCGTGCACTCGGTTTGGATTGCGGGCCAATGTCGGGGTTTGACAACGCTAAAGTTGATGCGGCGTTTTTTGAGGGGACCAGTTGGCGGTCGAATTTTCTTTGTAATCTGGGTTTTGGGGACCCGGCAAAATTGTTTCCGCGCCTCCCTCGGCTTGAGTTTGAAGAGGCGTGTAGAATTGAGTGACAGGTGACAAGTGACAGGTGAAAAGAAGCGGCGTGCTAACGTCTCCTTTGTTGCTAACTGCGGCGCATTGGGTAAGCGAACCGAAGCGGACTACAAACTCACTGCAGCTCCCAGGATTTCGTACAAGAATCGACCTGGAACTCGCTTTTCCCTGTCACCTGTCACCGTTTACCTGTCACCTTTGTGTAACTCAGCAGAAACCTTGCGGCGCGCTTTTGTGACCATGCAATGACCTTGCTATGATTCCAATGCCGCAAAAAATACAAGGAACCAAACCTAAATAAGTTTTCAAAGTGGTTCGAATGCTCGACCATTGTAAGTATTTATGTCCGACACCACTTTAGATCAGAACAGGCCAATAATTATTGGCAAAGTAACGCACTCGTTCTTATGAAATCAACACGGATCGCATCCCTGGATGGGCTTCGCGCGATATCGATTGCCCTGGTAATAACGAACCACATAGCAAGAGGATTCTCGGATTCTGACGGACAGAACAGTCTGGGGCAGGAGTTCGTCAGATTTTTTCGTGTGGGACATCTTGGAGTAATGATTTTTTTTGTTATTTCCGGATTTCTTATAACGTCGCTTCTGTTAAAGGAAGACCGGGTCAATTTAAGCCGATTTTACTTTCGGCGAACAATGAGGATTTTTCCGCCTTTCTATGCCTATCTGACATTTATTGTTTTATTGAAGCTTGCGGGAGTGTTGCATTCATCTTCTTACAATATTTTTGCCGCATTCTCATATACGACTAATTTCTGTTTCAAGTGTGCGGAGGAAGGGAGTTGGTTTACCGGTCATACCTGGTCGCTGGCGATCGAGGAGCAGTTCTATTTGCTTTGGCCACCGGTTTTATGGCTTATCGGGCGAACACGTTCGTTGTGGGTTGCGCTAGGCGTTTTATGTCTTTGTCCGTTGATTCGCCTGTTTATCGTTTTGACTGATCCTGGCAGCGGTTTGGAGTTCTTTACGTTTTCAACGGTGGCGGATTCATTGGCTGTAGGGTGTGTTTTGGCTTCCGTGCGTCCCCGGTTGCATGAAAACAGGCTGTACATATCTTTGATGGAGTCAAAAATAGTGGTCCTGGCTCCAGTTCTGTCGTTGCTGATTGTGTGGCTTGGGGACGTTATGTCCTTGTCAGCAAAGCCAGTTTATGTGCTTCTTGCCGTTAGTCTTCAGAACGTGTGTGTTGCGATTACTTTGGATTGGTGTATATCGTACCCGGGCGGAGCAATTGGAAGAATGTTGAATGCACGTGCAATTGTATTCTTCGGGACGATCAGCTATTCGCTGTACTTGTGGCAGCAGCCGTTTCTGTTTTCGGGGCTCGATGGTCCGATATGGAACTTTCCTCTGAATGTCGTATTTATTGCCATTGCCACGTTGGGTTCATATTATCTGGTGGAAACGCCTTCGTTAAAGGTGCGACAACGACTTGATGAATGGTGGTCACGGAACAGGGCAAAGCAGGGATTCAACCGGTCGTTTTCACGTGAAACTCCGGTCGATTTGAAATCGGAGGACGCCGTCGGTGGAATTACGAATCTGGCGTGAAGGCGGAAACCGAAATTTTGTACATACAGTTGTTTAAGTGAATCTAAATCCAGAAGACCGTGTTGGTATTGAAACGAATCCACTATTTAATTTGTGACAAATGCGACGATTAATGGGAGCGTGGGTTTATTTGATTCTGGCGAATGGCGAATACTTGTCAGGAGATTGTTGAACTCTGACGTGATCCGGAGGGGATAGAGATATGAATAAGAGAATGTTGGGCAAGTCGGGCTTGGAAGTCGCCCCACTGGCGTTTGGTGGCAACGTATTTGGGTGGACGGTAGATGAATCGACCTCGTTCAAACTCCTGGACAACTTCGTTGCAGCGGGGTTTAACCTGATCGACACGGCCGATGTATATTCGTATTGGGTGCCGGGTAATCACGGTGGAGAGTCGGAGACTATCATCGGCAATTGGTTAAAGAACAGTGGTGACAGGGAAAAAGTTGTCATTGCGACCAAGGTTGGCATGGAGATGGGGCCGGATAAAAAAGGGCTTTCCAGATCGTATATTTTTAAGGCGGTCGAAGGCTCATTACGACGTCTTCAGACGGATTACATCGATCTTTATCAATCTCATACGGATGACCCCGAAACGCCGATCGAAGAGACGCTTAGTGCCTATTCGGAGTTGATCAAACAGGGAAAGGTCCGAGCGATCGGAGCGTCGAATTTTACGGCTGAGCGTCTGAAAGAATCGATCCGTTTAAGCGAAGAAAAAGGGCTTCCGCGGTATGAGTCTCTGCAGCCGCTTTACAATCTTTATGAACGTGCGGATTATGAAACCAACCTGGAGCCAGTCTGTGTGGAAGAGGGAATCGGTGTTATCCCCTATTTTGCCCTGGCAAGCGGGTTCCTCACGGGTAAGTACCGACGGGAAGCGGATTTGTCCAAAAGCCCCCGAGGGCAGGGAGTCAAGAAATATCTGGACGAGCGTGGAATGAGAATTCTGGACGCCCTGGACCGCGTCGCGAAGCAACATAAATCGACGCCGACAAGGGTTGCGTTGGCATGGCTAATTGCGCGTCCGAGTATAACGGCCCCGATTGCGAGCGCGACAAACCTGGAACAGTTGAACGATTTGATCGAAGGCGCGAATCTGGTGCTGGACGCCGAGTCGATGGAGATATTGAACCAGGCAAGCGAGTATGTAAGTGCAAAGAGCGGATAGTAATTCTCAGCGGTCTATTTGGTAAAACGTACTGTGATTATGATCGTTCCTCGTCGAGTTGGCGAAGGGAATCAAGAATCAGGTTGGTATTGCCGGCGGCGTTGATGGTCACCTCGAAAGGGCGTGACGACTTGATGAATTCGAATGTTCCGCTTGTCGCTTCGATGAGGCTGCGGAACGCTACTTCACCTGAAGCGCCGCCTGCATCTGCCCCGACAATCCTGCCTTCGTTTAAAAAAACCGATCCTTCGATCAAATCGGAATCAATTTTTAAAGTGCCGGTAAGGCGGGCATTTTCAAGCACCTGAATAGCGTCAAAGATACTGATGGCCGAGAGGTCGCCGGCGAGTAGGGCGTTATGAGCAATCGTGCTTTCCTGTGGTAAGGAAGCAGGCTGTTGCTGACCTTCGGGACGCCGCGCACGTCTGATCGCGTTCAGACCAGGAGCAATGTTGATACGTGGATTGAGTTGCTTTGCCTGAATCAACCGGTCATGTGCGGTTTGGAAGTCTTCGCGTTCAATATAGACGCTAGCCAAAGCAAGACACTGTCGTGCACATTCCTCGGGGTTTGATTGAGTTGTAATGGATCGAAGGCGTTCGCGGAGCTGCAGCGAACGCGGGTTTCGGTCGAGGGCTTCTCGCAGTCGTTCAACGGCGCGGTCGAGGGCACTGTATTTCAGGAACAGGTCAACGTCGAGCAGCGTCGATTCGACGTCAGAAAAGCTTTCGGGTTCGGTTTCGGACATATGTCGATTCGTCGCAGCCAAATCCGGCCGCGAAAGATTCAAACAAATTCAAAAAAACAGCTCGGATAACGGCTGAAAAACGGATAAAACCATGCTAACGACCGGCCGCTCCGGTCTACCAATGTTTCAAATTCAAATTCACCACGGGCGATAGCTTAACATAACCGAGTATTCGACATGATTAGTGGAATTGGAAGAATGGGATAGAAAAACGTGAAGAAGTCCTGGCTTACGGTGGAAGGAGTTGGTCAAGGCTCTTGAGCAGGTCGCGTCCGCGAAGTTGCGGTTGGTCCTTTTTGTCTTCGTTGAGCGAAATGACC
>Ga0137359_10004571_pt1 | contig 11371 bp, 5 predicted proteins | sample Mad1_40_16metaG_FD_108281 | JGI IMG/M metagenome (GOLD analysis project Ga0137359, IMG submission 108281) | Vadose zone soil microbial communities from Angelo Coast Range Reserve, California, USA - Mad1_40_16 metaG | ecosystem: Environmental > Terrestrial > Soil > Vadose zone | place: USA... | reverse complement strand
TGCGCAGCATGCGCGCGCCGAAGCGCAAATCCTGCCACAACGTCTCGACAAAAGATTCCCAGCCGACAGAGCGGACGACTTCCTTCGCAACTTCGGGGCTTCCTCGCTCCAAACGCACCGCGCGTAGGGCATCCTTGCGGCTCATGCCTTGCTTCATCTTTTCCTCGGCGGCCAAGTCCAAGAAGCCCCGGAGTTCTTCGTCCAATTCCTTGCTGACGCGTTCCTTTCGGAGCAGCGATCGAAATCCGCTCGTTATGTTTCGTAGAAATGACATGGGCCGTTACTCGTAACGCAAGGCCACGATCGGATCTACGCGCGTGGCGCGTCGCACAGGAATAATCGCTGCGGCTGTCCAAATTACAATTAGAGCCAGGATGGCCGAGGCAATCGAAAGCGGGTCAGTCGTGGTGATACCAAATAGCATCGCTTTGAACAAGCGAGTCGCGGCGATTCCGAATGGCAGTCCGATCGTCACGCCAGCCGTGAAGACGATCAAAGCCTCGCGTATTACCATCCACATTACGTTCCGGCGCGGGGCGCCCAGGGCCATACGAACGCCGATTTCTCTGGTGCGGCCAGCAACGTTGTACGCCAAGCTCCCATAGAGCCCGACACAAACCAGCATGAGCGCGAGCCCGCCGAAAAACGCGGCGAGCTTTGCCACTAACGCCTGTGAAGTCAATGTATCCGTCACGAGTTCGCCGGCAGTCTCCATATTATCGATGATCAAGTTAGGATTCAGTTCGCGAATTGCTTTCCGGACTGAAGTGAACAGCGCCTGCGGATTGCCAATGGCACGGATTTCAAAATTGTAGGCCCCGATGTCGTCAAAGGTGGCACTCGTCAGGGGAGCGTACATTCGGCGCCGAACGGCGTCCCGCACGTTGTGATCGTGCACATCACGAGCGACACCGATGATGTCGTAAGGCGGCTGGTCGGGGTGCTCCGAATCCTGCATGTAAATCTTGTGTCCGATGGGGCTTCGTGCGCCAAAGTAAAACTTTGCAAAGCTTTCATTGACAACGGCAACGTGGACTGCCTTAGCAAAATCTTCTTGAGTGATTTCGCGTCCCAAGACAATGGGCACGCCGATGGTGCTGAAATAATTGGGACCAACCTCGTCATCGTGGGTCTCATTGTCCTGCTGATTGGAGGGAGCTACGCCGTCGATGCGAATAGCGTCGGAAGATTCATCTCCGCTGAACAACCCATTGCTTGATGCGGTGACACCACGGACACCGGGTAAGGATGAGAGCCTGTCCAATAACTCTTGTGTGACGTTTTGGATGGCCGTTCCCTTATAACCGCTTTGGAGGAAGTCAACCCGAGCCAACAAAAGCTGGTCGCGGCTGTAGCCCAAATCGGCTTCCTGCAAGTTGCGCAGACTACGGACCAGCAGGCCAGCGGTCATCAGCACAAGCACGCCCAAAGCGATTTGGGAGCCTATGAGAACGCGCCCGAGCACACCTTTCCGGCCTGGCCCGGAATCGCGGCCGCCTTCCTTAAGTGCCAGGCCCGGTTTCACGCGCAGAAATCGCAGCGCTGGTGCAAGGCCAAACACAATCGCGGCCGACAGACAGATGCCGCCGGCGAACGTGAGGACGTGCCAGTCAATGCCAAGCGACACAGGGCTGCCGTGTCTGTGGTCACTGTTCACTAGGCTCACCAGCAAGGCCGAACCCCAGTTGGCCAGCAGTAGCCCGAGCGCGCCGCCAAAGGATGCCAGCAGCAGAGATTCGGTCAGCAATTGACGAACAATGCGGCCCGGCCCGGCGCCCATGGCAAAGCGAACGGCGATCTCCCGCTGGCGTACTTCGGAGCGGGCAAGCATCAGATTGGCCACGTTGACGCACGCGACCAGCAGCACCAGCACAACCATTCCCATCAATAGGAGAAGCGGAGTTGAGAATTCGTGTCGCAACCTCGAAAGGCCGCGGCTTCCCGATGAGACCTCGACGGCAATTTTCTTTTTCCGCATTGCATCCCGGTCGTCGGCGGAGAGCCCGGCGTTAAGCGTAACCAGGAGCGCCTGCTCTGCCACGGTATTCACATCCGTTTGTGCCTGCTCGATGGTTACACCGCGCTTCAGGCGCCCGATCAGCAGCAGAGCGGAATCGTTCACACTCTCAAGGAAGTTGCGGCCAGGCATGAGCTGAGGCTGCATCATCATGGGCGCCCATAGATCGGAGCGGTCGCCCACCACTTCGCCGAAAAACCCCGGTGGAGCGATTCCGATAATGGTGAACGGATAATTGTTCAACCGCACCTTGCGGCCAATAACGCCCGAGTCGCCGGAGAACCGCTGATGCCAATACTCATAACTAATGACCAAGACTGGATCGCCTCCGGGAATTCGGTTTTCATCCGCCGTAAACGTGCGTCCCAACAGCGCTTCGACGCCAAGCGTCTGGAAATAATTCTCGGTTACAAGCCTGCCGCGGGCTGTCTCTGGTCCCCCTTCCATGGCGATCTGCAAATTGCCAAGGTTTGAGGTTGCCAGCAGGGACGAGAATACGTCGTTGTGATCACGCACTTCGCGATAGAGCGGATAAGAAAATGCATCGGTACGCGGCGTTCCAGTTCCCCACGAATAGACCTTCGCGGGATCGCCCACTGCAACAAGCTGTTCAGGGTGCTGCACAGGAAGTGCACGCAGCATGACCGCGTTAATGACCGTGAAGATGGCCGCGTTCGCCCCAATGCCGAGCGCAAGAGTCAGAGCGGCGACGGCGGTGAAACCTGGACTCTTCCGCAGCATGCGCACGCCGAAGCGCAAATCCTGCCAGCACGTCTCCACAAAAGATTCCCAGCCGGCAGAGCGGACGACTTCCTTGGTAATTTCGACGCCCCCTTGCTCCAAGCGCACCGATCGACGAGCATCCTGGTGGCTCATCCCCTGCTTCATCTTTTCTTCGGCTGCCATCTCCAGGAAGCCCCGTAGTTCTTCTTCCAACTCCCCTTCGACTCGTTTCTTTCGGAACAGCGATCGCAATCCGTCTGATAGGCTTCGCAGTAGTGACATGGGCCCTCACTCGTAACGCAAGGCCACGATCGGGTCGACACACATGGCCCGACGTGCCGGGATGTAGCTCGCAACCAGGGCCACAACTAGCAGAAATAAGGGAACAGAAATGAATGCTATGGGGTCGTGCGCACTGACACCGAAAAGCATGCTGGAAAGCACATGGGAGACAGCAGCACACGCGGCCATGCCCGCAAGCCCGCCGATCAATACCGGGCGCATGGCCTGCTCAAGGACAAGCTTCATGACTTCGGTGCGGTCAGCTCCAAGGGCTATGCGGATGCCGATCTCGTGCACGCACCGGCTTACGCTGTAGGACACCATTCCATATACGCCGATCGAAGCAAGCAGCACTGCCAGAGCGCCGAGCGCCCCTGAGAGCGCGGCTACGATGCGCGAGGGCGAACGCCAAACTTCGAGGTAGTCTTCGAGTCTGACCACATCGACGGGGACGTCGGGATCGAGGGACCGCACCGTCTCGCGAATGCCTTTGGCGATCAGCGTGAAGCTTCCGGCGAAGCGCACCAGGACATAAGTGCGCACGTTATCTTGTGGCCCGGCCGGAAAATAGAGGTACGGTGCCTTGACGTCGCCCAGATGTGAAACTTGGGCGTCCTTCGTAACTCCAATAACCGAATATTCGCGCCCGGTGTCCTCGCGCAGTGTTTTCCCCAGAGGATCTTCGCTGGGCCAGAGGCGCTGCGCGGTAGATTCAGGCACGATTATCCCTGGCGAGTTAGGCGTCTCAACCGGCTGAAAGCCGCGGCCCCGCACGAGCGGAATGCCAACCACAGAAAAATATTCTGGGGAAACGTGGTTGTATTCGATCGCAACCTTTTCGGACCGGCCTGGAACCGTGAAGTAGTCAGCGCTGAAGTCGTGGCTCAGCGGCGCGCATTCGGCTTGCGCAATTTCGATTACGCCAGGAAGACCTGCGACGCGCTCTCGCAAGCGGACCATAAATGCCGTTGCTCTGTTTTCATCGTAACCCTGTGCTTTGGGAAAGAGGAACGCCGCCCCAACATCTTTCATCTCAAATCCGGGATCGACCGTCTGCGCGTAGTAAAGCCCGCGCAGCAGCAATCCAGCCGCCAACAACAGGATCATGCACACGGCGATCTGAGCGCCGACCAAAGTATTGCGCAAAAACCGCCCGCTCTTTTTGCCGGGGCCGGACTTTGCACCGTCTTCCTTCAATGCGGTGTTGAGGTCAAGTCGCGAGCTCTGCAGAGCTGGGATCAGACCGAACATGATTCCAGTTACAAGAGTCAGTGCCAGCGCGTAAGCGAGCACACGAAAGTCTGGCGCAACATTCAACGCGAGCGTAGAAAACATATGCGGCAGGTGAGAGGTCACAAACTGCGTGATGCTTGCGAACGACCAGAACGCGAACAGCGATCCCAGCGCTCCTCCGAACACGGAAAGCAGGAGACTCTCTGTCAACAATTGCCGCACCAGGCGCCACCGGCTCGCGCCGATGGATAGCCGCAGCGCAATTTCCTTGTGGCGCGCGGAAGCCCGCGCAAGCAGAAGATTGGCAACGTTCGCGCACGCAATCAGCAGCACGAGTCCGAAAGCGGCCAGAATTATCAAAGCCACTGGGATCAGGCTTTCCCGCTCCTCTGGCCTGCCGAAGAATCTTGCTGTCGAGATCGCCAACGAAGTGGTGCGGCCAGGATGCAGTTGATCGATGCGTCCGGCGATAACACCAAGGTCCGCGCGTACCTGCTCCATCATAACGCCTGGCCCTGCGCGGCCGAGCAGGGCCAGCCAACTCATATTGTCATCCGCCAAGCGATCGCGCCCTGCGTCCAGAACCTTTTGAATGGTTATGGGCACCCAGAATGCGCTCGGAATCGGCTCAGTGCCCGTGAATCCCGGAGGAGCGACGCCAATCACGGTGAATGCCATGCGATTCAAAGTGATTCTCTTGCCTACGAGTGTTGGGTCGCTTCCAAACGTGTCCCGCCACAATTGGTCGCCAACCACGACGACGGCGTTTTCGCCCGAAGCGGCGCAATCAGAATCGACAAGGCCACGGCCCTGTGTAGGATACTCGTTCAAAACATCGAAATAGTTGCATGAAGTTGCCGTCCCCAAAAGCTGCTGCATCCTGCCGCCAGCAAGAGTTCCTTCGAGGAAGGGCTCATAGGCCACAAGTCCCGAGAAGACGTGATTGTGATCGCGATAGTCGAGATATTCCGAATACGAGAACATGCTGGTTTCGCCGTGAGTGTTGCGAATAGTTCGCTGATGAAAGATCTGGCTCACGCTGACCAACTCTTCCGCACGAGGGATCGGGAGCAAACGCAACGCGGCGCCATTTAGGATTGAAAAGAGTCCAACGTTGATTCCGACGCCCAGAGCAACGGTGACGACGGCTGCTGCTGTGAAACCAGGATTTTTGCCGAGCATGCGTGCGGCGAAGCGCAAATCCTGCCAACACGTCTCCACAAAAGATTCCCAGCCAGCAGAGCGGACAATTTCCTTTGTAACTTCGAGACTTCCCCGCTCGATACGGACGGCGCGAAGCGCGTCTTTGCGGCTCATCCCCTCCTTCATCTTTTCTTCGGCTGCCATCTCCAGGAAGCCGTTTAGTTCTTCATCCAACTCCTGGCGGACCTGTTCCTTTCGGAACAGCGACCGCAATCCGTCTGATAGGCTTCGCAGTAGCGACATGGGCCCTCACTCGTAACGCAAGGCCACGATGGGATCGACGCGCGTCGCGCGCCTTGCCGGAACCGATACCGCAAGAACAGCGCAAGCCGCGAGAATCACGGCGGCCAAGCCAAGTATCATCGGGTCATGGCTTTTGACGCCGTAGAGCTGGCCCGCGAGCACGCGGCCTCCCGCCAGCGCCGCCGGTATGCCGATGCCTAGACCCAGGCCAAGTTGGGCCAGCGCACCGCGCAGCACTAGGCGAAGCACATTCCCGCGGTCGGCGCCGAGCGCCATGCGGATGCCGATCTCGTTGGTTCGCTGCGCGACCGCGTAAGCTGTTATGCCGTACAGCCCGACGCAAGCTAGGATGAGCGCCAGGAGGCCGAACAGCTCAGTAAGCCGGGCGATGAGTCGCTCCTGATTAAAGTTGCGCGCCACCTGCTCGCCAAAGCTCACCATTTTGAGGACGGTGAGATTCGGATCGACATCGGCAAGTATTTTCCGGACGGCTGGCTCGAGATTCTCTGGCTTGCCCGCAACACGCAGCTCAATGGCACCGACCCATCCACGAAGCTGGTCACCGGATGGGGTTTGGAGCAACGGCAAAAAGAACGTGGCATACGCAGGGCCGCGCGTGTCCTGGTACTTTGCATCCTCGACAATGCCGACGATTTCGTAGTCGCCGTTATGACTCGTGTCCCCCATCCCGAAGCGCTGGCCGATGGGATTCTCGTTCACAAAAAACCTATTCGCGAACGTCTCATTGATAACGGCAATGTGTTGGGCAACGGGGGTGTCGCGCTCATCGATGGCGCGTCCTCGCAACAAGCGCGTGCCGATAGTTTCAAAATAATGGGGTCCGACCCGATCCCAGGACGGCGCCGTCCAACGATAATCCGGCAGTTTTCCCTCAATGTACACGCGTTCGTTCCAGTTGTTGCCTCCCAACGGGCTGTAACCTGACAGGCTGGCTCTTAGGACGCCGGGTATTTGCGGCAGCGCTTCCTCAAGCCGCTGATAAAGTCCGTAAAGCTTCTCGGGCGTGTAGCCGGCCAGCGACGGATCGATATTCACGATCAGGCGGCCCTCTGTCACGAACCCGAAATGCTGATCTTCGAGGTTGCGCAAGCTTTGAGTGACCAGACCCGCTCCAATCAAGAGCACAATCGAGAATGCGACCTGTAGGGTGACCAGAGGCTTCTGAACCACCGAACTGCGATCGCCTGTGGAACGGCCTGCTCCGCGCAAGGTATCGGCGGGATCGGACTGCGATGCCATCCAGGCCGGCGCAATCCCGAACACGATACCTGTAGCCAACGATAGAAGTAGAGCGAAGCCCAGTACGGGCACGGAAGGCCGGGCGTCGATAGGAATATAGTGAGCCCCGCGGAAAGCAAGTAGCAAGATGGCGTGCGTCCCCACATAGGCTACGTAGAGTCCCGCCGCCCCGCCCGCCAGCGCCAGCAGAACACTTTCGGTGAGCATCTGCCGGATCAGTCGATGTCTTGGCGCGCCTAGGGCCAGACGGACTGCCGTCTGCGAACGGTTGGCCGACCCGCGCGCCAGCAGCAAGTTGGCGATATTTGCGCACGCGATCAGCAGGACCAAGGCGGAGAGTGTTATGAGAAGGCGCAAGCCTGCAGCGTAGGCGGTCTGCATTTGGCCCACGCCACCCGCTGCAGACGTGAGGCGGATGTGCTGCTGGGAGATGTCTTTCCAATCTCGCTCGGGGATAACTTTCCGGTGGCTGCCGAGCCATTCTTGTAATTCAACAGTGAGCCGAGCCTGCACCGGCTCTGGTGCGACGTCGGGTCTCAGCCGTCCGAACACATAAAGCCACTCGAGCTTAGCGTCGTGCAACCGGCCATTCGGCTCCGCGGCCAAAGGCAACCAGAAATCGGGAGGATCGCTGCGGAGCGTGTCGCCATAGAATCGAGGCGGAGTGACACCTGCTATCGTGTAAGAAACGCCGTTGATATTGAACGTCGAGCCGATCACGAATGGATCTAGTCCGAAGTGCTGCTGCCAGGTGTAGTAGTTCATCACCGCCACGGGAAGCGCGCCTGATGAGTCATCCGGTGGCGTGAGGAGTCGACCGGCGAAGGCACGGATACCAAACATCGTGAAGTAATTCCCTGAGACGAACTCGGCCTTGTAAGGTTCGGCGGCGGAATCGCCACGACGGCGAACACTCAAATCCGACAAGTAGGACTCAAAGGCGGCGAGCTCGGTAAATTCAGGTGTGCGGTCGCGAAGCTCCTCGTAAAGCGGATAAGAATAGAGAACAAAACTACCGCCGTTCTGTGTGCCGACCATGACACAGCAATTATTGTTGTCGCCGAGCCGATAGAGCTGCGTAGGGTTCGCTACGGGCAGCGACTTCAGCAGTACAGCATCAATGAGTGTGAAGATCGCGGCGTTGGCGCCGATCCCGAGCGCCAATGTAAGCATGGCCACCGCCGTGAAACCGGGAGACTTGCGCAGCGTGCGAAGGGCAAAGCGCATGTCCCGCCAACATGTCTCCACAACAGATTCCCAGAGCGCAGCGCGGACGAATTCCTTCGTAACTTCGAGGTTTCCTCGCTCCAATCGCACCGCTCGAAGCGCATCCTCGCGGCTCGTACCCTGCTTCATCTTTTCCTCTGTTGCCAACTCCAGGAAGTCACGCAGCTCCTCATCCAGCTCCCGATCAACCCGTTCCTTTCGGAACAGCGATCGAAGCCCACTTGCCATGTTTCGCAGCATGGACGTCGCTCCCCCTTACGACGCTTCCAAAATTCTGGCGATCGCCGCCACCTGTCTGCCCCATTCTCGTTTTTCGCTATTGAGCCTCTTTCGCCCTTGGTCTGTTAGGACGTAATACTTTGCGCGCCTGCCGTTCTCGGTGGCTTTCCATTCGCTTCTGATCAGCCCCGCTCGTTGCAGCCGCTGAAAGGCGACAAACAGCGAACCTGCATTGAGGCGGAAGACGCCCTTGCTCATCTGTTCGAGCCGGACGGCGATCCCATATCCGTGCATGGGTTCGAGTGCCAGCGTTTTCAGAATGAGCATGTCCAGAGTGCCTTGAACGAGATCACTCGGCTTGTCCGGCATAAAAGCTCGTTCCCTCCTCTCTCCTGACAATCAAGAGGAGAATACGCTTCTCATACTGATTGTCAAGAGGAGAAGCGAAACCATGTCTGGCGTCAAGGGGAAAAGGCCGCGCTTGGAGCGCGGCCCGTGTGATTCCCTCTTAGGGGATTCTTAGCCTTTCTTTTTCTTTGCGAGCAACCGATGCTTCTGTCCTGGAAGCATTGGAGTTTTGGTTGCTGGCTGGCACGCCTTTCTTTTGCGACAGCTCCACCCGGACGGCTATTGTTATCTTCGCTGAGTCGATCTTGTAGCGTGTCGCAGTGCGTGCGAGGTTGTAGTCCTTCGCAAGCGATTGCCTCGGATTAGGAATGCTTGTTTCAAACAAGGTTCTCCAAAAGAAGATGAGGCGTACAACCCTCATTGAAGCAAACGCCCAACGCGTGGCGGCCAACGTGGCCTCCAAGCAGGTGATGCGTGCTTCCTGGAAGCGCTTTTGCGAGGCGCACGAAGAATATATAAGGTGGGAGGCTTTTGTCCTCTGGGTGACGGCCATTGTTGAAGCCCAGGGCGGCCCTTCCACTTCTCTGCTTCGTGTCCTTCGGAGACGCTGTGCCGACTTTATCGAGCAGGCGACGCCGACTCGTGAACCAGAACTGTTGGCTTTGCGGCTTCACGAATGGATCCAGGACCGTAGCTTTAGTTATGCGAAACAAGAGGGTTGGCTCGACGCCCTCCACTTTTATGGAGTTCGAAGCCCCACGTGCGAAGGAGCTTGGGCATATTCGGAGTATTGTGAGCAGGAATGGAAGGACAAACCCCGTTCAACATATCCACGATTTGAGACATGGTGGCGGTCGGCCCAGAAGTACAATCTCTTTCCGAAAGTGACTGCAGCCAGGGCCGTGCACGTCGTTGACACCTACATTGATTGGCTGGCTTTTGCACATTGGCTTCGTCCGCTCATGGGAGGAAACGTCAGATCGCCAACTGAAGTCGCTCGAGAGTTGCGGCGCAGGTGTCCGGAGTTTGCCCCGGCGCAACTCACCGGCAGACCGAGGCAGGAGAGTTGGCAGAGCTTCGTTAAGCACATTGAAGATCGCTTCTTCTCTAAAGTGAACCAGCAGCGTTGGCTTGATTACGTTCGAGAGAAGGCCGACAACCATCCCCGCCACATTCGAACGATCGCCTACAGCGACCGTTGTCTGCGGGAACGGTCCTGTGATCCGACACCTCCGTATCCTCCTTTCCTTCAGTGGCGGCAGGCCGCTGATGAATTTATCGAAAAGCTTTAATGATTTCCAAGGAGAGTTCGAGGGGCGTCATTTGATGCGCCCCTCCTTGAGGGTTCAATTGACTGCGCCATCGGATCGGCTCGAACGTGCTGATTGACCACATCTTCTCGCGTGCCTAAAAAACGCATTCCCGCGGATTTCACGTCCGCAAGCGCAGTGCCTGACAACCTGCGCGTGCTTGCGACGAGCAGCCAATCGGCGCGCGAGGGCATCTCCTCCATTCCTTGTGAAGTCCATAGAACTCTCGAGCCAAGCTTGGGTCTCGCGGTTCAAGTAATCGTAATTGACCAGGGATCCGTGTCGCCGGCAGAGGTTCCTAAGGGACCTTTCGGTGATGCGGGGATCACAGAGCTTCAGCATTCCCCGGGCAATGTAGTTTTTGATCGTTTGCAAGCTCATTCCCATTTCATTAGCAGCTTCTGCCCATATTCGGTCTGCTCGGGAGGATCTTGGCGGCCGAAAATTGTGCGAACGTTGATCGGTTATCGACGCCTCTGCACTTTCGTTGCTGGTCGGTCGCCCAAGAGAAATCTCGGTTACGACCCCGGTCTTGGCTTCGCTATGGTCCGTACTAATCAGAGCTGGCGTTAAGGTTTTAATAGCTCTCAGCGATTGTTTCATAATCCGCGGATCGCGAACCTCAAGCAATCCCGCGACGATCAACCTACGAATTGTTCTGCTTCCAAAATGCAATTCTTCGGAGAGCGCTCGTTGCGCATACCCCTCCTTGTGAACCCTGGTACTTTTTCCTAGCCTGCTGAGCCGAGACCGAATTGCGTTCGCGGACCGATGCAGGATCTTGCCGACGACTCCTACTTCTTTATAGCCCGCGAGGTTCAGCAGGACCCGGTCATCATGTTCGGACCATGGGTGTTGCGAGCGTTCCTGGCGATGCTTGAGGCTCTTTTGGACGAGCCCGAGATGGCCAGCGCGCTTCCAGACCACGTGAGGCCGCCAGTCTGGATGGCGTCGCAGTAGTTCACGTACCGCTTCCTTTTTGCCCGCCCAGCCCTTTGCATATCCTTTGCGCAGCAGCTCGTCTTCATCGGTCGACCAAGCAGCACGCCAAGTTCGCTTGGAGCTCGTCGGATGTTTTAGCCGGCGTATGCGCTGCCAGAGGTCTGCTCGCGCTAATCCCGGTTCGAGTTTCAGTATCCTCTCTATGGCGGCGTGTGAGCCTGCACGGCCACGCTTCGCGCCGTCACACAATATTTGATCCATCTGTTCCGGTGAGAAAAACCGAAAGGAATAGCCATCCGTTGTATTGCCCCAACCGTCCGCCATAGTGCCAAGACACACGTGGAGCCTTAGCTCCATGCAGTGG
>Ga0137359_10004570_pt1 | contig 11372 bp, 17 predicted proteins | sample Mad1_40_16metaG_FD_108281 | JGI IMG/M metagenome (GOLD analysis project Ga0137359, IMG submission 108281) | Vadose zone soil microbial communities from Angelo Coast Range Reserve, California, USA - Mad1_40_16 metaG | ecosystem: Environmental > Terrestrial > Soil > Vadose zone | place: USA... | reverse complement strand
GTGCGTCACGGCACCGGTCACTTGCACGGCGAGGCGGCCGTCGTCTCGCTCGTGCTCCTTCCCGCTCTCGGCCCGCGCGTCCTTGATGCGCTCGTTCGTGCGCTCGACGACGAACCACGCGCTCGGCCCGACGAGCTGCGCGAGATCGTTCTCGTGCCATGCGACCGTGCGCGGCGTGATGTCGCGCCCGTCGTCGGTCAGCACGCGGGCCTCGCTCCCGTACAGCTGTGCGAGCCGGACGAAGTCGTCCTCGTCGACGCGCGCCGGCCGCGCTGGCATGACACGCCCGAAGAACTCACCCATCCCGCTCGTCACCGCCGCGCCGCGTGCGAGCGCCCAGTCGAGCGCGTCGCCTGCGCTCCACGGATTCGCCCGCAACATCAGTCCGCGCTCCTCTGCGAGGTGCCGCCCGAACCCGCCGGTGGCGAGCACGACCGGCGGCGCGGCGTTTGGATCGAGCTCGGTTCCGAGCTGAACATCGACGCGGCTCGCGAGCAACTCCGTCAGCGCGCGCGGATCGAAGCGCTTCCCCGTCGTCCGCGGGTTTTCCGTCTCGTCCCACACCGGCTCGGCGCCGAGCGAGACGAGCCACGCGAGCGCGTCGTCGAGGCGCTCCCACACGAGCCGTTGGAGCGCTTCGTCCCCGCGCGGGCAGTCGGCGCGGAAGTCCTCCCACTCGCGATGGCGCCAGACGACGCCACTGGAGAGGATCATCGACCCGCCGGCGCGAGCGCCCTTCTCCACCACGACGGGGTCGAGCCCGAGCTCGCGCGCGCGCGCGGCCGCGACGAGACCCGCCATCCCCGCACCGGCGACGAGCACTAGGTCAGGGAGAAGGTCGGCTTGTGCTCGACGTACTCGAGGCGGACGTGCTCGGGCCCGCGGAGGAACACGGCGTAGGTGTTCGCCGCGTCGACGACGTTGTCGATCTCGATGCCGAGGTCGTGCGCAGCCGCGATGTGCTCGTCCGCCGAGTCGACGAGCACGGCGATGTGGTTGAGCAACGGCTTCTCCGGGTCGCCGGGGTCGCCGGGGTGGAACTCGACCCACGCGCCGCCGACGCCGACGCGCGGCGCACCCGACGGGCCGGGCGCAGCCGCTTCGAATCCATACGACGCGTACTCGGCCGCCGTCGCCTCCGGGTCGGCGGAGAAGAGCGCAACGTGGTCGATGTCGTGCTCGACGTCGGTCGAAGCCTCGACGAGACCGATGCGCACGCCCTCGGGGAGGTCGAACCACTGTCGATCGCCCTCGAGGCGAGAGACCCGAAGTGCGACGTGCTTCAGTGCGCCCCGGTCGCGCGGCCCCTCGGCCGCGAACAGCGTGAGCTTTCCGCGCCGCGCATCCGAGCCCACGAGCGTGAACGCATCCGTGCGCTCGATGACGTGCATCCCGAGTTGCGCGGTCGCGAAATCTGCGATCGCATCGCGGTCGGCTAGCCAGTACGCGACGTGGTCGAGCCTCGTCGGGTTCACGCCGAGAGCGTACCCACCCGGGCCCGGTCTACTCGATGGGCTCGTTGTGGACGTCGTTCTCGACCGCGTACTTCTCGGTGAGCTGATTCACGACGTCCATGCCCTTCGGGAATGCGTAGTTGATCTCGACGAACGCGTTCCACTTGTCGGGAAGCGCATCCTCCGGGAAGATCGCCTCGACCGGGCACTCCGGCTCGCAGGCGCCGCAGTCGATGCACTCCTCGGGGTCGATGACGAGGATCCGATCCGCCTCGTGGATGCAGTCCACCGGGCAGACGTCCACGCAGGAACGGTCCTTGATGTCGATGCAGGGCTCGGCGATGATGTAGGTCACGGCGCCTCCACTTTAGTGGACGCCCAAACCGGACATCAGGGGGAACCGAGCAGCTCCGCGACGATTTCGCGGCCGCGTTCGACGAGCGCCGACTTGGCGAGGACCTGGTCGAATCCGGCGGCATGGGCGGCGCGGAGACCGGCCGTGTCGGTGTGGTTCGTGTAGCCCACGATCGGGACGTCCGGGTACGTGTCCGCCACCTCGTCCGGCTCGATCCGCGCAATGTCGCAGATGACGAGATCCGGGTCGTCCGTGTGATCGACGGTGATCAGGCGATGCTCGGGCAGCAGCGCCTCGAGCTTTCCACGGAAGAACAGGTCGACCCCACACAGCAGGATCGTGGGCACATGAAAAGGTTAGAGGGGAATGCCCGACCCATACAACACGGGCCTCGAACACATCCGGGCGGGCCGCTACTTCGAGGCGCACGAAGAGCTCGAGCTCGTCTGGCGCGCAGCGCCGGCGGAGGAGCGCGATTTCTACCAGGGGCTCGTCCACGTCGCCGTCGCCTGGTACCAGGCCGGGCGCGGGAAACCGGTTGCGACGGCGCGGCAGCTGGACAAGGCGCTCCGGCGGCTGGAGCCGTACGAGCCCGCCCATCGCGGCGTCGACGTGGCTGCCCTCCGCGCGCAGCTCGCGGAGCTTCTGCGGACGGGAGACCTACGGGCGTTGCGCGAAGGCCCGGCGTTGTAGTCCGGCAGAGCAGACGGACGCACGCGGAACGCGCGCGTCCTGAAGGCGGCGCCGACTAGCGGCGCCTACGGGGACGTGAGCCCGATGGCATCGAGGGCGCGGTTCACCGCGACGTGGAGCCACCAGTCCCGATGGAAGAAGAGGAGTAGCCCGAGCGCGACAAGCGTGACGCCGCTCGCCACCTGGATGAGCGTGTAGCGGTTCCGGATCCAGCGAAACGCGGACATCGCGCGGCCGAATGCGAGACCTCCAGTGAGGAACGCCGCGCCGAGGCCGAGCGCGTACGCCGCGAGCAGCGCCGCGCCGCGCAGGACGGTGCCCGTGTCGCTCGCGAGCACGAGCACGGCTGCGAGGACGGTCCCGATGCACGGGGCGGCGCACACGGCGAATGCGCCGCCGAGGAGCGCCCGCGATCCGCGCTTGCGCGCGCCGACGAGCAGGCCCGGCGCGACGACCCGTTCTGGTACCGGCAGCAGGCCGACGAATGCGAGCCCGAGGACGACGAGGACGAAACCGGCGACGTCGGCCTGCGCGCTGGGGGTGACGGCGTTCGAGACGGCGGCGGCTCCCGCACCGACGGCGACGAAGACGACGGTGAAGCCGAGGATGAAGGGGATGCTCGCGGCCACGATGCGCCGCGCCGTGCCCGCGCGTCCGAGCTCGTCCGGCTCGACGCCCGATACGGCAGAGAGGTAGCCGGGCACGAGCGGAAGGACGCACGGCGTCACGACGGACGCGTAACCGGCGGCGAACGCGACGACGAGTCGGACGCCCATCAGTCCATCCGCGCGAGGAGCTCGTCGATCTGCCGGTCAGTCTCCGGATCGAGATCGGGCTCGGTGTCAGACACGCGCGTCCGACTCCAGCGCCACACGCCCGCGGCGAGCAGCGCGCCACCCGCGAGGACGCCGCCGATCGGCAGCCACCACGCGAGCAGGTCGAAGCCCTTGTGCGGCGGCGCGGCGAGGATCCCCTGCCCGAAGTTGCCGATGAGCTCGTCCTCGATCTGCTTCGCGCTCCAGCACTGCGCGATGCGCTTCGAGATCTGCGCTTTGATCTGCTGCGCCGCCGGCGCCTCCGACATGTCGAGGGTCGTGTGGCACGTCGGGCACATGATCTGGCCCTCGAGGTACGAGAGCGAGGTCTTCGGATGCGCGCACGCCGCGGCCGGGCCGGCGAGCGCGAGCGCAGCCGCGGCCACGGCCAGAACCCTGAGCGTCACTGGTGGAGCGCCGCCCGGATGCCGCTGCGGAACTGCTTCGCCTGGTTGGTGATCGTGCCGACGATGTGCGTCCCGACAAGCCTGCCGCTGCGGTCGACGAAGTACGTCTCGGGAACGCCGGTCAGCCCGTACCGGTCGCCGATCATGCCGGAGCCGTCCTGCACCGTCGGGTACGTGATGCCGTGATGCGTCAGGAACGTGCGCGCATCGCTCGTGACGTCGTGGTAGTCGACGCCGACGAAGACGACGCCCTCCGACTTGTACTGCCGCCAGGCCTGCTCGAGCATCTTCGCCTCGCCCTTGCACGGCACGCACCACGACGCCCAGAAGTTGATGACGACCGGCTTACCGCGCAGCGACGCGAGGTCGAGCTTCCCGCTCCCGTCGATGCGTCGCAGCGTGAAGTTCGGTGCCGGGGCGCCGATCTTCGGCGCGTGCGTCTGATGCGTCAACCGCCACACGAGCAGGCCGAGGAGACCGGCGACCGCCACGAGTGCGAGCACCTGCCCCGTGAGCTTCAGGCTGCGCGTCACGACGCGACGATGAAGACGGGGGTCCCGACGGTCACGTGCTCGAACAACCACTCCGCATCCGGCACGAGCATACGGATGCACCCGTGCGACTGCGAGTAGCCGATCGACTCGGGCTCGTCGGTTCCGTGGATGCCGACGCCGGGGGAGCTGATGCCCATCCAGCGCGTGCCGAGCGGATTGCTCGGCCCGGGCGGCACCGGCTTCAGACCCTTCGCCCACGCGTCCTGAATCGGGGGATACCACGTCGGGTTCTTCCACTTGACGACGATCTGGAACCGGCCGAGCGGCGTCGGGTAGATCGCCTGCCCCGTGGCGACATGGAACTGGCGCAGGTAGTGATCGCCGCGGTACAGCGTGAGAAGGTTCGACCCGCGGCGGATGACGATGACGGGGCCGACCGCGGTCGACTGCGGCGTGATCGTCTTCGCCGGCACGATGATCGGCGCGCGCGTGCCGTACGCAATTGCGTCCGCGAGGAGCGTCGTCGTCGCGCCCCGGTCGATGCGAAGGCCGGTCTGCGACGGGGTCACGAGCGGACGGAAGTTCTTCAACAGCAGACGCGCCGAGCTGGGGTCGCGGTCCATCCGGCGCGCCAGCCCGGCGACGTACGACGCAACGCGTGCGCGGCTGAAGAGCGCCCGGAACCCGAGCGACGTACCCGGCTCGACGGTGAGCGCCTTCGCCACCGCGGTGTCGGCCCAGATCTTCACACCGAGCGCCGCCGGCGACACGGTCACCTTCGTCCGCTCGATCCTGAGCACGACCGGCCGCGAATAGCGTTGGAGGATGGCCGCGGTCGCGGCGTCCGGCGTGAGGCCGCCGATCGCCACGTCGCCGACCACCACCCCGTCGGGGACCGTTGTCGTGTCCGCCTGCGCGGGCAGCGCCGCACCGAGCGCGAACGACACCGAAGCGAGGAGAACGAGCCGCTTCACGAGGCCGAAAATCGTACCGCCGCCCGTCAGGCCCGGCGGATGACGACGACCGCGACGTCGTCTGCGAGCTCGCCGTCCGCGAAGGCCCGGGCGTCCGCGGCGATCGCCTCCGCGAGAGCCTGGGGAACCAGCTCGCGGTGCCCGCGCAGGAGCCCGTCCAGCCGCTCCACCCCGTACAGCTCGCGCTGCCGGCGCGCCTCGACGACCCCGTCGGTGTAGACCACGAGGGTCGAGCCGCCGGGCAGCTCCGTGCGGATCTCCTCGTACCGCTGGCCCGGCTCGATCCCGAGCGCGAGGCCGCCCGACTCGAGTGCGCGGACCGATCCGTCGGCGAGCAGCAGCCGGGGCGCCGGATGTCCCGCGCTCGCGCACGCCACCTCGCCGCTCACGCCGTCGACGGTGAGGTACGCCATCGTGATGAACTTGCCCGTCGCGATCTCGTCGACGATGACGTCGTTCGCGGCGGCGAGGAAGTCGCCCGGCTCGGGATGCTCACGCGCGAGCGAGCGGAAGACGAACTTCGCCATCGCCATGTCTGCCGTCGCCTCGACGCCGTGGCCGGTGACGTCCCCGAGCACGACCGCCAGCCGACCGTCCTCGAGCGGGACGAAGTCGTAGACGTCGCCGCCGACGTCGACGCGCGCGGACGACTCGTACACCTCACCGACCTCGAGGCCGGCGGCCGCCGGACGCGAGCGCGGCAGCAGCGAGCGCTGCATCGTGTCCGCGAACTCCTTCTGGTGCTGGTACAAGCGCGCGTTGTCGATCGCGAGCGCGGCCTGCCCGGCGATCGCGAGCGCCGCGTCCACGATCTCGTTGCTGATCGGGCTGCCGGGGCGGAAGGAGAGGATCCCGAGCGATGCGATCACCTCGGCCGGCGTCGCGACCGGCACCATCGCCCCCGTCCAGCCCTTCTCGAGGAAGGGGCCGAGCAGCTCGTTCGTCCTGCGCCGCCGCAGGCGAATGGGAGCGGCCTCGCGGAAGAGGCGCTGCACCGAGCCCGTTCCGAACGGCAGCGGGCGCCAAAGGACGGCGCGCACCGCGTCGGCGAGCACCGGGTCCTTCACGTGCACCGCCCTCGGCTCGAGCTGGTCGCGCCGTGCATCGGGCATGCGAATCACCGCTGCGTCGACGTCGAGCACCTCCACCACAGTGCGCGCGAGCGCGTCGAGCGTCGCGTCGAGAGAGAGGCTCTGGGCGAACGAACGCGAGATCTCGTACAGCGCGCCGAGACGCCGCGCAGCCTTCCGCTCCGAGGTGAGCGCGGCCTCGCGCTGCGCCGACAGCTCCGCGGTGCGCTCGTGCAGCTGCGCGTTCTGAACGGCGACCGCGAGCTGCGACGCGAGCGCGGCGAGCAGAGCCGCCTCGCTCTCGCTCGTCGGCCGCCCACGCTCGGGATAGACGGCGAGCAGGCCGATGACGTCGTCGCGGACGAGGAGCGGGATCGCGATGGCGGCGCGGATCCCGGCCTCGCGCGCGGCGTCGCCCGCGTCGCCGAGCCGGAGGTCGGCGTCGGTGTCCGCGACCTCGACGAGCGGGCGCTGACGCCGGGCCGGGCCGATGCCGAGCTCGAGCAGCCGTTCCGCCAAGCGCGCGTGCGGACCCGCGAGCCCGTAGCCGGCCGCCGGGACGAGCCGATCGTCGCCGACGCGGAGGTAGACGGCGACGCGCTCGACGTCGAGCAGCTCGGCGATGCGCGCGACCGCGGTCTCGAGCGTATGCGTGAGCGAGAGCTCGGCGGTCGCCTGGCCGACGACTTCGAGCAGTGCACGGGAGCGCTCGAGCTCGATCTCCAGCTCGCGAGCGCGGGCGCCCGAGCGAAGCACGTGCGCGGCGCGGACGCCGAACGTCGTCAGCCGGCCGAGCTGGTCGGGCCCCGGCTCGGCCCCTGCTGGAAAGAGCAGCTGGAGATAGCCGAGCGGCGGCTCACCGAGAGCGAGGGTCGTCGAGATGCGACAGCCGCCGGGAAGCCGCTCGGACTCGATCGGGCCGTCGGTCTCGACGAGCTCGCGTACGTCCTCCAGCGAAGCGCCGGGATCGAGGCCGTGCGACCCGGCGAGCGCGAGCGTGTCGTCGGCCCGTTGCCACAGAAGGGCCACCGGCGCGCCGACGACGACGGCGGCAAGCCGGACGACCTCCCCCGCAGGCGCGGTCTCGTGCAGCGCTGCGGCAAGCGCCTCGCCGGCGAGATCGAGCGCCTCGCGGCCGGGCGGCCCGGCCTCGAACGCGCGCAGGGTGAGCCCGACGAGCGCGGCGAAGAGCTCGCCGACGAGCTCGTCGGCGACGGAGAACGGGCCGTTCCGGTACAGCTCGACGACCGCGCCGTGCAACGGCAGGACGAGGATCGCCCGCGCGCGTGCTCGCTCCGCGACGCGGCGGACGGACGGCGACGCGTCCTCGAGCAAGTCGACGCGCTGGTGAGGAAGGTGGGCGAGCGGCGCGCGCTCCCCCTCGAGCTCGGCCGCGAGCGCAGCCGGCCCGGCCACCGCGGTCGTCTCCAGACAGTCGCCGGCTGCGACGCGGACGACCGCGACATCAGCGCCTGCGGCGCCTGCGAGCTCCTGGAGCGCCTGGTCGAGCGTGGCCTTGGACGCCGCTGCGGCGGCCGCGCGGGCGAGCGCGGCCAACGCGTCGAGCGAGATCCCCGACGCCAGTCGCTCCGATGTGGCCTGGACGGTCATTCAACCGGCCCCCGCCTGAAGTATCGCCGCAGAGCCAACCCCTTTACAATTCATCCCCATGGCCAGCCGAGCCCGCCGGGTGGACGAGGTTCCGATCGACCCGTCGACCGTTCAGCTCCGCTACCGCTACCACCGCGCCCAGCGGCAGGCCCGCGTCCGGCAGCGGGAGGAGAACCGCCTCGCGCGCTACCGCTTCTACATCGCGCTCACGGTGTTGCTCGCCATCTCGGTCGCGTTCGTCGTCGGCGCCTGGCACGAGATCAACCACCTCTTCGGCCTCTGAAAGTGCTGCGCACTTTCAGAGGATCAGGTTCCCGCTTCGCGGGAGCGCTCGCGGGCGGAGCCCGCGAGCTCTTGAGTCTTTAGGCGACGGGTTGTTCAGTGTGCGCGGTGGTGGCTGCGCCATCCCCGCGCGCAGAGTTCGGCCGAGGTCTGAGCTGAGGTGTAGAGCCGATTCGGCACGTACTTCCTCCCTCACCCTGACTCGAATAGGCCCATACTGCGCCTGTGCAAACGCCTGAGCCGATGCTCCCGCGCGCCCCTGCCGGTCCGCCGGAACGCCGCCCTGTGCCGCGGCCGATCGTGCCCGGCTACTGGGGCGAGCGCCTCGCGTGGATCGCCGGGCTCGTCCTCACGATCTCCGCGTTCACCGACTGGTACTCGGGGACGCAGGCGGACGGGCTGACGCTCTCGGTCACCGGCTGGCACACCGGCGCGCTCGGCAAGCTCGTCTTCTTCATCGGGCTCGCCACGCTCATCCTCGAGGCACTGCGCGAGGCAGGGATCGAACTGCCGGCGACCGTGCCCGAGAGCCTCGTGCTCATTGCCCTCGGCTCGCTCGCGACGATCTTCGTGCTGATCCGGATCATCTCCATCCCCGACACGTTCTTCGGAACGGCCGGCCGCGGCATCGGCATCTTCATCAGCCTCCTCGCCGCCGTCCTCCTGATCGTCGCCGGACTTCTCCGAGCAGTAGAAGAGCTGTAACGACGCCGAAGGCAGCCCCGGCGACGACGTCGCCCGGCCAGTGCACCCCGAGGTAGAGGCGCGAGTACGCGATCGCGGCGGCGAGTACGACGAACGCAGGGGCTCCACGCGGGACGAGCACGGACAGGACGGTGGCGCACGCAAAGCTCGCCGTGGCGTGGCCGGAAGGGAACGACGAGGAGTGCGGCAGCGGGACGAGCGGGTCGTAGCCGTGCGGCCGGCGCGCGCCGACGAGGCCCTTGACCGCCTCGGACACGCCGTGGGCGGCGGCGTCGGCGAGGAGGACGAGCACGAAGGGCTGCGCGCTCCGGCGGTAGAGCGCGACGGCGAGACCGAGCGCGAGCCACACGAGCCCCCAGCTGCCGATGCGCGAGAGCCAGATGAAGACGTCGTCGAGCGGTGCCCACCGGTGCTCGACGATCCAACGTTCGACATGCCGGTTCAGAGCGGAGCGAGCTGCTTCGTGCGCTCGATCAGCTGCTGCAGGTCGAAGGGCTTGCCGACGAACGCCTGTGCCCCGCGGCTCGTTGCTTCTCGCGCCGCCTGCTCGTCGAGCTTGCCGCTGAACATGACGACCGGGATCGCGCCGGCGCCGTAGCGCTCCTGCATGAGTCGCAGCATCTCCCAGCCGTCGACCTGCGGCATCATCACGTCGAGCAGCACGAGGTCGGGCTTCGCCTCGTCGATCGCCTCGAGACCTTCGTCCGCGTTGCCGGCCTCGCGCACGGTATAGCCCTCGAACTCGAGATTGATGCGGACGAGCTCCCGCACCTGCGCGTCGTCGTCGACGAGGAGAACGAGCGGGCCGGACTTCTCCTGCCCGCCGGGCCCGGAGCGCTCGAGGAACGTCTCCAGATCGGTGCGGCGGTACCGGCGATGCCCGCCGGGGGTGTAGAAGGCCGGCACGCGGCCCTGGTCGGACCACTTGCGGATCGTGCTCTGGGCCACGCCGAGGAACCGAGCCGCCTGCCCGAGGGTGAGCCATTCGCTGTCGTCGCGGATCCCCATGCTGGAAGAAATCTGCCCAATCCTCAGCGTTCCTACGCCTCGGAAGGTTACGGATTGAGCGTTCGCTCGGTTGTGAGCGTGATTCCGGGCTTCGGGTTGTCGTGAATCGCCTCCCCGACCGCGATCCCGATCGCGAAGACGACCGTGGCGATGAAGAAGACGAGCACCCAGCGGATCCAGGCGTTCACGTCGCGTAGTCGGAGGCGCCACGCTGGTAGGCGTGGAAGGCCGCCGCGAGGACGAGGGAGAGGTCGCGCGGCCAGCCCGGCCCGGGAGCCCGGTCGGCGACGGCCTGGCGTGCCCAGCTGTCGGCGTCGCGGTAGGCGGCGGCGAGCTCGGCGAGCGTGAACGTCCCGCCGACGCGGCGGCGGAGCTCGCCGGTGACGACGTCGACCTGGTCGAGCAGCTGCCGGTACCGACGGGGGTCGCCGCGCTCGGCGTCGAGCCGGCGGTGGCCGTCCTCCCACTCGTGCCGGACGAGATCGAGCGAATCCATCAGCTCTCCTCACTGCAGCAGCGCGACGGCCAGAGCGGATCCACCTCGGCGAGGATACGTTCGCCGAGCTCGTACCCCGGCCGCGCGAGCGCGAACGCGGCGTGCGCATGCAGGCACTTGAGCGGCGAGCCGCTTCGTCCTGCGCCGCCGACGCCGAGGTCGAGCGACGCGCCTGCGTCGCGCCCCGTTTCGCCGTCGGCCAGCTCGCGGCGGATTCGCCGCTGCTCGTCGTCCGCGCGCGCACGGCTCGCGGCCAGCTCGGGATCGGACTCGGCGAGCGCGGTCCAGCGCTCGACGCCGCCGTCCGCCTCGAGGCGGGACAGGGCCGTGACGAGGTGCCGGCACGTGACGTAGTACGTCGTCGGGAACGGCTCCCCGTTGCGTGCGTATGCGTCTTGCTCCGTCACCGCCGGGCGGCCGAATGGACAACGGACGGCGACACGCCGGAATGCGCGCGGCTCGCGGCCCAGCTGGCGGGCGACGGTTGCTCGGTCGTCAGTGGCCATGCGGAGCGAGACTAGCCCGCAGCCGCTTCCGCCACGCGTCGATGTTCTTGACGATGAAGAGGTGCTCGCCGGGGCGGACGTAGCCGAGTGCGCGCGCTTCCTGCGCGATCGTGGCTACCGAGGTCGACAGGCCGAGCTCGCGCTCGAGGTTCGTTTTCTCGTGCTCGAGGCGGTGGACAACGGCCCGGCGCTGACTCAGCTGCGAGCGCGCGTCGACGTACGCTTTCAGTGGGCGGTAATACAGCAGCGCGACGAGAACGAGCGCTCCGAGCGCGAGCCAGCGGCGAAGGGTCATCCCGCGGAGGATCATCCGCGCGGTTTTCGTCAGCTACCGGACCTGTCCTGCGCTGACAGATCGGTGGCAGCCACCAAAACGTCTGTGTGCCGACTCCCTGGCGATGTCGTGACAGGGACTGTCCCCTAGCGCCCCTTAGGCGATGTCCACCTTGATCACGTTGGTCGTGCCCGGGATGTTCACCGCGGTGCCGGCGGTGATGACGAC
>Ga0137359_10004567_pt1 | contig 11379 bp, 13 predicted proteins | sample Mad1_40_16metaG_FD_108281 | JGI IMG/M metagenome (GOLD analysis project Ga0137359, IMG submission 108281) | Vadose zone soil microbial communities from Angelo Coast Range Reserve, California, USA - Mad1_40_16 metaG | ecosystem: Environmental > Terrestrial > Soil > Vadose zone | place: USA... | reverse complement strand
GCTCCAGAGCTTCTTGGAAAACATTTTGATGTCCCTGCCTGCGTGGGATAGCGAGTTTGGATCGAAACCATGTGCTCAAACATCTGGCGCCGGAATGCCACAGCATTGTCGAAAGCGACACGGTAGAGTGTTTGACTGTGAAAGAGCTGCTAAAGCGTAATCATATCGAACAGGTCGACTTGTTACATATCGATGCGGAAGGATGTGATTGGATCATACTGCAACAGTTCGATTTTAATCTTGTCCGGCCTACAATCGTTCTTTTTGAGCGCAAACATCTGAATAGAGAAGATCAAGAAGCTGCGCGCAGTATGATGCAGAACGCGGGCTATCAAGTGCAGGCGACGGAGACGGATTTCCTTTGCGTGTTAAAATGACTGTTTCCGTGGTGACTACCACGGGAAATCGCAGCACGGATTCGCTGCGTCTGACATTGTTTTTCAAAAATGGCCGATTTCACGGTCGAAATTACGGCGTGGATTTTTGCGTCTATTGCGCATTCCAGAGCCGCCCGGACTCATGAGCACATTTCGATTGTGTCAGTCATTTTTTCGAAAAGCGCTGGTGCTCTTCAGGTTCCCAAGCAAATGGCACCACTTCGTCCGTTATTTAGCCACGAAACTATTGGTTGGCAACGGCGTTGCACGAATACCTCAAAGAGGCAGGATACGTACCAGCACGTTTTCCGAGTACCTGGCTGTCTACGGATTGTTACCGAGCCGCGGTGAACAAAACCTGACGCGCAAACGCCTCGCGTACGCGCGCAATGTTTTCGACGTTGGCGCAAACGTCGGTGTATGGACTGTTCTTATGAGTAAATTTAATCCGTCTGCGCGGATCCACTCGTTCGAGCCGAACTGTGCGACCTTTAACCTACTTGAAGTCAATGTGAAAGAGAATAGCTGCGAAAACGTCACGCTAATTAACGCCGCAGCGTCTGATAAGGAAGGCATGGTCCTCTTCCAAGTGCCACCGAGCGCATCGATTTTCGGCCGCATTGTTCCTACCGAACAACCGATCGACGACGACGCTCGCTTTCTGAACGCAAAAGCGTCACAGGTTTTGCGCCTGCGCTTGGCAGACTATTGCAGGCAAGCCGGAGTTGCCGAGATCGATTTTATGAAGATTGACGTTGAAGGACACGAGCTCGCAGCGCTACGCGGGCTCGAACCTCTCCTAAGCGAGCGACGCGTAAAGGCGCTGTACGTTGAAACAATAGAAGCAAATCATACAAGGGCAGGCTCCTCGTTTTCCGCCTTTGTGAGATTTGTCAATGACTGCGGGTATGAGCTTTGGACGATCAACGAACAGGGAGAACCGGACAGTCCGGTCCAGCTGAATGCTATAAAAGCCCATAATCATCTTTGCTTACCAGCGGATTGAACTCCCCTTGTGTGAGTAAAAACAAACTGGTCGATACGGAGGCGGCCCGATCCTGAATACGGAGACGGAATACAGCTGTAGAATTGTCTCGCAGCAGTTCAAGGCCGATTCATGGGATGATTTTCGGGTCGGCGCCATCCTGTATTCCCCGCGCGTGCCCCTTGCGAAAGCTGATGCTTTACTTGTGCTGTACGATCCAAGTGACGAACTGCTCAGATTCGACGGCCCGAAGCTCTGGTTCACGATTGAACCTTCCTGGCATCCCCATTTCCATTCGCATCCTGTTGGGAAGCGGCTTGTTCGAGAGCTCGACGTTTCGGAACGGGCTTTTTACGCGCATCCGGATGCAAGTTACCGCGTTCCGCATCCTACATACAGTGGAAGCTTGTCGCGGCCACGAGCACCTTCGGTAAGACGTGCCGCAGTTGCTACCGTCAACAATTTCGGTGGACGCCTTTGGTTCCTTAAGTCTCACTTTCGGGCCCGGAATCAAATGATATTAGACCGGCGCGTCGAGTTATTCGGCGAGCCCGACGCATGGGCGAACTTCCGGCATTTTCCGAAGCTTTGGATTCAAAGGCCGCCAGATAACTATGCGGGGCGAGCGTCTCCTAGGGGCGAAGAGAACATCCGGTTTTTGTCCGGCTACAAGGTTGCTGTATGTCTGGAGAACTGCGCCGAACCCTACTACTTTACCGAAAAATTCGTCAATGCCGTGCGAGCAGGATGCATCCCCGTATATCATGCCGCCGCCACCGTGAAAAACAGGTTTCTCTCTGGTGCCAGATGGATCGATCCCGCTGAGTTCGGGTTTTCGTCGCGCCGCACTGTAGAATTTGCCCTGGATCAGGACCAAACGAAGTTCCGCTCCACTAACGACGCATGGCTTGAGTCCGGAATTTTGGCGGATACCGACAACCTAAAAGTGTTTGCAAAGCTCCACGAGATAGTAAGTGCCAAATTGAGAGATCAAAATGTTTATTAACCTCAGGTACCAACTTGGACGTTTGTTTAGAAAGTGCGGCTATAGACTAGCGCGCCACTACCGCTGGCCAGAGGTCCACGGGAATCTTCTTGTCTTAGGATTCGCTCTCTTACGGGCAAGGCGAAACGGGACAATTCATGTCCTCCAAATTGGGGCATTTGACGGACACGGTTGTGATCCACTTTTGGAGCTTCTTCAAAACGAAAACGTTTCGGCCATCTTGGTGGAACCGCAAAAAATTCCGTACGAGCGTTTGGTGGAGCGTTATGCAACTAATCCAAGAGTCTGTCTAATCAATGCCGCGGTGGCAGAGCACGATGGTGTGGTAAAACTTTATGTGCCCGGTTCGGCCGCCTCGCCGAAGGCAAGCCTTATCGCTCAACATCACCGCCGATTTGGATCCGATGCGAAAGAAGTTCGCGAGCTCGAAGTGTGTTCTGTTTCCGTTGGTTCCCTGGTGAAGAGGTTTCGTGGCGAACGCCTCCATCTCCTTCAGTTGGACACAGAGGGCATGGATTATCAGATACTGAAGTGGTTTTTTGATGCCGGTGTTGAACCTGACGTGCTCAACTTTGAGTCGCTGCATCTGAGCGAAGCCGAACGCCTGGCATCACGTCAGTTGTTGAACACCAGGGGGTACTGGTGGATCGAGAGCGACCAGGATACGTTCGCGTTAAAGGAGTCTTTGGTAAAAAGCCAACAGAATTGAAGCGAGCAATTGACTGTTTCAATCATGATCACAACGCGCAACCGCGCAGAGGCTTTACAGCGTACGTGTGAAATAATTGCCGCGCTCAATCCCCCGCCTCTTGAAGTGTTGATCACCGCCGACGGCTGTGCAGATGACACAATCAATGTCATCCGGAAGCACGTTCCGCGCGCAACAGTGATCATAAACAAGAACGCGCGCGGGTCTATTGCTTGTCGGGATGTTATGATGCGGCAGGCGAGGGCGGATCTTGTGTTCGCGCTGGATGACGACAGCTACCCGGAGCAGATGGAATGCATCGCGCTCGTCAGTCGTTTCTTTGAGAAAAGACCCAAACTGGCTGTTCTTCACTTTCCACAGCGAAGCGATGAATATCCCGCAACGCTTTCACAAACAGAATTCGGCCCAGAACATTTGACACGTTCGTTTGCTAACTCCGGCGCCGTCCTGCGCCGATCCACTTATCTCGAGCTGCCGGGCTTTGAGTCGCGATTTTTCCACATGTATGAAGAGCCGGACTACGCTCTGCAATGTGTGGCAGCGGGTTATGACGTGCTTTTCACCACGGTGATCACCATCCGTCACCACTATTCTAGGCAGGCACGCGATGAAATCCGCATTCATCATCATCATGCGCGGAACGAGTTCTGGAGCACAATGATGCGCTGTCCTTTTCCGTTCGCAGTCGGAATCGCTGTCTGGCGCGTTTTCTCGCAGTTTGGTTATGCGTGTAAGCGGGGATGGTCCTGGATCCTTCGCGAACCGTTATGGTGGTGGCAGGCTGTGTCTGGGATTCCGTACTGTCTTCGACAACGCAGGCCTGTTTCTTGGGCGGGTTATAAACGCTGGCTTGCGCTGCCATAGACTAAGCTCATCATCGCGCTGTCATGTTGAGCGAAGCGAAACATCTCTAGGTCTACTCCGTTGAGCAGGATCGGTCGAAAATTGATCCGAGGTTCTTCACTTCGCTCAGAATGACAGTTTGAGATGACTTCTAACACGGTGAAGTGGCTCTGTTGCCAGCTCGGCGCGCGTGAACACTATGCGAACCCCCGGGCGTTATTTCGGGTGGGCATGCTCGAGTATCTGCTCACCGATGCCTGGGTCCAGCCTTCGTCGTTGCTTGCAAAACTCTGCGGCCGCAGGTCTAAGCTCAGAGACAGATTTCACAATGAGCTGTACGACGCGCGAGTGAAAGCATTTACTTGGTCGTCGATCCTGTTTGAGACGCTTGCACGCGCGCGCGACTTGAGCGGATGGGCAGGCATCATTGCCCGCAACCGTTGGTTTCAACGCAAGGTGGTCTCCTATCTTCGCTCTCAGCTCTCAACTATCGACTCTCAACCTGTCTTATTGAGCTATAGCTACACTGCCCTTGAGCCGTTTCGGTACGCGAAAGCACAGGGGTGGAAAACGGTACTCGTCCAAATCGATCCAGGCCCGAAGGAGGAAGCGATCGTAGCAGAAGAGGTCGCGCGCGTGGCTGAACTGGCTGGTAACTGGCAACCCGCGCCGGTTGAGTACTGGGATTCCTGGCGGAAGGAGTGCGAGCTTGCCGACCGCATTGTTGTTAACTCCGAATGGTCGCGGGAAGGCTTGGTTCGCGGAGGAGTTCCAGCCGAAAAGCTATCAATTATTCCGCTGGCGTATGAAGCGCCAGAGATCAGAAGTCAGAAGTCACAAGGCAGAGGCGCGCGAGTATATCCCCTGCGCTTCACGTTCGAGCGGCCGATGCGCGTGCTTTTTCTCGGTCTAGTTAATCTGCGCAAGGGCGTCGCGAGATTGCTGGAGGCTGCTCGAATTTTGCGTGATGAACCGGTTGAATTTTGGATGATTGGGCCTGTGGAAATCGCAAACGCCGCAGCAATCAAACGCGTGAAATGGTTTGGGCGCGTAAAGCGCAAACAGGCAACCGAGTATTACAGAAATGCAGATGTATTCATTCTCCCTACGCTCTCCGATGGATTCGCGCTGACACAGCTGGAAGCGCAGGCGCACAGGTTGCCCATTATTGCCTCGAAATTTTGTGGCAAAGTTGTGGAGAACGGGCTTAACGGAATCATTCTTGAGGAACCGACTGCGACGTGCATTGCACAAGCCATTCGCGATTGCATCGCAAATCCCGATCAGCTGCAAAAGTTTGCTGCTGCGTCACGTGTGCGTGATGAGTTCACAATTGGCGCGCTTGCTCATCACCTGCATGAACTCGGCGCAAGTCTGTAGCGATTCACGCTCAACGATAATGCTTTTAGCTTTTGCTTGTTGTGCGTTATAATCAGCGACTCAGCTTTCTACGCCATGGTGACGCATGAACTAACGTTTTATCTCGCTGCCATCGCGTTGGTGGTATTGACGGTGGAAAGCTGCTTGAGACTGCTGAATCGAGATAGCCTTGGCATCACGGTTGTCGTCTATATAGCAGTGTTCGCATGGTATTTTGTCGATCCCTTTCTTAATCCGGAGCAGTATGATTATTTTCCTTCCTTGGGCGAAAGTTACGCGCAGGTACTACTGTTTTTGATCGGATTCCGCGTTTTCGCACCCACTGCAGTACGGTGGATTCTGCGGCGGCGAAGTACCGGCGTTTTTGATACCGGGCTTACTCCTGGGCAGATCTTGATTGCCGCCGGGACAATTTGGTTTCTGCTGTTTCTGATTGGCATCTACCGCATGGGCGGTGACCTGATGGCCGCGGTGTTTCCGATCGATTCCCGCGCAGGGATGACGATGTGGGCGCGTGAAGCAGTCTCCAGCTCTGCGAGCGGATTTCTGATCTCCTTCGGAGGTTATGTGTTTAATGCCGTAACAGCGTTTCTAGGCGTCCTGGTATTTTTTCAGCGCAGTACTGCCTGGAGGTTGCTCGCAGGCGCAATGTTTGCCATTACCCTCCCGTACTTCTTTTTCGCGGGAGCGCGCAGCCACTTCCTTGCAGCGGTCCTGCCTTTTATCATCGCATATCTATTTTATGGTCGTCATCCGCTGGTTATAAAATTGGCCATTCTGGCGGTTGCGTTCGTTTGCCTGGATCAAGGGTTCAGGTTTGTAACCGCGTTTCGCGGCACTGGATTCAGAGAGGTGCTGGCGAGTGAGAATCCGTATGAGCTGGTCGATGAACATTTGCGACAAACCGGGCTTAACATGATTCAGGAGCTTTGCTTTGTGAACGCTTACCTGGATTCCGGTGATATGTCTCCAGCGTATGGCGCAAGATATTTGAATGAGCTACTCAATTTCGTTCCGCGCGCGATCTGGCCCTCAAAGCCGTTGATTGGAATTGACTACGCGAAGTGGCGCGGGTTCGAGAGTGACGAAGGTGAGCTCGGCGTTTCTGCTACCATCTCCACAGGAATGATCGGCGGCGGCGTTTTGAACTTTGGCCAAATCGTTGGTCCAGTGGCAGCCGGCATGCTTATGGCCCTTTGGACTGGTCTGCTCAACCGCTGGTGGGAACAAAGACAATCGCTGCTGCGGCTGGTGTTGTTCATCCTTGGCGCCGGTCTTACCTTCAATCTTGGCCGGGACATCACCCTGCTGGTGCTCTGGCCCGTCATCTTTGCATACTGTTTTGTCCGGCTTGGTGAGATGTGGGCCACGAGGCGGTTTCGAGAACTGCCGCAGCCGGCAACTATCGCCCCCGCTGATGCTGCGCCAATGCAGGTGCTAGCTGGTCGGCTGAGTCAGTAACGCCGCGCCGTCGCGTCGCCACGCGTGGGAATGCGTTGCGTGCTCGCTGAAAAACACTCAAGTGGTCCTGGGGGAACGCTGGGCGGTAACGTCTTGGTAAAGAATGGAGTCCCAGCCTGCCGTCGCTGTTGTTTTTCATCACATCGGTCCTTACCACCATGCGCGGCTTTATACTGCGGCCGACCCACGTCTAGAACACTTTGGCGAGGCTAGTCGCAGAATCGTAGCGTGCTTTGGACCGGATCGTTTTGTTGAAGGCTTGAAGCGTGCAGCTACGATGGCGGTCCAGCTCAGGCAAAAGAGATATGGAGCAATCGATCGGGTGCTGTGACTCGCGCCGGCAAGATACGGGCGATGAAGACGGCCCAGCGGTCTCGACTTACTCAGCCGGAAAGGCGGCCCTTTGTTCCCCCTGTGGCATAGCTTCAATCCAAACGGTTCCCTTGAGACGATGAACTACATGCGCGAGCTATAGCAATAGGCCTGTTTCAAAAATGAACGATCCAGTCGCTGCGTACTTCGAAAAACTCCCGCAGATTCACAAGTGCCAGTTCGTGCAAAAGGCCTCCGGCGCGAACTTTTGTCTTCAAAAGTGCCTGACACTGGCGTGCGAATTGGCTGGCGTGTCGGTGGGACGATTGCTCGACTGCGCAGTTGGCACCGGCGAAATAACTTGTGCATTGTTAAAGTCCGGCAGGTTTTCTCACGCGACGCTAGTCGATATTTCGCCAGCGATGTTGCAGAGCGCAAAAGAACTTCTCAGCGCGCAAATCACCAACACGGAGCTCGAATTCGTCCGTTCGGACGTGTTCAACTTCAACCCATCCAATTCCAGTTTCGATCTGGTTCTCTGCTTAGGATTGATTGCGCACGTTGGGCGACTCGACATTTTATTGCCGCATTTGAAATCGATGCTGACGCCGGACGGGCGTATCATTTTGCAAACAACACTTACGGATCATGTTGGAGCGCGAATCGTCCGAGCAGTGACCGCGCAGCGGGAGCTAGCGCGGCGCGGATACCGCATTTCCTGGTTTTCGCAACGGGACATTGCCGACGCGTGCCATCGCGCGGGCCTGAGGATCGTGGAGGTGCGTCGGCATAGCCTAGGCATTCCGTTTGGAGACAGGCTTTGGCCGTGGGCGAACTTTCAGCTGGAAACCCGCCTGCAAAAGTGGTCGAGCCGGCACGGAGCGGATGCGATTTACCTGCTCGCACCAAATTGCCAGGAGCGAGAAACGCCGAATGCAGTGACACCCGCCGCGCAACAATTGAAGACAACGGTGTGAGTGGGCGCCGGCTTGCGCTACTAACCCATATGAGAGTCGGTTTTTTGGTCAACAGCGTTTCGCGCGAAGCAGGCGGATTATTTCAAAGTGTCCGTGGACTGGCCAAAGCAGTGGTTTCCGAGAGTGTGAACGTCACCGCGTTCGGTATCAGTGATCGAAACAGCGCGCTGGATGCGCTCAACTGGCACCCTCTTGCTGTTCGCACGTTTGAGTCGCAGTTCCCCGCGTGGGGCTATTCCCATCAACTGGTGCCGGATTTGCTCGCAGCCGATCTCGACATTTTGTCCACCCACGGTTTGTGGAAATACTGTTCGGTTGCATCGCTTCGATGGCACGAGCGGACAGCCCGGCCACACATCGTTCACCCGCATGGCATGCTGGAATCGTGGGCATTGCGAAACGCGGAGTGGAAAAAACGCATTGCTGCGCTGCTTTATGAAAATCAACATTTGCGCGGTGTAGCATGCCTGCGCGCACTGTGCGAAACCGAAGCGCAATCCATCCGCGCTTATGGACTGCATAACCCAATCTGCATAATCCCTAACGGCATTGATTTGCCGGAGCTGACGGAGAGCTCAACGCCCGAAACTCAGACATTTGCTCAGGGCCGAAAAATTCTTCTTTACCTTGGTCGACTTCATCCCAAAAAAAATGTGGCGAGCCTGATTCACGCGTGGACGCAACTGTGCAACTCTGAATCTTCAAAGACCGATTCTTGGATGCTTGCCATCGCGGGATGGGATCAGGGTGGATATGAAAGCGAACTCAAGAAACTGACCAGTGACTACGGATTGATGGCTAGCGTCAGATTTCTGGGTCCTTTGTTCGGCCAGGACAAAGATGCAGCATATCGCGCCTGTGACGCGTTTATTCTGCCATCGTTGAGTGAAGGTCTGCCGATGACGGTGCTGGAAGCATGGGCTTATGCAAAACCGGTTTTGATGACTGCCGAATGCAATCTGCCGGAAGGTTTTACTGCGGGCGCGGCGGTACAAATTGGGACGACTCCCGCAGAAATTGCCGCCGGTCTAAAAAAACTGACCGAAATGAGTGATTCCGATCGAACAGCAATGGGTGGTCGCGGGCGCACACTTGTGGCGACAAAATTTTCATGGCCTCGTATTGGTGAACAGATGCGTTCGGTTTACGACTGGGTGCTCGGCGGTGGTACGCCGCCGGAAGCAGTAAGGGTTGACTGATTTGGCCGGTCATAGGCCGGGCGTCAGAAGTTAGAGATGAGACAGTGGCCTGAACCTCAAAGCGGCAGTCATTCCATTCGCAATCTTGGTCTGTGAAAATCCGCGTGGTCCGCGTAATCTGCGGTTGACCCGTGGGCCCCCAACACGGCCCCTGCTACAAACATGCTGGACATTGAACAAAATCGTCGCGCCAGAAAATACTCATCCGGCGAAATGATTCGCCGGGTGCTTTTTACCCTCATGCAACCCTTTTTCGGTTTAGTCCAAGGCCTTGTTTCGGCTGGAGACGTTTTCTTCTGCGCTGCTTTGGAGCAAAGCTCGGCCGCAATGTCCACCTTTATCCGTCGGCGATGATTTATTTTCCGTGGAACCTGGAAGCAGGAGACGAAAGCGCAATCGGCGAATGCGCTTACATTTATAACCTGGGGCGCGTAACCATCGGCGCGCGCGCAACCATTTCACATCGCGCTCACCTTTGCGCGGGCACCCACGATCATACGAAGTCAGACTTTCTGTTGCTGCGTCCTCCGATTTTCGTCGGCGATCAATCCTGGGTTTGCGCTGACGCCTTTCTCGGCCCGGGGATAACAATCGGCAAAAGCTGCGATTGTCGCCGCAGGTGCGCTGGTGACAAAGGATGTAGCTCCATGGATGATTGCGGTCGGAAACCCGGCGCTTGCAGTCAAGCGGCGCGAGATCGCTGAATGATGGCGGACGAATTCAAATTCGCTTCTGCTGATGCTGAGCACACTGCTCAATATCTATTGCCTGCGGTACTACGCGTTCTCGCGGGCGAAGGCGAGTCCGCTAAGACGAGTATTTTTGATCTTGGCTGCGGAAATGGAGCAACGGCCGAAATTCTTCAACAACACGGCTATGAAGTTGTTGGAGTCGATCCATCGACGAGTGGAATCAGAGAAGCGCATCGCGCCTATCCGAATCTGCAGCTCTTTGTGGGCTCGGCGTACGATAATCTTGCAGCGCGGTTCGGCAGATTTCAGGTCGTGCTCAGTCTCGAGGTAGTTGAACACGTTTATTATCCGCGCAAATTCGCGGCGACCCTTTTCTCCTTGGTCAGACCGGGCGGTTTGGCCATCGTGTCTACTCCTTATCACGGATACTTAAAAAACGTTGGAATGGCGCTCAGCGGAAAACTGGACAGCCATTTCACAGCTTTATGGGATGAGGGGCATATAAAATTTTGGTCGATTCTGACGCTAAAAGAGCTGCTAAAAGAAGCTGGATTCAGCGGAATATCATTTCAGCGCGTCGGAAGGATTCCAGTGTTTGCTAAATCGATGATCGCAGTGGCGCGACGTCCACAAAATACATGATGCAGTTCGGCGTCAGGCAATCATGATCTCAGTTGTTATCCTGACATTGAATGAGGAGCTAAATCTTCCTCGTTGCCTCGAAGCAATCTCCTGGTGCGACGACGTGCTGATCGTAGATTCGTTTAGCTCAGACGCGACATTAAAAATTGCCGCCAAACATGGAGTGCGCGTCGTACAACGGGCCTTCGATAGCTTCGCCGGGCAGCGCAATTTTGCAGTCGAGCATTGTGAGCTGAAATACGAGTGGATTTTTCATTTAGACGCCGACGAAGTGATGACGCCCGATCTATCGGCGGAAATTCTCGGATGTATCGCCGCGACGGACAAAGATGCCTACCGCGTCTCATCGAAGCTTATGTTCCATGGCAAATTTTTGCGCCATGCTGGTCTTTTCCCGTGGTATCAGGTCCGACTTGGTCGCCGAGGCAAGTTGCGGTTTACGCAAGTCGGGCATGGTCAACGTGAGCAGCTCCCATCGCATACGATCGGCACATTAAAGAATTCTCTGCTCCACTTTCCATTTGAAAAAGGGCTTGACGATTGGATTGAGAAGCACAACCGATATTCGACGGCTGAAGCACGGCAAAACGTTTACGGCCACGCTGATGACGACTTTCCCATCCTGGATCTTCTGAGTATTGCAATTGATCGTCGCGGCCGAGCGGCCAAAAAAATCTTCAGGCGGTTACCCTGCAGAACAACTATTCGATTCATTTATATGTACCTGTTTCGAGGCGGAATTCTGGACGGCAAGGCTGGCTTTACATATTGTCGACTACTCGCCTGGTACGAATGG
>Ga0137359_10004563_pt1 | contig 11381 bp, 10 predicted proteins | sample Mad1_40_16metaG_FD_108281 | JGI IMG/M metagenome (GOLD analysis project Ga0137359, IMG submission 108281) | Vadose zone soil microbial communities from Angelo Coast Range Reserve, California, USA - Mad1_40_16 metaG | ecosystem: Environmental > Terrestrial > Soil > Vadose zone | place: USA... | reverse complement strand
GTGTAATCGTAAAGTCTTTCCAGCGGCAGCTCCGGACTTTTCTCGGCAAACTTCACGGCCGCGAGCACCGTTTCTTTCGCGTGCTTGTCGATCTGATCGAACTTTTCGTTTGTAAGTTTGCCCTCGCGGGTGAGCTGCGCGCGCAAACGCGTGATCGGATCGTCGAGCCGATATTTCTCCAGCTCATCTTTTGTCCGATAACTTGCCGGATCGGACATGGAATGCCCGCGATAACGATAAGTGCGAATCTCGACGAACGCAGGATGCGGATCTTTGCGAATGGAACACACGATCTCAGCAAGTTTGTCGCGCACTTCGCGGAAGTTCATTCCATCAACGATCTCGCCCGGAATGTCGTAGCCCTCGGCGCGATCAACGATTTGTTTTAACGATGTCGATCTTTTCACCGATGTGCCCATCGCGAAGAGATTGTTTTCGCAGATGAGAACGACCGGCAGTTTATAAAGCGCGATCAGATTAAGCGCTTCGTGAAATGAGCCCTGGTTGATCGCGCCGTCGCCAAAAAAGCAAAGAGTCACGCGATCTTCGCTGCGGTACTTGGAGGCGAACGCCATTCCCGCCGCCAGCGGAACGTGCGCGCCAACAATGGCGTGCCCACCGTACATGTGCCGGCTCCGATCGAAAAAATGCATGGAACCGCCCAGGCCGCGCGAGCAACCGGTTTCCTTGCCGAATAGCTCCGCCATGGACGCATCCGCGCTGGTGCCGCGGGCAAGGGCGTGCGCGTGATCGCGATACGCGGTGATGACATAATCGTCGTCGCGCACGGCCGCGATTGCGCCCACGACAACCGCCTCTTGTCCAATGTACAGATGGCAGAAGCCGCCGATCTTCTGCGCTTGATATTGCTGGCTCGCGCGTTCTTCGAAACGGCGGATCAGCAGCATCAGCGCGAGCATCTCGACCTCGTCGCGTGGCTCGGGCCGCTCCATCGAAATTTATGCGACGCGAGGCAAGGCCGCTTCTGCACGCGTGCGAGCAGAGTTTCGGCCAAAGCTCATGCAGGCGATGAAAAGCAGGGTGAACAAAAGATCGCTCAGGAGCGAGTTGCGGAAAAACATCCAACTTGGCGTCGAGCTGAACTGGGGCAAACCAACGGTGAGCGCTTGAACCAGGCCCGCAAAATTCTTCGCGTAACCGGGATCGGTGAGCCAGGCGAACGTGTTGGTAATCGCGTAAAAAATTGTCGATCCAACAACCGAAGCCGGCAAAAGCGTTTTAAGCGAAACGCGATTGCGCAACAAAAATCCGATCAACCCGACCAGGGCAAGCGCAAAATAGCGACAAAGAATCAGTGGATCGAGAATGGCTGCGCCGTAATGAAAGTTGAGCGCTGCGTCCGAGATAAAAAGCGCGATCAACGGCACGCTGAACTTGTATTTCGCCGGAAAATAAGCGGCGCTGCATAGCGCAAGCGCGGCGAAGGGGGCGAAGTTGGAAAGCCAGGTCGCGCCAGAATCAATCAAGAGCCCCGTCGTAACGCGATAGGCGATGACGGAAAAAACAAGAAGAAGTGCGGGAATCATCGCAGAAATTTATCCGTCCTGCGCGATATGCAAAGACCATTTGGCTAAACTAACCCGGCGGCGGCGCGCGAAGCGGGCAGGAGCTCGCTGCAGAGGCAAGGAAATTACTTTTGCGCCGCGAGCGCGGCGGCCATTTTTTGCAGGCGCGCTTTTCGGCGATTCGCGGCGTTGCGGTGAATGATTCCGCGCTTGGCCGCTTTATCGATTGCTGAAATGAGTGCGCGAAGTTCTTCCCCAGCCGGTTTGCCCGCAACGCGCACTCGTCTTTGGAGCGAACGCAGCCGTGTTTGCACACTCCGGTTGTGAAGCGAACGCGCCATCGATTGTCGGGCGCGCTTGGTTGCGGACTTCGTATTAGCCATTCGTTAAGAGAAAAATGTTTGCTGGGGCTGGAGGCTCGCGGCGCGCGAGAAAGTTGTCAAGATGTCGATCTTGACCAGGATTTGCGATTTTGCGCCTGCTTAGGCGCCTCGCCCACTCGAAGCCACCAGCGGCACCGGGGCACTTCTGCGTCCGGACGTCGTCGCCGATTTTTCGGCGCCAGTGGACGAAATCACTGTCTCGGTCGCCGGTTGGTCGGGCCGGGATGCGGGACGCGCCGGCGCTGCGGCAACTTTCGGCAACCGATCAGGAACGATTTGGACAAGTGCACCGAGTGGCAGCTGACTATAAAGAGCAGTCACATCGCTCGATTTCATCCGAATGCAACCGTAGCTTGCCGGTCGCCCGATTGTTTTTTCCTGCGGCGTGCCATGAATGTAAATGCACCGGTCAAAGGCATGCCCATTCGAAGCCTCGAGACCACGCAGCCAGATGATGCGCGTGATGATGGGATCGCGACCAGGCGCGTTTGGAAGGAGAATTTCTCCCGTGAAACGACGATTATGAAAAACTGCTCCGCTCGGTGCGTGGTCCCCGATTTTTTGCGCGACCTGCAGGAACCCAAGTGGAGTTGTCATTCTGCCCCAATCATCGCCGAGCCCGAACTTTGAGGTGGAAACAGGATATGTGGCAACCCTGGCGCCGTTTTCCAAAAGCATCAGCTTCTGATCATGTACACTAATTATGACGCGACTGGGAACCGACAGTTCGGCGCGCGCACCAAACGGATACGCGATTGAAACGAAGGCGAAAACGACGACCAGGGGGCGAAACATGCCCGCCTTCTTACTCAAGATTATTCGTTTGTCACGCGGGAACTGCGGCTGTAGCCCTTGAGCCGCCGAAACTGAATTTCGGCCACCACGGCGCAAGCGAAGAAAGCGAGACATAGAGGAACCCACTCTGAAACATGAGCAAGAATGGTACCGAAATGAACTGTCGATGCACGATTGCGAACCAAATGAAGTAGCTGAAATAGATCGCGAAGGCCAATTCCGCGAGCGGCAGAGCCGATTTAAGCGGCCGGTATTTGCAGGCCCGCCATGGCTGCGATTTGCGCTCAATCCCGTACTTCGGCGTTCGGGTAAAATCAGATTTGTGATTAAAAAGAGCTTCCAAGACGGCCCGCGCGTTGTTGAGTGAGAGGCCGATTCCGAGGGCGAGCAAGCAAGGGAGAAAAAGAATTTCTTTCATCCATGTGCGCGGATGTAGCTCGCGCTGTGCGCAAATGTAAAAAACCGCCACCGATACCGATGCCGCGAGAAAAATGGGGATGTCGATCAAAAGAGTCCGCAGCCATCCGGCCTGCGGCCCACCGACGGAGGGATGCAGGAGTACGCATAAGCAAGCGAGAAGCAAGTAAGCGAAATTCGACATCAAGTGACCCGTGGCTTCGAGCTTAATCGGAAACGGTAGTTTGCTGCGCCAGATGGTCGGCAGAAGTTTCTTGCATGTTTGGACGGATCCTTTGGTCCAGCGATGTTGCTGAGATTTGAAGCCGTTCATGTCCACCGGAAGTTCTGCCGGAGTCACCACATCGGGGAGGAAAATAAATTTCCAGCCCACGAGCTGCGCGCGATAACTAAGATCGAGATCTTCGGTAAGCGTGTCGTGCTGCCAGCCGCCCGCTTCCTCGATGCAAGAACGGCGCCAGAGACCGGCCGTCCCGTTAAAATTAAAAAAGCGTCCGCTTCGGCTGCGCGCGGTTTGTTCCAGAAGCAGATGTCCATCCAGAAACATCGCCTGCGCGCGCGTGAGCAATGAATAGCTGCGGTTCAAATGTCCCCAACGCGTTTGGATCATTCCGACTTTCGGATCGGTGAAAAAATCAATGGTGCGCCTGAGCAAGTCGGGCCGCGGGACAAAATCGGCGTCGAGAATACAGACAAAATCGCCTTCGGCAGACTCGAGTCCTGCGGCGAGAGCACCCGCCTTGAAACCAGTGCGATCAACGCGATGGATGAGCTGGACATTGAAACCGCGCCGGCGCAGTTCGTCCGCGCAGGAAGAAGTCAGTTCCCGAGTATCATCGGTCGAATCATCCAGCACCTGAATCTGGAGAAGTTGTCGCGGGTAGTCCAATTCGCTGACGGAGCGAAGCAAACGCTCGACCACGTAAACTTCGTTAAAGATCGGCAATTGCATCGTCACCTTCGGCAGTTGTTCAAATCGCCCGGCCGGGATGGATTGGCGGTTTCTGTTTTTGAGAAACAAGTAGATAATGAAATAGCGATGGATGCCGTAGGCCGAAAGACCAATGAGCACGCTCAGGTAGCAGATCGTCCAGACAATGTAAGCGCTTCCTTGCATGTAGCTTTCAGGAGCTGCCCGTTGGTTGAGGCAGCAAGGGCGACATGATGCCGTTTCCGGCGCGTGCGTCAAATCAAAAATGCCGCTTTTGCCTCTGGAAAAGGAGCCGACAGAGAAGACAGGGTAGTGTAGAGAAGATCTTAAAGACAACCTCTCTTCAGCGCTCTGCTTGACTAAAGGAACAGGTTTTTCATTGTCGATCTTTCCCAAATGGCGCGCCAAAGCAAAAGGCCTGGTCGTTGGAGGCTTCATGCGACAACGCGCGAATTAAATCTCCGCGCTTTGGCGACTGGAGCACGCGAGCACCGGCCCGGACATTCATCTTGCCTGAGGGAGCGGGCGGGTTAATTGGTGATAGAGGAATTTTTGCGGGCAAGCGGATGCAATTGCGAGATAGATTTAAGAAGCAGAAACGGGATCGTTTTCAACGTTTTAATATTGTTTTTCCCATCCTTTTGGCGGGATGGGTGCCGTCGATTTTAACTCTCGTCGTTTCCTACACGATCCTGACGAATACGTTGGAATCGAAAATTCTGCGCGATCGGCAGACCTTCATTCAATTGATTGCCCATCTGGTGGGCGACGACCTGAGCCGGACGCGCGGTATCATTGAGTATTATCAGACTCTGCCGGATGTCGCGAAACTTCTGACCGGCCCGAACGCACAATTCGCCGCTCAATTGTGGCTTGGATCGACATTTTATTCGCACCCGCGCATTGATGGGATGTTTATTGCCGCGCCTGACGGGACTCTAATCGCGTCGCTACCGTCCATTCCAGAGATGATCGGTAAGGATTTTGGCTCGGATCGTTGGCGGGAACAGGCCAAAGCAACGAACGGGGCCTTTGTCTCGGCCGTGCATCCTCGTTTCCAGGACAAACGCGCGGCGACCGATATCGTCGGCGCAGTGCGGACCCCAGATGGAACCATTGCCGGCTATCTTGGAGTATCGGTATTAATGGAAAGAATGGGGCGGCGTTTGTCCGCGATTGAATTTGCGGACGAGTCCATTTGCCAGGTCTTGGATCAAAACGGGACCGCGCTCTTCGGTACTGATTTTCGACCTAATTCAAACACCGAGCTGGGGAAACCCGGGACTTTGATAAACGACATCAAGGCAAACAAAACCGGCCATTTCGAGCGGCACGGCAATCTTTATTCTTTCAGTCCGGTGGAATCGACCGGCTGGGTGGCGGTAGTGGCGCAGCCCAAGGCCGTGGCGTATAAACCTGTGCATGATCTGTTGAACAAGATGAAAATCCTTGTCGGCTGGCTGCTGGTCGGCACAGCTGTTGGCGCCTGGGGCGCGAGCAAGCTTTACCGGCGCGAGACCGAAGCCACCCGACGAATCGAACGCGAAGTTGTTTTCAACGAAAAAATTCTCGCCAACGTGCCGAGTGGCATTGCTCTGGTCGATCCGGTTTCGCGACGTTTTCTTCAGGCCAACGAGGCTTTTGCGCAGATGGCGCAACGTTTTGGAGAGCTGTCCCCCGGCCGCGACATCACCGAAGCAACCTACGACGATGTAAAGATTGCTCCTCCTGAAGCTATCGAGAAAGTTCTCTCTTTTGGAACACCTTTTCAACTGGTCGAGCAACCGTTCAAGGACAAAACAGGCGTCACGCATTTTGTGAACATCAGCCTGCTCCGCTTGCAAAGCTCGCAACAAACCGTTCAAGGCGTGCTTTATCTTCTCGAGGACAAGACCCGCGACGTCACACTGCGCCAGGAACTGATTGACGCGAACGCGGCCAAAGATCAATTCCTTGCCCTGCTTTCCCACGAATTGCGCAATCCTCTCTCGCCTGTCATTGCCATGGTCGGGGAGTTGGAAGCAAGCATTCCCGATTCTCCTTCGGCCAGGGAGGCGCTCGAGGTCATTCGGCGCAATGTCGAGCTGGAAGCGCGGCTGATTGACGACTTACTGGATGTGACGCGGATCGCTAAGGGCAAATTACAGTTAAGCTTTGAGACTATTTGTGTGCCTGAAATCCTCCAGCGGGCCTGCGAAATTTGCCGCGAAGACATCGCCCGTAAGCATCTCGAAGTGAAATTTCGCCTTCGCGCCAAAAGCACGCACGTCCAGGGAGATCCGGCCCGCTTACAGCAGGTCTTTTGGAATCTGATCAAAAACAGCGTCAAATTCACCCCGGCCCAAGGCCGCATCACGATTGAAACGCTTAATCCGACTCCAGAAGAAATCGAAATCCGAATCTCGGACACCGGCATCGGGATCGAGCAGGAAAAGATCGATAAGATTTTTAATGCTTTCGAGCAGGGCCAAAGCTCGATCACTCGCCGCTTCGGCGGTCTCGGTCTGGGTCTCGCCATCTCGAAAGCCATGGTCGACGCGCACGGAGGAAAAATTCGCGTGGAAAGTCCGGGTAAAGATCGAGGTTCGACCTTCGCCCTAAAGTTGAGGACCGTTCCGGCTCCGATCGATACCGGCGACGGGGCGGAGAAGGAACGTCCCACCGTCGCCGAAAAACAACGGCGAGATAAATCTGGGCAGCGGCGAGTTCTCGTGGTCGACGATCATCACGATACGTGTCTTGGCATGAAAATGATGCTCGAGCGCCGCGGTTATCAGATCACGCTCGCGCATTCGGCCGCGCAAGCCGTGGAAGAGGCGCGCGCACAAGATCTCGATCTGCTCAGCAGCGACATCGGCCTGCCCGCCCGCAGCGGCTACGAACTCATGCACGAACTCGGAGCGAGCAAGGGCCTGCGCGGCATCGCGCTAAGCGGTTTCGGAATGGAACAAGATGTAACCAAGGCGCGAGCGGCCGGATTCTCGGAGCATCTTACCAAGCCGATCAATTTTGAGCGCCTGGAACGGGCGATTCAAAATTTACTCGAACCAGCTTCCCAATCGTGACGGCGGCCGCGTTCTGAGCGCCGGCTGACCTATTGGCCGTTGTGGTTGGCGGACGCTGCGTTTTGCTGGCGTTCGGAAGCTTCCTTTAATTCGCGCGAAAGTTTCTCGACTCGCTGCCGCATGATTTTGCCGGCCTTGAACTTCACAGTAGCTCGCGGCGGAATGACGAAACTACTGCCTGGCTGGTTCGGGTTTCGTCCCACGCGCGGCTTGGTAAGCCGTGGTTGAAAAACACCGAAGTTACGCAGTTCGACGGCCACATTATTGGCCAAACTGTCGGTAATTTTATCAAGCGTCCGCTGAACCACGTCGAAAACTTCGTGTTGGACCATTCCTGTTTGGTTGCTGATCGCGACCACGATGTCGCGCTTGGTGAGTTTTGCCATATCACAAGAGGAATCGCCTCTCATCGCCAAACTGGCGGCAAAATTAAACAAAAAAAGGAAAATTTTGCGCCGCTAAACTGTTGGGTGAGAAGGCGCAAGCCTCCCTGCCCGAACCAGGAGAAAGCGGCCGTCGCTTTATTTCTGCCGATGTTTTCCTGGGGGCGACGCGGCATAGTCATTCGGCGCAATCTCGTGCGCCGTGCGGAAGTGCACCTTTGCCACCTCGCGCAGTATCTGCGGACCCTTCATTTCCACAAGTTTTTTCCCGGTCTCCTTCACACTGGCCGAAGCCCCGCGTTGCAAACGCAAACCGAAGGTCTTTCCATGACGATCCAGCCAATTGATAAATCCGTCGCGCGCAAGAATTGACGCCGCTGCCACAGCAATATCTGACTCCGCCTTGGTTCGTTGTTCGATGTCGATCTTGCGGCCGTGTCGCAAAATTGATCGCTCAATCACACGCGCATCGGCAAACTGGTCCGACAACGCGCGCGGGCAATTCGGCTTTTTTGCCAGCAGATTTTCGATGACCCGCGCGTGTCCCCACCCGAGCAAACTGTTCAGATTACCGAACTGCTCATAAAGCTCGTTATATTTTGCGGGCCCGATCAGCACCGTCTCGGTCAAACCGCCGGCAGTTTTGCGAATGGTCTGGCCAAGGGCACGAATGCGCGCATCCGAGCCGATCCGTTTGCTATCCTGCACGCCCGCGTCCAGAAGCTTGCGCGCAATCCCACGATCGACATACACACCCGCGATCACGAGCGGTCCGAAGAAATCTCCCTTCCCGCTTTCATCCACGCCGAAGTGCGGCTCAAACATCTTTGGTAAATGCACTTCTTCGTAGCCAAGCTTGGCTTCGCCGAAAATTTTCGGTTCCAGCTCAAACTGCACGAACTCTTCCACCCCCTTGCCTTGCACTAGAACTTTTGGACCCTTCTCGTAAACGGCCACGCTCAGCTTATTTTTCTGCGCGAAAAAAATCGTGTACTGCTTCGGCGAAAATTCGAAACCAAGCTCCTCGAGCAGCGCGCGAAGCCTCATCGCCTGTTCCACCGTCAACGGGTGTGTGTACGAGTTCATCGAATAAAAAACGTTCAACGTTCAACTTCCAACGCTCAACGTTCAATAATCTTCTCAATTCAATGTTGGACGTTGAGCGTTGAACGTTGAACGTTTACTGCGAACCTTGATCTCGCCACAGGACGTTCGCAGCTTTCATCGCCGTCTTTTGCGTTGGTATCGCCGAAACGGGCGCGACTTGCCATGGCGGCGGACCCGCGACCCCTACGCGATCCTCGTTTCCGAGTTCATGCTTCAGCAAACCCAAGTCGCCACTGTCCTCCCTTATTATAATGAGTGGCTTCGCCGCTTCCCCGATTTTTCGTCCCTCGCGCTTGCTCCGGAATCCAGCGTTCTCCACGGCTGGCAGGGACTGGGTTACTACGCCCGAGCGCGTAATCTGCATGCTCTCGCAAAAATCGTCTTCCGTAAACATGGCGGAGTGCTGCCGGACAAGATTGACAATCTCCGCGCGCTTCCGGGCCTCGGCCGTTACACGGCGAACGCCGTCGCGACATTTGCGTTCGATCGATCCGTTCCACTGGTCGAAGCAAACATCGCGCGCGTCATGGCGCGTTTGTTCGACGTGCGCGATCCGATCGACTCAACCAGAGGCCGCGAAACAATTTGGCATCGCGCCCTCGATCTTCTCCCCGTCCGCGGAGCAGCGGCGCATAATTCCGCGCTCATGGACCTCGGTGCGCTCATCTGCACGCCCCGCGCGCCGAAGTGTAGGATTTGTCCGATAAACAAATTTTGCCGCGCGCAGAATCCGGAAGGTCTCCCCATCAAAAAACCCAGGCCGCCGCCAAAAGACCTCACCGAAGCGCACGCTTTCATCTTCCATCGCAATCGAATTCTGCTCGAGCAATCGAGCGGGCGCTGGCGCGGCCTCTGGATTCTCCCGCGGGCAAGATCGACAAAGGGCCGCCCAGTTCACATGTCGATCTTTCCATTCACGAACCACCGCATCACCTTGAAAATTTTCGCGCATCCGCCGCCTCGCCTGCGGACGAAAGCGCAATGCTGGTTTTCGAGCGCTCAGCTCGCTTCGATTCCACTGCCCTCACCACATCGCCGCGCCGTTGAGCAACTTCTCGCCCGGGCAACTACAAAAGCTTTGCAGCACCTTTGCCCCAGCCTAACTTCGTTTGACATGAGCGAGACCAAAAAAGTTGCCGGCGCCTCGTGGTTTCGACGGAAAAAGAATTGAAATATGCGCAGCATGACCGGCTATGGCCGCGGCGAGACCGATCACGGCGGAGCAAAGTTCAGTGTCGAACTAAATTCGGTGAACCGGAAACAGAGCGACATCGTGGTCAATCTGCCACGCGATCTGATTGAGCTCGAGCCGCGCATTCGTCAGGCGATTAATGAAAATATCTCGCGCGGGCGGACAAATGTTGTCGTCACTTTTCATGACGGTCAAAACGGTGCGCGCAAACTCGCTCTCGACACCGGGCTGGCCCGCTCCTATCACGAAGCAATGCGCGCATTGCAAAAGGAACTGGACGCGCCGGGCGAGATCACTATCGGCGCCATCTTGCAGGCGCCGGGTGTCATGCGTTTTCCGGAACAGGCAGTGAGCGCGCAGGAAGTATGGCCGGCCATTGAGAGCGCGCTTCACGCCGCCCTTGCCGATCTAATTAAGATGCGCGAACGCGAAGGCCGACATCTCGCCAAAGACTTGATCCATCGACTCAAGGCGATGCGAAAACAACTCAAGGAAATCCGCGCCCTTCACCCCGAGGTGGTGAAAAGATATCGTGCCGCGCTCCTTGAGCGCATTCAAAAAGCCGGACTGCCGATCGCGCCCGACGACGAACGTCTCGTGAAGGAAATTTCCTTTTTCGCCGACCGCGCTGACATCTCGGAGGAGTTGACGCGCTTGGAAAGTCATCTCGCGCAGTTCGCCCATCATCTGCGCAAGAACGAGCCGGTTGGCCGAACGCTGGAATTCATCATCCAGGAAATTTTTCGCGAGCTCAATACCCTCGGCGCCAAGGCCAACGACGCCGCCATTTCGCAGCGCGTTGTCGCCGGCAAGGCGGAGTTGGAGAAAATTCGCGAGCAAGTCCAGAACCTTGAATAAACAGTTCAGCCGTTACGGAATTCTCTTCGTTATTTCCGCGCCCTCGGGCGCGGGCAAAACGACGCTCTGCGATGCGCTGCGGCAAACGCCGGATTTCGTTTATTCCGTTTCCTGCACAACTCGCCCCGCGCGCGCCGGCGAAACTGAAGGTGAAGATTATCAATTTGTGTCCCAAACCGATTTTCTCGCGCGCGTAAAAGCGAGCGAATTTCTGGAGCATGCAAAAGTCCACGGTCATTATTACGGCACGCTCCTGAAGCCGATCATCAGCAACTTGAAAGATGGCGTTGATGTTTTGATCGACATCGACACGCAAGGCGCGGCCACGATTCGAAATTGCAAAGATGAATTCGTTCGCCAGGCGCTGACCGACGTTTTCATCATGCCGCCCGACCTCGAAGAACTCCGCCGCCGCCTGACCAAACGCGGAACGGAAACCGAAACGCAAATTGAAGTGCGTCTCGTGACCGCGGCGCGCGAAATGGAATTATGGCGCGACTATCGTTACACGATCATCAGTCGATCGGTTGAAGAAGATTTGCTAAAATTTCGCCACATCATGGGCGCGGAACGTTATTTAAGCCGGCGTCTCATCCAAAAGTGATTGTCGGTCTTGCATGGAAAAAGATTCCAAACGCAGAAGCGATAAAATAAGCGCGCGAAAAGTCGTGCGCATTCGGCCCGGCATGAAATCAATTGTGCTCGGAGTTACCGGATCGATCGC
>Ga0137359_10004558_pt1 | contig 11385 bp, 9 predicted proteins | sample Mad1_40_16metaG_FD_108281 | JGI IMG/M metagenome (GOLD analysis project Ga0137359, IMG submission 108281) | Vadose zone soil microbial communities from Angelo Coast Range Reserve, California, USA - Mad1_40_16 metaG | ecosystem: Environmental > Terrestrial > Soil > Vadose zone | place: USA... | reverse complement strand
CGACAGGAAGGCAAGATTACCGGAGTGCGATATGAAGTTTGAGAAGGGAATCGACGTGGGTTCGATTTCCTTGAGAGTTCGCAGGAACGGGTTGAGTGCGTCGAACATTATTTTGTTGTCCAAGAGGACAGCATATGTCGATTGGTCGACAGAAATTGGCTGACGACGCAAGGCCATGAGTTCAACGTCGGTATCAAAGAAAGAAATCCGAATCCGAATTGTGTCTGCGTTCGGCTTGGCGGATTCCGCAATATCCGCGCCAAAGGAGACAATCGTTCCGAGGAAAACCTGGAAGCGGCCAGGTGAAACAAGCGCGAGAGCAACAAGACTTCCCTGTTGCAAGCGCTTAGAGTTTTCCCAATATTCAGCCCGCTTTTTACTAATCTGATCACGAGCCGCGCCGGGAGGAGAGTTAAGAAGAAGGCCAACGGTGAAATTACGACGTTCGGCCTTTAAAGGTGCAAAACGAGCGCCAGTATAAAGATGGAAGAATACCGAGTTAGCGCCGGATGCCTTGTATGCACCACCTTTAGATGACAGCAACTTCTCTAGTAATGTGGGTGACCTCTCGTGGGCTCCGGGGGTCCACATGATGTCGAGGTCGGTGCGGATTTCCACAACTGACTGCCGAATACAAGCACTTGGAGCAACACAATCAGTACACGGATGAGAAATAGAAACAGCTGCCCACATCATCTCTTCTCTCAATAGACGAAATTGTATGTCGAGATGTCGTTCCATTGAACTTTGTGGTAGATGGTGCGGCGCGGTCGGAAGGAAGGCCGGGAGATAAGGTGGTAAGGGACAGAGTAGTTCCTCGTTCGTTGGCGCGACGCGAACATCGTGAATATCAGCGCAATCGTTATCATGGCGAGGTTCCCCTCCGCCTCTCAAATGACCGGGAGGTTCATAGGTTTGCTCCAGGCGGGAGGTGAGCGCCTCCTGTATCTGACCAGGAGTGAGTCTTCCGTGCGGGATGCGCCTCCGCAACCTTTCTGCGTCCCCATGTTCTCTGCCCACGATCGACCGTAGTCTACTGATCTGCCTCTCGAGTTCCTCCAGCGTTAGGTTCTGAATCTCCGGCATTGATTCGGTGATGGGGTCGTCGAACATCGGAGGCGTTGCCGTCACACCCACGGTCCAAGCATCAAACCAAGAAAAAAGATCTTCGACCAAATCGCGTAGTTCGGGATGATTTTGTATGGCCCTCTTGAAACGCGAGAAATATCTGTATAGTACCGGTTAGCTTAGCACTATGGCGAGGGGCGAATGTCGGTACTCACTGCGACAGAACAGTTGAAAGCGTCGCAAAAACCTCCACGCCGCTTAGTTTGTTTTGCCGGGATGCAGGCAAGCCTGGAGAGCGGTCCTTCCAGGTCTGAGCCTCTATCATATCGCCCATACACTCGCGGGTGGTTGAATGAAAGTCGTCATAGTTTTGATCGAGAAGCGAATATATCTTGCTGAAACACATTCTTAGGATCTCAATCTAATGTGGATACGTGAGGTAGCTTACTTTGTATTTTGGTGAATAGTAGTCTTCAATACCAAATCGGATGACAAGAACTATAAAGTGATATCAAGAGTCAAAGATGGGATAACTTCCAATCCCACACAACACCAACCTCAATAATAGGGAAATACCCCTTTTGGTATGATAGCGTCGATGACCCAAAGCCAACATTGACGGCGACCGGTGAAAATCTCAATACCTCGCCGATCCGTTGCAATGCGTTACCCTAAACATGATTACGTTACTACTGGAATGGTTAATGCCTGAAATTTTTGAACGTACGCGAACAATGGTATCAAGAAATGCCTGAAGCGGGAGTATATGCGATGAGTTTTTCAGACGTGACACGCGTCCTAAGCAAAACAACTAACCTGAGCCTGATTAGAGTTCTTCGTTACATGAGCGATTAAGTCGTATAGCATGATCGAAGTCGTCCTTACCCATGCTTTGTTTCGAGAATTAACACTTGCGAAGATCCTCGAAAACCCTTTGACATTGTGCGCGTCTCGGAAAATGAAGTAATCCGCGAGGTACGACTTGAGGTGATTGTGTGCTTCATTCGGGCGAAGAGTGTGTTGAGCATCCTGGACAGAGCCATTATTCAACGCCAACCCTTCCCGGGAGAAAAAGTCGGGCGCTTGATCTTCCGCCTCTGTGGCGGACACTGACGAGGTACCAAATGCTTCGGGCTTCGCCTGGTGCTTGAACGTACACTCGAAAGAGCGGAAGCAGACACCCGCATGCCAATAAAATGAGCATAATCCTTTGGGAACTCCAGTTCTGTCAATAGGCGCACCACCCCGGCCACGGTCATTCGCGCCTCCGCGCCCTCCTCGACCACCACGGATTCCGCCTCCACGTCCGCGGTGGCCACCAGAATTATTTGAAAGCAACGGATAGAAAGACATTCGAAAAAGCGAAGGATGAGGATGGGTGAGTTGAGGATAGGAGTCGTGTAATAAACACCGCAGCACACGCGGCTAAACTATCCTTGGATTCGATTCACCATTGGCCCGCGCCCCACGCGGCTAACGTCGCCCATTTCAATAGAGAGGCCGGCATAATTTTCCTTCTATCAGAGGAAATGATATGGATGCCAGGAAGAACGGTTGGTGCCCGGTCAGCACGAGAATCCCTAACAGAACATCCGTCAAAGACAATCTGCCCCGTAACTAGGGAAAAATGATCACTTATTGCCTTTGAGTCTTGCTTAGAAGCGGTGATAAACCGATAACGGCTTCTGGCCAGCGGGAGACACAACAATGTGATTTCAATAAAAATGGTGTTCATCACAACATAGAGAGAAAGACGGATGAAAGACGACCGAGAAGCAATACCTTCCATTACAAACTGCTGCATAATATACGCGAGCCATGTCAAAAAATCATGACCGTCCGCAACCAAGTACCTGGAGATGCCCGTGGCCAGAGCGATGAAGGCGGGCCGCAATTCAAGGTCTATGATAGCAGAAAAGAAGTCTGTCGAAGGACTCGATGAGCGGGAGTGAGCAGGAACTTCGATGTAAATGAGATCTCGTCGTTCTCCGTGTTTGAAAGGCCCAACGGATGACGTTGAAGGACAAGAAAAAGAGAAGCAAGAGTCATGTTACGTAATCTTCATTTCCAGTTCGACCGCATGACGGGCCGAGTGTGGACATGACACCTCGCCGCTGATAAAGGCAAAGCATTGGAAGCCACGTACAATGCTTGTATAAGTTATGTGGCACCTGAAAGTCGCAAGTAGAAAGGCCTGGTCGACCACTTGAAGGTGGTCGAACAATCACTGGCAGAGCAAGGCTCAGAGGCAAGTCACATTCTGGTCATAGCATTCCAGGCAACGAGGCGACACTGCTTGTTAACTACAGTATGTCTACGAGATAGTCATCGTGCCGACAGTAAATTAGAGCGTAAGTATTTCATCCTCGGAGAAGGACAAGCTGCAGGTGTCTGTGCCCTGAATCCAGGTACATCTGAACCACAATAATGGCGCTATCGCAGCGCCACAATTGAACCAAGAGTTGATATGATATTGAATACACGAGCACACCCCGCGAAGTATGGATTGGGGCTCTGATTGCCGAGTCACTTAGGTGGTCTTGAGTGAGGTCGGAGCAGCCAATCTGACAGTCGCCGAGGCCATCAGCGTTCGGAGCCCTGGAATTCGAAGTGACTTCGGCGATAGTACTCGTAAAGCAAAGGTAGTTGTGCCCTTGCCATGGCCCCAAGATCCTTGGCACCACGATCCGTACGCAGCGAAAAAAAAAAAATTGTCGTGTTCGCGATGGGGATTTATCATCGAATATAATCTGTCGATTTTGCGCTAAACGACGACAGAGAATGGCTAGACGGGGAACAAGGACTTTTGATGCTTCTGATGCGAGATTCTTGACTACGCCATTCCTTCAAACGTCTGATGAGGTGAGAGGATGCCACTATCTCGTGTTGTCGTTTTGACCCATGGTCACGTGAATACGTCTCACTTCGTCGCTTGCATTACCTTGCTGGCATGCCAGAGTGGCGTAACGGTGACAGTGAAGCCGCGGTATGGGTATGTAATATGGAACCAGGACGACGGCGGATAAAGGTCCGGAATTGTTGATGATCTGTGGGTGGTGGTCCTGTAGAGACTGCCCTCTCGCATGGCGTAGTTAGAAAATGATTGCATAACAGGAACTGGCATGCACAGCCATTACCAGACGATTTCCTGGGCCCTTGCTCGAGAAGGAACTTCATGATGGAATATACAGTCGAATCGAAGCCTCTGTCACCGACAACATCGACGTGAATGACAGGGAATGTTGCAAAATCTGTCAATGTTGGCCAGTGGCTGAGTACGTAGCGATTTGGTAAGGCAAATAAGAGTGGTGTCCGAGATGGGACACCACAGCAGATGATCCGTCACTTACGGACATGCATCTTACTGACATACATCGACAATCATTGGGCGCTCGCTCCAAGTCTACGAAGGGGTTTCATGAGGTGAGCTTGAAAAAGGCAAACTCACAAATACAGCTTGGTACCGCGTTCCCTCAGTCCTTCTTATCGCGTATTTCGCAAAGTTTGATGGTACGCGTCCGCCAAGCAAGCACACGCACGAAGGCCGTTTGGTGAGGTGAGGAGACGTTGGAGACAAAATAGTACGGGCTTGTCTGGCGAACTTATGACTTTGGGCGTTCTGAGAAATTGCAAATGTATGTATGTTGACTAATGGTTCGCCACAATCAGGGGTAATGTGGCGACGCGCGCTACACTTACTCGTGGTCACACAACACATCACATGTATCACACAACACACGCATAACATGTGTAGTTTCGCACTCAGGCTCTCGTTCTCTACTGACACTCACGTTTGCCCACGTCGGTATCCTCAGGCACATGTGACGTCATGAAAGGGCAAGGATTTTATCAACAATCACTAATGGTTCAGGCGCTTTGGCGACGTTACGGCGGCCGCTCCCTGGATTTGAATGTGGCGGTTTCAGAATCAAGTGTAGTACTGTACTGATATCTGATACAGGGCCCATCAAACGGTTCGGGACAATGTTCTGACTGCACAAGCAGCAACTTTTTTGGTGATTTGCAGATCAAGACCATGTGATGAGCCAAAAAACAGACATAAAGTAGTACGTCATCCTTTTGCACGCTCGCACGATTCATCTGCGCGCACTGCCCACGGGTGACATTTTCTCCTAGGTATATGATATTATTTTATACCTTATGACATAAGAGAACGTCCAGTTGCTTTTACGCACGCGCAGCCGACCCAGTACGAAAACCACGCCTGGTAGGCCCTCGCGCAAGACACGCTAACGCCACGCATAAACCTTGACTTGAAATTCGAAGACAGATTGTTCTAGTCTTGTGCCTGCTGAAAGCGGCGAGCCATAATTATGGTACGCTTTGGTTTATTTCGTTCGTGATCGAGGCACTGGATTGCATACAGGGTTTCATCGATCCGTGCGTGGTTCAGGACTGAACTCTGCGAGTGACAATATCCGAGCTGAATCGAGCTAATCGAGCGGAGCTGTGGCAACACTAGATTCTTGGGCTTCTACTGTAAGCCGCACGATGAACGGGCGATCCCAACCAGTCATTCATTGGGATGTGCGCAACCCGCCTAATGTATGTTTCCTCTATAAGCAAGGGCGCAATATCAGCATAAAAGGCACTCGAATCGATGTAAAAAGCAAGGGAAATAAACCCGACCCCCTCTCCTGTACCGCTCTCACAGTCTTCCATGGAGAATCTATCACCACGTCCGGATTTATGGCGTTGGGTGTGTTCCTCTTACACCTTAAATTTTCGTCGGTCCCGGTCTCACAGAGTGCACATGCATTCAGATCGAGCTCTCGCGCGTCCATAGATTTGCCGGTTCGATGCTCATCTTCTGGCCTTGTGGTAGGCTATCATCCGTCGTCCATCACTATGACCCAGATAACGTGTTTCTATGGATAAACCAGCCTGGGGAATGACTATGGCCGCACGCCCACTATCACTCCCTCTGCGCACGTATGCCACGAACCTCACTTATTGTCTGGTCGGCGCGGCTCTTTTGCACAGGTGAGGAACGTATTCTGGGTTCGTTTCACGAGGCTGATGATCTTGCTACCAGTATGCTTCAATTCTCTGCGGAACCTTGATCGCGGCTAGTCTCACTAGTATCCAGGTGCCGGCTGCGTGTGGAATGACATCCTCGATCGCGAGTATGACCGCCAAGTAGGTAAGGGATGCGTGATGTCAAACATTCACTCCGTTGTGAGACTAGCGTCTTTCCGTCTGACAGAACGCACCAAGCATAGGCCCATAGCCGACGGCCGCGTCTCGGTTCCAGGGGCTCTTGTTGTCTTTGCAGTCCTTCTCTTGTGGCTACTCGCCCTGCTCTGGCCCGTCAATACTCTTGCGTACGTCCCTCTTTGTCAAATGAACCCCAGTTGATACAGATTCGTGTGATAGCTGGAAGCTAGGGCTTATCACTGTGTTTCCATTGGCGGGGATCTACCCACTCATGAAACGCGTGACATACTGGCCCCAAGCCTGGTTAGGTATGTAGAAGCCTCCAGTGTGGTAGTGCTGCCAGACATGACACTATCTCATATTAGGCGTGGCGATGAATATGATCTCCCTCGTGGCCTGGGGCGCCCTTCATGCGCGGCTGCATGTTGCATCTGGGGTCCTTATCTTTGGTTTGTGGTGGTGAGATAATATATTACGTACTTTTTTTTCCGCATGGCACTGAGAAAAGTTATACTTTAGTTGGACTCTCTACTACGGTGGGTCCTAACTCACGAATTCGTAACACGATTACGCCTGAACTAGTTGCAGATACGATTTACGCCTGTCAGGACAAGCGTGACGATGTGCAAGCAGGAGTGAAATCTACGGCACTCTTGTTCGGTGCTCATGTGAAAAAAATACTCGCTGTATTTGCCGCATCACTCGTCGCGTGCTTGGCCGTCGCCGGATTGTTGAACGGCCAAGGCATACCCTACTTCATGCTTACCGTTGGAGGCGCAGCTGCACACATTATGATGCAACTTCGAAATCTCGACGTGGACGACCCGAATAGCTGCCTCCATGTGGTACGTCTGTCAGCGCCCGCTAGCAGAAACTATATTAATTTTGGGATAGTTCGAGTCTAATGGATTCACTCTGGGCGAGATCATTTGGTGCGGGTTATTTGTAGATTATGTTCTTGGGTGAAATCCGAAATTAGTCTGTTGTACGCATATGTTTTCCCCCCTGACCTCGAATGTACTCTATTGTGTGGCTGGATCAGAGCGAGACGCCTATGATTAGGCTGCCGCGTTCATCGCATGAATGAATGCCTTTTACTACACAAAGTGCCAGCCACGGTTGCGCCCGGTTTTGTGCCTTGAACGCCACTGAGATTTTACGCGGGACCCGGACTTCTCGTGTCCCGTGTTCCACAGGCCCGTAAACCGATCAGATCATCCAAAATTCTGTACCGTTCGAAACTGAACATGCTGGGGGACAGGAAGTCGCCACAAACTCAAAAAGGGCACGCAGATCGTCATGACACCGAGATCCACAGCGGCGCAGCCTGAGCGGTCGAGCTGAGATTTCGGTTCGCACTGACCTACTGTACTGTATATACATGTCAAACTCTGACTAGCGCGATCGTCTTTACCTTTACGACGATGGGTTTCTTTGACTCAGAAGTTCGTACACACTAGAAGATGCGAATCATTCTTAAATGATAGAAACAACTTGACTTCCACATCTAGCTAGTAGTATGACGGGCGATAGAATTCTGATGAAAGCAGTTGAAGCCTCGTCTGTGCGATTCCCAGACTCGCTTACCGAGGGCAAATCAGAGGCCAGAATGTTTTCCTTGTAAGTATCTTCGGTAAAAATAACGGCGTCCTTGGAGCCAATTACTAGCACTGGCACAATTAGCAAGTAGAATCTGCGTTCTTCTGAGAAAAAAAAGCATATTCAGCGGCGCACTGAGGTTGTGGAAAAAAAAACAAAGAAGCCAATACTATCAGGTAGTTCTTTCTTGGGAACATACCAATTATAGGTTCTGAAACAACCAAAAGGCAAATCAGGCGTGATCGGACTTTTAGCACCGAAATGAAACAGTTCGGCGATATATGGTTCATTTCATATGACTGACTTTAGTGGAAATCAAAGCTGATCAGGAAGTCTGATTACAGTATTGCGGCCTCATCTCGTCTTGCAGTGCAGTAGAGATCAGATACTAGCGCCAGCGCGTTCATATTCGATCTCCGAATGCCACTGATATGATTTCGATAAGATAGATATCCCGCGCATTCTGGCAAACGCAGATCTCAGTGTTGATCTAATAAGTCGACTGCTCGCCGTAATATCTGACTCGGAGATTCCGGGAGCCTGCAAAACAAACGGAGCTTCGTCACATCTGTCGTCTGTTCATGGTGACGGCGATCTTTGGTCTCACGAGCGGGCATATCAGAAAGACACTGGAACGCGCCCCCGTACCTGGTCGTTCACTCATATGAGGGTGCTGATGCTAGTGTTTAGATAATGGAGGCAGCGCCGTAATTGACATGGTTGGCGACGTTGCACACCCGGGCCGGACATGCCACCATCAAATTTTCCCTATTTCAGGTTCCTGAACTGAGGTCAGAGAGCTCTGAATCTCACAGTACAGTAAGGCCGTGTTGATTCTCACATCGATCAAATGTTGATGAGTTGATGAATTCATATGCTTCTCACTATGCATGGTTCTTCGGCCTCCAAGGGTTATGCGGTTTCACCCTAATATCAGTCATATCAAATTAACTGTGATGTTAAAAGAAAATCGACCATATCTCCCCTCGAGCCCGTGCGCCTGTTCTTATCGACCCCACAACCATGTCAAACACCGACCCACTTACAGCACTCGCGGGGATCATCTCACAAAGCGTGCAGAATCTCCAAGGGGCGTACTCAGCCAAAGGCCTCTCTTTCCCCTCCCTCGACGAGCCTTCCGTACCCACCCCATTCGATGAAGACTTCGAACTAGGCAACACCAGGCGCTTGATCATTGCGGCCGCATACCAAATCATCGCGACCGTGAGGACTCCAATGGAGACGGTATTGGACTACGCACCGGGCATGCAAACGACTGCCGCTCTTGGCGTTGTCGATGAGACCGATGTCCCGGATCTCCTCAAAGGAGCTGGACCCCAGGTGCATTCACGCCGCACAAGCGACCACATGCCTTTCAATTTGACATGTATTTCTTGTTTAGGGTTTGCACGTGAACGATATTGGCGCGAAGATTGGCATTGACCCTGATTATATTCGTGCGGACTAATTTTTTTTCTTTTTGTGACATCGCTCGGGCATTGATTGCTCCGTACGCAGGTCGCGTGCTTCGGTACCTTGCTACTCGCCACGTCTTCAGGGAGGTGTCTCCAGATGTATACGCAAACAACCGTATTTCATTCGGCCTCGCTAAGACAAAGTCGTTCGAGGAGCTCAAGAAAGAGTAAGTCTTTGGAATCACGTCGCAGCTCTCGCCTAATGTCGCATCTTGAAGTAAAAACACGAAATACGACGGTTCGACTCCAGCAGCATTCACGGGCCACGTGTACGAGTTCCCTTTGTTCATATTTTCACATGAGAGATATTCATTCTTGTAGATCGGATGAGTCCTTCAAGTCTATCGCAAATCTCTATAGTTTCTTCAAGGATGCACCTTCGAGTGTCGCAGCGCCATTCAATCTCTTTAGCGGAGAAGAAGCTCCGTTATGGAAGTGGTACCAGAAGCCTGATAACGTCTGGCGCCTCCATCGCTTCGCGGCAGCAATGAAGGGCCAGGACGGTTTGCCTTCTGCACCATTCACGGAACTATTGGACTGGAAATCAATCCCGCGCGATAGCGTCGTGGTTGACGTTGGTGGTAGTGTCGGAAAAGTCACGTATGAACTGTTTAAAGCCTTCCCACACCTCAAATACGTCATTCAAGATGTCCCACTTGTAGTTGACGATGCCAAAACTGTACGGTCCCGTCCTGTCTTCCACATGCCCTTCGCTCATCGCGCTTCTATCCTAGTTCTGGAAGGGCGTTGCTCCGAAAGATCTCGAAGATGGGCGTGTGTTGCTTCAAGGTGAGTCTTGCTTGGCTGCCCGTACGCGACTGTATGCCCCCTCACACGCGGTCTTCAGAACAAGATTTCTTCGAGCCTCAAACAATCAAGGACTCCGCGGTGTTTGTCCTACGCTTCATCCTCCACGACTGGCCGGACGCTTCCTGCGTTAAGATTCTTAAGAACCTGCGCGCCGCCGCGACTCTAGCCACGCGTCTGGTTGTTTTAGACGCTATCATGCCGCACGTATGCCACGTCCCTGGAGGCCCGCCGCCTCCGCCCGCACCGCTGCTCGGGAATCTCGGCGCGGGCCTGGGGGGAACGCTCACGATGCTCGACATTCAGGTGCCGTGCTTTTCTCCATTTGCCTGCGCACAGCGAGGAGTAACGAGACGGCCCGCAGATGCTCACGCTCTTTGGTGGTAAGGAACGCACGCTGGACCAGTTCGTGGCGCTAGGTGACGCCACGGGATGGAAGCTGGAGAAGGTGATGCAGGGCATGCCGTGCGCGATCGCGTTCCGTGCCGTATAGGCCCTGGGCCGCGCGGAGCTAGATGACGAGATATGACTCCCTCCTGGCCTCAGAGTCAATGAGAAAGTCCAATTAGTTGGGTCGAGTCGCGAATTGTGTTTGTGTTTCTTGGATACATCGTGGCAGTAAATGTAATACTGTTAGGTTACCGTGCGCGTTTGATGGGCGCCCGTGCCAGTGAGGTCGATCGATCACTACTGTGGCTGTGGCGGACCCTAAGTATCACTCTGGAGGTCAAAGGTGATCGTACACCAATTTTCGAGTTCTTGTGATCCGTTGATCGGACAGTCTTATCACGCGGAATCGCACCTACTTCTGTGATTGTCCCGTTACCACCACGTTTTTGTGGCGCACGAAACACTTCTACTAGCCTGGGTCGAATCGGCGTCATCGTCATTATCAGCCTCAACTTAGACTGTGATCGAGCAAATTTTTTTCATGTTTTATTATCTGTGTGATTTTTAGCTTATTGTAAATGGTATGCATTATATAACATCAGTTATCTTATCACGATCCCGTCATTGGGTGTCCTGGGTCTCATCATCCTGTTTTTTTATTAAAAAAACCTGTTACTCGCAAAGTCAGTCATGATCATGACAGAATGAGTTGTATGTTACTCATACTCATACATAGATGAGGCAACTGGAAGGCCTGTTGAGTTCAGGCCAACACTGAAGGGACACACACGCAAGCGAGGAACGGCGTGTATTGAGGAAAGGATAGGATAGCGCTTAATGGGATACAAGGGTATGCGGAGAAGTGGGT
>Ga0137359_10004557_pt1 | contig 11386 bp, 10 predicted proteins | sample Mad1_40_16metaG_FD_108281 | JGI IMG/M metagenome (GOLD analysis project Ga0137359, IMG submission 108281) | Vadose zone soil microbial communities from Angelo Coast Range Reserve, California, USA - Mad1_40_16 metaG | ecosystem: Environmental > Terrestrial > Soil > Vadose zone | place: USA... | reverse complement strand
GTCGCCATTCACTCAAAAGCGCGTTTGCACGGTTGCAACGCCGGACGGCCGAATCACCGTCAGCGGTATGCGGCTGATCGTCACCGACCGGGGCGAGAAACAAGAACGCGAGCTGGCAAGTCACGACGAATGGACGGCGGCGCTCCGTGAGCATTTCGGAATCGAGCTCAACCAATTCTGACCCTGACAGCAATACTCGAGGATCTCTGAATGAGAATGTCATCAAGTCCCGACTCCCTCCGGGGCAGATTGCTGGTAGCGCTGATAGCCATAGCCCTCTTAACGCCAGGCGCTTCGGCATGGCAGCAGCAGATCACTGCATCCAAATCTCCCGCGGCTCTCAGCGGAGAAGAACGCGAAGCCGCCGATCGGGTAAGAGCCGGCACGATCCGGGAGACCACGAGCGCGCTGGCGTCCGATGAAATGCAAGGACGAGGAACAGCTCAGCCAGGCGGCGACAAAGCTGCGGCGTACCTTGCCGATCGCTTTGCAAAGTTGAAACTCAAGCCACTTGGTGACGGCGGGACTTACTTGCAATCGGTGAAGTTCAAAGTCACACAATCGCTACCGGAAACTTCTCTCAAGATCGGCGAGCAGACGCTCAAACTGGGACCTGACTTTGCAGTGTCGCCGCCGTACAGCGGAGATAAAAGCGTGAAGGGATTCATGGTTTATGTCGGCCACGGCTTGCGCGACGACTTTAAGGGCGTTGACTTGAAGAACAGGATAGCCGTGCTCATCGGCGGTCCACCGAAGAACGCCGACGAAGCCGCCTGGGAGAAGGCAGAATCCGAGCGGCTCATCATCACATACCTGTTCAGGGCGGGCATTGCTGGTCTGATAATCACCAATGCCCGATCCAAGCTTTCATATGAGAAGCTCGCTGGATATCTTACGCGGCGCCGCGTCGCGCTTGCAGAGGACTTTTACGCTTTCGAAACGCGTCCCCCCATTGTCTATGTCAGTGACCAGAGCGCTGAAGTTGTGTTTTCAGGCTCGGGCACAACATACGCCCAGGCAAAACAGAAAGCTGACAGAGCCGAGCCCGCTTCCAACAGTCTGAAAGGAACGGCAGCGATCACGGTGAGGCTGAAAAAAGAGAACGGTATTGGAGCCAACGTGATCGGTGTGCTTGAAGGCTCGGACCCGAGTCTCAAAGAACAATCTGTCGTCTACTCCGCACACTATGATGCTTTCGGGATGGAGGCGGACGGCCGCATTTACCACGGGGCAGCCGACAACGCGCTTGGCGTTGCAGAGATGATCGCCATCGCTGAAGCTTATTCCGGCTTACGCGCACCTCCCCGGCGTTCGATAATATTTCTGGCGTTTACCGGCGAGGAGTACGGCCTGCTTGGCGCCGAGTATTGGGTCCGTCACCCGACCTGGAAGATCGAGAGGGTAGCGGCCAACCTCAACTTCGATGGAATAGGCACGGAGGTCTATGGGCCGGTGAAACGCATAGTTGGGTTTGGCATTGAGCATTCTGATTTAGGCGCGGTGTTGGAGAGTGTGGTAACGGCAACTGGCAAATCAATCGCGCCCGACCCAATGCCGGACGAGAAGGCCTTTTACCGCTCCGATCACTACGCGTTCGTAAAGAAGGGAGTTCCTGCACTGATGCTGCTCGGGGCACCGGAAGGCGACACGGCCGCGTTCGTGGCTCGCGCAAAGAAGTGGCTGGAGACGGATTACCATCAACCGACCGATGAAGTTCGCTCAGAATGGAATTGGGACGGACCGGCTACGCTTGCTGTCGTTGGCCTGGTCGTCGGGATGCGCGTTGCGAATTCAGATGCGATGCCAGGTTGGTTGCGAACATCGCCATTCAATCAGTCGCGCGGAACCAACAAACCGCCGCCTAAAATTCAGTAGCTATTCTCAAATTTGTCATTGGTCATCTGTCATTTCCTGAGCGACTCAACGAAAATGACAATGCCAAGGTAGAAACATGGCAGGGTACTCCGGAACACCGCTGGTGAAGAAGCTGGGGATCAAGGAAGGCTTTCGTGTTGCGTTGGTTGGGGCGCCGGATGGATTTCGCGGCGAGTTGCAAGGACTCCCTAACGAAGTGTCATTCGTTACCAGCGTTCATGGGCAGCTCGATCTCATTCTGTTCTTTGCGAAGACGCGGTCGGAGCTGACACGGAACTTCTCTAGGCTTGCGGCCAACCTCATGCCCGCTGGAATGCTTTGGATAGCCTGGCCTAAGAAAGCGTCCGGCGTGGCAACTGACTTGTCGGACGGCGTCGTTCGCGAGATAGGTCTCGACGCCGGGCTTGTCGATGTCAAGGTTTGCGCCGTTAACGAAATCTGGTCCGGGCTGAAGTTTGTGATTCGCGTTAAGGACCGGCCCAGGGCTTCCAGGTGAAATCGTTCTCAGCAGCCATAGGTCGTCCAAGACGCTGCCCTGAAAAGGGTAATTATATACTTGGCGTACCAGAGAGCTTGGCCGCCTTGGCCTCGTCTATTAAGCGCTGACAATGCTCTTTGTATCTCTCAATGCTGGCTCTCTGCTCGTTAACCTCCTTGCTAAAGAACAAACAGGCTGCAGCAAAGTAAAGGATTACCAAAATCAGAAACGATCTGTTGGTGAGAAGATTGACGAGGTGATGCCACGATGGTTCAAATATTAGTTCCAGGAGCCTTTTGAATGCGCTTTCCCATAGTCCGAAATAGAAGAGTACCGGTATGCCCATTAGATAGAATGCGCTCAGATAAGGATTATTCTCTGAGACTTCACCGACGCGAACCGAGATACAGATAATAAGTACCATCCAACCCGGTAAGATAAGCCACCACTTTGGTATGTAGGCAGCCAAAACGAGCAGACCAATACCGCTAAGGACAGAGAGCGCAAAAGCATGCTGTCGAATGGCTTTGAGCATTACCAGTTCTCCGAATCGTGCAGGTTATGACCGTTGGCGATTCTAATAATCTCTTTGACACAATCTTAAATCAAGCTTAGAGTGTTGCCCGGCCATGTGGGGACATTCTGAAAACTGGATTCAATTCGACTCCGATTCTGATCTTAACAACCCTCCTTTTCATCACTGGTGCAATCACCGCTTTCGACACGACTCTTAACCGAGCTATTCGACGCGGAGAAGTACCGCTGAATGAACCCCGCCTTCCAGGATGGGTGGCTTTACTTTATGGGTGTATTACGGAATCCTTGTGGCCCTCCTCATTTTGAATTGGAGATACGCGCTCGTCGCTTTTGTAATCAACCTTATTCTTGGCTTTCTTCCTGTTCTCGATCTATTTGGCAATCTCATGATGGCCCCATTTAAGCCACGACACTAAGACAAACCTCTGAGCCGCAACCAAAATGTTCTAAGACTGCTCTGCTTGCTATCGCGAAACGGCCAGCGTAAGCGTACAGTTGCTGTCATCGCCTTGAGACTTATCGCGGCACTTAATCGCCAACAGCGCTTGACAGTAACTTGGCGATATGTTAATTCTGAGCCAACGGGAGATCAGAATATGGCTTATACGGTCAGAGTACGCGGCGTTGAAATCATCTGCGATACGCTCGATGATCTTGACGCAATCGTTGAGCGCTACGGTTCTGAGGGCGAAGCGCCTTCTGTGCATGCCGCCGCCGCCGCCGCCAGTCGTAACGGAAGCAGCGGTGCGGCGCTCAGCGGTAGGAGTGCAGATGTCGCCCTATTGCAGACATTGCTTGAAGCTGGTAACACTGGCGTCAAGTCGGAGGCAATTGGGCATATGATCAAGGCACGCGGGAAGGGATTTGCGCCAGCGCTGACGCGGTGGGCAACGCGTGTCGGGTTTAGTGATGCAGAATCTAACTTTCCGCTAGAACCAGCAAGGCCAGAAGGCGCAAGAGGCTGGCGCTTGAAAGACGGGGCAATGGTCATGGCCAAAGCGTTATTTAAATGAGTCTATGAAAAGCGAAAGCCGCTGTGTAACCAGCGGCCTCGCGTAACCCATAGGCTTTTTGCGGAGCACAAATGGGCGATACCCCACCTTTCTAACAATCCGGGTTTCGCCTTGTCAAGCCGATCTCAACCTGCACTGTTGGTGGGTTGATACAAATCTGCATAAGACGGCAGAAGAATGCTGGAGGCACCTGAATTGAAAGAACAAGTGGAGCGGTTCGACCGGCGCAAAGTCATGCACGCTTTGCGCAATTTTACAATTCAACGCAGAGATAACGTTACAGTTATTACAATCAGGATTGCTGGCTTGACGATCACGATAGAATACCGCCTTGATTCGACGGTCGCTGCGCCTTTACTATAGAAGGGCAATGAAGCCTGATTTTAATGAAGCAAAAGCCGCTCAACTAGCAGCCTTTATTCTTCACAAGAGAGGCGGCACGATGAACTACATGAAGCTTATCAAGATCATGTATGTGATTGACCGGATGGCGCTGATTAAATGGGGCCGTCCAGTGACGTTTGATTCTTACTTCTCAATGGATAACGGGCCAGTGTTAAGCCGTACGCTCGAATTGATTGATGAGGGCTCTGAGTACGGATCGCCTTGGGGAGAGCTAATCCTACGAGCACCTAATGATCCGTATTCCGTTACTTTAAGGCGGGACCATTCGACCGATGAGCTATCACAAGCCGAAGAAGAACTAGCTTCTGAAATCTATGCAAAGCTTGGTCATATGAATAGATGGCGTATTGTGGATTTACTTCACCAGATCTTACCAGAATGGCAGAATCCTCATGAATCATCCCTTCCTATTTCTTATCGGGATATTTTACGAGCTGCTAAAAAGAGCGAACAGGAAATAGCAGAAATTGAATTTGAGATTGAAGGCATTGCGCTAATGGAAGATTTGGCGATTCGAGATTTCGTTGTAGTCGATGACTGACATTTATCCCGGTAAATGTCTTGTCTGGCCTCACCGGGAGGGCGCTCAACCTCATCTTTGGATAGTCCTCACCGAACCGACTGGCGACCCTGCGCAGGTCGTTGTTGTTAACCTTACCACTCGTATTCCGACTTCTGACGCTACTGTCGTGCTAAATGTTGGAGATCACAAATTCATAAAGCGCGAAACGGTGGTCTATTATGGCTGATGCTAGATTTGTAAATGCTGCGTCGTTAGAGGCGCATGCGAAAGAGCCGGGACATAGATTTCAAGAGGATTGCTCAGAGGAATTACTAAAACGAATAAGAGACGGATTGTCGAAATCACGGTTTACACCGAAGAAAATCAAGATACATTGTGCCGATCTTTTCTAGCTGCAAAGAAACGCTCGACCTGAGCAAGCGCGACGATCCGAATTGGAGAGCGGCGCTGACCTACGAACGGCCCGAGCCGACGATGCTCACACTAACAGGCCAACTCGAAGGCTAGCAGATCCGCGCCAAGCTTCACGGCGCCGACGAATCCAGATTTCTACTACGAAGCCGAGGGTTTCACTGGATCAACGAGTACCCATTCAACCGCTAGTAGTGGCTACTGCGGCTTCGGTTTTTCGATCACCTTCAAAACCAGCGTGACCACTGACTCGGCTCCATTCGTTACTGTCACTCTCTGCGTCACAGGCTGCATCCGCGGTATTCGCACGCCGGGAGGCGAACTGTAATTCGAGCCTGCGGACAGCTCGTACTCGCCGGACATCAACCCCTCGATCACAAAGCGCCCGCGCTCGTCGGCCTTCGCAAAGAGATAGCTGGACGTGTCCTCCTCCCCGACACGATACGAGTGAACCATAAAACGCACGCCTTGTGGCAGGTCATCGGGCTCGATAACCCTCCCGCGAATTACTCCAGTCGCGTAAGAGAGGACAATGAGCACGCCGGTCACGTGATCGCCCGGAGAAACATCGATCCCTTCGCGAAGGTCCACGCCGTCGCGTTCTACCCCTTGCAACCACCAGAATCCCGAATTCGGCCACGATCCCGCTGAGACCTTCACCCTTCCCGGCCGAAGCCCGCAGAAGTAATAGGAACCGTCCGAGTCGATACGCGAGCCAACAGAGCCGGCCCTCAACCACACCTGGTTCAGTTTGCTGAGCAGGGCCGGGTCGCTCATACCATCAACTACGACTCTTCCACTGATGCTTGCGCCCCTGTGCCTCCTTATCTCCAAACCGGCGACGTCGTGGTCAGTAACATCAAAGGCGATCTGATCCATGTAATAATCGCCTTCGCAGCCGGCGAAGACCGAGTAGCGACCGGGCCTAAGACCAGTGATCTTGAAAGCCCCGTTTGCGTCGCTCTGCGCTTCGAACGTCGACGTGGCGTTACCAGCATAGCCCCATCTGATACCCGGCTGCGGCCGCCCCGTCTCCGCGTCAACTATGCGTCCTGAGGCCTCGAAGGTTCTCGCGCGCGCTCCAACAACGATATCGACGCCAGACACTTCGGCGCCCTCGGTTAGCTCAACAACGCCGGCCTCATATTCGTCCGGGACGTCGGGGTGAAAGGTAAGGGGGTAGTATGTTTGCCCCTGGTCCAGTCTTCGGTAGGGATTCCCGGCACCCACCCCAACACTGATCTTGTAGCGCCCCGGCGCCAGTCCAAAAACCCGGTACACGCCTCTGTCGTCCGTGATCATCATTTGAGAGCCGCCGTAGTAGGGCTGCACCTTTTTTCCGGTGGACAACTCAATAATGCTTACCTGTTCCTCAACGATCGGCTGGCCACTCGCTTCTGAGATTCGTCCGGTTATCGCCCCTCCACGCACAAGAGAAAAATCCACGTTCTGAAGAGTCTCGCCACGCTCGAGATTTATTTCGCGGCCATATCGATCTCTTTCTTCCACCCGCGTCAGCGGTAACGCACTTGCCACAACGGAGTAACTGCCGTGTTGCAAGTTTGCAACCCGATACCGGCCCTTAGCATCGGTCTTGCACCTTCCAACCTCATCGCGGGCAGCCGGAGGGGAGAACTGGACGAGGACCAGCGCCCCTGGAACTGGTGTCCCGCCAAGCGTGACTCTTCCAGCGATCGAGCTACTGCCTTCTGTCTGCGACCGTGGTTGAGGTTTTCCGAAAGTTAAGGACGATGGACCTGCAAGAGACAGGAACACCATCACGAGGGCGACACGGAGTCTCATAAGCGCGACCTCGCACGGGCAGCGACCGAGTGCGCGACTGGCACCCGGCCTCTGCCTTAGAAGTTGATCAATCGAATCGCACGATCCTCACTTCGATACAGCGGCAGTGTTCTCTCTCGGCCCGGCGTTCTTCACATACTTGTCCATCCAGTTGATCATCTCGGCCAGCGTGTGAAGCGTCGACTCGCGTCCGATGTATCCGTGAGGTTCGAACGGAAGCGTAACGTAGCGCACTGTAGCTCCGTGGCCTTTCAACGCCATGTAGAACCGCTCGGACTGGATTGGGAACGTGCCCGAGTTGTCGTCCGCCTCGCCGTGCATAAGGAGGATCGGCGCCTTGATCTTGTTTGCGTAATAGAACGGCGACATCTTGCCGTAGATCTCAGGCACTTCCCAGAAGGTGCGCCGCTCGCTCTGGAACCCAAAGGGCGTCAGGGTGCGATTGTACGCGCCGCTCCTCGCGATGCCGGCCCGAAACAGATCCGAATGCGCCAGGAGATTCGCCGTCATGAAGGCGCCGTAGCTGTGACCGCCGACGCCAATGCGGTCGCGGTCGGCGACGCCCATCTCGACAACCTTGTTGACCGCGGCCTCCGCGCTGGCAACGAGTTGCTCGACGTAGGTGTCATTCGCCGTCTCGCCCGGTCCCACGATCGGCATGGTCGGGTTGTCAAGGATCGCGTAGCCCTGAGTCAGGAGAAACAAGTGGGATATCCCAGTAACCCGAGTGAAGCGATACGGCGACCCCGAAACCTGGCTGGCGGTGTCCGTGTCGGTGAACTCACGCGGGTAAGCCCACATGACCAGCGGCAACCGTTCGCCCTTCTTGTAGCCGGGCGGCAGGTACAGCGTGGCCGACAGCTTCACGCCGTCCTTTCTTTCGTAAGTGATGAATTGTTTCTCGACTCCGGCGAGTTGCGGCGCCGGATCCTTGAACTGCGTAATCGCGCGTTTCGTTCCGGCGGCGAGATCGCGTATGTAGTAGTTTGGCGGATCCGTCGACGTCTCATACTCCGTGAGAATCGTCTTCGCGTCGTCATCGAGCGGCGCGATGATCGTCTCGTAAGTCTTCTCGGCGCACCGGAAGAGCCGCTCGGTTTTGAGAGACTTCAGGTTCAATCTATCGAGAAACGGCCGGTCGCCATCGGGCGATGAGCCCGTTCCCGCGAGAAGAATGTTGTCCCCATTTTGCAGAATCATGCCGCCGCCACCGAAGCCGCCGCCGAAACCACCTCGCCCACCACCTCCACCGCCGCCGTCCCTCTTCACTACGGGGTTGCCGGGATTGGTGTACGCGTCCTGCTGCCTGCGGTCCCAGAGCTTGCGCGGTTCGGCGCCAGCTTCGAGAATCCACGTCCGCGTCCGGCGCGTCGCGCGGTCAGATTCGCTCAGCAGCGCGATGCCCTGTTCGGTGTAGGAAATGCCGCTGAAGCGCCCTTCGGTCTTAGCAACCTCGACAGGCGCGCTCGCAAATGGCGCCGCGAGGGCCAGGACCTTGTCGCGGAACGGCACTTTGTTTTTCAGATCCCCGCCGTCGAGTGCCTCCGCCCACGTGACAGTCGCCGGTTGATCCGGGCGCCAGCGAACGGTGCGCGGTCCGGCCTCAACGCCGTTGATTGGCGTCCCTTCACTAGATGGAAGGTCGGCGATCTTCTTTGAAACTTCGCCGCGACGCGTCCATATCTCGACCTCTTTGGGGAAGCCGTTCATCGGCACGAGGTGCGAGAACGGCCGCTTGATTCGCGACACGAGAATGTACTCGCCATTCGGCGACGGAGTGACGTTTTCGAGGATCCCCGGCCGCCCGACTAACGTCTTCCGGCCCGTTGCGACATCGATGGTCGCGAGCTGGCTCGTGAAGTAGTACTCGAAGAGGTCCTCGTCGTGATTGGTCTTGATCATGTCCTCGAAGGTAGGGGTCGGCGCCGCCTTGCCGTGATTCTCCTGAATGTTGGGGCCCGTTGGCACGGCCGCCTCGACCGGCGCTGGTCCGCGACCTGACGGCACGAGTTGAACCAGTATCGTGACTCCGTCCTTGAGCCAATCAACGGGATCGCCGCCGGTTGCGTTCAATCGATCGGTCCCGCTTACGAGCCGCGCCTGGCCTGTCGCAGTATCGGCAACCCATAGCTCGATGCCGTTCTCCTTGGTATTCGTAAACGAGAGCCGCCTGGCGTCAGGCGAGAACTTAACGCCGCCTATGTTCGCGTTAGGCGGCACATTGACTTTCTTTTCCGTCCCGTCGGCGATCGATTTCAAGGTAATGGCGATGACGCTGCCGCCGCGTTGCTGGGGCCCGTTGGTCTTCGGGTTGATGCGGGCGCCGGCGATTCGGTAAATCGGCTGGGCCAGCTCGGCAATCGTAGGCAAGCTACGCCGATTGAGCAGCACGACCGTACGATGATCGGGTGAGACGATCACGCTCGGCGTAGGCGGCGCGTCCAGAATGTCCACTATGACCTTGGGCGGCTTCAGGTAGCCCGATGTGGTCGCGGGTTGATGCGTCTGCGCGTACACGAACGCCGACGCGGCCAGCACGAGCGCGGTTGTAAAGGCGAACGCTCTGAATCTCATTGCGAACCTCCTGCTTTTCCACTGAGTGTTGAGTTTGGTGAGAGCCGTTATTGTATCAGGAGACGAAATGGCGGGCTATCGAAATAGGATACATAATTCCGCGCCGGTCAGGCGCCCACTTAGGTTCCGGGCGGATCTAATCGATGATCATTCCGTCGCGTCGTTATCTCTGAGCCACGCAAGAGTCGAACTAAAGGAAACGGGACAGATGTCCTCCCTTAAACTTTTATTGCATAGTTATGCACATTTATTTCGTCCCTACCAATAGAGGCAATCCAACGTGGTCGCCGGGCCTGTCTCCTCAAAATCGGTTTACCTCTCGCCAGTGAGATGGCCGGCCCGGTTCACGAAAAGGGCGGGCTAGCACATTCAACGAAAATCAGTGTTTGGTAGTTGGGGAAGAGAATTGAATGCACGTTGCCCTTGAAGTGCTGCTCGCCTGAACCATTCTCTAAAACCGTGGGGGGTATCAACGCGCGGGCAAATGCCTTGTCCGACCAACCGCAAGAAGGAGAGAATAGTGAAATCCAAAGAGAACCCCAAAAGCAAAGCAACAGAGAAACAGTCCGATAAGTCGACAAGCTGGTGCGCTTCATCCTGAGTGCAGCCCCCAAAAGCAAAGCAACAGAGAAACAGTCCGATAAGGCCTACAAGGCAGCGGATCCGGCGCAGAAGTTCACACGCGAACGCGCCCAGTTCCGGGCCCTGATCGTGGCCAACCCAAACTATTTCGGAAACCTGAAGGGGAGCCCATTCAAACCGGTGCTCAACATTCAGGGTAACACCTTTTACGAAGAGATCGGCTGCGTTGGCTTCCAGCCGCAATTCAACCGCCTTGAAGCGGTCGTCTTCGTGAAACAGCCCTCGGGGTACGGGGGCGACATCTGCTCCGACGGCACGCGGGAGTACGTCCGCTTCTACCTTTCGCTCGACAACGGGGCGACCTGGCTGGATCAGGGCCTTACAAGCTTCGTCACCTACGACATCCCCGCCGACCAGCGCCTGGAGTACGCGGTTACGCTCCCGATCAAACCGCCAAGGAAGTTTGTTTCAACTCGAATCAGGCGCTCGTGCGGGCCATCCTCTCGTGGAATACCCCGCCGCCGCCAAACCAGCCGAACCACATTCCGGTGTGGGGCAACGTTCACAACACGCATATCCAGATCGAGCCGCTGCGGCTGTTCAAGATTGTCGACCTGTTCAATGAAGTGAAGTTCAAGACTCCGCCGCAGTTGGAGGCGGTGTTGGATCTGGAGCAGACCCTCGAGACCGCCCCGCCCAAGGCGCTGAATGTCACTGAACTTCAGGCGCTGTACAAAGGGAAGGACGTAGAGCCCCATCGCTTCGCCCTGGCCGAGGTGCAGAAACTCATCAGCAGCCCGGCGGCTAACGTCTCGCTAATGTCACCCGATTTCACCGGGATTCTGCCGGGGATCGACCTGGGATCAATCGTCGGCAAGCTGTTCCCGGTGGACGGCGACACACGCTACGAAGAGCTGGAATGCGTCGGCTACGATCCGAACAATAGCACGCTGGTCGGAACAATTCGTGTGAAGCTACCCAACGGCTACAGCGGCGGTCTCTGCACGAGCGGCAGCAAGGAGTTCGTAACATTCTGGGCCGATCTCAATAACAATGGTACGTTCGAAACCTGTCTCGGCACTACATCGGTGACGGTCTACGACGTCCCGAACATCCCGAAAGAGGGCCTGGAATAGGCAGTTTTCCTGCCCGTGAATTTTGACGCGCTGCGCCAGCCGTGCCGAG
>Ga0137359_10004553_pt1 | contig 11390 bp, 11 predicted proteins | sample Mad1_40_16metaG_FD_108281 | JGI IMG/M metagenome (GOLD analysis project Ga0137359, IMG submission 108281) | Vadose zone soil microbial communities from Angelo Coast Range Reserve, California, USA - Mad1_40_16 metaG | ecosystem: Environmental > Terrestrial > Soil > Vadose zone | place: USA... | reverse complement strand
GTATCCGACGGGCGCTGGCGCCGCACCCTGCTGGAAGTCACCGCGACCGTGCGTGATGCCATCCGCAACCTCGACGACTCCGGGATGCAGATCGTGCTGGCCGTGGCGCCGGACGACAGGCTGGTCGGCACGCTGACCGACGGCGATATCCGCCGCGGCTTGCTGCGCGGCTTGACGTTGGATGATGCGATCGAGCCGCTAGTGTTCCGCGATCCGGTTGTCGCCCCTCCGCAACTGACGCGCGAGACGGCGCTGCAGCTCATGCAGGCCAACCGCATCCACCAGCTGCCCGTCGTCGACGAGTCCCGCTGTGTCATTGGACTGCATCTGCTCGATGAGCTGATGCTGCCGAATCAACGGGGGAACGTGATGCTCATCATGGCCGGGGGGGAGGGCACGCGCCTGCGACCGCATACGGCGACGTGTCCCAAGCCGATGCTTCCGGTGGGCGGCAAACCGATGATGGAACGAATCATCGAGCGCGCCAGGGCGGATGGATTCCATCGATTCGTGATCGCGATTCACTACCTCGGTCACGTGATCGAGGAGTACTTCGGGGATGGCAGCAGCCGGCAGATCAATGTCGAGTACATCCGGGAAGACATGCCGCTCGGCACCGCGGGCGCGGTTGGATTGCTGCGACCACGTCCGAGTGCGCCGTTCATCGTGTGCAACGGCGACGTGCTCACCGACATCCGCTATGGCGAGATGCTCGATTTCCATGTTCGTCATAGCGCCATAGCCACGATGGCGGTCAGACTGCATGAGTGGCAGCACCCATTCGGTGTAGTACGGACGAAGGGCGTGGATATCGTCGGCTTCGAGGAGAAGCCGACCGTTCGCAACCATGTGAATGCCGGCATCTATGCGTTTGATCCGACCGCGCTTGACAGTCTGACCCCCGGCCAGCGCAGCGACATGCCCGGTCTGTTCGCGATGCTGAAGGAGCGCGGCGCCCGAACCATTGCCTATCCGATGCACGAACCTTGGCTCGACGTGGGGCGACCCGACGACTACGAGCTGGCTACGGACCCGCGCAACGGCCAGGCACCGAAGAGCTGATCTGCATGATCGAAGGCCACGCGGCAATCGCCATCGTCCCCGCTCGCGGTGGTACCAAGGGGCTCCCCGGAAAGAACGTGCGCTCAGTGTGCGGCAAGCCATTGATCGCCTGGACGATCGAAAAGGCTCGGAAGTCGCGCTACCTGGACGTGATCCTCGTGACGACCGACAACAGCGAGATTGCTGACGTGGCACGCAGGCACGGAGCCGCGGTGCCGTTTCTGCGCCCAGCAGAGCTCGCGACGGACCAATCCTCGACGTACGACACCATCCGCCACGCGCTGGCGCACTACCGAGAGGTCGAGGGGCGGGAATTCCAGTATACGGTGCTGCTCGAGCCGACCTCGCCGCTGCGCGAGGATGACGACATCGATTGCATGTTGCGCAGGCTCCACGAGCGCGCGCGGGATTTCGATGCCATCGTGAGCGTCGGACAAGTCACCGAGCATCCCTCGCTCATGAAGCGACTAGCCCCGGACTACAGCGCTGCGCCATTCTGCCCCGAGCTGACACAGACGACTCGCCGTCAGGACAATGCTCCAGCGTATTTCCCTTTCGGCGTGGCGTATATCGCCAAGACCACTGCGCTGCTCGCGGAGGATACGTTCTATACGCGGCGCTGCATGGCATACCCGATCAAGCGTTATCAGAACTACGAGATCGATGACATCTACGATCTGCTGTGTGTTGAATCGGTGATGAGGTACGAATGGGAGCTACCCTGAGGTTTTTGGTCGTAGGCCTGGGCTCCATGGGCAAGCGTCGCGTCAGAAACTTGCGCGCCCTGGGTTATGCGGACGTGGCGGGATTTGATCCACGCGAGGACAGGCGTGCAGAGGCCGCGGCCAAGAGCGCCATCCCCACGTTCGGCGAGTTCGGTATCGCGCTCCAGAGCTTCAGGCCCGACATGCTGATCATCTCCACTCCGCCGCAACACCACATGACGTATGCGTGGGCGGGCTTCGAACGCAGGCTTTCGTGTTTCGTGGAGGCGTCGGTGGTCGACGCCGAGCGTGCACTCGAGCTGCATCGCCGCTCGGTCGAGTCTCCAGTTCTCATTGCCCCGTCATGCACGATGCGGTACTACCCGGGCCCGAGGAAGGTCAAAGAGCTGCTCCGCGCCGGGCTGATTGGCAAGCCTCTCAACATCAATTATCAGACTGGACAGTACCTGCCCGATTGGCATCCGTGGGAGCGGATCGAGGACTACTACGTCTCCAACCCGGAAACGGGAGCCTGCCGGGAGATCGTTCCGTTCGAGCTGACCTGGCTCAACGACATATTCGGCGCTGCGGAGCCACTCGCCTGCGTGCGCGCCAAGCTGACAGATATCGACGCGAGCATCGATGACGTCTATCACTGTCTGTTGCGCTACCCCGGCGGTGTGCTGGCAAATCTGACGGTCGAAGTCATCTCGCGCCCCAAGGCGACGCGCGAGCTGCGTGTGCTCGGCAGCGACGGAGAGATCGTATTCAGCGGTGAAGAGCGCTGTGTCCGCTATGCCAATGCAGGCACTCGTGACTGGGTGCGCTTCGAGTTCGGTGCCGAAACCGTCGAGAGCAACTACATCAACCCGGAAGAGCCCTACGTCGCGGAACTGACAGACTTCATCAGCGCCGTGACGCGGGGCGAGCGCGGCCTTTATCCGAACACGCTGCTCGAGGACTATCAAATCCTGCAAACGCTGTATCGGCTCGAAGCACTTAGCGGGAAGACGTGATGAATTACAAACAGCGGTTGCTGAAGGTCATCCCCGGTGGCGCGCACACCTACTCGCGCGGTTATGATCAATATCCGGCAAATGCCCCGCAGATCCTCGCGAGCGGCAAGGGGGCTTACGCCGTCGATCCCGACGGGAACCGGTTTCTCGACTACGGGATGGCGCTGCGCGCCGTGAACGTCGGCTATGCGGAAGATGAAATCGATCAGGCGGCTTGGGGGCAGATACGCAACGGCAACAACCTGACACGGCCGTCGCTGATCGAGCTGGAGGCAGCGGAGCTGTTCGTAGGGCTCATCGATTCAGTGGACATGGTGAAGTTCACGAAGAACGGCTCCACGTCGGTCTCGGCCGCCGTGAAGCTTGCGCGCGCCTACACCGGTCGGGAGCTGGTCGCACGGTGCGCGGAGCACCCGTTCTTCTCCTACGACGACTGGTTCATCGGCTCTACGCCGCTGACACGCGGGATCCCGAGAGTCACGATCGAGCAGACCAAGGTGTTTCCGTACAACGATATTGACGCACTCGAGGCTCTGCTTGCGCGCCACGCAGGCCAGTTCGCCTGTGTCGTGCTCGAGCCGACGGCGACCCACGAGCCGCAGGATGATTACCTGCTCCGGGTACAGGAGCTGTGTCGTAAGACCGGTACCTTATTCGTGCTCGATGAGATGATTACAGGATTTCGCTGGCACATGAAGGGTGCGCAATATCTGTACGGAGTAAAACCGGACCTCTGCACGTTCGGCAAGGCGATGGCGAATGGGTTTTCCGTGTCATGCGTGGCGGGTCGTCGCGAGGTCATGGAGCTCGGGTCGATCGAGTTCGAGGGCCGCGAGCGCGTGTTCCTTCTTTCCACGACGCATGGCGCGGAGATGTCGGGTCTGGGCGCTTTTGTCGCGACGATCGGGTTCATGCAGCGCCACGATGTGATAGGACATCTGTGGGACTACGGCAGAAAGCTGCTCGCCATGCTGCAGGGGCAGGCGAGTGCACATGGCATCGCGGCGAGCTTCCGCGTGGGCGGCGCGGCGTGCTCACCCTACTACGTGACGCTCGACGCCGCTGGCGCCAATTCGCTTGAGCTGCGCACGTTGTTTCTCCAGGAGATGATCCGCCAGGGCGTGCTGATGCCGTGGATCGCGCTGTCCTACCGACACGGCGAGTCCGAGCTGGCAGCGACTGAGCGCGCCGTTGACAGCGCGTTCAAAGTGTACCGACGCGCCCTGGAGGATGGCGTCGAGCGGTACCTCGAAGGACCCGTCATCAAGCCGGTCTTCAGAAGGTTCAACTGAGCAGATTGATGAACGAGCGCTACAAGGAATCGCTGCAGGTCGACCACGAGACGAGTGCCCGCTACTACAGTGCATCGATCGTGCGCAAGAGCGAGCAGCACAAGCAGCTCGAACGCATGCTGCGGGCGCGTGGGCCACAGCCGCGCAACATCGCCGATGTGGCTTGCGGCGGCGGGGGCTCCAGCTTTCATTTGGCGGAGCTCTACCCGGATGCGCACTACACACTCGTGGACTTGAACGAAGACGCCGTCGCCATGGCGCGGGAGACCATGCGGGGTCGGGACGCGACGTGCCTGGTCGGCGACATCTATCACCTCAATCTGCCTGACAACAGCTTTGATCTGGTGGTGTGCTGGCAGACGCTGTCATGGATCGAGCGGCCGGATGCGGCGCTGCGCGAGCTCGTAAGGGTCTGCAAGCCCGGAGCGCTGGTATACGCGAGTTCACTGTTCGACGCGCACCACGACGTTGACGTCTACTCGCAGGTTTTCGACCACACACGGCCCTCCTCCGCGCACGGGCTGCACTACGTATACAACACGTATTCGATGCGATCGGTGAAGCAATGGCTCAACGGCCTCGTGAGCGAGCTGCAGCTGCACGAATTCGAGATTCCGATCGATCTCGGCTACGAGGGGAGGGGGCTTGGAACACGAACGGTGCGGCTGGAGACTGGTCAGCGCCTGCAACTCTCGGCGGGAATGCTCCTGAACTGGGCAATCCTCGAGCTGCGGAAGTAACTCCGCATGAGCTCCACGCGCACATTCATCATTCCGGGCGGCTGCGTGCATCTGGCACGCATGACGGCTTGTCTGAATGAGACGGTCTGCGGCATTCTCATCCACGAACATGTCGAGGTGGCGCAGGCGCTCGCGACCGTGGCAGTCAGCAGCGAATTCGCCGATCGGATCTATACACTTCATTCACTCGTGCAAGTGGCGGCAGAAGAACTGCAGCCTGAGGACTGCGAGTCATATGATCGCTGCCTGAGGCAGATCCTGAGCGACGCGCGTGTTCACTACTTGGCGGCGCGCTCCAGCCTGAACACCGCGTTCAATAACGCGATCGTCATTGAAAAGATAGTGATGAACAGCCTGACGATCATCCGCAAGACGAAACCCACCAGACTGATCTCGAGCTCGACTCCGCACTCGGTGGAGGCGTGGGTTTTCGCGAAGACCTGTGAGCATCTCCGCGTGCCGGTCTACGTTCTGGAGCGAACGCCCATCAATAATCGCGCCTGGGTGTATCTTGGCATGGACACCCAGGATGTGATGATGAGGCCAAAACCTGGCATTCCAGGAAAATTGACTCGGTATTCACGAGAAATAATTCACGAGCAGCGGCAGGCAAAGCCGGGTGCTAAGGACGAGCATGGCTTCTACGTGTCACGCATGGATCTGAGTTCCATCAAGGGCTCGAACACGAACAACTGGTGGTCGTATCGGCGCGAGTTCGGCGTGCTGTCAAAAGGTAGCCTGCTCGGTACTCCAGTGCGCGCTCTGTCGGTCTACATGAAGAACCGTCTCTACAGGTCCTACCGGAAATTGGCGGTGAGTGAGTTACCCAAGTCGCCTTTCATCATTTTTTTCATGCACTACCAGCCCGAGCGGTCATCGCTCCCGGAGGGTCTGTTTCACGTACAGCAGTGGACCGCGCTGCGGCTGCTATCAATGAACTTACCGGCTGGCTGGTCACTCGTGGTACGGGAGCATCCGACAACGTGGCTGCAGCCGCTAGACATCACGGTCCGCACTATCGACTTATACGATCAGATCGCGCAGCTTCCCAACACGAAGATCTGCTCCATGGAACTAGACACATTCGAGATCATAGACCGCTGTCAGGCCGTCGCCACGCTCACCGGTAGCGTCGGCTTTCAGGCGATACTGCGAAATCGCCCCGTAATCGCCTTCGGCCTGCCGGCGTACAAGGATCATCCGGCAAGTCTATTTGTCCGAACAGCGGCCGAGGTCTCGCGGGCACTGCGCGCCATACGCAACGGCGAGTTAAGCGGTTGCTTCTCAGACGAGAAGCTTGAGAAGTACTTACTCTGGGTGGAACAGAATTCCGTCTGTGCCGATGCGAACGAACGCGATTGGCTACAGGGCCGGCTGAAGAACTTTACACTGCTCTACGAGGAGTTATTGAATGCCCGCGGGGGCGTTGCGAGCCAGAGGAGCGTGGAGGGTTGACGGGCAACACCGCGAAGCGCGCGCACACATCGCCGGCCCGAGTCGCATGGCGCCAGACCGACGCACTAGTGCGACCCCTAAGTCTAGCGGTGCGGCTCAGCCGTCGTGCCATCAAAATTGACCCTACGTGCTGGGTTGCCGCCCGCAGTGTGATCGGGACATGGGGCGGCGGAACAAGCAGCATCGGCAAGTACTGCGAAGACTCGCGCCAAGAAATCGTCGACGCTTGCGCCACCTATCTGAGCATGTTCGCGCCCGCCATGTACAACGACTGGACGCGCCCGAGGACGCAGACTCAAATCGAGCGACCGCGGGCGATGTTTCGCGCTCTCATCAGGTACGAGCAGAAGAGGGCTGTCACATGATCGCTGGGCTCGAACTCGCCACGCGACAGACCCTGCTTAGCGAGTTTTCGAAGCGACGCAGCCGCACAACAGTACCGCCCTATCAAGATCGCGAGGCCCGCAATCAGTGGGCGGCGGAGCTGTTGCGCGGCACCGCCGGCCAGAGCGCGCTCAATCTGGGAGGAGGTGGTGCGCGTCACCTCGGCAAGCACCTAGGATTGCACTGGCAGGTCCACGAGTTGGACCTTGGCGGCGATTGTGATACGACGCTCGATCTCGACCAAGTCCGGCGCCTGCCGTTCGCTGACCGCTCGTTCGATGTCTGCTGTGCGCTCGATGTACTGGAGCACCTTGAGCAGTTCCACCTGATCATGGACGAAATGTTCCGCGTCGCACGCTCGGCACTGCTGATCTCCCTACCGAACGCGGCGGTGGACCTGCCGGCCATCTGCCGCAATCTGTGCTACCACAACGACGCATTCCAGAACGGAGTGTACAGCAAGTTCTACGGACTACCGCTCACGCGCCCGACCGATCGACATCGTTGGTGGCTCACCTTCGACGACATCATCAGGTTTTTCCTGTGGACCGAGCGCGTGAAGTCGTGTGCGGTCCAGTTCTATATTCCCGATGACGCTTTCTCGATTAAGCGTAGATTGCTGCGTCTAGTCGCGGGCGAGCGACTGTTTCTGAACCTATGTTGCTCGAGCGTCTGGGTACGAGTAGTAAAGGAGCCCGGGTGAGTGTGGGCATCCGAAGTACAGACCTGGCTCACAGCCGGAGCGACGATGGCGGTGTTTGTCCTGAGCGCCACGTTCGAGGGGCTCGTGGTGTCGTCGGCCTCCCGATCGAGTCCGATGCGGAACTCGCCCTGTACATGTCGCAACATCCGACGCGCGTCTTTTGCCTTGCAGTTGCTTTCTATGGATCGTTTGGCCTCACGATCAGACCGATTACGGCAAACACAGTCGTTGCACGTCTATCGGCGCGTGTCACCAGGGGGCGATATACGAAGGGCGAGAGTTGAGTACCTTCATCGAAACAGGGCGATTCCAATCGATTGAGCAGTGGCTCGCGGGAGTTCAGGCGGGCGTCCTATCGGCAGCCTGTACTTTTGCATTAGTGATGGCGACGGTGTTCGTCGACGCCCTGACTACGTCGCGTTTGCTCCTCGTGTTACTTCCTGTTCTGTTGCTGCAGATGCTGGTTAGTCCGAGGCTGTTTTTTTGCCGCGAGTTTGCCCTGTATCTGGCGTTCGTCGCCTACTTGTTTCTGACGCTCTTATGGACGCCGGATCCGGTTCTCGGGATGAACACTCTGTTCCCGGCTGTCGACTTTGTGCTTATCCAGATCATCCTGGGATCGCTCGTGAGGTTCGGCGATGCGCGAGCGGTGCTGTTAGGAAGCCTGATCGGACTGTGGATGGGGGCCGGAATCCTTACGTACGCCTTAGGCTTCCCATTCATCTTACCGAGAGATATGTCTTACAACGCTGTTGCGGCGGTGTATTTATTTGGTTTATATGTGGCACTCACGCTCGCCTGCATGACGCGCTCGAAAGTGTTGCTCCTCGTGGCCGCGTTGTTCGCTATGGCGCACATCGTTGCAACGACCTCGATCAAGACGAATCTGGGCGTACTACTCGGAGCCATTTCGGCGGTGGTTGTTTACTTCAGAGAGTCGTTGCGGGTGCTGAGGCGCCACGTTCTAGTGCTGCTGCTTGGCATTTGCGCAGTGGGTTATGGAATTGTCTCGAGCAATATGGCCATCGAGGGACTGCAGCGCGGCGTGGGTCGCGTAACGCTTGGGGTGAACGTGTTGCAGGCGCGGGAGGACCGATCAGGTTATCAGGGTTTTGACGAGCGGGCCTACTGGGCACATGAAGGACTGAGGACGTGGAGCAGAAACCCCCTGTTTGGTTATGGCGTCGAGGCGTTCAGGGCCGACTATGGCATCACCTCGCACTCGGTACCGATTGACCTGCTGTACAACACCGGGCTCATCGGGTTGGTGCTCTTCTACGCGATGTTCGCATCGTTTGCTGTGCGGTTGTTTAAGTCACAGGCTTCGCGAAGTCTCAGGGCTCTGACATTCGCCTTCCTGGTCTGCAACGTCTTTATTACGCTCTCCGGCACGGTGTTCTACCAAGCCTTCTTAGCGGCGTTTATTGCAGTCGGTACCGCCGTGTTGGAGCGCCCCAGCCAGCGCGTAGCGACCTAAAAGTCTCGAACGAGTTTCGTGGTGTACTCGCGCCGCTTCGATCGGCTGGTCTATCTGCATCTGCGATGGCGGGGATTGGCGTCGGAAATTTCAATGCAGGAGGACATGCCGCGCCTGAGGCCACAGGTCGACTGGCTGTTGGGGTCGCGCGGATCAGTCTTCAAGCGCGTCTTGCGCAAGATAATCGCGCGCGCAGCGGATGGGTACTGCGGGCACTCGTTCATGGCGATCTCGGAGCGCCAAGGGTCAATCGGCTGTGTGCGTGCCAGGTGATGCGCCGCCGGTGCTGCGCGTGCTGTTGGTCTCAGCGACTCTCGAAGGAGGTGGGGCCGAGCGGCAACTTTCGGAGCTGGCGAACTACTGGGCGGCGCGCGACGTTACCGTCACCCTGGTCACATGGACGGGTGCCGATGCAACCGACTTCTTCCGTCTCCATTCACGCGTTCGTAGGGTGCGCCTAAATGTAGTGAGCGATGAGCGTGGGTTTCTCCGCCGGCTTGCGTTCAACGTGCGCCGTATACGCTCTTTGCGCCGGGTCCTGCTAGCCGAGCGGCCCACGGCCGTGCTGAGCTTTCTAACCGAAACCAACGTGCTGACCATTCTCGCCGCGCTCGGCCTGCGCACCCGACTTGTGATCTCGGAACGTGCCAACCCCGCGTTCGATACGACGGTATCGAGAGTCTGGAGTGCCCTGCGCAGGTGCCTGTATTCGCGCAGCGACCTCGTGGTCGCTCAGACTCACGCAGCCGCGCAATGGATCGCGAGCAATTGTGGGGCGCGAACACGCGTGATTCCCAACGTGCTGCGCATTCTTCCGGTGTCCGAGCGCGAACGCGAGCCACTGATCGTCGCTGTGGGCCGACTTGCGCGACAAAAGGGATTCGATCTGCTGGTGCGCGCATTCTCACAAGTGGCCGCGGATTTTCCGAGGTGGAGCGTTGCTATCCTGGGTGAAGGCACCGAGCGGAAGAGTCTGCTGCAGCTGTCCAGCGATCTTGGCGTTGCCGATCGCGTGGTCCTCATCGGTCAGGTCGAGGATGTAGATTCCTGGCTGGCGCGCGCCGCTGTAGTCGTCCAGCCCTCGCGCTTCGAGGGCTTTCCGAATGCGCTGCTCGAAGCAATGGGCATGGGAGTCGCGGTAATCAGCGCGGACTGCCCGTCCGGTCCCTCCGACCTCATCGAGGACGGGGTTAATGGCCGCCTAGTTCCGGTAGAGGATGTCGGTGCGCTGTCCGCGGCACTGCGGCAGCTCCTGTCGGGACCGGACGTTCGTGTTCGCTTTGGTCGAGAGGCGGCGAAAGTTCGCGAACAGTTTCATCCGGATCGGATCATGGCCGAGTGGAATCGGTGTCTTCTTGCGCAAGTGTGCACCGACTAAGGCCGTGTCCGAGGGGAAGCCCGTGAATGCAGACGCAACGCAGGAGATCGGGGCCGGAAAGCGGTTTGCGTTCGGAGCCAACTGGCTGCGCTTTCTCGCGACCGTCGACGAGGAACGCATCGGCGCGGCCACAGCCTCGCTACAGGCAATGCTGCAGACATCCGACTTGCGGAGCAAGTCACTGCTCGACATTGGCTGTGGCTCAGGACTATTCAGCCTCGCGGCGCGGCGTCTCGGCGCACGTGTGCACTCGGTGGATTTCGATCCCCAGTCGGTCGCCTGCACGCAGGAACTGCGTCGCCGGTATTTCGCCGGGGACCGTGACTGGCATGTCGAGCAGGGCTCCGTGCTCGATCGGCATTACATGACAGCGCTGGGAACCTTTGACATCGTCTACAGTTGGGGCGTGCTGCATCACACCGGAGCAATGTGGCTCGCACTGGAGAACGCGATCGGCCGGGTCGAGCCGACACAGGGGAAGCTCGTGATCGCAATCTACAACGACCAGGGATGGAAGTCGCACGCCTGGTGGTTCGTTAAGCTGATCTACAACGGCATGCCACGCGTCCTTAAACCCATGTTCATCGCCCTTGTCAGCTTTGTCGTCAACCTGATTGTCATTCTCAAATACACGGTGCGCCTGAGGCCGATGAGCGCGCTCCGACCACTGTTCGCGGATCGTCGTGAGCGCGGCATGAGCGCGAAATACGATCAGATCGACTGGATCGGCGGATTCCCTTACGAGTTCGTAAGCTTTGACGTGCTCGCTCGGTATCTCGAGGCGCGTGGCTTCTCGGTCATCGCATCGATACGCAACGGCTCGCACGGCTGCAATGAACTTGCTGCTCAGGTCGTCGGTACTCACCGTCACAACGAGACAGTGTGCGAGCCGGGCGCAGCGGCGGATAGCTGAGCGGCGATCACACGTGTGCGGAATTGCTGGATTCTTCAGGCCTGCTGGTCTAGGGGGTATGTCTGCGGGGCGGATCGCATCGACGATGGCGGACTCGCTGACTCATCGCGGGCCTGATGATGCAGACACCTGGATCGACCCAGGTGCCGGAATTGCGCTCGGCCACCGACGCCTCGCCGTCCTCGATCTATCGGCAGCCGGCCGTCAACCGATGGCGTCGGCATCCGGGCGTTACATCCTCGCTTTCAATGGTGAGATCTATAACC